>Ga0335085_10007508_pt1 | contig 16882 bp, 14 predicted proteins | sample Lox_Sample_45_FD_206712 | JGI IMG/M metagenome (GOLD analysis project Ga0335085, IMG submission 206712) | Soil microbial communities from Loxahatchee National Wildlife Refuge, Florida, United States - Lox_Sample_4.5 | ecosystem: Environmental > Terrestrial > Soil > Wetlands | place: USA...
TAGTAGCACCTAAGTCAAGATCACGAATCACGGAGTGAGGGCCAGGGCTGGGCGGGGCTGCGGGGTGTCCTAGACCTGACCGGGCGGGGTGCGGCGCAGGCGGCGCCGGGTGATGAACGCGGTGGCCAGGCAGGCCAGCGAGGCCAGGCTGAGCAGCAGCCCGGCGGCGCCGATCACGCGGTGGATCCGGGCCCAGTCGTACTGCTCGCCGATCAGCCCGAGCAGCGCCTCGGTTTCCAGCAGTAACACGCCCGCCAGGACCCAGCGAGCGGTGGGCCGGGCAGCGGCCGGCAACCGGCGCGGGTGCCCGAACAGGGACCAGGCCAGCAGCCCGGCCAGCAGGACCCAGAACGCCCCGATCAGAAAGATCACGGTATGCCACCCTTCTTGACGGCAGCAGCCTACGGCCCCGCGTGCCCCAGCAGGGCGCCGGCGCGGGTGAAGCGGAAGCCGCGGTCCAGCAGGCCCTCGATGATCAGCGGCAGCGCGGCTACAGTCTGGGCACGGTCGCCGCCGCCGTCGTGCATCAGGATGATCGTCCCGGGCCGGGCCCGCATCAGCACCCGGCCCGCGATGAGCGCCGCGCCGGGCCGGGCCCAGTCGGACGGGTCCACGTCCCACAACGCGATCGGGGTGCCCCGCTCCCCCAGCCAGCGCAGCACGTCCGGGCTGCGTGACCCGTACGGCGGCCGGAACATCCCGGGCCCGGCGCCGGCCGCCCGGGCGACCGCCTCGTCGGTCCGGTCCAGCTGCTCGGCCAGCTGCGCCCGGGACAGGTCCGGGAGGAACGGATGCGACCAGGTGTGGTTGCCAAGCCCGTGCCCGGCCGCAGCCATCCGGGCCACGTCGGCCGGGTGCGCGCGGGCCTGCAGCCCGACGCAGAAGAACGTGGCCGGCACCTGGTACCGGGCCAGGATGTCGAGGATCTGCCCGGTGTAGGGCGGGTTCGGGCCGTCGTCGAAGGTCAGCGCGACCTCAGGCGCGGCACCGGGCGGGACGGCGCGCGGGCCGTGCCGGGCCAGCCGGCCGGCCGTGGCCAGGGCGGCGGCCTGCGCCCGGCTGCCGGTGACCCCGGCCCGGTGCTCCGCGCCGCGGCCGGTCAGCGTGCCGCCCTGCGGGGTCAGCCGGCACAGCGCATTCAGGTCACGCCGGCCCGCCTCGGCCAGGTCCTGGGCCGCGACCGAGCCGAGCAGCGGCCGGCCGGGCAGCAGCCAGGGGTCGGCCCGGTAGACCGGCAGCCCGGCGGGCACCAGCGTGCCGTCCAGCACGCCGTTGGTGCTGTCCAGCACGGCCACCAGCGGCGCGGCGGTGGCCAGGCCGGTCAGGTAGCGAGTCAGCTCGGCGCGCTGCCCGGCGCCGAACCGGGCCAGCGGCGCCGCCGGCTGCCCGCCGGAATCCAGCACCGTGACCTCGAAACCCGCCGCGGTCCAGGCGATCCCCGCGTAACGCCGGCCCGGCTCAGCCATCAGCGCTGGCCGGGACAGCGCTGGCCGGAACCGCGCCGTCCGGGAGCGCGCCGTCCGGCGGCAGCCCGGGCAGCGCGGCCACCAGCCGCTGCCAGGCCAGGTTCGCGCCGGCCGCCATACAGCCATCCACCACCGAATCGGTGCCGCGCGCGCTGACCCGGATGTCCGGCACCACCGGCGCCATGCCGCGCAGCTCGGCGGACACCATGCCGGCGAACCCCGGGGCCTGGCCGATCCCGCCGCCCAGCACCACCAGCTGCGGGTCGACCACGGTGACCACCGCGCAGATGGCCTTGGCCACCAGCCGGGCCTCGTCCGCGACCACCGCGGCGGCCCGGTCGTCGCCGGCCGCGGCCGCGGCGAACACCCGGCGCGCGGACACCGGGCCGCGCAGGCCGGCCCGGCGGGCGGCACGGACCACGCCGGCCGCGGACCCGGCCGCTTCCAGCACGCCGCGGCGCCGGGCGTCGCCCTCGTCGGTCCCGGTGCCCTCGGAGATCGGCAGGTAGGCGATCTCACCGGCCACCCCGTGGAAGCCGCGGTGCAGCCGCCCGTTCAGCACCAGCCCCATGCCGATGCCGGTGCCGATGGTGACGAACGCGAAGCTGTCCACGCCGCGGCCATGCCCGAGCGCCTGCTCGGCCAGCGCGGCCGCGTCGGCGTCGTTCTCCACCACCAGGTGCGGCCCGAACGCCTCGAGCAGCCCGCTCAGCACCTCGGGCTTGCCCCAGCCGGACAGGCCGCCGGTGATGGTGAGCTTGCCCAGCCGCGGGTTGTACACCCCGGGGCTGCCGATCACGGTCTGGGTGATCGCCGGGCGGACCACACCCACCTCGGCGCACAGCGCGTCGGACAGCCCGACCAGCTCGGCGATCCGGCTGCTCACGCTGGACGCCCGGCTGCGCACCGACTGCCGGGCGCGGACCTCGCCGCTCAGGTCGGCCAGCGCGCCGCGCAGGTACTGCTGGCCGATGTCCAGGCCGAGCACGAACCCGGCGTCGGGCCGGATCTCGTACAGCTGGGCGCTGCGCCCGGGCACCCCGGTGCGGTGGCCGGCCGTCCGGATCAGGCCGGACCGCTCCACGTTCGACATGGCCAGCGAGACGGTCGGCTTGGACAGCCCGGACAGCCGGGCCAGGTCGGCCCGCGAGCACGGGCCGAACTGGCGGATCTTGCCGAGCAGCAGCTGCTCGTTCAGCTCCCGGATGAGCTGCGGGCGCGCGGCCTGGCTGACGGTCATGACAGGTACGCCAGGTCCGGGCCATGCTGCTCGCGGTAGTCCGCGATCAGCTCACGGGCCGCGGTGATGCCGGGCACCAGCGGGTGCTCGGCCAGGGCCACCGCCGCCAGCCCGGCGTCCCCGGTCATCGCGGCCTGCACGATGCCCCGCTCATACTCCTTCACCTGCATGATGAGGCCCAGAGAAGGCCGGGGCAGCTCGGGCAGCGGCAGCGGGGTCAGCCCGCTGGGATCGACCCGCGCCGGGACCTCGATCACGTCGGCCGGGTCCAGGCCGAGGCTGGCCCCGGCCGGGGTGTTGACGATCACCTCGCCGGGCGCGACGCCGGCCAGCCCGTCGATGACCCGCAGGGCCAGGCCCTCGTACCCGCCGATACGGGCCGCGGCGATCCCGGTGGGCGGCAGCGCCGACCGGCGGGCCCGGGCCGCGCCCTGCCCGTTGTCGCCCTGCATGTCGGCCCGCATGTAGGTGTCGCGGCGCACGCCGAGCAGCGTGTCGTAGACGGTCCAGGCGTCCTGCACGCCGCCGTCGGCGAACGCCTTGGCCAGGCCGGCCATCAGCTCCTCGTTGAGCCGCAGCACATCCTGGCCGCGGGTGGTCCCGGCCCGGCGGATGTCGGCCACGTACCGGCCCGGGTCGTAGAAGTAGTAGACGTACTCGGTCGGGATCGCGCCGACCCGGCGGACCAGGGCCGGGTCGAACGACGCGAACCGGTGGTCGGCCGCCTGCAGCTCCTCGAACCGGTCCAGCAGCTCGCCGATCCGCTCCCGGCCGCCGTCGCGCAGCGAGCACACCCAGCCGAGATGATTGAGCCCGGCGTAGCTGCCGGCCACGCTCACGTCGTGCGCGCCCAGGAAGTCAGCCAGGTGCTCGACCGTGCCACCCGGGGTGTCACACACCCCGGCCACCCGGACCTTGCCCTGGGTCGCGATGGCCTGGGTGATCAGGCCGGCCGGGTTGGTGAAGTTGATCAGCACGGCATCCGGCGCGACCTGGGCCAGCAGCTCGCAGTAGGACAGCACGACCGGGATCGTGCGCAGCGCCATGGCGCCGCCGCCCGGCCCGGTGGTCTCCTGGCCCACGATGCCGCGGCTCAGCGCGACCTCCTCGTCGATGATCCGGCCGCGGTCGCCGCCGACCCGGATCGCCGAGAACACGTAGTCCGCGCCGGTGAACGCCTCGGCCGCGTCTCCGGTCACCTGGATCACATCCGGGTGGCCGAGCGCGGCGGCGATCTCCAGAGCCAGCCGGCAGATGGTCTCGCGGCGGGCCGGGTCCGGCTCGAACAGGCAGATCTGGCTGAACGTGCCGGGCCGGCTGGCCAGCACCGCGCGCACGAAGGCCGGCATCCGGACCCCGCCGCCGCCCAGGATGGTCAGCTTCATTCCGGTTTTCCCTCCTGGGCCGCCATGGCCGCCTGCAGGCTGGCCGCCACGGCCAGCGCGTCACCCAGCATCTCGTCCGGGCCGACCCGGCTGATCTCGGCCACGTCCACCTCACCGACCCCGCCGAGCCGGGCGACCGCGGCCGAGCCGGCCGCGTTGGCCGCCACCACGGCCCGGGCCAGCGGGACGCCGCGCAACAGCTCCGCGATCAGTGCCCCCGCGAACGCGTCTCCCGCTCCGGTCCGGTCCCGAACCCGCACTTTCTGAACGCCATCCCGTATCTCGGCCGTTCCGTCCGGCCCGGCCACCACGGCCCCATCGGCACCCCGCTTGACCACCAGCGGGGTGCGCCAGGCCGTCGCGGTGGCCACCGCGGCCTCGAAGCTGCCCGTCCCGGTCAGCCGGATCAGCTCGTCCTCGTTGGGCACGAACACGTCGGCCAGGGCCAGGCACTCCAGGATCGGGTCCCGGTCGCGCTCGTCGCCCAGCGACATGTCCAGCATTACCTTGGCACCGAGCGCCTGGGCCTCGCGGATGAACGCGGCGATGCCCGGGCCGGCGTGCAGATAGCACCAGCGCGGCCGCTCCCGGCGCAGCACCTCGTACCAGCGGTCCAGTTCCGGCCGCTCACCCGGGGACCGGGGCGGCATGTGGCTGACGAAGGCACGGTCGCTGGCGAAGTTGAGCACCACGGTGATCCCGGCGCAGCGCCGCGGCAGCAGCGCCGACGGTGATAGCTCGACCCCGGCCCGGGCGCAGTGCGTGAGCACCACCCGGGAGCCGATGTCGTTGCCGAGCAGGGTGCACAGCCCGGCCCGCACGCCCGCTTCGGCGGCCGCGCTGGCGCTGGTGACGGCGCCGCCGCAGGAGATCCCGAACTCGTCGGTGAAGACCTCCTCGCCCGGTCCGGGCAGCCCGGCCAGGTGCCCGAAGACCAGCTCAAGGAACACCGAGCCGAACGAGATCATGTCCAACCGAATGCTCCTCACAGCTGCCGGCGATCATGGATCACAGTTCGGCTACGGGACTGTTGCTGAGCAGTTAGTTAGGATACTGTCCTAACTACTCCCGGTGCAAACCACTTTAAATACTCGCAGAACCCCTGGTTGAGTCCATAGCAAACGCTGGGCGGCATCGTGACACATCCCTCGGTCGTAGCCGGGATCGACTTCGGCGGCAGCAAGATCGCCGTCGCGGTCTGCGACCTGAGCGGGAACCGGCTGGCGTTCAGCCGGGTCGACACCCGCGGCGACGCCTCCCCCGCCGGGCTGGCCGGCGCACGGGCCGTCTTCGAGCGGGGCGTGCGGACCACCCGTGAGCTGCTGGCCGCGGCGGCCCCGGACAGCGAACTGGCCGCGGTCGGCGTGGCCACGTTCGGCATCCCGGCCGAGGACCGGGTGCTCCTGGCTCCGGCCATCGACGGCTGGGAGTCGCTGCCCATGGGCCGCGAGCTGCGCGCGGCCTTTCCGGGCGCGCAGGTCAAGATGGCCACCGACGTCAAGGCGGCCGCGGCGGCCGAGTACCGCTGGGGCGCGCTGCGCGGCTGCGACCCTGCCGTGTACCTCAACCTGGGCACCGGGCTGGCCGCCGCGATCGTGGCCGGCGGGCAGGTGCTCAGCGGCGAGGTGGGCGCGGCCGGTGAGATCGGCTACAACCTGCGGGCCATCTCCGACGTCGGCCTGGGCCTGGCCGAGCGGGTCCCGCTGGAGGACGCGGTGAGCGGGCTGGGCCTGGCCCGGCAGGTCAGCGCGCGCGGGCTGTCCGCGGCCGATGTCTTCGACACCAACCTCGGCGATCGTGACCTGGCCGATCTGGCCACCGGCTTCGTCGCTGAACTAGCGTTTCACCTGGTTAACCTGGCAATCTGCATCAACCCGGCGCGGATCGCGGTCGGCGGCGGCATGGCCGGCTCGTGGGCCCGGCTGCAGCCGGACCTGGAGCGGGCGCTGAACGCCGGCGCCCCGTTCCCGCCAGAACTCGTGCTGGCCGAGTTCCCGCACGAGGCGCCGCTGATCGGCGCGGTGGCGCTGGCCGTGGACGCGGCCCAGCAACAACAACACGACACACAGCACGTGGCAGCTGACCTCGATGGCCATCGGCGGCCATCACCCGCATGGCTGGCGGGGGACTGCTCATGACCCTCACCAGTTCGCTTATTTCCACACGAAGGGCTAACCAATGAGACGCATCAAGATCCTCGTGGTCCTCTTCGCCGCCTGCCTGCTGGCCGCCGCCTGTGGGGGTGGCTCATCCGGTGGTGGTGGCGGATCCTCGGCATCGGGCGGCAATACCACGCTGACCATCTCGAACGAGAGCGGCGCGCTCTGGACCTGCAACTTCAACCCGTTCAACCTGTCCTACATCTTCCTGTCGCTGGGCACCGTGTACGAGCCGCTGGCGTTCGTCAACACGCTGCAGAACGCCAAGGCCACGCCGTGGCTGGCCAGCAGCTGGGCCTACAGCAACGGCAACAAGACGCTCACCTTCACCATGCGCAACGGGGTGAAGTGGAGCGACGGCAAGCCGATGACCGCGGCGGACGTGGTGTTCACGTTCAACCTGCTGAAGAAGTACAAGGCCCTGGACATCAACTCGGTGTGGTCGGTGCTGTCCAGCGTCACCCAGAACGGCAACCAGGTCGTGATGACGTTCAAGAAGCCGGCGGTGAACTACTTCTACTACATCGCCGACCAGGTCGCGATCGTGCCGCAGCACATCTGGTCCACGATCTCTGACCCGGTCAAGTATCCCGACCTGCACCCGGTCGGCACCGGGCCGTACACGGTCAGCCCGTGCACCCCGCAGAACATCACCTACAAGGCCAACCCGCACTACTGGCAGCCCGGGAAGCCGAAGATCAAGACGGTCAACTACCCCGCCTTCACCAGCAACGACACCGCCAACACCTACCTGGCCAACGGTCAGGCGCAGTGGGGCGGCCAGTTCATCCCGAGCATCCAGAAGTACTACGTGTCGAAGAGCCCGGACAACCACTACTGGTTCCCGCCGGTGGCAAACGTGTCCATCTTCCCCAACCTGACCAACCCGATCCTGAAGGACCCCGCGGTCCGGCAGGCCATGTCGTACGCGATCAACAAGCAGCGCGTGTCGCAGATCGGTGAGTACGGCTACGAGCCGGCCTCCAACCAGTCCGGCATCGTCACCCCGACGTTCTCGGACTGGATGGACCAGTCCCAGGGCGCGCAGTACGGCAACAACTACGCGTACAACCCGTCCAAGGCCATCTCGATCCTGAAGGCCGACGGGTACACCAAGGGCTCCGACGGGATCATGCAGAAGAACGGCCAGAAGCTGTCCTTCACCATCCTCAACAACGGCGGGTATTCCGACTGGGTGGCCTCGGTCAACGTGATCCAGTCCGACCTGAAGGCGGTCGGCATCCAGGTCACGCCGAAGAACCTGGCCTACCCGGCCTGGTCTTCCGCGGTGCTGAACGGCCAGTTCCAGCTGGCCTACTACTCGGAGACCGGCGGCCCGACGCCGTACTACGAGCTGCGGCAGTGGCTGTACTCCGGCAACTCGGCGAAGATCGGGCAGCCGGCCGGATCCAACTTCGAGCGGTACAGCAACCCGCAGACCGACGCGCTGATCAACTCGTACGGCAACACCACCGACCCAGCCAAGCAGCAGCAGATCGTGCACGAGCTGTCGCTGGTCATGCTGAAGGACGTGCCGGTCATCCCGGTCACCGAATCGGTGTCCTGGTACCAGTACAACACCAGCAGCTTCAGCGGCTGGGTCACGCAGAACAACCCGTACGCGGACCCGGCGCCGTACTACTACCCGGACTGGGGCCAGCTGCTGCTGCACCTGTCCCCCAAGTAGGCCGCGGCTGACCCGTGGCCGGGGCGCCCACCTTGCCGGGCGGCCCGGCCACGGGGCACCGTGTGATCAGCACAGCCCCGATGAGAGCCAGGAAAGAATGACATGAGGTTTGCGCTCCGCCGCGTGGGTTTCTTCGTGCTCACCTTGTGGGCCGCGCTCACGCTGAACTTCTTCCTGCCGCGGCTGATGCCGGGTAATCCGGCCGAGGCGATGCTGGGCAAGTTCCGCGGCCCGGTCAGCCCGCAGGCGCTCAAAGCGCTCGAAGTCGCGTTCGGCGTGGAGACCAAAGAGGGTCTGGCCGGGCAGTACGTCCACTACCTGGGGAACGTGGCCACCGGGAACTTCGGCACCTCGCTGTACTTCTACCCGCAGTCGGTCGGCCGGGTCATCCTGGATGCCCTGCCCTGGACGCTCGGCCTGGTCGGGCTGACCACGATCCTGGCTTTCGCCCTCGGCACCGGCATCGGCATCGTGGCTGCCTGGCGCCGCGGCGGGCGGCTGGACAGCATCGCGCCGCCGGTCTTCGTGATCACCTCGGCGATCCCGTACTTCTGGGTCGGCATGATGCTGATCCTGGTGTTCGCGGAACAGTTGCAGTGGTTCCCGGCCGCGTTCGGCTACAGCATCACCATGACGCCATCGCTGAGCCTGCCGTTCATCGTGAACATCGTGGAGCACGCCATCCTGCCGGCCACCGCGCTGCTCATCACCACCATCGGCACCTGGATCCTGACCATGCGGAACACCATGGTCACCACGCTGGCCGAGGACTATGTGCGGATGGCCCGGGCCAAGGGCCTGCCCAGCCGGCGGATCATGTTCGATTACGCGGCCCGGAACGCGATCCTGCCCAATCTGACCGGCTTCGCCATGTCGCTGGGCTTCGTGGTGGGCGGCGCGATTCTGGTCGAGTACGTGTTCAACTACCCGGGCGTCGGCTACATGCTCCTCCAGGCGGTCAGCCAGGAGGACTACCCGCTGATGCAGGCGCTGTTCCTGCTCATCACCGTGGCGGTGCTGGTGGCCATCTTGCTGGCCGACATCGCGACCGCGATCCTTGACCCGCGCACCAGGACGGCGGACTAGCTATGGCCATGATGCCCGTTTCCGGGCCCACCACCGCACCGCCGGCCGGGCTCCCCGATCAGGCCCTGCCCGTCCCGACCGCAGGCCGGCGCAGCCAGGCGCTGTCCCGGCTCGTCCGCGCGGTGCGGTCGAACCGCAAGGCCACCGTGGGCACCGTGCTGCTCGTCATCTTCATCCTGCTCGCGCTGTTCCCCGGGGTGATCGCGCACAAGAGCCCGACTGCGACTATCTACCCGCGCAGCCTCGGGCCGTCCGCGCAGCATCTGTTCGGCACCACCGCGCTGGGCCAGGACATCTTCGCCCAGGCGGTGTACGGCACCCAGCAGGTACTGGTCATCGCGTTCGGGGTCGGGCTGCTGACCACCGGCATCGCGGTGCTGATCGGGGTGGCCGCCGCTTACCTGGGCGGCGCCTGGGACGGCGTGCTCAACCTGATCACCGACGTACTGCTGGTCATCCCGCTGTTCCCGCTGCTCATCGTCATCGCGACCTACGTGCAGAACGCCGGCACGGCGGTGCTCGTCGTGGTGCTGACGCTGACCGGCTGGTCGTACACCGCCCGGCAGTTGCGCGCCCAGGCGCTGTCGCTGCGCAAGCGGGAGTTCCTGGAGGCGGCCCGGGTGCGCGGCGAGCGCCGGATGTACATCGTCATGGTGGAGATCATCCCCACCATGACCTCACTGATTGTCGCCAGCTTCCTGACCAACGCGCTGTACGCCGTGTTGTTCGGCTCCAGCCTGCAGTTCATCGGCCTGGGCGACCCCAACTCGGTGAGCTGGGGCACGATGCTCTACTGGGCCGAGAACAACGCGGCCCTGCAGACCGGGCAGTACCTGTGGGCCATCGTGCCCGGCGCCCTGATCGCCCTGCTGGGCGCGGCGTTCGCGCTGCTCAACTACGCGTTCGACGAGATCGGCAACCCCGCCCTCCGGCCGGTGAGGAGGATCCGTGTCAAGCGTGCCGGCTAAGCAGGAACCCGCCACCGGGGACACCCCGCCGGGCCCGCCGGGCGCCATGCTCGACGTCCGCGACCTGTCGGTGACCTACGCCGCGGACCGCGGCCCGGTCGTCGCGGTGGACCACGTCAGCTTCCAGGTCGACCCGGGCGAGTTCCTCGGCATCGTGGGCGAGTCCGGCTGCGGCAAGTCCACCCTGCTGTTCGCCATCGCCCAGCTGCTGGCCCCGCCGGCCGCCATCACCAGCGGCCAGGTCAGCTTCAAGGGCCGCAGCCTGGTCGGGCTGACCGACAGCCAGCTGGCCGCGGTGCGCTGGAAGGACCTCTCCGTGGTCATGCAGAGCGCGATGAACGCGCTCAACCCGGTCCGGCATATCCGCGCCCAGTTCGCCGACGCGATGCGGGCGCACGGAGTGCGGAGCAAGACGGAGATCGCCGACCGGTCGGCCGAGGTGCTGCGGATGGTCGGCATCGACCCGGTGCACCTGCGCAGCTACCCGCACCAGCTGTCCGGCGGCATGCGGCAGCGCGCGATGATCGCGATGGCCATGCTGTTCACCCCGGATCTGGTGATCATGGACGAGCCGACGTCCGCGCTCGACGTGGTGGCCCAGCGGTCGCTGATGGTGCAGATCAAGGAGCTGCAGCAGCGGCTCGACTTCGCGGTCATCTTCGTCACCCACGACATGTCCCTGATCAGCCACTTCTCCGACCGGCTGATGGTCATGTACGCGGGGCAGGTGGCCGAGTTCGGCGACACCCGGGAGCTGTTCGACCGGCCGCTGCACCCGTACACGGCCGGCCTGATGGACGCGTTCCCGTCGATCCGCGGGCCGCGGCGGGAACTGACCGGCATCCCGGGCAGCCCGCCCAACCTGGCCACGCCCCCGCCGGGCTGCCGGTTCGAGCCGCGCTGTCCCAGGGCCATGGAACGCTGCGCCGCCGTCCAGCCGGAGCTGTACCAGGTGGGCGGCACCGACGTCCGCTGCCTGCTGCACGAAGACGGCGCTGCTCACCGGGACAGCACGGGGGAGGAGAAAACGGCGTGACCAGCACGAGTGAGCCGACAGCGAACGGCACCGCCCTCTTGCGGACCGACAAGCTGACCCGGCATTTCCGGATCGGCAACGCGCTCTCCCAGCAGACGCTGCACGCGGTGGACGAGGTCAGCCTGACCATCGGTGAGCGGGAGATCGTCGCGCTGGCCGGCGAGAGCGGCAGCGGCAAGAGCACCATCGCCCGGCTGCTGGCCAAGATCTACAAGCCGACCAGCGGCGAGACCTACTTCCAGGGCAAGCCGCTGTCCGGGTTCCGGTCCCGCGCGGACCGGCTGCGCTACAGCGGGCTGGCCCCGATGGTGTTCCAGGACCCGTTCGCCTCGATCAACCCGGTGTTCCGGGTGTCGCACGGCGTGCTGCGCGGGCTCAAGCTGCACCGCCCCGAGCTATCCCGGGACGAGCGCTACGCGGAGGCCCGCCGGGTGTTCGAGGTGGTCGGGCTGACCCCGGCCGACGAGGTGCTGGAGCGGTTCCCGCACGAGCTGAGCGGCGGCCAGCGGCAGCGGGTCGGCTTCGCCCAGGCGCTGGCCATGAAGCCCAAGCTGATCCTGGCCGACGAGCCGGTGTCCATGCTGGACGTGTCCATCCGGATCGGCCTGCTCAACATGATGGCCGACCTGCGCGACAGCCAGGGGGTGTCGATCCTGTACATCACGCACGACCTGGCCAGCGCGCGGTACGTGGCCGACCGGCTGATCGTGATGTACGCCGGCCGGGTGGCCGAGTCCGGGCCCGCCGAAGAGGTGCTGGGCAACCCGCGGCACCCGTACACCCAGCTGCTGCTGTCCGCGGCCCCGGACCCGCGCGCCCCGCTGGGCGTGGGCGCGGAGACCGACCGGGGCGAGCCGCCCAAGGTGATCGACCCCGCCCCGGGCTGCCGGTTCCGCGCGCGCTGCCCGCTGGCCATCGACAAATGCCACCAGGTCACCCCGGAACTGTCCCAGATCCGGCCCGGCCACCAGGCCGCCTGCCACGTCGCCGAGGAGGGCGCAGAAGTGAAGGCGTTCGGTTGACATCTTCCACTCGTCCGAAGACGGGGGATTCCAGCAGTCGCCTGCTGGCTTTCCTGTTTCACGGCCGGCCGCCTTCCCGGGAAGCTTCCCGTTGGGGTCTTACGCCAGCTCCGCAGGCAAGCACGGCCAGCCCGGCCGCTCTGACGTTCATGGCAGCGTTGATATCCCGGTCGTGCTGTGTACCGCAGGACTCGCAGACCCACACGCGGACAGACAGCGACATCACTGTGGCTAAATGGCCGCACACCGAACACGTCTTGCTAGAGGGATACCATCGGTCGATCACGACCAGATCTCTTCCGTACCAGTCGCACTTGTATTCCAGCATGGCCCGCATTTCATACCAGGCAGCATCCGAGATAGCGCGGGCAAGGGAGTGGTTGCGGACCATGTTCCGTACACTCAACTGCTCAATCACGACCGCTTGGTTCTCGCGGACGAGTCGGGTAGTGAGCTTATGCAGGTAATCCTTCCGCCGGTCGGCGATCCGCGCGTTTATTTTGGCGACCTTCACACGGGCCCGGTCCCGGTTGGCCGATCCATTCTTCTTACGGGACAGGGCGCGCTGGGCGCGGGCGAGTCGTACCCGGTCCCTGGCCTCATGTCGGGGGTTGGGGATCTTTTCTCCGGTCGAGAGCGTGACCAGAGAGGTAATTCCGGCGTCGACCCCCACTACATTGTCGCGACCCGGCAGTGGCGTCGTCCGGCACTCGTAGACGAGAGAGACGAACCAGCGTCCAGCCTTGTCGCAGCTCACCGTGACGGTGGATGGTTCGGCGCCCGCAGGCAGAGGGCGCGACCAGCGGATATCCAGCGGTGCATCCATCTTCGCGAGCCACAGGTTCCCGTCGCGCCAGCGGAAACCGGACCGCGTGTACTCTGCCGTCGCACGGGACCTCTTGCGGGACTTGAACTGCGGATAGCGCGCCCGCTTCTCCCAGAACGCGGCGAAAGCGCTCTGCAGATGGCGGAGGGCTTGCTGAAGCGGGACAGAGGACACATCGCTGAGATAAGACAGGTCCTGCTCACGCTTCCATTGAGTCAGCAGGGCCGAGGTCTGGGCGTAAGAGATGCGTTCCTGGCGCTGATGCCATGCTACGGTGCGCGCCTCAAGGCCAAGGTTGTACACCTTCCGGACGCAGCCAAATGTTCGCGACAGTTCGCTTGCTTGATCCGGCAATGGATAGAAACGGTACTTGTACGCTCGCTTCACATTCTTTGCCATTCCTCACATTATAGCGCTATTCCTCGCGAAAGGAGGGAGCGGCGTTTCGTGTCCCGCCTGCGCATGGGTATCCACACGCCGCAAATCGGATGAAGCTCGCGGTTGTCGGTGGCGGGTCGACGTACACCCCGGAACTGGTCGACGGGATCGCCCGGCTGGCCGGGCAGGTCCAGGTGACCGAACTGGTGCTGGTCGACCCGGACACCAGCCGGCTGGACGTGGTCGGCCCGTTCTCCGCCCGGATCATGAAGTCGTACGGCCACCCGGCCAGGCTGAGCTGGACGACCAGCCTGGACGAGGGCCTGGACGGGGCCGGCGCGGTGCTGCTGCAGCTGCGCGTCGGCGGCCAGGCGGCCCGGCAGCGGGACGAGACCTGGCCGCTGGAGTTCTGTTGTGTCGGCCAGGAGACCACCGGCGCGGGCGGGCTGGCCAAGGCGCTGCGCACCGTGCCGATCGTGCTGGACATCGCGGAGCGCACCCGGCAGCGGGCGGCCGCCGATGCCTGGATCATCGACTTCACCAACCCGGTCGGCATCGTCACCCGGGCGCTGCTGGACGCCGGGCACCGGGCCATCGGGCTGTGCAACGTGGCCATCGGCTTCCAGCGCAACTTCGCCCGCATGCTCGGCGTACCGCCCGGCCAGGTCGCCCTGGACCATGTCGGGCTCAACCACCTGACCTGGGAGCGCGCCGCGATCGTGGACGGCGTCGACCGGCTTCCGGGGTTGATTGCCACCCACGGCGCGGAGATAGCCGGGCACACCGGGCTGCCAGCCAGCGTTCTGGATGAAATTGGTGCGGTGCCGTCCTACTACCTGCGCTATTTCTGGGCGCACGATGCGGTGGTGGAAGAGGAGCTGCACTCCCCGACCCGGGCCGAGAAGGTGGCCGAGATCGAGGAGCTGCTGCTGGAGATGTACGCCGACCCGGCGCTGGACCGCAAGCCGGAGCTGCTCGGCCAGCGCGGCGGGGCGTTCTACTCGGAGGCGGCGGTGGCGCTGCTCGCGTCGCTGGTCGGCGACATCGGGGACACCCAGGTGGTGAACGTGCGGAACGCGGGCACGCTGCCGTTCCTGCCGGACGACGCGGTGATCGAGGTGCCCGCGGTGATCGGGGCGCACGGGGCCACCCCGCTGCCGGTGGCGCCGGTCAGCCCGCTGATGAGCGGGCTGATCGCCCACGTGACCGGCTACGAGGAGCTGGCCGTGGACGCGGCCCGGCGCGGCGGCGTGCAGCGGGTGCGGGACGCGCTGCTGGCCCACCCGCTGATCGGCCAGTACGAGCTGGCCGGGAAGCTGGCCGGGCGGCTGGTCGCGGAGAACGAGGGGTTCCTGCCCTGGGCCAGCGGCTCGTGAGCAAAGCGGCCGGAGGCCTGCCCGCGGTCCTGGCCATCGACGGCGGGAACAGCAAGACCGAGGCCGCGCTGGTCGCCGCGGACGGGACCGTGCTGGCCCAGCAGCGCGGCCCGGGCAGCAACTGGCAGGGGCTGGGCCAGGATCAGGCCATGCGGGTGCTCGGCGACCTGGCCGCCGCGGTGGCCCTGGCGGCCGGCCGGACCACCGCGTTCCCGGTGGCTGCCCGGGTGTCCGCCTGCCTGGCCGGCGCCGACCTGCCGGACGAGGAGGAGGAACTCGCGGCGCTGGTGCTGGCTCAGGGCTGGGCCGGGCAGGTGTCGGTGGTCAACGACACGTTCGCGGTGCTGCGGGCGGGCCTGAACCAGCCCGCCGGGCCGTACTGGGGCATCGGCGTCACCGTGGGCGCCGGCATCAACTGTGTCGGCGTGACCCCGGACGGGCGGACCACCCGCTTCCTGTCCCTCGGCATGATCAGCGGCGACTGGGGCGGTGGCGGTCAGCTCGGCCATGAGGCGCTCTTCCTGGCCGCCCGGGCCGAGGACGGCCGCGATCCGGACACGCTGCTGCGCACCGAGGTGCCGCGGCACTTCGGCCTGGCCACCGTGCGCGACGTGATCATCGCGGTGTACCGGGAGAAGATCAGCTACGGCGATCTGCGCACGCTGGCCCCGGTGGTGCTGGCCGCGGCCCGTGATGGCGACCAGGCCGCGGGCGGCCTGGTCCGCCGCCAGGCCAGCGAGGTGTGCGCGATGGCGCTGACCGCCATCCGCCGCCTGGGCCTGGACGGCACGGCCGTCCCCGTGGTGCTCGGCGGCAGCCTGCTGGCCGCGGCCGACCCGCTGCTGACCAGGCTGGTCACCGAGGGCCTGGCGGCCGGCGCCCCGGCCGCGGAGCCGCGCATCGTGGACGTGCCGCCGGTGGCCGGCGCCGCACTGCTCGGCCTGGACCAGGCCGGCGCCGGGCCCGGGGCCGAGGCCCGGCTGCGCGCCGCGTTCCGCACGCCCGCGGCTTAACCGCGCTTCAGGGCCCGCCCGGGGTGCTCGCCGGTCAGCTTGCCGTCGCGCAGCGCGAAGCGGCCGTTGACCAGCACGTGGTGGACGCCACGGGCGGGCTGCCGCGGGTTCGCGTAGTCGGCCTGGTCCTGGACCGTGGCCGGGTTCACGATGGCCACGTCGGCGTGGCTGCCCGGGCGGAGCAGGCCGCGGCCGGCCAGGCCGAACCGGCGGGCCGCGTGCCCGGACAGGTGCACCGCGGCCTGCCCCCAGGTCCAGTCGCCCAGCTCCCGGGTGTGCCGGCCGAGCAGCCGGGCGAACGCGCCCCAGCCGCGCGGGTGCGGCCAGCGGCCGAGCAGGATGCCGTCCGAGCCGGCCAGGTGGGCCTCGTGCCGCAGCAGCGCGCGCAGGTCGGCGTCGGTGCTGGTGGGCGGCTGGGCGAACACGCAGCCGGCCGCCAGCTGGCTGGCCGTGAGCAGCTCGCAGACCAGCTCACCGGGTGGCATGCCGGCGGTGGCGGCGGCCTCGGTCAGCGCCACCCCCTCGGCCCAGGACCATTCGGCCGCGCCGATGTAGGCCAGCGTGATCCGGTCCAGCACGCCGCCGATGGCCGGGAACCAGTCCCGGGCCAGCCGCTGCCGGGTGGCCGGCTGGGCCAGCCGGCGCAGCGTGGCGTCCGGGCCGCCGGCCTGCACGTCGCCGGGCAGGGCCAGCATGCCCAGGATGGTGCTGCCGCGCAGGTACGGGTAGGAGTCGAAGGTCACGTCCAGGCCCTGGCCGCGGGCGTCGTCGAGCAGCCCGGTCAGCATGCCGGCCGGGCCGTGATAGTGCGAGACGTGCCCGGCCACCCCGGCCCGGCGGACGATCTCGGTCAGCTCGCGCATGCCGCGCCACGCGTCCGCCTCGTACCCGCGCAGGTGGCTCACGTACACCGCGCCGGCCGCGGCCACCGGCTCGCACAGCGTGGCCAGCTCGGCGGCGTCGGCGAACCGGCCCGGCTGGTACTCCAGGCCGGTGGACAGGCCCACCGCGCCGTCTTCCAGCGCCTGCTCGACCAGGTTTTGCATCGCTTTGAGCTGGGCCGGGGCGGCGGGCGCGCCGGAGAAGCCCAGCACCTCGGCGCGGATCGTGCCCGCCGGGGCCAGGCAGGCCACGTTCAGCGCGGTCTTACCGTCGTAGTGGGCCAGCAGGTCCGCGATGGTGCAGCCGCCGGCCAGCCCGGGCGGGCAGGGGCCGTTGACCGCGCCGAAGTACCGGCTCA
>Ga0335085_10007509_pt1 | contig 16880 bp, 15 predicted proteins | sample Lox_Sample_45_FD_206712 | JGI IMG/M metagenome (GOLD analysis project Ga0335085, IMG submission 206712) | Soil microbial communities from Loxahatchee National Wildlife Refuge, Florida, United States - Lox_Sample_4.5 | ecosystem: Environmental > Terrestrial > Soil > Wetlands | place: USA...
CCCACTCCGCCACAGGGGCTTCTTCCCGCAGAAACGGCAAATCCAGCCGCGCGGCCAATTGCGCGGTGAAGGTTTCATCGCTCGCGGATTCCGGCCCGCGCAAGCGGTGCTGAAAGTGCAGCACCGCCAGCCGGATTCCCAGTTCGTCCTGAAGATCGTGCAGCAGGCGCAGCAGGGCCACGGAGTCCGCGCCTCCGGATACCCCGACGCCCAGGCGATCACCGGGACCGGCCAGATGATGCCGTTCCAGCGCGTCTCGAACTCGGCGGTGGAGAGAGGTTGGCATTTACGAGCTGGCCCAAGGCCGGCCCCCTAATGCGATTCTAACCCCGCGGTTCACGAGGATTGAAAGGAACGCGAGCGGCACAAGCGGAAGCGCGAAAACGGGGGGAAGATTCAGGAAAGGGTAAGCGAGTCGCTCTCCAGTATCCGGCGCGTCTGGGCGATCCGGGCGTCCAGAGTGACGGCTGCATAGTAGGCGCAGCCGGAGCGTTCGCTCGTGGCCCAGGCCGCGGCGGGCGGCGCGACCATGCCGAAGAGCGTTTCCAGAACCCGCAGGAAAGCATGATAGGCGCGGATGGCGCCCAGGCGGTATCCATCTCCGTCCGTCTGCGGGCACAGCTCCACCAGCCGGCGCAGGCGCGGAAAGTCCTCCCCGCTCACGGTTTGACCTTCGATTCCCGTCACCTTGCGCACGGATTCAGAGAGCTCCACGCGGCGTCCCGCAGCCACCAACAGGCGGCAATAGAACACCAGGAACTGCAGCAGCATGGCCACTGCCACCACGAGGATTATGGCGGGCAGAATCATCGCGCCGGTGTCGCGGCCAGACGAGCCGTCTCGAGCCGCGCCTCCTCTGGAACCCTCCAGAGAGTGAACGCCCACGTCAGCGGCAGCCACAGGGCCACCAGCGGGGGCAGGATTTTCTGGGCGATTTCAAATCCGGGGAACAGATTGCGCAGCGCATAGGTGGCCGAATAGGCGCTGAAAAATACTCCCAGGGAGAGGGCCAGTTGGATCACCCGCGTCCGCGTCACGCGCAGCTTCATCACCGCGCCCCACAGGACATAGGTGAGCACCAGGCCCACAAAATAGAGGTTCTGCGACAGCTCCACCACGAAGCGGCCGGTCAGGTGATCCTGGCTCTGCCGGACGATCAGAAAGCTGACGCAGGCCGTTCCCAGCAATAAGATCAGCGAAACCGCGCGAATCTGTTTACTGGCCTGCATTTCCGCGAACACGTGCTGGTAGAGACTGAAGATGGAAAAGTACAGCAGGATGATCAGCAAAGATTCCGAGTAGTAGTAAAAATAGCGGTAGGCGAGTGAGGTCAGGCCGTAGTGCTCAACGAAATAGAAATCGCCGGCGGTGGCCACAGCCGCGCCCAGCATATACAGGTTCAGCGGAAGATACCGGGAAAACCGGCCCTCGGCCACTGAACACACCACCACGGAGATTTCTAGTGCGAATCCGAGAAACCAGACGAGATAGTCGATCGGTCCGAGCACTCAGTGCGTGCCGAACCTGGTCCCTGCCAGGGACTCCTCGCAGCCGTTAACGCGCGAAAGGAGTCGGGGGTACCGGGCTGGTGGTGCAAGCCACCGAACCACCCAGGCCAACCGCTGGCCCTACTGCCGTGCGAATCCCGACCGCGGTAACCAGGGTGAGAAGCAACAGAGCTGCTAGTTTGGATGCCCGAGACATGTTGGCTCCTATGGCGCAGTGGCGCCTGGAGCCAGTTTATGTCTCGGCCAGCAGTTCTAGTACCTTCGTGCCAGCGCTGTGCCTAAACGGTTAACACCCCTCCCTGCTGCAAAGCCAGGTCGACAACCTCCTCTACAACGGCGCATATTCTGCGCCTGCCAACGCTACGCGTCAACGGTACCTACGTACTATCTTTTTTGGCAGAAGGGGCTTGGGAGCAGGAGGTCTCTAGCTGAGGGGAGCCGGGGCAGCCCTTCTAGCGGAATCGGCCCCGCTCCGCGAGGGTCGGCGGGTGCTCGGCGCGGCCTTGACACCTTCCTCGGACGCTCCCTACCATGGTGGATTACGTGCCGGCGTAGCTCAGTGGAAGAGCGAGGGTCTCATAATCCCTAGGCCGTGGGTTCGATTCCCCCCGCCGGCACCAGTTTTTCTTCCAGAATCACACGTTAGCTCTCAGTTGAAAACCTCCTGTTCTGATAGCCTGCTCACATCTTTTCCCTCTGGTCCGCTGGAACTGGGGCAGACAGTTTCCTGTTGGGCGACCATTCCTCCGCAACCTTCGTTCGTAACTTCCCGCAACGCCGTTTGTGGACCGCGAGGGCTGGATGTAGGCTTATGCGCTGGCGCGTATTTCCGGCGTCCTTACTCGCGCAAGGCTGGAAGCAAGATTCGGGGAGGCCTCGATGGCCAATGTGGTGAACTTCTGGCTGGCTGCAGGCGGTTTGCTGGTTGTCATTCTGGCCCTCCTGGAGGTTGGACGGCGAATTGGAATCCATCGCCGAAAAGTAGACCCCGAAAGTGCGAGCGCCGGCCTAGGGACGGTCGACGGCGCCGTGTTTGGCCTCATGGGCCTTCTGATCGCTTTCACGTTCTCCGGCGCGGCTGCGCGTTTTGACGTGCGTCGTCAGCTCGTTGGTGAGGAGGCGAACGCCATTGGTACCGCCTATCTGCGCCTCGAACTGTTGCCACAGTCGGCGCAGCCCGTGCTGCGGCAAGACTTCCGCGACTACCTGGACGCGCGGCTTGCCATATTGCCCAAACTCCAGATAAGCATTGAGGCGGCAAAGCAAGAGCTGGCCCGCTCGATTGCATTCCAGGACAAAATCTGGAACGAGGCTGTGGCTGCTTGTCGCGAGACGAACTCGCCAGCCACGACAACCCTGGTGCTCTCGTCGCTCAATCAGATGATCGACATCACCACCACGCGTCTCGTCGCCCAGCAAATGCATCCCCACGTGGTGGTCTTCTATGGGTTCGGCTTGCTGGTGATGGCTTCTTCTTTGCTTGCTGGCTACGGTATGGCGGGCAGCAAATTGCGCAGCTGGATGCACATGCTTGTGTTTGCGGTGGTGATGGCCGGATCCACATACGTCATCCTGGATCTCGAATATCCGCGCATCGGACTCATTCGCGTCGACAAGGCTGACCAGGTGCTGGTGGATCTGCGCAACAGCATGAAGTGAGGAAATGAAGCTGCTGCCGGGCATACGCCACGTTCGGGCTCCCTGGTGGCTCCGGACTGGCCGAACCGCCGAAGCCAGGACCAGGTCGCCGCGCCTAAATCAAGGCGGACTCGAAAGCTATCGCTCCCGAAGACTCCCGTTGTGAGAAGCTGCAGCAGGCTGTCTAAGAGGTGGCCGTGATTTCCCCCAGCGCCGGTGGTAATCCATAAAGCCCGCGGATCCGGTTCACTGCCGGCCGAGGTTCGCGTGTACGGCCACTGGATGGTCATTCATTGGCGGCGCATATTACGACCTGCATCCCATGCAGCCAATCGCGCGACGAGGTCGGATCCATCCGTCGCGCACGCAAACGCGCCTCTAATGCAGTTTTGTGTACTCAGTCTTTGCCGCGCGAAAGAGGGGAACATCCGGGTCGGCGTCCTTCCAGAGAGTAAGAAAATCCTGGTAGGCGGCGCGGGCTTTGGCAGTATCACCCTGCAAAACGTAGGCGCGCGCGAGGCCAAGATGTGCCAGCGCTCCGACGGGGGCGTTCCGAACAATACCCCGGTGGTCGAGAAGTTTCTGATACTCAACCGCTGCCTCGCGGCCTTTCTGCAAGAGCATGTAGGCCTCGCCCCGCAAGTACGCGGCCCAAAGAGGCCCCGTGTCAGTCAACTCATAGGGAGATGTCCCACGAAGGTATTCCACTACTTTCGTGGGATCCTTGTGGTTCAGCTCGATGGCCGCACGGACGGTCGGCACCCCGTACAGGTGGGCGAAACCATTGGGCAGGGACCGCTTCGCCGCTGCATCGGAAAGCGCTTGTGCCCTGGCTTCGTCTCCTGCAATGGCAGACGCGATCGCCGCTGCATACGAGTCTTTTGAGACCTGTATGGCCGCCGCTGCCCTCTGCCGGGCCTCGCCCGGGTTGCCGAGCAGGGCCTCCCGCAATGCCGCATTGGCCTCGAAGTCGCCCGCCGTTTCCCTTTCGCCCGCCCGCTCGGCCGAGGTCACCGCCTGGCGTGAAAGCTCCCGTGACTTCCTCAACTGGCCGAAATAAGCGGCTGTCTCGGCCTGCACGTCCAGCAGCGTACGCTCCGCCCCCGGTTTGCCCGAGGCCCAGGCGACCTCTTGTGCCATACCTGCCGCATTATTCTGTAGAAAGGCCATCTGATACAGAAGCACGCGCAGCTCAGGGTAGTCGGGGTATTTCGCTTGCGCTTCTTCGGCCGTGGCCCGGGCCTCCTCGAAGCGATTTAGCGAGAGATAGGCGTCGGCAAGGTTGGTGTGAGTGATGGCACCCGCCGGGTCCAGGCGGTGGCCTTCGCGCGCTTCCGCAAGGGCTTTGTCTAATTGCCCGAGCACGGCATAGATGTTAAACAGAACGCCCGGAGGTATCGCGTCTTGCGGGTAGGTTTGCGCCCAGAGTTCATAGATCTGGCGCGCTTTTTCCGTGTCTCTAGTTACGATGTGATAATAGTGAGATTCGATATAAAATCTCTCTCGCTCGCTCACCCGTCCCCGCAGTTCGTAGGCCTTCCCGAGATTTTTCGCCGCAAGGCTGTCTTCCGAGATGGTTCCATAGTAAGTGCCGAGAGAGGCGTAGGCCATGGCGAAATCAGGGTCAAGGCGGATGGCTCGCTGGAACAAGGGCGCGGCGGCGGAAAAATCGCCCTTGGACAGCGTCTTTCGTCCCAGGCTGTAGGCCTTCAGGGCTTCGAGCGAGGCCGTCGTCGCCTGCTCGAGCGGCGTGTCGAACTTCTGTACCGCGCCGAGCGATTCGCCCAGCTCGCTCCGCAGCTTGGAGGCCGCCTCGCCAAGCGCTTTCAGAACGCGCTCTTTGCCGTCCGCGGTCACCTGTTCCTGCGCCAGGGAGTCGCCCGTGCGGCAGTCCACCGCCTTGAGACCCAGAACGTATAGGCTTCCAAGGCTCGCAATGGAGCCGCTCAGAACGGCCTTGCTCTGAGTCCTCTGGCAGATCTCCCGGGCAATCTCAGGAGTGAGCCTCGCATCGGCGGGTTGGCCCATCAGGCGGAGCGTCTCCTGGATGCGCCGCTCGGAAATCAGGTTGAGAAAGGGTGATTGTTCCAGCTGCACCGCCAGCCCCTGCCGCAGCGCGTCGTCAAACACGGCATCGGCAGTCGAGTTGGCAAAGTCGGCGAGGACGATGGTGTCCTTGTCCGAGAGCGCATGGGCGCGGTGAGTCGAGAAGAAGAGCGCGCCAGCCGCGACCAGCACAACAATGCCTGCCGCGCCGGCGAGGTATTTGTGTCGGGAGAACCAGCGCCATCCGGCGGCCGGACGAGCCGCGGAGAGCGCTGCGGGAGCCGCAGAGTCGTTCACGGTGGCCGCGGGTGAACGCTCGGGCTGCGCCTCTCGCCTCAGCCGCTTCAGGTCGGTGCGCATGTCGGCTGCATGCTGGTAGCGCAGATCGCGTTCTTTTTCGAGCGCCTTGGCGATGATGTCCGCGAGTCCCGGCGGGACGTTCGGATTCACGCGCGCCGGGACAACCGGCGCACGGTTCAGGATGGCGTCATGCAATTCAGCCGCGGTCCTGCCTTGGAACGGCATCCGGCCCGTAGCCATCTCATAGATCACGCATCCGAAGCTGAAGATGTCTGTGCGCGCGTCCAGTTCGTGACCCAGCGCCTGCTCGGGAGACATGTAGGCCGCCGTGCCCAGAACCGACCCGGCTCTCGTCAGCCCCTCACTCGCGAAGTCCCGTGTGATCGATTCTTCTCCAGCGCCCGCTCGCGTCATCTTGGCCAGGCCGAAATCCAGAACCTTCGCTTGGCCGCGCTCCGTGATGAAAATGTTCGCCGGTTTGATGTCGCGATGGATGATCCCCTTCGCGTGTGCCGCATCGAGCGCGTCGGCAATCTGAATCCCCAGCTCGGCGGCCAGATCGGCTGCCAGCGCCTTGCCGGTGATGCGGTCCTTCAGCGTCTGGCCCTCCATCAGCTCCATCGCGATGAACAGGTGTGCGCCGTCCTCGCCGATCTCATAAATCGTGCAGATGTTGGGGTGGTTCAGTGCAGAGGCGGCCCGGGCCTCGCGCCGGAACCGTTCGAGCGCCCGCGGGTCTCTCGCCAGATCCTCGGGAAGAAATTTCAGCGCCACCCGGCGGCCCAGCTTGAGGTCTTCCGCCTCGTAGACCACTCCCATTCCGCCGCCACCGAGCTTCTGCACGATGCGGTAATGGGAAATTGTGGGGCCGATTGTGGATGAGGAATCGGTCACTGAAGGTGTATGTTACGTCCAGTGCTTCAGTTCAAGCAATCGTGCGACGCAACCGGAGAGGACCCGGTGATCGGTTAGACGGCATAGCGAATATAAAGCGGTCAATTTCGCGTTCCAGATACGTTCCAGTTGGGCGCAATTTTGCCGTATTGTGCGTTTCTACCGGCTGCAGTTTTCAATAAGTTCCCTGTTTTCAGAACCCATGCAAATTCCGATTCCCCCCGCCGGCACCAGTTCTTATCGCATTTCCCCGCGAACTCCCCGGGCTGGGGTTCTTCCATTCGGGGAGCCCTTTTCCCGCCCACCACCGTGGCCGCTGGGGTTGTGGTAGATGGTTCCCCGGTTGGCGGCCAACCCTCCGGAACCGTCACCCATAGCCTCCCACCACGCCGTTTCCGGCGAATCTCCGAGTGGCCCACCCCTCGGCCGTTCTGTCTTCTGGCCCTTGAAACCACTCCCTCCCCGGCTCTGTTATACTTCCTCGCAACTCCATCATGAAGCGCCACGTCCTTCTCTTCGGTCTCGTCGGCGGCCTCCTCATCGCCACCCTCCAATACACCGAATACCGCTTCGTCATCATCGAGCACTCCGTCGAGCTGTACAGCGCGCTCGTCGCCATGCTCTTCGCAACCTTCGGCATCTGGCTCGGCCTCCGCATCACGCGCAGTCGCGAAACCATCCGCGAGACCGTCGTGGTCAGGGAAGTGCCTGTCCCCGCGCAAGCCCCCGCCCTCGAACCCTTCGCTCCCGATTCGGCCCGCCAGCAGGCCCTGGGCATCACCGCACGCGAGCTTGAAATTCTCACCCTGGTTGCCCGCGGCCTCAGCAATCGCGAGATCGCCACGCAGCTATTCGTTTCCGAAAACACCGTCAAGACGCACTGTGCCCGCGCCTTCGACAAGCTGGGAGCCGCCCGCCGCACCCAGGCAGTCCGGCGCGGCAAGGAACTGGGCCTGCTGCCGTGACCGCGTCACCCAAAAGCACGATTTTCGCTCCCTTCCTGCAAAATCATCCGAAAGGATGACGACAGCCGGTCCCGTTCCACCGCATCATGCCTCCATCCTCACTCGCACCAGGAGACTGACATGAAGAAAACCGTTCTCACCTTCGGCCTGATCGCCGGCCTGATCATCTCCGTCCTGATGGGCGGCTCGCTGGTCCTCGCCGACAAGATCGGCACCGGCCACAGCATGGTTCTCGGCTACACCATGATGGTGGCGTCCTTCCTGCTCATCTACTTCGGCATCCGCAGCTACCGCGACAACACCCTGGCCGGCCAAATCTCCTTCGGCCGCGCCTTCGCCTGCGGCATCCTGATTACCCTCATCACCACCGTCTGCTACGTCGCCATGTGGGAAATCCTCTACTTCAACTTCATGCCCCACTTCATGGACAGTTACTTCGCCGCGCAGATTCACAAGGTTCAGTCCTCCGGACTTGACCCCGCCACCACCGCCGCGCAGGTCGCTGCCATCCAACGCTCTCAGCAGCTCTACCAGAACCCCTTCGTCAACATGGCCTACACCTTCATGGAGCCTCTGCCCGTCGGCCTCATCATTACTCTCCTCTCCGCTGCCGCCCTCCGCCGCAAGGCCCCTGCCAGACCCACCGCCGCTTCCGCGGTCATGACCACATAAATCAAAAGGCCGGGGCGTAAGCCCGGACCTCCACACACGCTGCTCGTCGAAACGGCGCCGGCGCGCACGGGCCAAGGCCAGCGTGCCCGTCATCAGCCACACGAAGTTACAGGACGCCGCCTGAGCGGTGGCCGTAGCTTCCCATAACGGCATTTCTGGACAGTTTCCTGGTTGCCGACCATCCACTCGGAATCCGTAATCGCTGTGGCGTTGATCGCGACTCCGCTGGTTTCGCCAGGAAATCGCTTACCATATCGTTTTGAACTGGCCGAACGATTTCGAAGCGAGATGGCATCTTAAGAGCCGAGTCGCTTGCAAAACCGGTGTTGTTGAGTTGTCGTATCAAAGCCATTCAACCAGTTGCCGGTCCTGAACGGGGCAAAGTCGGACGCGAGGGAACACCATGCCGAAGAATGGCGCCATCATCGGAGTATCCGATCACGGCGGTTGGGCGGTGCTGGTGACGGTGGCGCAGGATGGCACGCTCCTCGACCGCCGCCGGGTCGAACTCGTGGGCCAGGGCCTGCCGAAGATTCCGCACCACAGCGAAGGCCAGCGACTCCCGCTCGAACAGGCCGTGGAGTTGGTAGGGCGCGTGCGCGTGTCCGCGGAGAAGCACGCCGTGCTCGCCCTGGACGCTGTCGCCAGGGCCGTGCCGCGCGTCCTCGGGGTCGCCCTTCGCAACTGCCCGCAGCTTCCGCCCACGATTGCCGAACGAATCCAGGACTACCGCGCGCAAAATGTCGCCGACTGGGTGATGTACCGCATGGCCCTGGCCTCCGCGGCCGAGGCACGAGGTTGGCCCGTCCACTGGTACGACGCGAAGAAGGTGTTGGATGTGGCGGGCCAGGCGCTGCGCGTCGAAAACTTCGACGCTCACTGCCTCCACCTGCGCAAATCTCTCGGGCCGCCTTGGAACAAGGATCACAAGCTGGCACTGGCGGCGGCCATCGTCACGGCAAACGCAGTTGTGGAGTAAGCCGCGCGGTGTGGCTGCCTGCCCCGATGCTCTTCACCCGCGGCTTCCCGCCAAACCTTGATGCAACCGGGCGTCCGTTCCGGGTGCGCGATGCGAAAGGCCGCAGCTCAGTGGCCCCCAAGAAGTAGGCACCAATCAGCGGGGGACCAACATCCAATGGAAGCACTCTGAACGTCCATGAAACAGTCGCGGCGCTCAATACGCGGTGCAAGTCCCTGGCCGAATCGGACATGAAACTCGTCTCCGTCAACATCGGCCTTCCCCGGGAAGTGATGTGGCACGGGAGGATTGTGACCACGGGAATCTTCAAGGAGCCCGCCGCGGGCCGCCACGCCTTGCGCAAGCTCAATCTGGACGGAGACCGGCAAGCGGACCTCACCGTCCATGGCGGCGAATGGAAAGCCGTCTATTGTTATCCGGCCGAGCACTACGCCTACTGGAAGCAGGAACTCCCGGACCGCGATTTGCCGATGGGCGTGTTTGGCGAAAATTTCACGATCGCGGGCCTGCTGGAATCCGAGGCCCACCTGGGCGATCGGTTCTCTGTCGGCTCGGCGGAGGTGGTGGTCACCCAGCCGCGCCTGCCCTGTTACAAGCTCGGTTTGAGATTCCAGTCCGACGACATGGTGAGGCGGTTCCTCGCCAGCGGCCGGACGGGTTTCTACCTCGCGGTCACGCGCGAGGGAGAAGTCGGCGCGGGAGACCAGATCATCGCAATCGCGCGGGATCCCAACGCCGTCCCCATCCCGGAAATCACCCGATTGTACGTCGCGAAGCGCTACGCCGAGGACGACGTAGCTTCGGTGCGGCGTGCCCTGCGCGTTGACGTGTTTCCGGAAAGTTGGAAGGCCTACTTCCGCGAGCGCCTGCTGAAAATGAATGCCTGAAGCCTGGCGGAACCACCAGGCCTTCCGCGGTCGTTTCATCTCCACCGGGCGCCTCCCGTCGGAACGGGGCAGACCGTGCCACCCGGGCCGCGGTTACCGATTGACGCGGTGATGGATCGGGAGTAAGTGTCACCCGCCACAAGAGCCTTCTGGACACGGCGATGACATCCCCGGGCAAATTCCTGGTGGTCAGCAATCCCGCCGCAGGCGGCGGACGCGCCGGGCGCGTGGAGTCTTCCCTGAAGTCCTACTGGAGGTCGCAAGGCGTAGTCGCGCGGTTCGAGGCTCCCGGCTCGCTCGATGAGCTCCATCAACTGGTCCGCCACGCGCCGGAGGATGGATACTCCGCCGTGATTACCCTGGGTGGCGACGGGACGTTCCACCAGGTCCTGAACGCCGCCCACGGCCTGGACCTGCCCTTGGGGCTGATTCCCGCGGGCGGCGGCAACGACATTGCGCGGGCGCTAGGCCTGCCCGCGGATCCCCTGGAGGCGGCGCATCGCTTGTTGCGCGGGCACGTCCGAAACGTGGACGCGATCCGGCTGAGCGCCGCGGATGGCCGCAGTCCGCTTTACGCCGGCGCCGGGGGCGCGGGCGTGGATGCGGAAGCCGCGCGCCTGGCGAATACGCGCTTCCGGCATCTGCCGGGGCTGGCCCGCTATCTGGCCGCGGCCATCGCCGCCTTCCGCCGGGCCCGCCCGCTCGAGATCACGCTTGAAGCGGATGGCGTTCGTCAGACGTTCACGGCGCTGCTCGTGGCCGTGGCCAACGCGCCCAGCTACGGCAACGGCGTGCGCATTGCTCCTGAAGCCAGTCCTTTCGATGGCTGGATGGATGTGGCCGTGGTTGCACCGTTGCGCTGGAACCGGTTGCTCGATGGTTTGCTGCTGGCGCTGGGCACCGGCGACATCCGCTGGCCGGAGATGCGGCGGCTGCGCGCCCGGCGGCTGCGCCTGACCACCGATCGCCCGGTAATGTTCCACGGAGATGGCGAAGCGCTGGGGGAGACTCCGGTGGACCTGCAGGTTCTGCCCGGGGCCCTGCGCGTGCTGGTGTAGCCGGTGTGGAGGCTCCCTGCGGGAAACCCTGCCTTGCTGTGGCCGATGGGAAGTGGCTATTTCTTGTGCGCAATAATCAGGTTCAGGTAGATGTCCTTGCGGTTGTCCAGATTGGAGAGTCGGCGCACCGCCGAGGAATCTCCCTTGAACTCCGCGTGGATCTCATAATCCGCGTTGGGGTCCAGCCCGCTGAAGCGATAGCCGCCCGCGTCATCGCTGATGTAAGAACGCACGCTTCCGTTCTGGAGGTTTTTCAGGAAGACCACGGCTTCCGCGATGGGGTCCTCGCTCTTGGTGAGCACCGCGCCGTGCACGGTCTTCAGTGCGGGGCTCTGCGCGCTGGCGGCAAAGGCTGCGAGAAAAAACAGGATCAGGAAAACGGTGAGCAGCGCTACACGCCCGCCGGCGCGGAGGGCCGGAAAATGGTCCGCGGGGAGCGCGGAGCGGTGCGCGGCTGTGGGGCGGGTCATCACTGCACTTGGATGGCGGGCGGGCCGGGAAGGATGCGGAGGAATTGGCGGAGGGAATGCCGGCCTATTTGTCCTCCTCTTCTTCTTCCTCCTCCTCCTCTTCTTCCTCTTCTTCCTCTTCTTCCTCCACTTCTTCCACCTCTTCTTCATCAGACGAGTCGCCATCCTCGTCCGAGAACGCGTTCACCTGGACCGGGGAAACACTCACCACCTCGAGTTCCACCTCACACTCGGGGCAGCTCAGGATTTCGCCTTCCTCCACTTCATCCTCTTCCAGATCCAAGACCCCGCCGCATTCCGGGCACCTGACCACGGCCATCCTCCTTCACAGCCTCAGAACCAAACGATGCCGTATTATATACCCCGGCTGTCAAGTGAGTGTCCACGGGGCAAGCGCGAAGTTCGCATGCGGTGACGAGGCCGCAATCCCATGGCCAGTTCCCGAGAGTATCCCGAACGCCCGGTGGTGGGCGTGGGCGGCGTGGTGATTGAAAATGGGCGCGCCCTGCTGATCCGCCGCGGCGGGGAACCGCTGAAGGGGCAGTGGTCTATTCCGGGGGGCACGCTGGAAACCGGTGAGACGCTCGAAGAGGGCACGCGCCGCGAATTGGAAGAAGAAACCGGATTAAGCGTGCGCGTGGTGGAGTTGATCGAGGTCTTCGAGCGGATATTCCATGACCAAGGCCCGGTCCAGGGCCGCGAGCCGGGCCGTGGAGCGAGCGGAGACGCAGAAATCACCAGCGGCCGTCCCCGCTATCACTTTGTAATCCTCGATTACCTGTGCGAACGCATTTCCGGGGAGGCGCGCGCCGGGGGCGATGTGACCGACGTGGCCTGGGCCACGGAAGATGAGCTCGAACGCTACCACCTGACGCCCACGGCCACACGCATCCTGAAAAAGGCGTTTGCCATGCGCCGAGGGGCGCGACCACCTGCAAAGATGGGCTAGGCAGCGGTTGCCGCGGGTCGCCCGCCCCTCCGCCGGCCATTTCCGGGCGCCAGGCATTCTCTCGTTTGTGATTCCCTCTGGGCGCTACGAAGCGCGCGGGTAACGCCCGCGCAGCCAGTTCCAGCGGATAAAGAAGAGATCGAGGAACATCAGCACGCTGTCGCGAACCATATTCACCTTCGTGTGCGGGTCGTGGGCCCAGCGGACGGAAATTTCCACGGCGCGCAGGCCGTGATGGCGGGCCAGGTAGAGCAGCTCCGGGTCGAACCCAAAGCGCTCAATCCGCTGTTGCTCGAACAGGATGCGCGCCCGTGGCATGCGGAAGGCCTTGAACCCGCACTGGGTGTCCACGAAGGGAATCCACAACACCATCTTGACTACCTTGTTGAACAGGATTCCGGCGGCTTCGCGGAACGGCGACTGGTGTACGGAAATCAGCCTGCGATTCAGTGCGCGGGAGCCGAAGGCCACATCCGCCGACTCCAGCGCCGCCAGCAGCTTTTCCGCCTCTTCGATCGGCGCGGAAAGGTCTGCGTCCGTGAACAGCGCCACCGGCGCGCGCGCCTCCAGCATGCCGCGGCGCACGCTGAAGCCTTTGCCGCGGTTGGTGCCGTTGGAGAGCAGGCGAAGTCCGGGCATGCGCGGTGCGAATTCGCCCGCCACGCGCGCGGTCGCGTCCGTGGAGCCATCGTCCACCACCAGGATTTCCGCCTCCATCGATTTTGCGCCCAGCCACGCGGCAATTTTTTCGAGCGTGGCCGGGAGCCGCTGCTCCTCGTTATAGGCTGGGATGACGATGGACAGGGCGGGTACGGATGCGCTCACAGCGCCTGATTCTCCTGCTGGCTGTGGCGGCCCAGTAGGGGAACGAAGCGGCACTCATGCAGTGCTTCCCGCTGAAACTGATTACCGGCGCGGCGATAGCGCAGCAATTCCTGATTCTCCCCGGGCCCCACGGGGATGAGCAAACGCCCGCCTTCCGCAAGCTGCTCCAGCATGGCCCGCGGCACGAAGCGAGCCGCGGCCGAAACCACGATGCCGTCGTAGGGCGCCTGTTGAGGGAAGCCGGCCGAAGCGTCTCCCGGCAGCACCTGCAGGTTGGCGAAGCCGAGTTGCCCTAGCCGGCGCGCCGCGGTCTCCGCGAGCTGGGGCACCAGCTCGATGGCGACCACCCGGCGGGCCATCCGGGCAAGGATTGCCGCCTGATAGCCGCAGCCCGCGCCCACTTCCAGCACCCGCTCGATGCCGCGGATTTCCAGTGCTTCCGCCATGGCAGCCACCATGAACGGCTGGGAGATGGTTTGGCCATATCCGATCGAAAGGGGATGGTCCGAATAGGCCAGGGAGATGGACTCCGGGGGCACGAAGAGGTGACGAGGGACCGCACCCATGGCCTCCAGAACGCGGGGGTCGCGGATGCCGCGCGCGCGAAGCTGTTGCTCCACCATGGCGCGCCGCTCGGCCGCAAATAAGTCCGCATCCGGCATGGGTTACCTGCCGCCGCGCGGCATGGCCGCGGCCGCCGGAGTCCGCCGCGCGGCCACGATTTCGGACATCGCCTCGAGCGCCAGGTCCAATTCGTCCTCGCGATTGTAGAAGTGCGGAGAAAGGCGCACGCCGGCATTGGGGCGGAAATCCACCAGGATGTCGCGGGCCACCAGTTCGCGCGCCACTTCTTGCGCGTGCGGGCAATCGATGGAAACGGTCCCGCCGCGGCCCGCCGGATCGAGCGGCGTATTGACCTTCCAGTCGCGGGCCCGGGCTCCGGCAATCAGCCGGGAGGTGAGCGCCTGGGATTTGTGGCGGATATTTTCCACCCCGGCTGCGGCGATGATCTCCAGGCCAGGTTGCGCGGCATAGAGCGCCGGGATTTGCGTGGTGCCGGTGAGAAAACGATAGCCAGACGTTGTGCGCTGGATCGGACGGGGGTCAAAGGCAAACGGATTCTGGTGCGCGAACCAGCCGGTGACCATCGGCTCAAGCTTGGGAGCGAGATCGGGCCGGACGTAGAGATAACCCACTCCGGGACCGCCGCACAGCCATTTCAATACGCCGCCCACGGCAAATTCCACTCCCAGCGCGGTCAGGTCCACGGGAAGCGTTCCCGCGGCCTGGAAGACGTCCAGGATCACGTGGGCGCCAACGCGCCGGGCTTTCTCCACGATGGCCTGGGCGTCCACAATCGCGGCGCTGCGGAACAACACCAGCGAGATGGGCACCAGAAGGGTGCGTTCGTCTACGGCATCGAGAATGCGCTCCATCGGAGGGTGAACGCCGTCCTCGCTGGCCACCACCACCACATCGGCTCCACGGCGCCGCTGTTCGTTGTAAAAGTAGAGAATCGAGGGAAACTCGAGGTCCACCAGGACGATCTTGTTGCGCGGCCCCGAAAAATCGTAGCAGGAGGAGATGACCGCCTGGGCCAGCGTCACGTTTTGATGGACGGAAACGGAGCCCGGGGGTGCGCCGAGGATGCGGCCGATGGAGTCCCCGACCCTCGCGGGCAGGTCCCACCACTCATCTTCCCAGGCCCGGACGCCACGCACGGCCCAGGAGTCCGTGTAGGCCGCCAGGCGGTCGCGCACCCCGCGGGGCATGGCCCCCAGCGAGTTGCTGATCAGGTAGGTGGACGTCTCCAGGATGGGAAATTCTTTCCGCCAGGCCAGCATTGCGTCCATGGTCACTCCCGGGCTTGCGCAGGGTAAATCCCTGATTCCGCGAAGCTACCACAGGCGGGGCCGGGCGACAAAAGTCCCCGGCGCTTCGAGCAGCGGCTGCAGTGGAAGCCGGCACCTCTTGAGGGCAACTCGGGCTTTTTCAACCGCATCGGAACGGTTACAATCCAAAGGTTTGTTTGAGTCTCCGGGATCCGGAAGGGTGAATGGTACGCGCAAGACGCTCCCTGATTAGCGGTCTCCTGATACTGTCGCTGGCCGGCATGACGGCGTGTGGTACTTCCAGTTCAACCACGTCGTCGGGCGAGACCACCTCGACCACAGTGAGTACGGTGACGGTTTCTCCCGGCACTGTGGATGGGGGCAAGGATGTGACCGTCACGGTGACGCTGACCGGGCCGGCCCCCTCCGGCGGGGTCGCATTCACCGTGACCGCGCTCAGCCTCGCGGTGATCATCAACTACCAGATTCTCTACAACGTTCGCGCCGGGCAATCGAGCTTTACCTTCAAGGTCCAGACGCTGCCCGTGGGCTCCCCGGATGCTACGCTGATCACGGTAACCACTACCCTGGGACAAATTATCTCCGCCCCGCTGATCCTCCAACCCACCAATCCATTGCAGCTCACCGGATTCACGGTCAGCGCGAATACGGTCACCAGCGGCGGTACCATCAACGGCAGCATTCAACTGAACGCGCCCGCATATTCCCCCGGACAGCGCGTGGTGGTGGTGAGCAGCGACTCCGCGGTGGCTCCGGTCAGCCCGGTGACCGTGCCCACCGGTACTTCCCGCGCCGGTTTCAGCATCTACACGCAGCCCATCAATTCGCAGCGCACGGTCACGCTCACCGCCAGCCTCAACGATACGACCATGACCACGCAGCTGACGCTCACGCCTGCGGGCACGGCCATCACCGCGCTTTATTTCACGCCCGCTTCGCTGGCCGGTGGCCAGAGCGCCACGGGGTTCGCCATCATCACCCCACCGGCTCCGGCAGCCGGCGCAACCATTTCCCTCTCGGTGACCTTTTCGAATCCGGCCACGCCGGAGGGCACGCCCATCCCCTTTATGGTGCCGGCCACGGTCATGGTGCCGGCCGGAGCGACGCAAGTGTCTTTCACCGCGACCACCACGTCTGTGACCACCACTACGGATCTGATCGTCACCGCGATCCTCGGCACCACCGGGGCCGCTTTCAACGTTGAGGTTGTCCCCGCAATCAACCTCACGGCGATTATCTGCAATCCCAGTACCCTCACCGGCGGCAACACGGGGATGCCGGGCAATTCCGCCAATTGCACGGTGTCGCTGAGTCTTCCGGCCGGGGATCAGGGCCTGACCGTGCAGTTGACCAGCAGCGACTCAACTACCCTGCCCGTTCCTGCCATGGTGATGGTGATGGGCGGCCAGTCCAGCGCTCCGTTCACGGTCACTGCGGGAAGCCCGACCACCATCACAACCGTCACCATCACGGGGACCCTCGGCGGTCCGAAGGCCCCACAGGTCACCACTACGGTCCTGGTGATTCCCGCGGGTTCGGTCTCGGTGACTTCGCTCAACCTGAATCCCTTCAGCATTCTCGGCGGGCCCGGAGCCAACTCCATGGCTTCGCTCACCATTTCCAACCCTGCACCTCCGGGCGGAGCGATGGTTTCACTCACCAGCAGCGACACAAATTCCGCACAGGTGCCGGCCAGCGTCATTGTGCCCCCGAACACCAGCACGGCGTCGTTCACCATCACCACTTCAGCCGTAACCGCGCAAGCGAACGTCACCATTACCGCCATGTTGAACACTTCCGCGCAAACCGCCACGCTGCTCGTGGTCCCTCCTCCCG
>Ga0335085_10007510_pt1 | contig 16880 bp, 19 predicted proteins | sample Lox_Sample_45_FD_206712 | JGI IMG/M metagenome (GOLD analysis project Ga0335085, IMG submission 206712) | Soil microbial communities from Loxahatchee National Wildlife Refuge, Florida, United States - Lox_Sample_4.5 | ecosystem: Environmental > Terrestrial > Soil > Wetlands | place: USA...
GAGGTTCGCAAGCCGACCGGAGGTTTAACGCTCTTTTACACCGCGCTCGATCGCCGCCACGTCGAAGTGCGCGTGATCGACAAAATGGGGCGGAAGGCGGTCGACTCCAACCAGGTGTTCATCGACGGACTCGAAGTGCCGCTCGAAGACCGCATCGGCGAGGAAGGCCGCGGCTTTGAGTACATCCTGCACGGCATGAATCCGGAGCGCATTCTGATCGCCGCCGAAGCGATCGGGCTCGGCCGCGCCGCGCTGCGGCGCGCGGCGGCATACGCCAAAGAACGCGTCGTGTTCGGCCGGCCGATCGGACAAAATCAGGCGATCCAGCATCCGCTTGCCGAATGTTGGATGGAGCTCGAAGCCGCAGAGCTCACGATGCTGAAAGCCGCCTGGCAATACGACCAGAAGCTTCCCTGCGGGCCAGCCGCCAACGCCGCCAAATACCTTGGCGCCGAGGCCGGCTTCAAAGCCTGCCAGGCCGCGATCATGACTCACGGCGGCTACGGCTACGCCAAGGAGTATCACGTCGAGCGCTATTTGCGCGAAAGCATGATCCCGCGCATCGCACCGGTCACGCCGCACCTTATTCTCTGCTTCATCGCCGAGAAAGTTTTGGGACTGCCGAAATCGTATTGAGGACCGTTGTCATTTAAGCTCGCGATCCGATGATCCGGAGAGCACGGATGCGTCCGACGAGTGTCCCACGACCCCCACCTCTTTCCTCCCCCTTTCGGGGGAGGAAAGAGAATGCCGCTTGCCCTTTGCAGATCTAATGCGAACTGCTGCCTGCGGCATCCTGGATTTGCCGAAGCACTTCATCCAAATTGAACGCCGCCGGCTTCTGGCGTGGTGGAAACTGCATAAAATCCTGGATCTGCTGCGCCACCAGCGCCTGCATCTCGTAGAGCAGATAGGCATGGGAAATCACCCAGTCCCAATAAGTATTTGAGTTTTCATCCGCGCGCTCGAACGGGTCGCGGCGGAGGTTGAACATCTTCGGCGCTCTCAGCTTCACGAACGGCTCAAACCAGCACATCAGTTGCTTGGCTCTTTGTTCCATGAGCACCATTTTCCAATCGCCCATGCGAATGGCCAGGATGTCGCCGTCGTCACTGATGTAGAAAAAGAACTTCCGGGGACTCTGTTTCGCCGCGCCGGTCAAATACGGCAGCAGATTGTACCCGTCGATGTGGACCTTGTAGGTGATATCTCCGACCTTGTGGCCTTTGAGAAGTTTTTCGGTAATTTCCGGTTCGCCCGCCGCGGCCAACAGCGTCGGCAGCCAGTCCTGGTGCGAAGCGACGTCGTTCAAAACCGAGTTGGCCTTTATCATGGCCGGCCAGCGCACAAAGATCGGCACCCGCCAGCCACCGTCCCAATTGGTATTCTTTTCACTCCGAAACGGCGTAATGCCGGCATCCGGCCAGCTGTTGTAATGCGGGCCGTTGTCGGTTGAGTACATGACGATGGTATCTTCGGCGATGCCCAATTCATCAAGCTTGGCCAGCATCCTGCCGATGTTTTCGTCGTGGGCGACCATGACATCGTTATAGTCTCCCTGGCCGCCGCTCTTGCCCTTGTGCTTCTCCGCGCAATGGGTCCGAAAGTGCATGGCGGTCGTGTTGTACCAAGCAAAAAACGGCTTGCCTTCCTTCTGGCTCTTGTCGATGAAATTGAGCGCGTGTTCGGTCGTTTCGTCGTCGATGGTTTCCATGCGTTTGCGCGTGAGCGGACCGGTGTCTTCGATTCGCTGTCCGCCTTTGCCATCGGCCCAGCAATGCATCACGCCTCGCGGTCCGAACCTTTTCTTGAACGCCGGATCCTTCGGATAGTCGGAATCTTCCGGCTCTTCTTCGGCATTGAGGTGGTAGAGGTTGCCGAAGAACTCGTCGAAACCGTGAGCCGTCGGGAGGAACTCATCCTTGTCCCCGAGATGGTTCTTGCCGAACTGACCGGTGGCATAGCCAAGCGGCTTCAACAATTCGGCGATCGTCGGGTCGTCCTTCCTGATGCCGACGTCCGCGCCCGGCATCCCTACTTTGGTCAAGCCGGTCCGGATCGGGTTCTGCCCGGTGATGAACGCCGCGCGACCGGCGGTACAGCTTTGTTGACCGTAGTAATCGGTGAACGTCACCCCCTCATGGCCGATGCGATCGATGTTCGGGGTCCGGTATCCCATCTGGCCCCGGTTGTTGTAGCTGATGTTCCACCACCCGATGTCGTCACCCCAGAGGACGAGGATGTTCGGCTTGCCGTTTTTAGCCATTGTCATCTCCCTTGATTTGTTTGTTGGTCCTTGAAGCTGCGTTGGCCGCTGCCAGGGGCCGCACGACTACACAAGGCGCAGTAGCACGGCGAAGAAGGCGAATAAGCCGATCAAGATCAGGAGAATGGCGACCGCGATAACCGGCGATTGCTTGCCTTCCCGGGTCATTCCGGCGATCGGGGCAAAGCTGCCACCCCACAGATATCGAATCGTCCACCAGTACTGCCAGATCGAAATGACCAGCGCGGCGATTCCGCAGGCAATCAGCGAGAGACCCAGATACCGCGGCGCGCCTGGCAGGAATGCTGATTTAGCCTCTGGCATTTGCAGCATTCGATCGAAGAACTGGACGATCGCAAAACCGAAACCGATCAGCGAGACTGCTGTTCGAATCCACGACATCATGGTGCGCTCGATACTCAGGCGCGTGCGTATCCAGCCGAAATGAGTGTCGGCAGTCACTCTGACTTCGAATCTGGCCCCGCCTGGTACGGTGTCTGTATTCGTCATCCCCGGTTCCTTTTGCTGGCGCTTCCTGACGATATGTTTCGGCGTCAATTATGGGTTTGCCGCGGCAACGCACTGCGGCGCCATCGCCGCGCGATGCGCGTCACCAATCCTCGCACCACCACATACGGCACATAGGCCAGCAGCAGCGCGACAACGAGCGCCTCGGCCGGATAGAACATTTTAAGAAAAATGACTTGATAGATGACGTCCATCGCAAGCCCGAGAAGGATGATTCTTGCCGTTGCGTTCAAACCTTCGCGCAGCAGTTCGGTTCGCTGTTGTGGATCGCGCAGCAGCGTCTGGAGGTAAGGTGGGCGTCCGCTCCGTGCGTCCTTGAGACCGTGAGCCGTCGCAGCGATCGTGGCCATCAATGGCTGGAGAATAAATCGGAACGCCATCGGCGCGCTCGGGCGCTCTGCCAGATCGCGCCAGAAGCGTTCGAAGGTCTCGACTGTGACCCCATGCCAAACTATGCCGGCAATGATCAGCGCTATGCCGATCAGAATGATGAGCTTCGCCAGAACGCCGAGTTCATGCCGTGAGGCATCAGTTTTCACGGAACTACCCGTTTGGAGCGGCTCGGCACAGAGACGCCCGCTGCTACGCTAAACTCCGGCGCGATCCGCGCCGTGGCGGATGTGACTCAGTTCGACGGTCCGCTGTCCGGCGCTATCCGCCACCACGGTCTGCCGCTTACAGTTGGGCGGGTCGCAACTTCAATGCCGACAGGCCAAGGACGGCGTCGACCGCAATAGAGCCCTCCACCGAAACCGGCTGCAATGCGATACTTCGGCCCGAGCCTCCGACCAGAACGTTGGCCCCTGCACCAAGCCCGAGACCGGCATCGGCGGACGCTCCAACATACTCGCCGGCGAGTGCGCCCGGGTCCAATCCTACGGTGGGCGCGAACACGGCCCAAGCGAACGCACCGGTGCCGGTGACGCCGATATCGAGCCCGACGGTGTTGAGAGCCCCATCGTAAGCCTGCATCGGATAAGGCGCGACTTGCTGGAACTTACATTCCATCGACTGGTGACCAAAAATGATAAAGCCGATGCTCGGATTGAGCCTGCAGGTCAGTACACCCGCCTGCGCCCAGGCTCGCTGCGCCTGAGTCGGAATCGGCGCGTCAGCCAAAGTCGCAACCGCCAAGAACGCGAGAAGAAAATACTTTTGCAACCGATGTCGCGACAACATGACAAAGCCCCTCGATGGAGAACGTTTCCTCATCATCGAATCTAGCGGCTGTCCGACGGATTGCCAACCCGATCCAGGCGGCACATCGCACAGTCACGCCGCACCCTATTTTCTACTTGATCGCCGAGACGTTTTTGCGGCTGCCAAAAATGGTATTGAAAATCGTCGTCGTCGATTCTGGTTTCGGCGACGCGACCTACACCATTCTGCCCCAAAGCGGCCGTTCCCCAATTGCGAGCCCCGCTGGGAGGAGCGATACAAATGCAGATAGTAACTTGGCACTCGCTCCGCTTGGTTAGTTTGGCCGCATTTTTGGTAACGGTCTGTGCCCTGGGACCGGTTGTTTCGCCGCGTGCATCGGCGGCCGACACGAATGAAAACAGCGAATGGCCATCACCGGACGGGAAATTTGCCTTCCTTACATCCTACGGTCAGGACCTCCACACCATCGACTTGATCGACAAGAAATCCGCGAAAAAATTGCAGCGGATTGGCGAAGAAGATTCGAGCCAGACTTACTGGCAAGTGCTCTGGGCGCCCGCTTCGAATCGGTTCGCCTTAATGACAAGATTGGGCCATCCGGCTCAGATCCTGGACGTTTATTTCCAGAGCGGGGGCACCTTTCGAAAGATCGCGTTGCCTGACCTTCCCGAGGCGAACATTCCAGAAAGACTCAAACACGGTAAAAAATTCCCGCACTACGCCAGTCTGAACTGGCAGACGGCAAGGGAGTGGAAGAACAATGACTCTCTCATCGTGACTCTTGACACGATGGTCGACGGAGAAGGCAGCTCGATCTTGGCTACGCGCACGGTGGTGCTCCGCTTCGATCGGGCCGGCAAAGCGAGAATCGTAAAATCGACGATGAAATACGAGACCCGGACGGACTAGGGGTTGAACTGGCTAGACGAGCCGGCTGCGATGGACCCGCCGGTGGCAACAAAAAGGAGATGACGTCCGTTGCGCCTCACTAATCGAAAATTTCCTTTCGATTGATCGAGCCCTGTCACGGGCCACTCTTTGATTGCGAGCGGCCTGCTTCGATAAATATCACCATGCCTCCCGGGGAGAGGTAGAATGGGGGTTCGAGCTAACGCAGCGCGCCAAGAGCCCTGGGTAACACCAATGACGCCAGCTGGATCACGGCAAATCACTCAAGCACCCCTGCAAGGCCTGCGCATTATCGATCTCACGTCGATGGTGCTCGGTCCTTACGCCACGCAGATCCTGGCGGACTACGGCGCCGATGTGATCAAGGTCGAGCCGCCGCAGGGCGATCTGATGCGCAAGAGCGGCGCGACCAAAAACGCAGATATGGGCGCGCTTTATCTGCAGCTCAATCGCAACAAGCGCAGCCTCGTGCTCGACCTGAAACAGCCGGCGGCGCGCGCGGCACTGCTGCGGCTGTGCGAGCGCGCCGATGTGCTCGTTCACAATACCCGGCTTGCGGCGATGCGGCGGCTGCAGCTCGGCGACGACGACCTGCGCAAAATCAATCCGCGACTGGTTTACGTCAGCCTGGTCGGCTACGGCGACAACGGACCCTATGCCGGCAGGCCCGCGTACGACGATCTCATTCAGGGCATCTGCGCGCTGCCGGCGACCGCCGCGCAGGCCGGCGGGCAGGAGCCGCGCTACGTGCCGCTGACGCTCACCGATCGCATCGTCGGCATCAGTGCAGCGCATGTCGTGCTTGCCGCGCTGCTGCGCCGCGACCGAACCGGCGAAGGCCAAGCGGTCGAGCTGCCGATGTTCGAGACCATGGCGCAATTCGTGCTCGGCGACCATCTCGGCGGGCGTTCGTTCGAGCCGCCGATCGGCGGACCCGGCTACGCCCGGATGATGACACCGAACCGGCGGCCGTATCGGACCAAAGACGGCTACGTCTGCGCGCTGATTTACACCGACAAGCACTGGCAGGGGTTTTTTGCAGCGCTGGGCCGTCTCGACGAATTCCGCGCCGACCCGCGACTGGCCGATCATGCCACTCGCGCACGCCATTACAACGAAGTGTACGGTATGGTCGCCGATATCCTGCTGGCCAAAACGACCGCAGAATGGATGGCGCTGTTCGAGCGCTGCGATATTCCGTGCGCGCCGATGAACGATCTCGACGCCTTGATCGACGATCCGCACCTCGCTGCAGTCGGCTTCTTCCAGACGCAAGCGCATCCGACCGAGGGCCAGGTCCGCTATACCGGCATCCCCAGCCGATGGAACGGCGCCGCGCTGCAGATCACCCGTCACGCCCCCTGCTTGGGCGAGCACAGCCTCCCGATCTTGCAGGAAGCGGGGCTCACGACCGCCGATATCGAGGCGCTCCTAAAAAGCGGCGCCACGATCAACGGTGCGCCGGCCGCGCCCGCCAAGGCGCTGCAACGGGCCGCATTGCCCTGAAAAGTGCGATGCCCTAGCCTGCGGGCAAACGAGAAGTTTTTAGGGAGAACGCTATGGTCCGGCTATCGATTTTTGCGGCCTTGCTCGCGTCGCTAACGGCCACCGCGCAGGCTGCCGACGCGCCCGCGGAAATCAAGCTCGGAACGCTTTATGCGTCCGCCGGACGCTATGCCAGCATCTCACTGCCGGTGCACTATGGGCTGAAGCTCTGGATCGACCAAAAGAATGCCGAAGGCGGCGTCTACGTCAAAGCCTTCGACAAAAAAATTCCGCTCAAGCTCGTCGCCTATGACGACCAGAGCAGCACCGCAACGGCGGCGACGCTCTACAATCAGCTCATCACCCAGGACAAGGTCGACATTCTGATTTCCGATTCGGGCTCGGTGCTGACATCGGTCGCGGTGCCGATCGCCCGCGATCACAAGATGTTGCTGATCGACCAGACCGGCACCGGCGCGACGTTCTTCACACCGGATAATCCGTACATCGCCCTGATGGCCGATCCGGTTTCCAGCATCTGGCCAAAACCACTGGCCGATTTTCTGACCCATGACGGTCCCGGCCTCGGCATCAAGCGGGTCGCCATCCTCTACGCCACCAACGACTTCACCGGCACGCAGGCCAATGCGGTGCGCAAGTTCATCAAGGAATCCAATTCCGGCGTCGAAATCGTTTACGACCAAGGCGTGCCGACCGAGACCTCGAACTACACGGTGCTGCTCAACAACATCCGGGCCAGCAATCCCGACGCCGTCGTTCACCTCGGCTATGCGGCGAATGACATCGCCTTCCTGCGCAACGTCCAGGACAGCGGCATCAAGTTCAAGTTTCTGTTCTGCATCTATCCCGGCACCGAAAACGAACTACTGGAGAAGAACCTCGGCAACGGGCCGCTCAATTACGTGTTCACCTACGTCACGTCATCACAAATGGCCTACCCAACCAATTTTGGTATGCCGCTGAAGGAATTCAAAGAAGCCTGGCACAAGAAGTACGGCGACACGAAGGTGGAATTTGGCTTCAATTCCGTAGCCGGCTACACGACCGCTCTGGTTCTCGAAAAGGCGCTGGCTACCGCGCCGAGCCTCGACCAACTCGAACTGCGCAAGGCGATCTTCGCTCAGTCGGGCACGCTCAAGACCCTCGACGGGCCATTCGAACTCGATCCGACCGGCGCGCAGATCGGGGAAATCACTCCGCTCGGCCAACTGGTTCTGGATGGCGATCATCTAAAGCTCGTGACGATCTGGCCGCACGAACTCGCCAACGGCAAACCGATCTACCCGCGCCCCTGACTTATGACATAACCTGACTGACATAAGCTGATATGGCATCACCGGTCGCGGCCCAGGCCGGTCGTGGCGGAGCGCGCTGAATGCTGGTCTACAGCCTGCTGGCCGGCCTGTTGTTCGGCCTCTATTTTTCTTTGATCGGGCTCGGGCTCAACCTCGTGTTCGGCGTCATGCGCATCGTCAATCTCGCGCACGGCGATTTTCTGATGCTCGGCGCCTTCCTGGCATTCTGGCTGTTCACGCTGTTTGCGCTCAATCCGGTCGGCGCAGTCGCGATCGCATTCGTCGGATTCATGATCATCGGCCTCCCGCTTTACTATTTGCTGGTGCCGCGGCTGCTGCGCGCGAGGGATCCGGAAATGCTGTCGTTCATTCTGTTCTTTGGCCTGTCGCAGGTGATCGAAGCGGTGACGACGATCGCCTTCGGCACCAGCGAGCGCTCGATACCCGGCGACCAGCTTGGCCGCGCAGTGACCGCAATCGCAAGCTTGTTTGCCGGCCACCCGGTCGCACCCGGCCCGGTAGAATTGTTCGGGCAAACTTTCCCGGCGGCCTGGGTGGCAAGCAGCATTGCCAGTGGCGGCGCGGTGCTGCTGGTCTATCTCTATCTGTATCAGACCAGGCTCGGCTATCTCACCCGCGCGGTGATGGACAATCGCGATGAGGCGATTGCGACCGGCGTCGACGTGCATCGGGTGTCCGCCATCGCATTCGGCATCGGTATCGGACTGGCGGCGGTTGCCGGTGTGTTCGCGCCCTTCATCCTCGGCAGCATTACCCCCGCGATGGGCGGGGAGGTAACCATTACCGCCTTCGCCGTCATCGTCATCGGTTCGCTCGGCAATCCGCTCGGTACCGTGCTCGGCGGCGTCATCTACGGCGTCTCCTACATGCTGATGCAGAGCTATTACAGCTCGTGGGCCAATCTGCTGCCCTATGTTTTGCTGGTGGCGATCCTGTTGGTGCGGCCAAGCGGGCTGCTCGGCCGGCGGGTGCGGAATGCCTAGAATAGTCCGCCACCTGTTGCTGATAGTTGTTCCGGTGGTTGCCGTTTTCGCGATCTTGCCCGGCGTCTACGACAATCATCTGCTGCTGTTCAACTTCATCATCTTCATGACTTTGGCGCAGGGCCTCAACGTCATCTACGGCTTTACCGGTTATTTGCCGTTCGGCTATGTCGGGTTTTTCGGTGCCGGCGCCTACGGCTTTTCGCTGATGGTGATGCATCTGCAGGCGCCGCCGCTCGTGGCGCTGGCGGTCGCCGCCGCGGCCGCCATTGTGCTGGCGCTGTTGTTGACGCCGCTGTTTCGTCTCTCCGGCGCCTATTTCTCGATCGCCAATCTCGCCGCAGCGCTTGCCGTCCTGCAGGTGGTGTCAAATCCCAACCTGGAAGGCATCACCAAGGGTCCTTATGGCGTCAGCCTCAATGGCGTCTTTAATCCGACGCTGAGCTACGCCACGGCGCTGGCGGTTCTTGCGGCCACGCTTGCGCTGGTCATTTATCTTCGCAATTCGCATTTCGGCATGGCGTTGAAAGCCATTCGCGAAGACCCGATCAGCGCCGGCATGGCCGGCATCAACGTGGTGCGTGAGCGCGTCATCGCCTGGCTGCTGAGCGCGCTGATCGCCGGCCTCGCCGGCGGCGTGTTCGCCTGGTACGTCTCGGTGTTTTATCCAGAGACAGTTTTCAGCGTCGAGTTCACGATCTTCGCCATTGTGTTTGTGCTGTTCGGCGGCAGCGCGACGGTGACCGGGCCGATACTCGGCGCCGTCATTCTCTACGGCATCTACAACGCGGTCGGCATTTCCACGCCGCAATACTTTCAGCTCATTTACGGCGCGCTGATCATGGGCCTGGTGATGTTTTTGCCGAACGGCCTGGTTTCGTTGCTGCAACGATGGGGCGTCGATGTCCCGTGATGCTGCGCCGTTATTAAAAGTCGACGGCCTGGTGAAACGCTTCGGCGGCTTTCGCGCGCTCGATGCCTTGAGCTTTTCCGTTGGTGCCGGCGAAATTCTGGGCCTGGTTGGCCCCAACGGATCGGGCAAGACCACCTGCATCAACGTCATATCGGGTCTCTACCGGCCGGACGGCGGCGCCATCCTTTTTGAAGGCCGCCCGATCGGCGGCCTGCCGTCTCACCGGCTGGTGCACGCCGGCATCAACCGCACGTTCCAGGTGCCGCGGCCGTTCCTGACCCTGACGGTGCGCGAGAATGTCGAGATTGCGCTCGCCTATGGCCGCAATCGCGAGCACCTCGAGGCCGCGGCGCTGTTGTCGTCGCTCGATCTCGCCGGCTTTGCCGATCAGCCCGCGGCCGAGCTCAACAGCGCGCATCAGAAAATGCTCGATCTCGCCCGCGCGCTGGCGACCGGTCCGCGGCTGCTGCTGGTCGACGAGCTTGCCGCCGGCCTCAATCCCGCTGAACTCGAACATGTGGCGGCAAAGCTGAAGGAGCTGGCCCGTTCCGGAATTGCCCTGCTCGTCGTCGAGCATCTGATGGGGTTCATCGATCAAATCACCGACCGCATCATCGTCATGAACGCCGGCAAGGAAATATTCGAAGGTCGGCTGGCGGACGCCGCCAGGAATGCGCAGGTCGTCGAGGTTTTTCTTGGAGCCGAGCATGCCGCCTGACGCACCGCGGCCGCTGCTCGCAGTTTCCGGCGCCACCGCCGGTTATCGGCGCATGCAGGTGCTGTGGGGCGTCGATCTTTTGGTTCATGAGCACGAGGCGGTCGTGCTCCTCGGCGCCAACGGCGCCGGCAAGACGACTTTGCTGAAGGCGCTCATGAGCCTGATCGATCTGTGGGCAGGCCGCATCGATTTTGCCGGCGAGGACATCACCCAGTTGCGCACCGATCAGCGGGTCCGGCGCGGCATTGTGTTCATGTCGGAGACGTCCGGATTTCCGGGTCTCACCATCGAAGAAAACGTCCTGATCGGCGCGCAGTTCCTGCCAAAGCACCGCGCGCGCGAACGGATCGACGAACTCTACACGGTGTTTCCGGCGCTCGCCGAACGGCGCCACGCCCGCGCCGGCAGCCTCTCCGGCGGCCAGCGCAAAATGCTCGGCGTCGCCAAGGCGCTGGTCGGCGAGCCGCGGCTTCTGGTCATGGACGAGCCATCGGCGGGCCTCTCCCCGCTCTACGTCAAGGAAGTGATCGCGCTGCTGGTCCGGTTCCGGGAAAAACGGCTGGCGCTCCTGATCGCCGAGCAGAACGTGAACTTTCTGGTGCTGGCCGATCGCGTCTACACGCTCGACAACGGCCGGATCGGCTTTGCCGGCACGGTCAGCGCGATGCAGGAGAATGACGCGTTGCGCCGGGCTTATTTCGGTTTGAAGTAGCTGGCGCGCCCGTGGTCAGAACGGACCGCGAAATACGAAAAATGCGCCTGCAGCAATCAATGCGAAGCCGATCACTTGGTTCAAGGTAATTGGCTGGTGCAGATAGACCAGCGAAAACCCAGCAAACACCACAAGTGTGATCACCTCTTGAATCGTTTTCAGCTGGGCGGCGTTGTAGATGTAGCTGCCGTAGCGGTTTGCCGGCACCGCCAGGCAATATTCGATCAACGCGAGACCCCAGCTCACCAGGATGACCTGCCAGAGCGGCACCTCGCGAAAGCGCAGGTGCCAATACCAGGCCGCGGTCATGAACGTGTTGGAGCCGATCAGCAAAAGGATAGTAAGGAGGTAGGGCGAGATTGGCAGCAAAGGCATTGGTCATCCATTTGGTAAAGTGCGTCGTCGGTCATTAACGCGCGACCGGGCGATCGGCTACACCGCGAATCATCGGTGGAAATCGCCGCACCGCGGTCGTAATTTATCGATACCGATTGCGCCTTTAACGTTCCTGATTGCGCCGAAGCCCAACCCGGAGACCGAGCCATGCGCCGCCTGCTCAATGCTACGACCGTTATTCTTGCCGCCGTTGCAGTGCTGACGCTGATGCCTGACTTCGGCCACGCGCAAAATCCGCAGCACGTGCCGATGCCGCCCGGCGGCTTCAAGCCACCTCCGGCGGCGCCAGTCAAGCCGTACAAGCCGATTGCGATCACGCCGCCCGCCCCGTACGCCGATCAGAGCTTCGTCGCTTTCCGCAAGCAGCTCACTGAAATTGCCCAGCACAAGGATCGCGCCGCACTCGCCAAGCTGGTGGTGCCGCAGGGCTTCTTCTGGATGCAGGACAAGGATCTCGCCGACAAACGCAAACCCGCCATCGCCAATCTCGCCGCCGCGATCAATCTCGACGCCAAGGACGATTCCGGCTGGGCGGCCATTGCCGGCTACGCCAGCGATCCGACCGCTTCGCCATTGCCCGACCGGCAGGGCGTGATGTGTGCGCCCGCCGATCCGACGATTGATCCGAAGGCGTTTGAGGCGCTGACGCAGAGCACGAAGACCGAGCCGCCGGACTGGGGCTATCCGAACAAGGAAGGCGTGGACGTGCACAGCGCGCCAAAGCCGAATGCGCCGGTCACGGAAAAGCTTGGCCTCAATCTGATCCGCGTGCTGCCTGACAGCACGCCGGGAGACGACCCCGACCAGCCGCAGTTCCTGCACATCGCTCTGCCGTCGGGAAAAACCGGCTATGTCCCCGAGGACGCCATCTCCGGCCTTGGCGGCGACGCGATGTGCTATAGCAAAGGACCGAACGGCTGGATGATCGCCGGCTATTACGGCGGCGCGCCCAGCCAGTAATGTCTTACCGTCCTCGCTGCCCCCGAGCGAAAAAGATAACAAACGGCGTTTCAACGACATGGCGCGGCGGGGGCGAGGAAGGATGTGAGCAAGCATTCAGGTAACGCCGCACGAATTGCTGCCGTGCTCATTTGCCTGTTTGCTGCGCCCGTTGCGGCACAACAGCGGTTGCAGCCCGCCGCCGGTTTTCAGCCGACCGCCCAGGACGTCCCGCCCGGCGTCGACCACGGCAATGTCAGTGACGATCTTCCCGAGACGTTCCAGCGCCGCGCGGTGTTCTACCGTTCGCAGCATCCGGTCGGCACCATCATCATCGAAACCGGCGAGCGTCATCTCTACCTGATCGAAAGCGAGACGCGCGCACTGCGTTACGGCATCGGCGTCGGACGCGAAGGTTTCGCTGCGGCCGGTCTATTGCGGATCACCCGCAAGGTCCAATGGCCGGATTGGGTGCCGTCGCCGGAAGTGATCGCGCGCCAGCCTTATCTTCCTCGCGTCATGGCGGGTGGTCCGGGCAACCCGCTCGGCGCCCGCGCCTTGGATCTGGGAAGCCTCTACCGCATCCACGGCACCAACGCGCCGGAGACGATCGGCCAGGCGTTGCTGATTGGCTGCTTTCGTCTGGTCAACGATGACGTTGTCGATATCTACGACCGCGTCCAGGTCGGCACGCGCGTCATCGTGCGGCAGAACTAGAGCGCGGGACCGGCAACGCGCGACCCTCGCCGATTGATGCAAGCTGAACGGAAGTGAGACGTTCAGCGCAACAGTTCATCACCAAATTGTCACCCCGGCTCCTATGGATTCTGACGATTTGGGCTGCGACAATGATGCTCGTTATTTTCGCCGAATGATGTCTGGCCCAAGTGTGAGCGAGCCTCAGCGAGAAGCCGAATAGTCGCATTGCGCCTGTGCCATTTGAACTAAGCCATTGCATTTGACTTGCAAACAACAGCGCGGGAGTGAACGATGACGAGAGTTCCATCCTCGGTTATTGCGACCATTGCGCTCGTGCTCGCCGTCTTGGGCGGCGCAGCCATTGCCGCGCAGGACAAGTACACCGTGAAAGTGCCGGGCGGGCTCGCGTTCTCTGAGTTCAGGGGATACGAAGGCTGGCATGCTGTCGGCGTCAGTCAGAGCGAGAAGCTGGCCATAATCCTCGCTAATCCGGTGATGATCGAGGCCTACCAGGCCGGCATTCCCGGCAACGGTAAGCCTGTCCCCGACGGCGCCAAGATGGTGAAGATCCATTGGATCCAGAAAAAAAGCGAAACGGCACCGGCTCCGACAATGGTGCCGGGCGCCCTGCATGATGTGGACTTCATGGCCAAGGATAGCACGAGGTTCGCGGACAGCGGCGGATGGGGATATGCCGAGTTCGAGTATGACGCGGCGTCCGATACCTTCAGGCCCGGCACTTCAGCTGACAGCCCGCCGCAGGCGAACGATGCCAAGTGCGGGTTCGCGTGCCATACGATAGTGAAGGCAAGAGATTACGTTTTCACCGAATACGGCAAGCGGTGAACGGGCGATGCCATCACGCCTGTTGGGAGTCGAACATGAATAATGGCGGAAACGATTGCCAACGCCTCTCGCGCCGCGTGGTGCTCACCGGTGCGGCGCTTGCGCTGGGCGCGGCGGGAGCCGCTACCGCGATCTCGCAAGCGGCGGCGCAGCAGAAGCTCAGCCAGGCGGACGCCAAATATCAGACCACGCCGAAGGGCGACCAGCGCTGCGACGGCTGTGTCAATTTCCAACCGCCGAAGGCGTGCAAATTCGTCCAGGGCGACATTAACCCCAGCGGCTGGTGCCAACTATTTGCAGCGAAGACCTAGTCCTTGCACGCTCCGTCCGCTCAAATCATCGGCTGGGAAATACCGGGCGGGCCGTTTCCGCGAATGCCGGCACCTCATCCTTTTTGATCGTCGGTCAGATTTCAGTCATCCGCACGCGCCAAACCTCAGTGCGCCAGCGCGGGACAGGCGCCGTCTTCCAGTGGCCGAAACGCCTTATCGCCCGGGATCGTCGCCACGAGCTTCAAATAATCCCATTCACCCTTCGACTCGGCGGGCGACTTCACCTGCACGAGATAGACGTCGTGCACCATGCGGCCGTCGGGGCGTAGTTTCCCGTTCGGAGTGAACGCGTCGTCTATTTTGGTCTCTCGCATCTTGGCAATGACGGTTTTCGGGTCGTCCGAATTGGTCGCCTGTACCGCTTTGAGGTAACTGCGCACGACCGAATAGGTGCCGACCTGGAAGCTCCCCGGAGCAGTGTTCCGTCGCTTCAGAAACTTGGCGAAGAACGCCTTTGCGGCATCGTCGCGATCCGGCAGCCATACCGAAACGAACATCATGCCCTGCGCCTGCTGCAAGCTCGCAGCACGGATGGTAGTGAGCGAGTCGAGCCCGAACGGCACCACCTTCTGTTTTTGAGTTATGCCGAATTCACGCGCACTCTTCACCGCGTTGATGGTATCGTCGCCGCCATTGGCGAGCGCCACCACCTCGGCGCCGGACGCCTGCGCCTGCACCATGTAAGAGGAATAATCGGTGGTACCGAGCGGATGCCGCACCGAGCCTAAAACCTTGCCGCCATTCTTCTCAATGGCCGCGGTCGTGCCGTCCTGCAGAGCCCGGCCGAAGGTGTAGTCAACGGTGATGAAGAACCAGGTCTTGCCGAGCTGCGGCAGGGCTTGGCCGATGGAAGCACCAAGTTGATAGGTATCGTAAACCCAGTGCACCAAATTGTTGGGCGCACACGCCTTGCCGGTGAAATCGGCGGAGCCGGCGCTGGTCAGCAAGATCGCCTTATTGGCCGCTTTAGCCACTTCCAGCGTGGCGAAAGCAACCCCCGAGTTGACCAGATCGGTGATCGCATCGACGCCTTCGCGCTCGAACCAGCGCCGCGCAATGCCCGCACCGATGTCGGGCTTGTTCTGGTGATCTGCAGAGATGATCTCAATCGGCACACCGTTGATCTTGTAACCGAATTCTTCCGCAGCGATCTTGGCGGCTTCGACCGAACCCGCGCCGGCGCCCGCCTCATAGGGTCCGGAGAGATCCGTCAGGACGCCGATCTTGACCTTGCCGCCCGATATTTCGGCGTGCGCGGTCGGAACGACAAGCAAGAGCGCAGCAACGGTGCTGTAGGCGGCAAAGCGCATTGTGTTTCTCCCCGGGCATTGTTGCTAACATTCGCGCATCTTCGGCGCGTTCAGGTCTGAGAACATCGGGCCGATTTAGTTCGGTATTGTCAAGGCCGCATCGGCTCGCCAACTGCCGCAAATTTGGTTTTAATCGCCCTGCAAACCAGGAACAACCATGTCCGACGACGAGCTAAAGGCTGAACTCGAGCGGCTTCGCAACGAAAACGCTGCCCTCAAAAAGGGAGCGTCTGCCGGCATGCGTATGAAAGTCAGCGAAAAGGGAGCGGTTTCAATCTACGGCCTGGGACGCTTTCCGGTGACCCTCTATAAAGAGCAATGGCTCAAGCTGCTGGATATGTCGGCCGAGATTCGTGCATTCATTTCCGCGAACGCCGCGGACTTGAAGACGAAAGGCTAAAAAGTGAATCGACTTGGTCGGCGGCGATGTCCGTTTATGGAACACGCAGTCGATGTCCCAAGACGCATCCTGTGGGCTCGAAACGAGACGTTCCGCGTCACACGTCGCGGATAGGGATGAGTATTACTTGCTCGCCGCCATGCGATCGACCGACTGCGCAACCGATTGCGCGGTCTGACCAAACAGGATGGCGCGCTCCTCGGCGGTACGTATGCCGCCGGGATTCGGATTGACTTCCTTCGCCTTGGCGTAAGCGCGCTTGACCGCGTCGCGGTCGGCGATCGCTTCCAGCCAACGTTTCAGATGCGGGAAGTCGTTGATGTTCTGGCCTTGCCGCTCCCAGGGAACGACCCACGGGTAGCTCGCCATGTCGGCGATCGAATAATCGCCGGCGAGATAACCGCGGTCCGCGAGCCTTTTGTTCATCACCCCGAACAGCCGATTGACCTCGTTGCGGTAGCGATCGATTGCATATGGGATTTTCTCCGGCGCGTAATTGCCGAAATGGTTGTACTGGCCGGCCATCGGGCCGAGACCGCCCATCTGCCAGAACAGCCACTGATTGGTTTCGGTGCGCGCGCGCAAATCCTTGCCGCCGAACTGACCGGTCTTTTCGGCGAGATAGATGAGGATGGCGCCGGACTCGAATATCGAGATCGGCTTGCCGCCACCGGGCGGATCATGGTCAACGATAGCGGGAATCCGATTGTTCGGCGCGACGGCCAAAAACCCCGGCTTGAATTGCTCGCCCTTGCCGATGTTGATCGGAATGATTTTGTACTGCAGCCCGGTCTCTTCGAGGAAAATTGTAACCTTGTGGCCGTTCGGCGTAGTCCAATAGTGCACATCAATCATGACCAGCTCGCGCGTTTTTGGCGGATTATTTGTCAGTCTAGCGCTTCGGAACGATCCCAGAAACCTGCATGGGCGCAACCCTGCCCAATCA
>Ga0335085_10007511_pt1 | contig 16879 bp, 15 predicted proteins | sample Lox_Sample_45_FD_206712 | JGI IMG/M metagenome (GOLD analysis project Ga0335085, IMG submission 206712) | Soil microbial communities from Loxahatchee National Wildlife Refuge, Florida, United States - Lox_Sample_4.5 | ecosystem: Environmental > Terrestrial > Soil > Wetlands | place: USA...
CGCGATAGTTAGAATGTGTTTTCACCGACTATCGAGCTCCTCTGCCGCAAAATTGCCGCCACCTAGATTTTGGGCATGTTGCTTTGTCCAATACCGATAGAAGGGCAGGCCGGCGAGAATCAGCAAAAGTCCGATGGTGGAGCGGCCCGGGCGCACGAGCCAAAGATTGATGGTGAGAGCAAGAGCGCCAAGAACGAACAGGCCGGGAACCCAGGGATAGCCCCAGCAACGGTACGGGCGCTCCATGTTAGGTTCCGTCTTGCGCAGGCGGAACATAGCGACTACCGCGAATCCGTAAAAAATCCAGCCCGCAAAAATAAAAAGATTGGTGAGCTCTTCGAATGTTCCGGAGAGCGCCATGACGCTGGCCAGAACACCCTGGAAAATGAGCGCGCGGCCCGGCGTGCGGTATTTGGGATGAATGCCATCAGCCACCTTGAAAAAAATCCCGTCCCGCGCCATGGCGTAGGGTACGCGCGCGCCACTGAGCACCGAGGAATTCATCGAGCCCAGTGCGGAAAGCACCATCGCTAGCGTGATCCATGAAGCTACACCGTGGCCGATGACGTGCTCGACCACATCCGAGGCGACATGCGGCGACGTAGCGACGGCGCTAAATGGCAGAACCTTCAGGCACGCCGCGCTGAACAGTAGGTATAGCACTGCAACGAAGCAAACTCCTCCGACGAGCGCGCGAGGAAAGTTCCGCTGCGGATCTTTTAGTTCCGAACCAACGAGATTCAGGTCCTCCCAACCGTCATACGCCCACAGCGCCGCGGCCAGAGCCGCCAAAAACGCGGTGAGCAGACCCGTGCTGGCAGAACTAGGCCAGACGGGATCCGGCGGAGGCGAGCCCGTGGTCGGCAAAAGAAATGCGACACCAATGATGAGCACGATGCTAAGGACCTTGATGCTCGTCAGAAAAATCTGCACTTCGCCGCCCAGCCGTACGCCCAGGTAATTGATCCCGGTCATCGCCAACAACCAGAACACGGCGAAGGGCTGCGCCCAGGTGAAAACAAAGTCGTAGGGAGGAATCCAATGCGTGAGTCCGGGAATGGCGATATGCACCGTGAAAAGCGGCGCAGCGACCGCAGGCACAAAAAAACTAAGAAAGCGCATCATTCCCGCCGCAATCGATGCGGCCGAAGAAGGCCGGCCAACGATGGAATGCATCCAGCCAAACAGGAAACCCCAGATAGGGCCGAATCCACGGCGGAGATAAGCGTATTCTCCCCCAGCCTCGGGAATCGCAGCGCCAAGCTCCGCGAAGGCCAACGCGCCGAAGATCGAAAGCAGCGCGCCAACTATCCAAGCAGCAAAGACAACTGAAACGAAGCGTCCCTCGCGCGCCATCTCTGAAGGCTTCAGGAAAATGCCGGTGCCGACCATGGTGCCGACCACGATCGCCGCCGAGGCCCATGGTCCAAGACCACGCACCAGCTCCAGACGTTTTTCGCTCATGTGGTTTGGTACGGTTTCATTTCGAATGAGTGTAGACCAACGTGCCCGGATTGCGATTTAGAGTTACGCATGTTGTTGTTCATAAAAGACACGGCTGACCAGTGCACCAACAACGAAAGTGATGCACGAGCCGATCAAGACATACCAGGTCCATGCAACGCCCGACCAGAGATATACGCTTAACACCGCGGCGAGCCCTGCGAACATTCCAGCCAGCGAACCCTTCGAATTCGCCCGCGCGTCCAGAGTGCCGAGCAGGAATAGCCCGAGCAAGCTGCCAAAGGGCAAAGATGCGATGGCCAAACCCGTTTCCAGCAACGAATTTTTCCACTTCACTAGCCCAAAGAATATCAGCACCACGCCCCAGACCAACGTCATGCGCCGGGATACCACCAGGAATCGCGAAGGGTCTGTAGGGCGTCCGCGCAGGGCGTTCAAGTCCATCACGCTGGAGGCGGCCAGGGAATTGAGCGAGCCGCTGGCATTGGACATAGCGACAGCGAGAATCGAAGCCAGCAGAATGCCGGCTAAGCCCGTGGGCATTTCCCGCACCAGAAACAGCGGCAGAATGCGATCTGTCCGGTCTCCGGCGGCGAGCAGCGGAGTGTGCTGCGCAAAAACAAAGAGCAGCACGCCTACCGTCAGGAAAACGGCGAATTGGAACAGCACGATGAAACCGCTGGCGAGAATGGCGCGACGACTATCGTTCTGGCTGCGCGCCGCCAACAGCCGCTGAACAATGGTCTGATCAGTGCCGTGCGTGGCCATGGTGAGAAAAGCGCCGCCGATGATGCCGGACCAAAACGTGTAATGTGACGCCAGATTCCAACTGAAATCCAGCAACTGGAATTTGTTGCCATGAACTGCAGCGACGTGTACCACCTCTGGCCAGCCACCGGGAATTTTGTGCAAAAGCACGCCCAGCGTGATGAGGCTTCCGGTGAGGTACAGCAAAAACTGCGCCACGTCGGTCCAGATGACGGCTTTCATCCCGCCTTCGAACGTGTACAGAATGGTCAGCCCAATTACGATGAACACTGCGAGGCGTTCCGAAGTTCCCAGCGCCACACTGACCACCAGTGCGATTGCCGTGACCCGCACACCTTCCGCCAGCGTACGCGTTCCCAGAAACGTTAGAGCCGCAACCGCCCGCATTTTTGTGCCGAAGCGCTTTTCAATAAGCGCATACGCGGTCAGAAACTCGCCACGAAAATACCCGGGAAGAAACAGAATCGAAATGAGGAAGCGGCCGACGATGTAGCCGAACGCGAGCTGCAGGAACGTGAGATTGCTGGCGTAAGCAATGGCCGGTGTACCGATAATCGTGAGCGTGGATGTCTCGGTGGCCACGATGGAAAGCGCCAGAGCCCACCAGGGCGTGTCGCGGCCACCCAGGAAATAATCTTTGGCGGTATGTTGCTGCTGGCGGAAGCGGAGGCCGAGAAGCGTGACGCCCAGTAAATATGCGATGACGATGATCAGGTCGAGCGGATGAATGCGCATCAAGCTCCGGCTTCGCCGAACCGCACGATTCACGGCGAAGTGAATTGAGGATAGTGTCGGAAGCGGAGGGCGTCAAGGCGGTTACTCCACAGAGGGCTCGCGCCAGAACCCTTTCAGCACGACGGCTTCCGGCGTTACGCGTTCCATGCCTGCCTCGCGTATGCTTTGGATATGCGATACGTCCTCGGCTTTGACGGCGGCGGCACAAAAACGCAATGTGTGTTGATGGACGAAGCGGGACTTGTGCGCGCTGAAGGCCGCAGCGGTCCTTCGAACCCGATGCGCGTGGGATTCGGCGGATCGTTGGCCGCGGTTTGCGAAGCAGGCCGAACTGCGATGCACAACGCAAAACTCTCTGCCGACGATATCAGTGCTGTGTGCGCTGGACTGGCAGGTACCGCGCAACCGGAATCCCAACGCAAGATGACCAAGTTGTTAGCGGAAGAGTTTCCGCGGCAGCTTTTGTACGTCTGCACCGACCAGGACTTGACGCTGGAGGCTACCGGCGAAGGGCGGGCCATTGTGTTGTCGGCGGGCACCGGCTCCTTTGCTGTGGGCCGCGACTTGAGCGGTCAAGTGATTCGCGTGGGCGGTCATGGGCCGCTCCTTGGTGATGAAGGCAGCGCCTACGACGTGGGGCGCCGCGCGGCAATCGCATCCCTACGCGCGGCGGATCGCGGCGAGGCGGATTCACCACTGGCAGCGCGAATCTTGCGCGAGATGCGCGCCACCGACTGGGAGGATCTGCAACTTCGCGTGTATCGCGTGCCCGACGATGTGTTCCCCAGAATTTTTCCTATTGTGACCGCCGCCGCGGATGATGGCGATTCTGAGGCCCAGATGCTGCTGCAGCAGGCAGCTGGGGAACTGTCCGGCCTGGTTGCCGATTTGATGGAGCGGCTGCAGCTGATCGACGAAAAGTTCCTGTTGGTGAAGAGCGGTGGAATGGTGGGCCGCTCCGCGTACTTCGATAATTTGTTGGATGCACGTTTACGCATGGCTGCGCCGAAAGCGGAGTTTGGTACGTTGGTGATTACTCCGGCCCAGGCTGCTGCGCGGCTTGCGCTCCGGCTGTTGTTGGAACCGACGCCAGAAGGGGTCTAAGGTGACCGAGCTCGAAAGCGAGATCGCTCGAGCGCGGGTCGCCACGGGCGACGAACTGAGCGCATTGCTCTATCATTCCGCGCCCTCCGTTTTACAGGCATTGCTGGACAATCCCGCATTGGAAGAAACTAATTTAAGTCTGTTGCTTTCGCGCAAGGATCTACCCGCGGAAATTTTGGAAGAAATTGGCCGCCGCAAAATATTCCTTAAAAGCTATGCTGTGAAGAAGAGCTTGGTCCTGCATCCGCGAACCCCGCGCTTGATTGGGTTGCGGCTGCTGAAGGATCTTTACTTGATGGACCTGGTGCAATTTGCACTTTCCCCCGCGGTATCGGCGGAGTTGAAGCGCTATGCCGAGGAACAGATCGTGGCGCGCTTGCCGCAGTTACCGCTCGGTCAGAAAATTACACTGGCGCGGCGCGGCCCGGGCCGGGTAGCGGGCGCGCTGCTAGCAGAGGGCCACGCCCAAGTGATGCCCACGGCCCTGGAAAATCCATATTTAACGGAGTCGCAAGTGCTCAAGGCGCTGGCGCGGGAAAAAGTGCCGGTTCACGTGGTGCAGGGCATCGTGAATCACCGAAAATGGTCGCAAAGCTATAACGTGCGGCTGGCAGTCATTCGCAACGCGTCCACTCCGATTTCGATCGTGTTAGGCTTCCTTCCCCATATGACTGTCAACGATTTGCGCGTTCTGGCTGAACCGGGAATCGTTGCTGAGAATCTGCGCAAATATCTTTTGGCCGAGGTGCGACGCCGGATGTTGGAATCGCAGAAACATGCGGACAGTCACGTGGGTACGAACGAGCAGGGATTAGTGCCGCAGGCGCAGCACGATGAAGGCGCCGGCAAAGAAGAGCACCGCGGAGAAGGAAAAGGCCGCGCCCACGGAAACCGCCGACCACAGGAAACCGACGACAAGGCTTGAGAGAAAGTCGCCCACAGCGTTCACGGCGGCGAGCGTACCGAATGCCATCCCATGCTGTTCTTTGGGAATTAATTCCGCGGCGAGTGAATCTTCCAGAGCCTCTTCGGTGCCGACGTAGAGCCCGGCCAGAACGAAAATCAATCCAAGCATCCAAAGATTTCGTGGTCCCAAAGTGAGCAAAATTGCGGTCACTCCCGCGAGCGTGTAGCCCGCCGCCAGAATGATTTTACGGTGAGGGACATGATCACTGATCCATCCGCTGGCATACGCAGAGCCTGCATAGAAGACGTTGTGCAGCGTGTACAACCCCACAGCGATGCTGGCGGCCCGAGCCATTCCCTGAGAGGGAGCTAACATGCGGGTGGCGTAGAGAATCAGTAGCGTGTGAGAAAAATCTCCGGAGCCAAACGCGCCGACGCCGAGAAGAAACCGGCGAAACGTGCCGGGCAGCGCGCGCAGTCCCGTGAGGAAGGATTGTTGTTTCCTTGCCTCGATGGGCCGCTCGCGCACCAGCAGCCAGAAACTCGCCACGGCAATCATTCCGGGCAGAAGAGTCCAGAGAAACACCGTGCGATAGTTGTGATGCGTGACATTTAACAACCAAAGCGCCGTCAGCGGCCCGACGATGGCGCCAATCGTGTCCATCAGCCGTTCCAGTCCAAACGCGCGGCCGTACGCAGAGCGAGGCACGTCCGCAGCGAGTAGCGCCTTCTTGGCGGGAGAGCGCACGCCTCGCCCTAACCACGCCGCGCTCCGCCCAATCAACACGTGATAGGCGTGGGTGGCGAAGGCGAACGAGGCAGTAGCCAGCGCCGTGAACGCGTAACCGAATACCGCGAGAGGTTTACGGCGCTTCAGTTGGTCAGTAAAGTAGCCCGCGCTGAGTTTCGTGAAACTCGACAACCCATCGGCGATACCCTCAATCGCGCCGAGCCAGGCAGGTCCCGCGCCAATCGCCGCCAGAAACGCAGGCAGTATGGCGGTAGCGATTTCGTGGCTCCAATCGCTGAACAGGCTGGTCAGGCCCACTCCAAGCACCGTGCGATTTAGCCATTTTGCGTTTTCTGTCGGTTCGGACATGGCGAGTGCTCACGCAGGGACAGTCTACCGTTCACGCGTCCCTGGTCCAAACAACTCTCCCAAAATTATTTTTTCGCGGCGCGATAGAGAATGACGCGGACTTTTTCGAGCGTGATCAACCCGCCCTCCACCATCTCGTCCATCCTGGGCAGAATCTGTTCGATGCGTTCTTGCGTCTCGATGACTTCCACGATGATCGGAAGATCCTGGGAAAGCCGTAGAAGTTTGTCGGTGTGATAAATACTGGAGCCGCCATAGCCACCCACACCCCGCAAAACAGTCGCGCCGGAAAAACCTTCCTTGCGCAGCAGCGTAACAATCGCTTCGTGCAGTGGCTTGCCATGCCATTTGTCGGATTCGCCCACATGAATGCGCATCAGCGTGCGCTCGCCTTCGAATTTTTCGTGTGTCATAACAGCTCCCTAGAAGCGATTCGCCAGGCGAATCCCGGCAACCGACAGAAGCAGGCCGAACACGACGCTAGCGGCTACGTAACTGGAGGCGCGAAGCCATTCACCAGCTTCGAACATTTTCGCCGTCTCCCAGCCGAAACTGGAAAAAGTAGTGTAGCCCCCGAAAAAGCCGACGGCGATGGCCATGCGCCATTCGGGCGGCACAATGATGCGATTGAGTGTGAGCTGACCCACCAGTCCGAGCAGGAAGCAGCCCGTAAGGTTGACCAGCAGCGTTCCGTAAGGGAAGGTACTCCCAATTCGGATCTGGACAACCCCCTGCAGGCCGTAGCGTGCCAAGGTCCCGATGGCGCCGAACAATGCAATCAGCAAAAAGCGCAAAGTGTCTCCGATCCGGCTTCCGCGCAGATATAAAAAAACTCCTGGTGCCGCACGGCAGCCAGGAGTCATCAGCCTCGGCAAACTGCGCCGAAGCGGTTAAGGCGAACTCCATCGCCTTCGTTAAATCGCAACCCCAGTGTAGCGGCAGCCCCTTCCATGACGCAATAGAGAACGGGTCCAGATGTGTCGGATTGCGGAAGAAAGGCCAAGAAATGCAAAACGCCTATTTAGGAGAATGAATCGGGTGCTGTCGAAAAGCGGTCTCGACCGCTTCTTGCATTTTCCCCCACGGAGAGCGGACCGTAGGGCCGTGTCCTACCGCGAGTAGGTCCGGCCTGAGGGCGCACAAACTAGCTGCACTCTGCGCGGCGAGATCGGCGTTCCAAGAGAACCATGCTGGAAATGGAAAAAGAAGACTATGAACTCCCGCGGCGACGACACCGGTCTGCGTGGTAAACGAATCCCCGGCGATGAGGGAATTGTCACGAGCGTCGAGGAATGAGACATGCCCGGGGGTGTGGCCCGGGGAAGGGATGACTCTAAGAGAGCCAATTCGGTCGTTGTCTCGAAGGAGACTGTGCGGTCTCGATTCCACTCGTTTAAAGCCGAGGAGTGACTTGCCCTGTTCATCAGGCTCCAAGGAAAAATCCCTGGCCAAAAGCCGCGCTTCCCGGCTACCAATTAGAACTTTGACATTCGGAAGCGCTTTGGCCAGAGCGTCCAGCGATCCAACGTGATCGAAATGGGCATGGGTCAGGGCGATGACTGTGATGTGAGAGTCAAGCGAATTTGCTGCGTCAAGAATTGCACGGCAAGAACCTGGCAGGTTGGTGTCGATCAGAGTGAGCCCGTCAGGCTTTCTCAATAAAAAGCAGTTGACCATCCCGACTCTTGTGAGGCGGTAAAGATTGGCGGACTCTTGAACAAGACGCATCACGACTTTTCGCGAAGGCGGACCATGGCTTGGGCCACCTTCGTCGGTTTCCAATCATTGGAGTCGTACCACGCTTGAACCTTGCCGTCTGGCCCAATCAGTGTAGTGCTCAGCGAGTGCACGATTTGCGCCCCTTGATCTTGCGTGACCAATCCGAAAAAATTTGCAAGTTCCGGCAAATCCTTCGCAGTGGGTACCGCAAATTGCCAATTGAAGCGAGGTTTGCCCTGCTCGTGCTTGTCATAAATAGCGGCATAGTGCTTCAGGACCACCGGCGTGTCGTGCTCCGGATCGAAGCTGATGCTCAAGAATGCGGTATGCTCCGGCGACTGCGGTGTCGCGGCAAGCGCATTCTGTATTTCGCGGAAATTCTCGTTCATGCGCGGACAAAAATCCGGTAAGGGACAGCGCGTATAAATGAAGGTGACGAGCAGCGCCCTTCCTGCGAAGTCGTGCAAATGAATGGCTTTGCCATCCTGATTGACCAACGCGAAATTCGGCACAACATCGCCCTTCTCCGGTATGTGCTGCGATGTTCCTGAATCGGCCTTTCCATTACCTTTGCTAACCAGCGTGATTTTCTCCAGCCGGCCTTTGCTCTCACTGACCACGAGGTCGGCCGTTATTTTATCTCCCGGCTGCAGATTCTCGATTTGCTTTGAATCCGCCACGGCATACTGCATGGTCATCGCTGGCATCAGGCCGGGGATGTCGCCGTGTTTCACAACAATAAAGCCTCGCGAGGGGTCGGTCGAAATCACCTCCGCCTGCACCGGATAGTGTTTCTCCGGTGCAGACTGGCAGCCGGCAATAATGCCGGCGATAAGCAGACTCACGAACACCACAATTTTCCTCATCGAATTTTCCTCAGTAGTGGAAACGATAGCGCAACTGGACATAGATTTCGCGCGGATTCATGTAATGCGTGCCCCCGAACGTAAAGCTGTTGTCGAGCAGCACGCGCCGGTTGGCGACGTTCAGTCCCGTCACGGAAAGAGCCAGTTTTTCCCCGAATTCCTTGCCCAGCGTCAGGTCGAATGTGGTGTGACCGGGCAAGTGCGAATTGGGATCGGGCGGCGAATTGCCATTCGTGAACCCAGATCCATAGTAAACGTCCGTTGACGCGTAGGAACGCCACGGCAGCGTCAGGTTGCCCCCGACATGAAGCGTGTTGCGCTGATCGTGGTCCAGGTAGCCGTAGCCATCTCCAAAAGAAAAGTCGGTCAGGCCGCCATTGATGTCGCCATAACCGAGCGCCAGTTGGTTCGAATAAGTCACGTAAACTTGCCCGCGATTGTAGATGCGCGGCGAGCGCAAAGTCAGTTCCCATCCGTTGATGCGAGCACCTTGAATAGTGACCGGGAAGAACAGATTCGAGTTGTTGAAGTTGTTGTGATCGAAATAGTTCTTGGCGCGCGTCAGAAAAGTATCCGCATCGACCGTCCATCCCCACAGCGGAATCGTGACGCCATACTGGTGTTCCTCATCGCGTTCCCCATGTAGCGGGATGAAGCCGAGATTCTGATTGTTCGCGGCGTCCAGAAGCGGGCCCGAAACCGTCACCAGCGGCGGCGCCTGGTAAAAGTGTCCGTAGAACGCGCGGAACACCCAGTTTAGTTTAGGCACGCGAAGCGAACCACCAACCCGTGGACTGGTGGCGTTCTCCACCACCACCCCGGAAAAGTGGGTCTGCCGAACTCCGGCGCTCAACGAGAGCCAGGAAGTCAGTTTGAATTGGTCTTCGGCATAAACGGCGGCGAGTCCGCCTGCGGGACTCACCGTTGCCGGAGGGTTCACGTTTTCGCATTCGCCCGGCGAATTGCAGATCAAGCCAAACGACTGGTCCGTCTGCTCGGAAAATCCGAATACGCCGGCGCGCAGGTTATTGCGTTCCTTAATCCAGGAGACATCAGCCTGACCGCCCTCGTAATTTGCGGTCACCGTTTCCGTTGCGGAACTGGGTATGTCATACGGGCTGCTTTGATACCCGACGCTGTTGTAGTGATAGAACGGAGAAACCGTCAGCACCAGGCCGGGGCTGAACGTACGCACCCAGGAGAACAGCACGAAGCCGTCTTTCTCCTTGTTCGAGTCGCTCAGGAATTGTCCGGCAGTGTTGGGATCGTTGGGATCGAAGGGAACTTGATAATAATCCTGGCGCAATTGACCGACCAGGCGCAGTTGGTCTTTGGAGTCCAGGTTATACGTGAGGGACGTAAATCCCCCAAAGCCATTGGCCTGATCGTGAATCACGGCGGAAGTGGGAGTCTGCAAGCCCAAGTCCGTGCGGTTGCCATTCAGGCTGGCGTAATACGCAAAACGGTTGGTGTGCCCCCCGAAGTTCAATTGGTCATCGGTCTGATAGAAATTCCCCGCGGTCAGAACCAACTCGGCGCCGTTATCGCGTTCGAATCCGGTACGTGGCGCCGCGTTAAAAATACCGTAGGTGCGGTCACCATAATCCGCGGAATAGCTGCCGCGTTGCGCTTCGAGCATATCAATGTCGTTGGGATTGACTTGCGGTCCCAAATTGCTCGCGATGTTGGTATTCGGTATAGGAACGCCATCAATCAACCAACTCACCTGGTGCCCACCGCGCACGTGCAATTGGTCGTGCGTGTAGTACGCGCCCGGCACATAATCCGTGATCATCGCCAGGCTGTTGGATTTCGAAGCGCCTGGCGTATCGGCGATTTCTTGCCGGGTGACGAGTGTGGTTGGCGTGACCGACTCCGTCTGTGCGGGCGGCGCTTCGGAGGTCACCGTAACGGATTCCGTTTGCGAGGCGACCTGCAGCTCCAGGTGAAGGACAGGCGCCGTTCCGGATAGCACTGTGATGCGCTGTTCTTGCGGCGCGAATCCACTCTTCGACACGCTTACTTTGTATTGCCCGATGGGGACGGAGTCGAAATGAAAATCTCCGGTATCGTTGGTGGTGACCGATTGCGTGTAATCCGAATCTTCGGCCTTCAGGACCACTTCTACGCCAGAAACCGGACGGTGACTGGTGTCGTGAACGATTCCTCGTACAGTCCCAAATACGGTGGCCAGCACGGCGCTCGCAAAGAAACACAGCATTGGCAAAAACAACCAACCTCGCTTCACCATGAATTCTTCTCCAGGAATGGCGGAAGTTTCCGCGACGGGTCTTTGGACCCGGAAAAGTGTCAGTTGGAAATCAGAAGGACTTACTAGGAGAAAAGGGAAGTGCGAGGAGGGGGCGACAGAGGCTCAACGGCCGGGCTAACTGCTGACGATTTAAAATCGGACGTTTCACTAAGCGTTGGCGCGGGTCCGGAAATCACCACGGCCTCGGGAAGAACAAAAGTGATCGCAACGGTCAACACGTGAGAAGGTTCCTGGCAACAGGACATCGCGCATTCCGTTAGCCCAGCCGTCTTTTCATGATCGCAGTGGGTGGAAAGATCGGGAGCGTCCCCGGTATGCCGCTGGTTGGACTTCGAATGGCTATGGGCCGGACACAAGCCACCGGAACAGCAATCCATGCCCACGGCTTGCCACGCCGCCGCCCAAAGCGGAGACCACAGCAGTAGCGCCGCTAACAGGCACACCCATGCAGCTATTTTCGTTCCCGGAGCGATAGGAAATCGGCGCGATCGTCTCATGTAATGCAGGATGCATTCTAACCTACCTCCGTCAACAATCGCCACAGCCGGCTTGTCTCTTTTTCGTCAGCTCAAGCCAAATTGGCCATGCCGTACGCTACTGCCTTTTCTTGACTTGCCTGCGGCCCCAGCCGCACACTGAATCCATGGCCCACATTTATATGCTGTTCGAGTTTGCCAATGACGAGGAAAAGGTACAGCAAGCTCGCCACAAATTGGAGACCTGGAAGCAAGCGTTTCGTTTAGACAAAAAGTTGCTTTACAAGCTGGCGCGGACCGCCGCAGTGCCCGATGGCGACGGAAAACCGGCGAAAGCGGAAAAGGCCGAGAAAGCGGCGAAGGGAAAGAGCAAAGCGGCCGCCAAGACCGAGACCCATGAGCCTCCCACTTCCAATGAAGATATCCGGTTGCTCGTTCGTTTGGGTTTTTCCGGGCACGAAAAGCTCTCGGAAGAGCGCTGGGTGCAGCGCATCCCGGCGGAAGAGCCTTTCCGCGATGCTTCCCCCGTGGTGGTTAAGCCGGGCGAGACCAAATTCGACGACACCGAAAAGCAGTTTGAGGAGTTGGATTAGTACTTTGGTTTTGCAAACGTACAGGGAAGTTCTGTTCTCTCGGCCGGACTTCTCCCAGTATAATTCAAGTTCGCGCTTCGATACACTCCCATTTCACCGACGAGGTCAGACCGAATGGCAGTGCAGACAAAGGTGAAGACAGCGAAGGCAGAATCCCAGAAGTACCAAGGTCTCGACCGCGATACCCTCATTCGGTTGTACCGCACCATGTATCTCTCGCGGCGTCTCGACGACCGCGAAATCCAGCTGAAGCGTCAGAATAAAATTTATTTCCAGATTTCCAGTGCCGGCCATGAAGCCGTGACTGCGGCTGCGGGGTTACTTCTTCGTCCCGGCGAAGACTGGATTTACCCATATTATCGCGACCGCGCGTTGTGCCTCATGCTTGGCGTCACCCCGCTGGACACTCTATTGCAAGGCGTTGGCGCCAAGGATGATCCGAGCTCCGGCGGGCGGCAGATGCCGTCCCATTGGGGCCACCCCAAGTGGAACATCGTAAACAAGTCCTCTTGCACCGGCACGCAGTTCGTACAGGCGGTAGGCGCGGCGGAAGCAACCCTTTACTACGAGCATCATCCCAAGGCGTTAACGCAAGCCAAGCAAGCCCCGTTGGGCCAATTCGTCGGCTATGCGCCTGAAGAGATTGTGTATGTGTCTTCCGGAGACGGCGCGACCAGCGAGGGGGAGTTCTGGGAATCCCTGAACGCCGCTTGCGCCAAAAAGTTGCCGCTCTTCTATCTTGTCGAAGACAACGGTTACGCCATTTCGGTTCCCATCGAGGTGCAAACCGCCGGCGGTAGTATTTCCCACCTGGTGAAAAGTTTCCCCGGATTGCGTGTTGCCGAGTGCGATGGCACTGATCCGCTGGAGAGTTACGCGGTTTGCAAGGAAGCCATTCGGTATGCGCGCGAGCGGCGCGGACCAGCTCTAGTACATGCGCATGTGACGCGCCCCTATTCCCATTCGCTATCCGACGACGAGAAGCTCTACAAAACACCGGAAGAACGCGAAGCGGAAGCGCACCGCGATCCGCTTTCCAAATTCTCCCTGTTTCTGATTCGCGAAGGCTTGTTGGACCAGAAGGAAATCGAGTCGCTGGAGGCCGCCGTCGATCGCGAGGTGCGCGAAGCCGCGGATCAGGCGTTAGCCGCCGAGTCGCCCGATGCTTCGTCCATTTACTCCAACGTCTACTCCCCGGATATCGATCCCACGTCACCGGCGTTCGAAACCACGCCGCAAACGCAGGGTGCTCCAAAAACGATGGTGGAGATGGTCGCCGCAACGCTTTTCGACGAGATGGGCCGCGATGATCGAATCACCGTTTTTGGCGAGGATGTTGCCGATGCCAGTCGCGAAGAAAATCTCCGCGAAGTGAAAGGCAAAGGCGGCGTATTCAAGGCCACTGCAGGATTGCAGCGCAAGTATGGCGCCGACCGCGTCTTCAATACGCCGTTGGCCGAAGCCAGCATCGTAGGTCGCGCTCTGGGTATGGCCACTCGCGGTCTAAAGCCTGTGGCAGAAATTCAGTTCTTCGATTACGTCTGGCCCGCCATGATGCAGATTCGCGACGAACTGTGCGTCATGCGGTGGCGGTCGAACGGCGTCTTCAAGGCTCCCGCAGTTTTGCGCGTCGCGATTGGCGGCTACCTCACCGGCGGCGCCGTCTATCACAGCCAGAGCGGCGAATCGATCTTTACGCATTGCCCTGGGTTGCGCGTGGTGATGCCTTCCACGGCCCTGGATGTCGCCGGACTGCTGCGCACCGCCATCCGTTCTGATGATCCCGTCATGTTCCTGGAGCACAAACATCTGTACCGCCAACCCTACAATCGCTCGGAATACCCGGGGCCGGATTTCACGATTCCCTTCGGCAAGGCGCGGGTAGTCAAGCAAGGCAATCAGGTCAGCATCATCACCTATGGTGCAGTGGTCCGGCGAGCGGAAGTAGCCGCAGCTGCTCTGGAACGCGAAGGTGTTTCCGTCGAGATTATCGACCTGCGTTCATTGTCTCCGTACGATTGGGAATCGATTTGCTCCACGGTGCGGAAGACGCATCGCGTCATCGTGGCCTACGAAGACATGATGAGTTGGGGCTACGGGGCTGAACTCGCCGCTCGCATCGCCGAGGAACTTTTCGAGGAATTGGACGCACCGGTAAAGCGGGTCGCCGCCACCGATACATTCTGCGCGTACCACCCTAAGCTGGAAGACGCCATCTTGCCGCAGACCGGCGACATCGTCGACGCTGTTCACCGCCTGATCGAGTACTGAGCCGGACCATCCCGCTCCCGACCTGGCGCGCCACGCATCTCGTATATTTACAAGGAATTGCAGTTCGCAATACCAATCGAATCGGCAGCTTCGTGCCGTCCCACCCGGAAACTTTTTGCTTCTTTCCTTCGTACTTCCGTTTAGAATCGCATGAAGCTGTTTCTGTGCAGGAGTGCACCCATGCTTTGTCCTAAATGTTCGAAGGAAATCGCCGACGGTTCCAACTTCTGTTACAACTGCGGCGCTCAGCTTTCTGGTGGCGCGCCAGCAGCGGCACCGGTGGCCGCCGCGCCGGTCAAACGCCTCATGCGCTCCAGTCGCGACAAGAAGATTGGCGGCGTTTGTGCCGGGTTAGCGGATTATTTTGATCTCGATCCAACCATCGTCCGCATCGTCTGGCTGCTTGCTATTTTCTTTGGCGGAACTGGACTGTTGGTTTACTTCATCCTGTGGATTGCCCTGCCGCTCGCACCCTACAATGCGCCGGCTGCAATGCCCGTGACGACGGCACACGTTTAAGCACCACCCGAATCAGTCTTTGTCGCTTTTTGTCGTTCGCCGCCGCTTCCCACCTTCGCCGAAAACGAGGTGGTCGGCGGAAAGCGTGCCCGCTCCAATCGTGCCCAGCGCGAAGCACGCCGCCGCCAACGCCAGCGGAAACTCATAGTCCTTTACAGATAAAATTCCATGAATGCTGTGCACTTTCCAGATGGCCACCACCATCTCCGTCATCAGTAATAGCGCCGCCGGCCGCGTAAACAATCCCGCAAACAGCAGCAACGCCCCAAAACACTCCAGGATGCCCGCGACGCTCAGGAAGTATCCAGGCAGGCCATGAGCCACAAAGAACTCATGCATCGCCGGGGTGGGATGCACCAATTTGGGATACCCGTGCACTAGATAAATCAACCCCAGCACCGCCCGCAACCCCAGCAAAGCCAGCGGTTCCAGACCCTTCATGAATTTCATTCTCGGTCTCCCTGTCTGCCACCATACGTGTGATTGCTCTTTGGTTCCAGTCGAAAACTCCCGTGTCCTATATCACGTCGGCTAATTACCCGAATCAGCTACAATTCCTTGGATTCTCTCGAGGCTCTTATGAAACCTATTCGCACTATCGGAATCGTGAACGGCGGCGGCGATGCCCCTGGGTTGAACCCAGTGATCCGCGCTATTGTGCGCACCGCCATTAATCAGCACAGCATGCGCGTGGTCGGCATTCGCAACGGCTTCGACGGCTTGATCTGGCCCGAAGGCGCCAAGGAAATGACCGAAGAAACCGTGAGCGGGATTCTGCCGCGCGGCGGCACCATTCTGGGCACAACCAATCGTGGCAATCCTTTTGCCTACAAGGCCACTGAAAATGGCGTCGAGGTGGTGCATGACTACTCTTCCCTGTGCATGGACAACGCCCGCCGCCTTGGCATCGAGGCTATGATCGTCATCGGCGGCGATGGTACCCAGCATATCGCACGCGATTTTGCGCGAAAGGGCGTCAACATTGTGGGTGTTCCCAAGACCATCGACAACGATCTCGATGCCACGGAAGTCACTTTCGGTTTCGATACGGCTCTGGTGATTGCCACCGAAGCGATTGATCGCTTGCACACCACGGCCGAAAGCCATCATCGCGTGATGTTGATCGAAGTTATGGGCCGCGATGCCGGCTGGATCGCACTGCATTCCGGCATCGCCGGCGGCGCTCACATCATTCTCGTCCCTGAAATTCCTTTCAAGTTCGAATGTGTTTGCGACGCCATTCGCGCCCGCGAATTGCGCGGGAAGCGTTTCAGCCTGATCGTGGTAGCGGAAGGCGTGAAGGTGCCGGACCGCGACCCGAACGGCAAGCCGATTCCCCCGGCGCGTCCCGGCGAGGTAGCCAGCACCATCGGCTTCACTCTGCGAGAAATGCTGAACAAGGAAGTGCGCGTCACCGTGCTCGGCCACGTGCAGCGCGGCGGTTCGCCCACTCCCTTTGACCGTATACTGGGTACTCGTTTTGGGGTGGCCGCTACCGACTTGGTCGCCAAGCAGCAATTCGGCCGCATGGTCTGCCTGAAAGCTGGCAAAATGGAATCGGTGTCACTCGACGAAGCATTGGAAAAAATGAAGTACATCGATCCGGCTTGCGAAATCGTGCACGCCGCGCGTGCCGTTGGAGCCACCTTCGGGGACTCTGCATGAAGCGAAAATTGCTGGTCGCGGTACCACTGCTGTGTGCGGTGGCACTGCTGGCCTGGTTTTTCCGGCCCAAACACGAAACCGTTGGGTCCGCGTACGTTAGTGAACGTAGCGTCACCATGTTCAGCAGCATGGCCCAGGTTCGCGAGCAAGTGGGCGTCTTGTATTACGGCGAGCACGTGGACCTGCTCGCTCACCGTAACGACTATTCCAAAGTCCGTACCGCCTCCGGCGTCGAGGGCTGGGTGGACGGCCGCTACCTTATGGATCCTGCGCTCTGGCAACGCAGCGAGAAGCTTTTGGAACAATCCAAAAGCATGGCGGTTCAGGCCCGCGGCCGCACAAAAACCACCACCAATCTGCGCATCGCGCCCGGGCGAACCGAGCCGCGCTTATACCAGTTCTCCCGTGGCACGCCGGTGGAG
>Ga0335085_10007512_pt1 | contig 16878 bp, 15 predicted proteins | sample Lox_Sample_45_FD_206712 | JGI IMG/M metagenome (GOLD analysis project Ga0335085, IMG submission 206712) | Soil microbial communities from Loxahatchee National Wildlife Refuge, Florida, United States - Lox_Sample_4.5 | ecosystem: Environmental > Terrestrial > Soil > Wetlands | place: USA...
CTGCACCCAGCGCTGGCCCGGGCCCATCGCGGTATCGGACACCAGCTCCAAGCCCAGTGTGTCCACATAGAAGTCCCGGGCCCGGTCCTGATCGGCGACCGGCAGCGAGAACAGCTGTACCTGTGAGATCGTCATGCGCCCGATAATAGGTAAGCGATCACTTACCAGTCAACCGGATCCCGCGTCGGCGGTGCCGGGCCGGGTGAGCGCCAGCGGGTCGACCACCCGGTCGAACAGTTCCTCGCTGACGTCGCTGGCCAGCGCGGCCTCCCGGAGCGTGAGGTCGTGGTCGATGGCGTAGTGGGCGATGGCCGCGGCCTGGTGATAGCCGATGACCGGGGACAGCGCGGTGACCATCATCACCGAGTTTTCGATGTTCTCCCGCAGCCGGCCCTCGTTGACCCTGGCCCCCTCGACCATGAACTCGCGGAAGTGGTCACACATGTCCGCCATGATCAGCGCGGAGTGCAGATAGCTGTTGATCAGGATGGGCCGGAACGTGTTCAGCTCGAAGTTGCCCTCGGCGCCGCCCATGGTGACGGCCACGTCCGACGCGATGACCTGGATGGCCACCATGAGCATGGCCTCGGCCTGGGTCGGGTTGACCTTGCCCGGCATGATCGATGACCCGGGCTCGTTGGCCGGGAAGATCAGCTCATGGATCCCGGTGCGCGGTCCTGAGCCGAGCCAGCGCAGGTCGTTGGCGATCTTGTACAGGGTGACGGCGGCGGCTTTGAGCCCACCGTGCGCCCGGACCATCCGGTCCAGCGTGCCCAGCGCGGTGAACTTGTTGGCCGCGGACCGGTACGGGGTCCCGGTCATCGCCGCGATCTCGGCCGCCGCCTCCTCGCCGAACCCGGCTGGGGCGTTCAGCCCGGTGCCCACGGCCGTGCCGCCGATGGCCAGGTCGAGCAGCCCGTGGGTGGCGTGCTCGACCTCGGCGATGGCGTCGTCCAGGGCGCCGGTGTAGCCGGACCACTCCTGGCCCACGGTCAGCGGGGTGGCGTCCTCCAGGTGGGTACGGCCGATCTTGACGATGCCGGCCCACCTGGCCGCGTTCCGGTCGATGGCGTCCCGCAGCCGGCGCAGCGCCGGGATGGTCTGGCCGGAGGCCATCGTGTAGGCCGCGATATGCATCGCGGCCGGGAACGTGTCATTGCTCGACTGGCTCATGTTCACGTGATCGTTCGGGCTCACCGGCTGCTGCGAGCCGAGCGTGCCGCCGGCCAGCTGGATGCACCGGTTGGCGATGACCTCGTTCACGTTCATGTTGGACTGGGTCCCGGATCCGGTCTGCCAGACGTACAGCGGGAACTCGCTGTCCAGCGCCCCGTCGATGACCTCGTCGCAGACCCGCTGGATCAGCTCGCCCATCCAGCCGGGCAGCCGCCCGGCCCGGGTGTTCACCACGGCCGCGGCCTTCTTGACGTACCCGTAGGCGTGGTAGACCTCTTTCGGCATCCGGTCGTTGCCGATGCTGAAGTGCTCCAGGCTGCGCTGGGTCTGCGCGCCCCAGTAGTGATCGGCGGGCACGTCCACGCTGCCCAGGCTGTCGAACTCCTCCCGGGTCCCGGTGGGGTCCAGCCCAATCGGGAGGTCAAGGATCTTCGGTACGCCGTCTCTGGCGTCCGTCATCGTCGGCACCTTTCTCCCGGCTACGCCGCCGCTGCGAAAGCAGCTAACCCCCCAAGGGGAACACATCAAATTTCGGCCCACCGAAGAGGGCCGGCGCCAGTTCCTCGTGACCGCTCAGCCCGGCTGGGCGCGGAGATGATCAGCAGACCCACGTTTGATCGGTCACACCAGCACCATCGAACTCATCAGGTGCTGCGCTGGGCGACGTCGGGGTGGCCCGGGTCAACGGGGCGGGGCCAGGTCGTGCCGGGCGGTCAGCAGCAGCCACGTGGCGGCGCCGACGATCAGCGCGGGAGTCGCGGGCTGGGACCCCGCCACGGCGGCCACGCCGGCACTGACCACGACGGCGATCACCACCCGCAGCAGCAGCCGGGCCGGGCGCCCGTGCCGCAGTCGGGTCGCTAGCGTGGGGGCCGGCATCCGCAGACGAGCCTGCGCAACAGTACGCCATCCAGCGGCAAGCCATCCAGCGGCAAGCGGTCCGGTGGCGGGCGGTCCGGTGGCGGGCGGCCGGCCCGCGGCCGGCGCTGGTGGGCGAGCGGAGCCAGCCCGGCCAGCCGGTGGCGCTGGTGCGGGCGGGGGAGTGGGGGCGGTCAGGTCGGCCAGGGCCTCGCCGCGGCCGGACCGGGTGCGGAGCACGGTGTAGGCGGCGGCCGCGGCGGCGAACCGGGCGGGGTCGCCACCGTCGGCCCGGTCCGGATGCGTGGCCGCGGCCAGCCGCCGCCACGCGGCCCGCACGTCGTCATCGCTCAGGTCCGCCGAGGCCGGCAACCCGAGCAAGTCAAACGGATGGTCGCTCATCCCGGCTCCGGGCCGAACGCCTCGTCAAGCAGCGGCCCGATATCCGCCAGCGGCCGCGCGCCGGGCCGCTCACCCGGCTGGCCGGCGGCGTCCGGCCGGGCCGCCCCGGCCGCAGCCATGGCGGTGGCAGCGGCCGGGACGGGGACCTCCGGGGCCGGGGCCGGTGATAGCTGGGCTGGCCCGGCCACCAGCCGCTTGACCTGCACGTAGCTGACGCCGCCCCGGTAGATGTAGGCGGCCTGCCCGACGGCCAGGCCGCGGATCAGCTCGGCGTCGACCACCGGTGTGCCCTCGGCCCGGGAGAGCCCTTCGTGTGCCCACAGCGGCACGCCGAGCAGGCGGCGCGTGGTGTCCACCACCCGCCGGGTTCCGGCCAGCGCGGCCACCGGTTCCGGGTACGGCGTGCGCAGCAGCCAGATGCCGCCGTCCGCGGTGCTGGCCACCCGGTAGCGCTCGTCCTCGTCGGCGGCCAGGCCCTGCCATGACTGGGCGGACACCTGCACGGCCAGGCCGAGCGACCGGGCCCGCTCGTACAGCTGCCAGATGGGCAGCCGCCGGGATACCGCGCTGAACTCGTCCACCGCCAGCAGGATCTCCCGGCGGGGCCCACCCGGGTCGGCGGCGTACCAGGCCAGCAGGTCGGCCAGGGCCCGGGCCTGTGCTTCGGCCACGGTGATCTCGGCGGTGCCTTCCAGGATGCAGTACCAGGTGTCGGCGTCGCCGAAGCTGCCGGGCCCGTCCAGTCCGCCGCCCAGCCGGCGCAGCAGCGTGCGGAACCGCAGCGCCACGTCGGTGACGTGCCGCGCGGCGGTGCCGAGCAGCGCGGCCGAGGTGGCGTCCGGGCTGGCCGCGTAGGCCAGCCGCAGCCAGTCCGGGTCCAGCCGGGCCTGGAAGTCCGCCGCGCTGGCCGGCGGGCCGCACGGCGCGGTCACGGCCAGCCGGACGATCTCCTCCAGCACGTCGGCGTAGTAGGCGGCGCCGCCGGTGCCGTGCTCGATCATGTCCGACAGCGTGCTGATCAGCTGCCCGGGCGGCAGCGCCCACAGCGACAGGGTGGCCTCGTCCGGCCAGATCGCGGTGGCCGCCGCGCCCGCGCCGCGCAGCACCCGGCGGGCCCGCTCGGCGATCCGCCGCGAGTCGGCGCCGCCCTTGCAGTCGATCACCACCAGCAGCGGGCGGGCCCCGGCGCCGGCGCCGTACTGCTGCATGCCGCGCCGGATGAACCCGGCCCACAGCCGTAACAGGAGCGTGGTCTTCCCGGTCCCGGTGGTGCCGATCACCACCTGGTGCGAGCGCAGCCGCGGGTAGGGGATCGCGGTCAGCGGCCGGGCCGGGTGCCGCACGGTGCGGATGGTGGCCCCGGCCACCACGCTGCCGTCGCGGCGCACCAGCGGCACCGCGCCGGGCGCGCTGATCCGGGCCCGGGCGGTGCGCACCTGATGCCGCCACTGCCGCCGGTCGAACGCGGCCGGTGCGGACGGGCTGAGGCCGCCGCTGCCGGTCTCCAGCGTGTAGATCCGCCACGACCAGGCCAGCCCGCCGGCCAGCAGGCCGAGCGGGATCGCGGGCGGCGCGACGGTGACCGCGGCCAGCCCGTAGTGCCCGGCGGCCAGGTCGTGCCACATGTCCAGCCAGGCGGTCCACGGCGCGGCGGCCAGCTGGGCCCAGGAGTCACCGGCCGCGGCCAGCGCGGCCAGCCACGCGGCCAGCATCGGCAGGCACCACGCCGCGGCCCGGTACAGCTGCCGGGGCGGCCAGCCCAGGAACCAGGCCAGGGTCAGCGCGTAGCCACCGGCCAGCGTCACAGGAAGAACCAGAACCAGCAGCCCAACGCTGGCGGCCACGCTGATCACCCGACCCAGCGCGCGGACGACCGCACGCAGCGCCAGGAAGCCCAGATACCTGGTGATCATGTCGGCACCCGGTGCCCGGGCTGGCGGGGGAGCTGTTCGCCCGCGGCGCTGGCTGGCAGGACCCGGACCTCGATCCGGGCGGCCAGGCTGGCCGGGAGCGCGGCGCGGGCGCGCAGCACCACCGGGCGGGCGGCCGGCGAGCACAGGTACAGCACCCGGCTGTGCCGCGCCGCGCGGCCCGGCACCCGGACCTCGGCCGCCAGGCAGCCGTAGTCGCCCGTCCTGGTCAGGATCTCGGTCATGATGGCCGCGGTGCGGGACACGGTCTTGCGGGTGAGCTCGGCCTCGATGGCCCAGCACTCGCCGGCCCAGTCCGCGCCGGTCCCGTCCGGCCAGTGCACCTCGCCGTCGGGCAGGTGCTCGCGGAGCGGGACCCGGCTGCCCATCCGGGCCCGCAGCCGCCGTTCGCTGCGCCAGTACCCGCCGGCCGCGGCATAACGGGGCGCCGCCTCCAGCGCCAGCCGGACCGCGGTCACCGCGCGCAGGTGGGCCAGCCGGGGCAGCGCGGGCGCGACCGCCCGGTAGGGCAGGCCGCAGGCGGCCAGCCCGGCCTGGGTCAGCCACACCCAGCGGCCGCCCGGGCCGAGCTGAGCCGAGTCCGCGTAGCCCTGCTGCCGCCAGCGCGCCGCGGCAGCCCGGGCCGCGGGCAGCCCGATACCGAGCCGGGCGGCTAACAAGTCGAGTTGCACGCCGTACATTTCGGCGGTGAATAACAGACCGACGGTATCCCGCTGTGTCACTTTGCGCCTCCGGGGGCGCCTTTAGGGGCGCCGCCTTCCCTCGTCGCTCGGTCGCTCGTTCCTCGCTCCTCAGTCCAGTCGGCGCCGCGCCCCCTTCGGCGCGGTCACTCAACTACATCACGACGCGAGGCGTGGTGTTACGCGCTATCTGGGCGATTTCTGCGGCAAAGATTGCCGAGATCAGCCCGGACTCTATGGCCAGTAACTCGCCATCGTGCATATCCTGTTGCCGGATGCCTGACCGTGATTGCGGTGGGCGAGGTCGTTGGGGAAGACGCACCTCGGTCGCTCGCAGGGAGGTCTGGTGTCTGTTAATGGTGTGCTTCAGGTCCATTCGGCACCCCCGGCGCTGTGCCCGCACATCGAGTGGGCGGTGGCAGGGGTTGTTGGCGTACCCGTCAACCTGTCCTGGGTGGGCCAGCCCGCCGCGCCCGGAGCGGTCCGCGGTGAGCTGAACTGGCAGGCCCGGCCGGGCACCGCGGGCGCCATCGCATCCGCGCTGGCCGGCTGGAACCGGCTGCGCTTCGAGGTCACCGAGGAAGCCAGCCCGGGCTGTGACGCGGTGCGCTACAGCTACACGCCCGTGCTCGGCACGTTCTCGGCGGTGACCAGCGCCAACGGGGACATCATGATCCCGGAGAACCGGCTGCTCGCGGCCATGACGGTGGCGGCCGGGGCGCGGTCAGGGGTGGCCGCGGCCAGCAGCACCACGCTGGAAGACGAACTGGACCGGCTGCTGGGCCGGCCGTGGGACGCCGAGCTCGAGCCGTTCCGGTGTGCGGCGGAGGGCGCACCGGTCCGCTGGCTGCACGCGACCGGCTGATCTCTACGATGGAGTGGTGAGCCAACCCCCGCCCACCCGGGTGCTGCTGGACTGCGATCCCGGGATCGACGACGCACTCGCCATCGTGTTCGCCTGCGGCCACCCCGGCCTGGACCTGGCCGGGCTCACCACGGTCAGCGGCAACGTGGATCTGGGCAAGGTCACCGCCAACGCGCTCGGCGTGCTGGAACTGGCCGGCCGGCCCGATGTGACCGTGGTGGCCGGGAGCGCGCAGCCACTGCTCCGGCCGGTGGCGGACGCGCGCCACGTCCACGGCGAGTCCGGGCTGGGCGCGGCCACCCTGCCGCCGGCCCGGGCCGAGGCCGCCCCCGGGCACGCGGTCGACTACCTCATCGAGCAGATCGGCGCGGCCCCGGGCGAGATCACCCTGGTCGCGACCGGCCCGCTGACCAACATCGCGCTGGCCCTGCGGCGCGAGCCCCGGCTGGCCGGCTGGGTGCGCGACTTCGTGATCATGGGCGGCTCGGCCGGGCGGGGCAACACCACGCCGGCCGCGGAGTTCAACATCTGGGCCGACCCGGAGGCGGCGGCGATCGTGTTCGGCGCCGGGTGGCGGGTCACCATGGTCGGGCTGGACGTGACCATGCAGGCCCGGGCCACCCCGGCGGTGCAGGACCGGCTGCGCCCGCTCGGCCGGCTGGCCGCCGACCTGCTGCTGCCGGGGCTGCTCGGCTACCAGGGGGAAGCCAGCACCGGCGACCCGGCGACCAGCGGCCCAGCCGTGCACGACGTGCTGGCCCTGGCCCTGGTGGCCGAGCCCGGCCTGTTCGGCTGCCAGCCGGCCCGGGTCGAGGTGGAAACGGCCGGGCGGTGGACGGCCGGGATGACCGTCACCGACTTCGCCGCCCCGGCGGGTACCCGGAACGCCCTGGTGGCCATGTCCATCGACGTGCCCGCGTTCTGGGACGTGGTGGTCGATGCCTTTGCTCGCATTCCGGCGGCCCGAGAATAGGGATCGCCGACGAGGCGGGGCCCGCCGCAGGCGGGTGCTCGCGGAGGAGGCGTTCGGCGCGGAGCGGCGAGCGGGGGGTCTAGGGGGGTGGTCCCCCGGGCCAATACTGCCTAGTTCGATTCGAGGGTGACCTCGATGTTGCCGCGGGTGGCGTTGGAGTACGGGCACACCTGGTGCGCGGCCTCGGTCAGCGCGGCCACCGTGTCCGCGGGCACCCCGGGGATGGACACCTTGAGCGTCACAGCCAGGCCGTACCCGCCGTTGCCGATGGTGCCGATGGTCACGTCCGCCTCGACCAGCGAGTCCGCGGTGTCCACTCCCTGGCGGCGGCCCACCGCGGCCAGCGCGCTCTGGAAACAGGCCGCGTACCCGGCGGCGAACAACTGCTCGGGGTTGGTCCCGCCACCTGGGCCGCCCATCTCCTTGGGCGGCTTCAGGTGCACGTCGACCTGGCCGTCGTCGCTCACGGCGTGACCGGACCGGCCCCCGGTGGCGGTGGCCCGGGCCGTGTACAGCGGTTTGACGAGGGGTGTTGTCATACCCGCAGCAACCGCGCGCCCGGCCCGGGCCATTCCCTGGTGCTAGCCGTTAGGCAGGCTGGAGGGTGGCGGGGCCGCGCCGCAGCCGGAACAGGAACGCCAGCGCGTACAGCACGCCCACCACGATGAGCAGGAACCGGTACCCGGTGATCAGGGCCAGGTATTCCAGCACCCCGCCGACCATGGCGCCGAGCAGGTTGGCGGCGAACGCGATGGCCGTGGTCTCCACGTCGGAGAACCGCTGCGCGAAGATCAGGTTGGCCAGGTACACCGGCGCGAAGGCCAGCGCGGCGCCGGCCAGGAACCGGGCCACGATGGGCAGGCTGACCAGATCCGCCTGGGGGATCAGCCAGGTGAGCAGCAGCGCCGCGATCAGCGCCGCGTAGAGCACCCAGGGTGGTGGCAGCTTGATATGCCGGGCGGTCTCCACGGCCAGGTACACGGCGATCAGGATCGCGCCGGTGACCAGTGCGTTCACGAACCAGGTCGTGCCGAACAGCAGCGCGAACTGGACGATGTTCTTGGTCTCCAGCAGCATGAACGCGGCGCCCATGAAGGCCAGGTCCAGATAGCCGCCCATCCGGCGCAGCTTGCCCCCGCCGATCCGCACGAACAGCACCGACGCCAGCAGGATCAGGCCCAGCATCCACAGGTAGCTGGACGGGATCGAGTTGCCGTGCAGGTACGGGAACGGATGGTCGTCGGTGGCCGGGGCGATCCGGGTGCCGTGCCACACGCTGGTGCAGTTCGGCACCGGGCCGTCCGGCCGGTCGGTCAGCACGGCCAGCCGGCGCCCGCCGAGCGGCGGCCCTACCTGGGCGCACGGCGCGCGGCCGAACGCCTCCTGCATGGTGGTGGCGTACCGGTTGAGCAGGAACGGCGCGTAATAGTTGTACATCGCCATGGTGCCGCCGGGGGCCAGGTGCTTCCTGGCCGCCTGCACCGACTGCTCGGTGAGCAGGTAGCTCTCCAGCCGGATGCTGGACTGGCCGGCCACCGCGGTCAGCGAGTCGGGCAGCGCGAACAGGATCAGGTTGTACTTCTTGTCGGTGTCCTGCACGAACGCGCGGCCGTCGTCGGTGTGCGTGGTCACCCGCGGGCTGTCGTAGGGGTGGTTCGGGTGCTTGGCCTTGCCGATGCCCAGCAGCACCGGGTCGATCTCGACCGCGTCCACGTGCTGCGCGCCCTCGGACAGCGCGACGGCCACGTCGTTGCCGGTGCCCGCGCCGACGATCAGCACGTTCTTCAGCGACGACCGCGTCACGTGCTGGTAGGGGTAGAAGTAGAACTTCTTCTCGTTGCGCAGCACCGGCAGCGAGCGCGCGGCCTGGTAGGGGATGTTGTTGGCCGTCACGTACAGCCCGGAGTCCTTGTTGGCCACGACCGCGGACAGCTTGTAGTACGGCGACCACACCTGGTTGGGCACGGCCGACTCGATGCACAGCAGCACCACGACCACGCCCGCGGCACCGAGCTGCCACCAGCGCGCGGACTTGCCGCCGAGCAGCACGATCAGGCCGCCCGCGGCCACCGCGCCCCAGAACGCGGGCGGCGCGTCCAGGAAGGACAGCAGGGTGAACACCGCGATGCCGAGGATGCTGCCGCCGACGTCCAGCCGGTACGCGCTCAGCGGCCGGAACGTCACGAACAGCCGGGCCACGGCCTGGCCGAACCCCGCCATCACCAGCGTGCTCAGCACGAACACCACGGTCAGGCTGACCGGGCGGGGCAGCGCGGGCTTGCCGAACAGGCCCTGATAGGGGTGCGGCCCGGACAGCGAGGCCAGGATGACCGGGAAGCAGAGCACGAACGCGACCAGGGCCAGCAGCACCAGCGGCGTCCAGCGGACGAAGTCCCGGCTGGACCGGGCGTTCAGGAAGCCGACCCCGATGCCGAGGAAGCTGGCCAGCAGCACGAAGTTGGTCGCGTTGGTCACGTAGACGTTGTTCGCGGCCGTCCAGCGGATCAGCGCCAGCTCGACGAACAGCATCAGGAAGCTGGCGAACGCCAGCTTGGCTGGGCTGCCCGAGATTCTGGTCCACAGCCCGGCCGCGGGGCTGGCCGGGCCGGTGCCGGGGCTGGCCGTGGCCGTGCCGGTATGGCCGTTTCCGGTCACGGTGGTCTGGCCATTTCCGGCCCCGGCGGGCGGGTCGGCCGCCGGGCTGGCTGGCGAGGCGGGGATTCCGGTCTGCTGGGCCAGGCGTTCCGGCCGGTCGTCAGGAGGCATAGGTGCTCGATCGTACGTCGGGCCCGGCCTGCGGGTGAGGTGATCGGGCAGAATTGCAATCGGTTGTCGGAAGTTCCTATTACTCACTGCTGGGCAGACCTTTACCCCCGAAGGCCGATCACATGTATATCTGCGCCACTTTGCCGAATTTTGGTGGGGTTTACGAGGTCCGCAACGGGATGCCCTCTGAACTGGTATGACTACTTACTGTAGTCAGCTCGCCGTCCAGCCAGGCCGAAAAAAGAATGGCCGCGTCGGCGGCGGCACGATCCGCGCCGACGGCCCAGCCATCGCGGAGCTGACGGGCCTGGGCCGGGCTGACGGCCGGAATTACCCCGCGCATCCAGTCCTCGGTGATGGCTTCGGTCGCTTCCGGGTGGAACTGCAAACCCACGTGCAGGCCGTAGCTGAACGCCTGCACCGACGCGCCGCCGGTGCCCAGCTCGCGGGCCCCCGCGGGCAGCTCGAACGCATCCCGGTGCCAGGCCAGCCACGGGCCGGGCGGCAAGCCCGGATACTGGCTGCGGAGCGGCACCCAGGCGATCTCCGGTTCGGGCAGCCGGTACACCCGGGCGCCCAGCGCGCGGGCCAGCACCTGGCCGCCGAAGCAGATGCCGAGCAGCGGGACGGGCCCGCCGATGGCCTGGTCCAGCAGGTCCAGCTCGCCCGCCAGCCAGGGCAGCGAGTCGTCGAACGCGGTCTGCTCCGAGCCCAGCACGACCACGCCGGTGTAGCCGTCCAGGCTGGCCGGCAGCGGGTCGCCCTCGGTCGGCCGCACCGTGTCCAGGATCAGGCCGCGGCCGTCGGCCCACGGTTCGAGCAGCCCGGCCGGGGCGCCCCGCTCGTGCTCGATGATCAGCAGGCGGCCGGTGGTAGCCACGTCAGCGCGGCCGGCTCAGGCGGTGGTGAACGCGAGCGCCACGTTGGCCCCGCCGAAGCCGAACGAGTTGTTCAGCGCGGCCATCGGGGCGCTGGTGTGCGGGGCCAGCTTGCGCGGCTCGGTGGCGATGTCCACCCCGGTGCCGTCCTCCGGGTCGTCCAGGTTGATGGTCGGCGGGGCGACATGCTCGCGCAGGGCCATGATGGTGGCCACCGACTCGACCGCCCCGGCCCCGCCGAGCAGGTGCCCGGTCATCGACTTGGTGGCCGACACCACGATCCCGGCGGCGGCGCTGCCGAACGCCCGTGCGATGGCCTGGCCCTCCACCACGTCACCCGCCGGAGTGGACGTGGCGTGCGCGTTGACGTGCACGAACTGCCCGGCGTCCAGGCCCGAGTCGGCCAGCGTGCGGTGCATCGCCTTGACCAGCCCGGTGCCCTCCGGCTCGGGCTGGGCGATGTGGTGGGCGTCCGAGGAGTAGCCCACCCCGGCCGCGACCGCGTGCACGCTCGCGCCGCGCCGGGCCGCGTGCCCGGCCGATTCGAGCACCACCACGCCCGCGCCCTCGCCGAGCAGGAAGCCGTCCCGGCCGCGGTCGAACGGGCGGGAGGCCCGCTCGGGCTCGTCGTTGCGGGTGGACAGGGCACGCATGGCCGCGAACGCGGCGATGTTCAGCGGGATGATGGCCGCCTCGGTGCCGCCCGCCACCACCACGTCGGCCCGGCCGGCCCGGATCATGTCGATGGCGTAGCCGATGGCCTCGGCGCCGGACGCGCACGCGCTGACCGGGGTGTGCACCTCGGCCCGGGCGCCCAGCTCGATGGAGATCCAGCCGGCTGAGCCGTTCGGCATCAGCATCGGCACGGTGAACGGGGACAGCCGCTGCCAGCCTTTCTCGTTCATGGTGTCGTAGGCGGCGATGGTCGAGGCGACGCCGCCGATGCCGCTGGCTACCACGACCGCGAGCCGGTCCGGGTCCACGTCCGGTGAGCCGGCGTCGGCCCACGCCTCGCGGGCCGCCACCACGGCGAGCTGCTCGCACCGGTCCATCCGCCGGGCCTGCACCCGGTCCAGCACCGTGGCCGGGTCGACCGCGGCGGGCGCCGCGATCTGCACCGGCAGCGGCACGTTGCTCCAGCCGTCGGGCATCCGGACCGCGCCGCTGCGGCCGGCCAGCAGCGATTCCCAGGTCGAGGCGACGTCCCCGCCCAGCGGCGTGGTCGCGCCCAGCCCGGTGACGACGACGCGTGGTTGATCTGCCCGCACTGTGAATCGCTCCTCTTGATTACCTGCTCAGTGATCTGTACAGCCCGCGGGCCCGGCCGCGCGCGGTGCGCGGCCGGCCGCCACGCTGGCTCAGGCCGATACCTCGGCCTTGTGCACGTAGTTCACGACGTCCTGCACGGTCTTGAGGTTCTTCAGCTCATCGTCCGGGATCTCGACGCCGAACTTGTCCTGCGCGGCGACCGCGATCTCGACCATGGACAGCGAGTCGATGTCCAGGTCGTCGACGAAGCTCTTGTCCGGGGTGACCTGGTCGGCGGGGACGCCCGCGACTTCGTCGACGATCTCGCCGAGGCCTTCCAGGATCTCCTGGTCAGTCATAGCCATCTGGTTCTGTTCTCCTTCGTTGTGGGTGGTTCGCCTGCTAGGTGATCCGGCCCGCGCGGCACGCTGCCCCGCAGGCCACGGCGCGGGTCAGGGTACCGTGATGACCTGCGCCGCATAGCTGATGCCGGCTCCGAAGCCGAGCAGCAGGACCGCTGAACCGGAGCCCACCTCGCCGCGCTCGATCATGGCCGACAGGGCCAGCGGGATCGAGGCCGACGAGGTGTTGCCGGAGTGGATGATGTCGGTGGCCACCAGGGCCTGCGGCGCGCCGATCTTCCTGGCGATGGCCTCGATGATCCGCAGGTTGGCCTGGTGCGGGACGAACGCGGCCAGCTCGGACGGGTCCACCCCGGCCCGTTCGCAGGCCTTCTTGGCCACTGGGTGCAGCGCGGTGGTGGCCCAGCGGAACACCGCCTGGCCCTCCTGGACGATGAACGAATCGCGGTCCTTGATGTAGATCTTGTCGGCCATCGCGCCGTCGCTGCCCCAGACCACCGGGCCGATGCCCGGGCCCTCGCCCTCGGGGACCGGGCCGACCACCGCCGCGCCCGCGCCATCGGCGAAGATGATGCAGGTCGACCGGTCGGTCCAGTCCACCCACTGGGAGAGCTTCTCGGCCCCGATGACCAGCACGTGCCGGGACGTGCCGGCCCGCACCGCGTCGGCGGCCGTGCCCAGCGCGTAACAGAATCCGGCGCACGCGGCGTTCAGGTCGAACGCGCCCGGGGCGACGATGCCCAGCCGGGTGGCCACGCTGGCGGCCACGTTCGGGATGGGCGCCTCGGGGGTGCAGGTGGCCACGATGACCAGGTCGATGTCGGACGGGCCCAGGCCGCTCGCGGCCAGCGCCTTGCCGCCCGCCGCGACCGCCATGTCGGTCACGGTCTCGTCAGGCCCGGCGATCCGGCGGCTGGCGATGCCGACCCGGCTGCGGATCCACTCGTCAGTGGTTTCCACGGTCTGCGCCAGCTCGTCGTTGGTGACCACCCGGGTCGGCTGGTACCCGCCGAACGCCAGGATCCGGGCCCCGGGGGTGCCCTCGGCGAGTCGCATCACGATGTCCCTTCCCGTTCCGCCTGCTGTGTTGGTCCTGTTGGGGTCTGCGCCGGGTTTGGTGCGCTGGGTTAGCTCCCCGCGACGCCGCCGGTCATTCCGGGGCCGTACTCGTCGATCAGCGAGTGGGCGGCGGCCAGGTCATCGGGGGTCTTGAGGCTGCCACGGGCCACCTCGGGCAGGGCCCGCCGCACCAGCCCGGACAGCGTGCCGGCCGGTGGCAGCTCGATGACCGCCCCCGCGCCCAGCCGGCCCATCTCCTGCATGCACAGGTCCCACCGGACCGGTGTGCTGACCTGGGTCACGATCCGCTCCAGCCACTCGGCGCCAGAGCGCACCACGGTACCGTCCCGGTTGGAAAGCAGCGGCACCGCGGGGTCGCTGACCTGGACGGAGGCCGCGGCCGCCCGCAGCGCGTCCACCGCCGGGGCCATGTGCCTGGTGTGGAAGGCCCCCGCCACCTGGAGCGGCCGCAGCCGGGCCCCGTCGGGCGGCTCGGCGGCGAACTTGGCCAGCTGGTCCACCGTTCCGGCCGCCACGATCTGGCCCGCGCCGTTGATGTTCGCCGGGGTGAGCCCGTGCGCTTCGATGGCCTCCAGCACCACCGCCTCGTCGCCGCCCAGCACCGCGGTCATCCCGGTGGGTACCTCGGCCGCGGCCTGGGCCATGGCCTGGCCGCGCACCCGGACCAGCCGCATCGCGTCCTCCGCGCTGAGCACGCCCGCGATCGCACCGGCGGCCAGTTCGCCCACGCTGTGCCCGGCCACCGCGCCAAGCTGGGCCCGGGCCTGGTCGAGCCCGCCGAACAGCGCCTCGGCCGCGGCCATGGCCGCGGCCACCAGGAGCGGCTGGGCCACCGCGGTATCACGGATCTCGTCCGCGCCGGCCGTGGTCCCGTAGCCGATGAGGTCGGTGCCGGTCAGCTCAGACCAGGCACGGACGCGGTCGGCGAATCCGGGGAGTTCCAGCCATGGGGACAGGAAGTCAGGCGCTTGCGCGCCCTGGCCAGGCGCAGTGATGACGAGCATTCCCCTAGCTTGCACTGTAGAAGTCCGCTACATGGATGAAGAAGAGTACGAAGTTTGGGTCGCGGGCTTTGTAGGTCTGCGCCAAATCATGTGCGCTTGTGCGAGATGTGGCCGAGCACGATGGCCACCCACAGGGTGAATCCGGCCCGTCCTTCCGACGGGATCAGCCCGGTCACCTCGGTCACCCGGCGCAGCCGGTAGCGGACCGTGTTCGGGTGCACGAACAGCAGCTTGGCCGTGGCCTCCAGCGAGGAGCCTTGTTCCAGGTACGTGCTCACCGTCTCGAGCAGCGCGGCGCCGCCGCGGCGCAGCGGCTCGTACAGCTCACGGATCAGCTCGTCACGCGCTCCGCCGTCGCCGTCCAGGGCCCGTTCCGGCAGCAGGTCGGTGGCCAGCACCGGCCGCGGCGAGTCGGGCCAGCCCGGGGCGGCGCGCAGGCCGGCCAGCGCGGCCGCGGCCGACACCGTGGCCGCCTGCAGGTCGGGCACGGGCGGGCCGACGACCACCGGGCCTGGCGCGAACCGCCCGGCCATCTGGTCGGCCGCGGCCAGTGGGTCGTCCGTGCCGCCGAGCACCACCACCAGCCGGTCGCCGTGCACCCCGGCCAGCAGGTCCAGCCGGGACCGGCGGGCGATCGCGCGCAGCTCCTCGATCGCGCCTTCCGGCTCGCCGCTGTCCGCGTGCCCGACGATGACCGCCACCGGTGCGTGCGACCAGTTCAGCGCGGACGCCCAGGACTGCAGGCCCTCGCCCAGCTCGCCGCGCACCAGCGAGTCCACCACCAGGGCTTCCAGCCGGGCGTCCCAGGCCCCCCGGGCCTCCGCGGTCCGCGCGTAGACCTGGGCCGCGCCGAACGCGATCTCCCGGGTGTAGCGGAGCACCGCCTCGCGCAGCTCGGCTTCGCCGCCCGGCGCGGCCAGCTCGTCGACCCGGGCCTCGACCACGTCGATCGTCACCCGGACCATCTCGACCGCCTGCTGCAGGGTGACCGCGCGGGCCAGTTCCCTGGGTGCGGTGCCGAACACCTCGACCGCCACCGACGGGCGGCCGCGCCTGGGATGCTTGATCCAGTCCACGAACGCGGCGATGCCGGCCTGGGCGACCAGGCCGATCCAGGACCGGTTCTCCGCGGACATCGAGCGGAACCAGGACAGCCGCTCGTCCATCGAGGCCATCGCGGCGGTGCCGAGCGAGCCCATGGCCCGCTCCAGCCGCTGCACGGTCTCCGCCCGGACCCGGCTGCCCGGCGCCGCCGCACCCCGCCCCGCCTCCTGGTTGGCTGCCCGGTCCGCTGCCCTCATACCTCCAGCGTGCCACGCCTGGCCCAGTGCTGGCCCCTCCAGCAGCCCGTCAGCGCGCCCCCGGGTGAGACACTCGGCGCCACAGGGGGCGCGCCGCCGACTGGACAATGCGGGGGGGATGGGGAGGAACGAGCGAGTGAGCGACGAGGGAAGCTCGGCAGTGAAGGGGGATGGGGAGGTGGGCGGGACGCCGGAGGCGCAAGGTAATCCAGTGCGGGCACTGCTGTTCGATGTGTTCGGCACCGTGGTGGACTGGCGCAGCGGGGTCATCCGCGACGTCACCGCCGCGGCCGCCCGGGCCGCCGTCCCGGTCGACGCGGCCCGGTTCGCGGACCGGTGGCGGGCCGGCTACCGGCCGGCCATGGACCTGGTCCGCAGCGGGCAACTGCCCTGGACCAAGCTGGACGACCTGCACCGCCGGGTGCTCGATGAACTGGCCGCCGAGTTCGGCCTGGACGGCCTGCCCGCGGCCGACCTGGACTGGCTGAGCACCTGCTGGCACCGGCTCGACCCGTGGCCCGATTCGGTGCCCGGGCTGACCCGGCTGCGCTCGCGGTACGTGCTGGCCACGATGTCCAACGGCAACGTGGCCCTGCTGGTGAACATGGCCCGGCGGGCCGGGCTGCCCTGGGACGTCATCCTCAGCGCCGAGCTGTTCCGCCGGTACAAGCCCGATCCGGGGACCTACCTCGGCGCGGCCGAGTTGCTCAGCCTGGACCCGGCCCAGCTGATGCTGGTCGCGGCGCACAACGACGACCTGACCGCCGCGGCCGGCCTGGGCCTGGCCACCGCGTTCCTGCCCCGCCCCACCGAGTACGGCCCGGCCCAGCGCAAAGACCTGGCCCCGGCCCGCGACTACACGATCGTGGCCGCCGACCTCACCGACCTGGCCACCCAGCTATCCACCTAGAACCCAGCCCCAGCCCCAGCCCCAGCCCCAGCCCGCCCCGGGCGAAGTGCGGTGACGGACGGGCTGGGGCCAGCGGGGGAGCTGTGGCCCGGGGGACGGGTGTTACATGCCGCCCTGGGTGACGGTGGCGGTTGGGGCGGGGGTCGCGGTGGCGGCCGGGGCCTCGGTCGGCGCGCCGGTGGCGGTGGGGGCGCCGGTGGCGGTGGGGGCGCCGGTGGCCGGGGTGGCGGTCGCGCTGGCCGAGGCTGAGGGCTGGACGCCGCCGGGGAGGGTGCCGATGGCCAGCGGGCTGAAGGTGGCCGCGGTGGCCACCCCGCTGCCGTCCAGGGTCAGCTTGACCGGGTTGGGCGCGTTCAGCAGCTTGCCGCAGCCCAGGTTGTCGAACGACCCGGACAGCCGGGCGGCCAGGAACGTGAACAGGTTGGTGCCGGTGCCGTCGTCCGG
>Ga0335085_10007513_pt1 | contig 16878 bp, 16 predicted proteins | sample Lox_Sample_45_FD_206712 | JGI IMG/M metagenome (GOLD analysis project Ga0335085, IMG submission 206712) | Soil microbial communities from Loxahatchee National Wildlife Refuge, Florida, United States - Lox_Sample_4.5 | ecosystem: Environmental > Terrestrial > Soil > Wetlands | place: USA...
CCACTCCTTGTCGAAATCCGATGCGCCCGTCACCACAATGAGGTGCTCGGCGTTCGGCTGGAGCGCCAACGCAAGATCAACCGTCGCGACGACATCGAAACGGCTGATGACGCCGGTCGTGTTCGGCGGCAGCGTCAAGCCCTGCAGGCTGGCATCGCTGACGCCGACGAATACGGTCGCCGCACGGGGGAACAGCGCGCTCTGATGCTCTCCCAGGAACCGCAGGGCTTCGGGGCCGACGGAGACCACGACATCGATCCGGATCGCGGCGTACTTGGCCTGCAGGAACGCGAGCATCTGTTCTTGCATCCCGCCGGGGAAGCGGTTGGCGTCGAGATATTCCGAGAACAGCACCCGACGGTCCGAAAGCTCGGCCGGCAGCGCGTTGCGAAATCCTTCGAAGACGGCCTCGCTTGCCGGCATGTGCGTCTCGTTGGAGAACAGCACCAGGATGTGCTGTCGGTCGTCCGTGTCCTGGTCCTGCGCCGCCGCGCGGACTGGCGCGTCGACCGCCCCCGCGAGTGCGCAGGCACAGAGGATGAGCGCCGCCAGCGGGCGCAGACCTGCACGCCGGCCAATGCCGCTAACTCTGACCCTGACGCCCAACATGACCCACCGCGACGATGGTGACAGGGCGGCGATGCCCCCGAAAGGCTTCGTCATCATCGCACCACGCTTTCCGCGAAATCAACCGGATTAGGGCTGCGGTTACAGTGGACGCCGAAGACTCGGCGTTTTGACGGTCATTCTGCGGAAAGAATCGGCACGCGAAGCACGTTGCGCATGAGAAGCGCGGGGTGCGTGATTGGACCAAAGTCCAATTGAGGGCGTCTCGCCCCGCCCGCAAGATGCTGCGCGGATCGATACGTGAGCAACTGCCACGCGCGAGAGCAGATGACGTGGCTTCGGTATGCAAGGTCTAATATGGCCTACAGTGCGATAGCTGCCAGTTCCTCGGCGACTGCCTCGAACCGACGTCGCTTCCTGCAATGCGGCGCAGCGCTTGCTGCATTGCTCACGGGACTCGCGGCGACAGCCGTCGTCAGGGCCGACGATCTCAAACAGTCCGGCACGGTCCGCATCGAGCAGGTGCAGATCGCCTTCATCGGCAGCGGCAATCTCGGCGGCGGAACCCTGAAATTCGGCAGCAAATCCTATGACTTCACGATCGGCGGCCTGGGGGTCGGCGGCTTCGGGGTCTCCAAGATCACGGCAACCGGAACGGTCTACAACCTCGACGAACTCGCACACTTCCCCGGCGCCTACGTGCAGGGCCGCTATGGAATGGCCATCGGCGACGTGAGCACCGGAAAGCTCTGGCTAAAGAACAACCATGGCGTCGTCCTGGCGCTTGAGGCCGATCGCAAAGGCTTGGCGCTCTCGCTCGGCGGCGACGCGATATACATCAACCTCGATTGAACGGAGAGCGCGGGGAGGGCCATGGCGGGGTGCGTTCGCAGATTGCTGTCGTTTGGCGGGGCGGCCGCACTGGCCGCGGCGATCCTGACGCCGCCCGCCCCGGCGGCCGAAGAGGGCACGCTCAAGGCCTTCGCCGCCTGGCAGGGCGAGGGCCAGACGCTCCAGACCGGCGTCAAGGAGGCGACCTTCATCGGCACGATCGCGGGCACGGTCTATGTGGAGACCGACAAGGGGCCCGTCGACGGCGGGCAGCTGGTCTGTCCCGCCATGCTGCTGGTCAACCTCGATGACGGCACACAGAGCGCGACCGGCCGCTGCAACATCACCGCCAAGGATGGCGCCCGCATATTCGCCCAACTCGCCTGCACCGGCGTCCATCTGGTCGGCTGCGACGGCGACTTCACCCTGACGGGCGGCACCGACCGCTTCGCCGGCATCACCGGCGGCGGCCGCTTCACGGTCCGCAGCAGCCTGCAGGAGCTGGTGCGCCTGTCCGGCAGCACGGCAACGCTGCGCGTGAGTGGGATCATGTTCTGGCGGGAACTGCACTATCAGGTGCCCTGAGCGCCGTCGGCGCCGATATTGGACCAAGGGCCAATTGTTGCCGCGCCGGGCGCCGTCTAAGACATGTGGGAACAAAGTCTGTGCAGCCGGGCGCCGCAGCGCCCCGGAACGCACGATTCGATGGGGAGCAACCGATGTCCGACCTGAGGGTGATTATGAAGGCCGCGCTGGTGGCGATGCTGTTCGGCGCAGCGGCGGCGCTGTCCGGCTGTGCCAGCAACATCAAGCAGATGGAAGAGGTGCAAGCGACCGGAGGTACGCCGTTCACGCAGGCGCTGACGGAGGAGTACCGCTCCTTCGTGGCGCATGAGAAGGACGAGCGCGACTGGTCGGCAGCCGACTACTTCGCCATCAAGGGCCTGGCCGCGGCCGGCGGGCAGGTGGTGCTGCCGGAAGAGGTGGGCGACGTCGGCGAACACCAGGGCGAGTTGACGGATGCCCGGGCCAAGCTGATGGCGGCGCTCGACGGCGGGGCGCGCGACAGCAACCCGCAGGTGGCGGCGCGCGCGCAGCGTGCGTTCGACTGCTGGAACCACGAGGCCGAGGAAGACAACTGGTACGACTCGATCACGGACGACCATGTGAAGCCGTGCCGTGACGAGTTCAACGCGGCGATGGCGCAGCTGGCGCCGGCGCCGATGCAGGCGGCCAACCCGAACCAGTACATCGTGCTGTTCGACTTCGACAAGTCGAACATCAACAAGGCTGGCAAGGCGGTGATCGAGCAGGTGCTGGCGGATGCGGCGAAGATGGGCAATGTCAGCATCTCGGCGACCGGCCATGCCGACCGGGCGGGTTCGGAGGACTACAACATGGCGCTGTCGCTGCGCCGTGCGGACTCGGTGCGTGAGGCGTTGATTGCCGGCGGTGTTGCCGCCGACAAGATCACGGTGGCGGGCCGCGGCGAGAGCGAGCCGGCGGTGCCGACACCGGACGGCGTGAAGGAGCAGGCCAACCGCCGCGTCGTCATCATCCTGCAGTAATCCCTCTCCAGTCAGGGGGAAGAAAGGCGGCGCCGGGCAACCGGCGCCGCCTGCTGCTTCCGGCTTCGTCCGGCGAGGAACCGGCGAGCCGCCATTGGACCAAGGTCCAATTGTGCGCGGTGGTCGCCCTTCTACTCTGGCGCGCCAGATGTCCCGGGCACGGTGGCGATGGCCCTAAGGGAGAGTGGACATGAATAATCCTAGAGGCGTCGCGGCTTCGGTCGTCCATCGGTGGCTCCTGACGGCCGCCGCGGCCTGTATCGCTCTCCAAGGCATGATCGCAGCCGGGCAGGCACAGGATACGGAGCAGCAGGCGGCAGCAGGCGACACCGCGCAGATGCTCACGCCCGAGGAACTGCGCGTCGTCGTGGCGCCGATCGCGTTCTACCCCGACGACGTGCTCGCCGTCGTCCTGCCGGCCAGCACGACCGGGCTGCAACTGGTCGAGGCGCAGCGCTTCCTCGAGAAGCGCAAGACTGACTCCTCTTTGCAGCCGAAGGAGGACTGGGACCCCTCCGTCGTGGCCCTGCTCAACTACCCCGACGTCATCGACCGCCTCAACGCGGACCTCGATTGGACTCAGAAGCTCGGCGATGCCGTTCTCGACCAGCAGGCCGACGTGCTGGACGCGATTCAGCAGGCGCGCTCCGAGGCGGTCGCCGCCGGCTATCTGAAGTCCGACGACAAGCAGGTCATCACGCAGGAGAAGGAAACGGTCGTCATCCAGTCGGCCAACCCGGAGGTCGTGTACGTGCCGACCTACGATCCTCAGGTGGTCGTCCAGCAGACCTACACGTCCTATCCGCCGCCCGCGTACTATCCTCCCTATCAGCCCTACTACGCGCCGGCGGCGACCTTCTTCGCCGGCGCCATCACCGGCGCGGCCTTCGCCTACGCGTTCGACTGGCACGACAACGACATCAACATCAACTACGGCGACAACTGCTGCCGCGGCGGCAACGTCAACATCGGCAACGACGTCAATATCGGCAGCGGCAACCGTGCCACGAACATCGACAGCACCCGCTTCAATGCCGACCGACAGAACGTGAACGGGGGCGACAAACTCAAGTGGAACGGCAACAAGCAGCGCCAGAAGCGGGAGACCGCCGCCGGCGCGCGCCGCAACCAGGGCGCCGCGCCGGTCGGGCAAGGCGGCGCGGGCGCCAACAAGAAGCTGGGCGCAGGCACCAACAAGGCCGGTGCCGGCAACCGGCAGCGACCCGGCGACCAAGGCGGAGCGCGCGCCAAGCCGGGCGGAATCGGCGAACCCCAGGGCGGCCGCCAGACCTCCAAGCAGAGCAACCGCGGCAATCAGAGCCTCCAGGGCGGCGCGGCCGCGAAGAACAAACAGCGGCCCAGCGGCGGCGCAGCGGCGGGCGCGTCGCGGCAGCGCCAGGGCGGCGCCGGCGCGTTCGGCGGGCAGGGCAACGGCAAGCGGACCGGCGCCCAGAGCAAGCGCGGAAATCAGAGCTTGCAGGGGACGCCGAGACGAAAGAGCCGCTAGTCGATTGGCAGCCCCGGTGCGACCGCGTGCCGTTCACAGGATGAAGGGAGCGACAATGACCACCTCCATGGGACGGACTGCCGTGAGCCTGTCGGCAGCCCTGGGATCGGCCACCGGCGCCGTCGCGCTCGTCGTCTTGCTGGCCTTCGGCAGCGTCGGTCCGGCGGCGGCCAAGGATCCGGCGGACTACAAGACGCCCGAGGCCGCCGCCCAGGCGATTCTGGACGCCCTCGCCAAGGCGGATCACGCGGCGATCCTCGGCGTCCTCGGCGACAAGTACAAAGATGAGCTCTTCACCGGCGAGGAATCGCGCGAGAAGGACAGCTACCAGCGCGTCGTCGCCGCCGCCAAGGACGCTATGCAGCTGCGCGCCGACGACGCCGACACCCGCGTCATGGTGATCGGCAAGGACGCTTGGCCGGTGCCGTTCCCCATCGTCCACGGCGCCAAGGGCTGGCATTTCGATACCGCGGCGGGCATCGACGAGATCCTGGCCCGGCGCATCGGGCAAGACGAGCTCGCGACGATCGCCACCTTGCGCGCCTATGTCGACGCCCAGACCCAGTATGCGGGTGTGGATCGCGACGGCGACCAGGTGCTGGAGTACGCGCAGAAGGTGATCAGCACGCCCGGCAAGAAGGACGGCCTCTACTGGCAGGTCGCGAGCGCGGACGATGCCATCAGCCCGCTCGGGCCGTTCGTCGCGGAACTGCCCGACTACGTGAAGGAGCGCAAGCCCGGCGAACCCTACATGGGCTACTACTACCGCATTCTCACGCGCCAGGGCGAGAACGCGCCCGGCGGCCGCTACGATTACGTCATCAACGGCAACATGATCGCGGGGTTCGGCGCCGTCGCCGTGCCGGCCGAATACGGGGCGACCGGCGTCATGACCTTCGTCGTCAGCCACCAGGGCAAGGTGTATCAGAAGGACCTGGGCGAGGACACGCCGGTGGCGGCGGCGGCGATCCAGGAATACAATCCGGACGAGACCTGGACGCTCGTGAAGGAGTGAACGCGCAGCCAAGTGTGGGGGACCCCCATGATGGGGAACGTGAACACGCAATACTGGGCCGAACTGCTCGTCGGCATCGGCCTCAAGATTCTCGGCGCGATCGTCGTCTGGGTCATCGGCCGGTGGCTCATCGGCCTCGCCATGCGGCTGCTCTCGGCCGGGCTCACGCGCCAGCATGTCGAAGCCACGCTGATCCGCTATCTCATCTCGTTCCTCACGATCGCGCTCAACATCGTCCTGGTGGTCGCGATCCTCGGCTATTTCGGGCTCGAGACCACCAGCTTCGCCGCCCTCCTTGCCGGCGCGGGCCTGGCCATCGGGGCCGCCTGGGCCGGCCTGCTGTCCAACTTCGCCGCCGGCGCCTTCCTGCTGATGTTCCGGCCGTTCAAGGTGGGCGACTACATCCTTGCCGGCGGCGTCGAGGGAACGGTGCACGAGATCGGGCTCTTCACGACCACCATCCACACGCCCGACAACGTCGTGACCATCGTCGGCAACACCAAGATTTTCGGCGACAACATCAAGAACTATTCGACCAACCCGTACCGTCGCGTGGAGCTCCTGGCGCAGCTGGCCCACAGCGTCGATCCCGCCGACGCCGTGACGCGCCTGAAGCCCGCGCTCGCGCAGATCCCGAACGTGCTGGCCACGCCGGCGCCGGACGTCGAGATCCTCAGCTTCAACGAGCGCGGCCCGCTCCTGGCCGTGCGGCCCTATTGCAACAACGCCCACTACTGGCAGGTCTATTTCGACACCAACGCCACGATCCGCCGCACCTTCGGCGCCGCATCCTACCCGGTAGCCGAGGCGCACATCGCCCACCGCGCGGCCTAGGATGCGTACTCATAGATGTGCAGATCGGTGGCCCGCTCTCGAAGCCAAACCGGAACACCTTGTGCTGCTGCGGATAGGCGCCGTTGACCCTGAGCGGCCCGCGTTCATTCAGGCAATTTGACCTGGCATCGATTTGAACTCAGCCGGACTTGGTTCGCAGGCAGCGATCGACGGCACATCGTTGAGTCCATCATCACTGCAATCTGGAGAATGGCACTTCGCGCTCTTTCGGAAGAGCGGGCGGGCGGTGCGGCAGATCAGACTCGCCGTATTTGGCGGCGAGGCCGCGAAGCAGGTTGTAGGCCATCAGCTCGCCGAGGCGGGCATTGCCGAGCGGCGCGGCATGGGAACGCTGGACGAGATCGAGGTCCGGGCCCTTGTTGCCCTCGACCAGGCGTGGGCCGTCGTCGAGGATTGCGACATCCCAGCCGATCACGACCTGATCCGAGAATGCCGTCGCATGGGCACGGCGCACAAGGTCGACCACCTCGTTCCAGAGCGGAAGCTTGCGCCCAAGGATCTGCCCGCCGGTCTGGGGATGGTGCTCGCACCAGCCGGTGCCGGGGCCGAGGGCCATGGCGCCGTCGGTGGCGCGGCCGAGCACGCCGGTGCGGATGTCGACCTTGGCGAGGATGCCGCCGGCGTGGAAGTTGTCGACGACGGTGTTTTTGCCCTGGGCCATGCGAAAGGCGGCATTGGTGACCTCGTACTCGCCGCGCTCGTTGCGGCAGGTCATCACGCGCACGGTGGCGAGGGCGCCGCCGTTGCTGAGGTCGCGGAGCTCGCGGTGGTTCGTCAGGCGCGGCTGCACGATGTAGCCCTTGCGGGCGGTGAGCGTGAGCACCTGCAGGCGCGCCACCAGCGCGGCCGCGCTCAGCACATGGCCCTGCGCGTCGCGATAGAGTCCCTCGCGCTGATAGTCCCAGCGCTCAGCCCCGCGGCCGCCGGTGCCGCGGACTTTCTTGACGAACAGATCGATCGGCGGCAGCAGCGGATCGCGGCTGTCGCGCTGCGTGATTTCGCCGTCGCGCAGCACCACGAGGACCGGCACGGCGGGCAGCTGATAGTCGCGGCAGCGCTCGGTGAACAGGGCCTTGTCGCTGAGCGCCTCGGTGCTGCGCCTCGGGGGCACCGGTTCGCCGCCGTTGGTGCGGCGCAGGAACTCGTAGGCGAAGCGCTTGGTCTCGAAGCGGTGCAGATATTCGCCGGCGCGCCGGCGCTTGTCGTCGTCGTGCAGCTCGAAGATGTAGTACCAGGGCGGCAGGGTCGAGCGCGTCGCCGCCAGGACGATCTGCTCCCGCATCTGCCGCGCCAACCCCTTTCTCGTGCGACGTCGAACGTCGAGGCCGTTGTGCCAGGTATAGAATGCCGCCAGTGCGGGGATGATCACCGGCCAGGCGAGAACCGCGGCGACCAGCCCGATCCGCCTTTTGAGGCCGCTCTCACACCACATCTCGCGCGCGCAGGAGCGGTGAAATAGCGCCGCGGGGGTGCCGTCGTCGTACCGAAGCGGCCATGTAACGGCGGCGCCGCTGCCGAACTTGACGATCTCTTCCGCCCACATGGCTTTTCCGCGCTCGGCCGGGATAAGGCCCGGCCTACGCGAGCTTGCGCTTGTGGAGGCGCTCGAGCACGCGCAGCGGCGACCGCTCCGGGTTGTGCATCGCCTTCACATCCAGCCAGAAGGTCTGCTCGAAGGCGTACTGGCCCTTGAGAGCGCCGTGCAGCACGTCGTCGGTGAACAGCATCCAGGTCGAGCCGGTGGGAAATTCCAGCACCTTGCGTGCCGTGTTCTTCTGATAGTCCTTGTCGACCTTCGTGATGTTGCGCATCTGCCGCATCAGATGGTCGTAGGGCGTGCGGCGCGCCTTGGTGATGCCGAGCTTCTCCAGGAGCCAGCCGCTTCCCGGTATTTCGCGCCGCATCTGCGGCATGAGCCGGCGCGCGAATGGCTCGAACGCCTCTTCGCCGAACTGCCATACGCGCGGGCGCCCCTCCGGGTCGATATTCGTGAGGACGCGCAAGACCCGCCGCCCTTCGGTCGGAAAAAAGAAGAAGGAGTCGACATGCAGGCGCTGTGGGCCGCTGCGCGGGCAGGGCCGGAAGGTGGCCGGGCCTTGCGCCAGGCCGGGTTCATATTCAGGAAGCAGGCGCAGGACCAGGTCCTTCGCCCAGCCGGAGAAACGCGCCATCATCGCCTGCAGGTCGTCCCGATCGGCGCCGGTGAGCGTCGTCTTGAGCAGACGCTGCGAAGACGGGAGATAGATGATGCGGGCGCGGCCCGAATGGACCCGGGGCTGCTGCACGATGTCTGGGGTGAGGAAACCGTGCTCCCGGTTCGTCATCGTGAAGCCCGTCCGCGGCATGTACGTCACGGCGCCGCCCTCGATGGCGTCCGCAATGCTGCTGCCGGCTGTTGCAAGTGCGTTCTCGAATGGACGATCAAGTTCGACGATGTCGACCACTTGGGAATACCTCAATTGTGGCAAGCATTGCGGCAACTATGCACGCTTGCAAGAAGGCACCTCGCGGTGCTTCGCGAGCCGAATTCCGTCCGCTATCGAGAGGAAATCTCACAAGCTGGTGTAAAGGCCGCATTGATTCAAGTCAACGGCTGGACGCCAAAAGCCATTCGAATGCTCCACTGCAATGCACGAACCGCATTGGCACCGCTCAGTGGGCCTGGCGCCGCAGGAAAGGGCGGCCGGTGAGTCAGAGAGGCCCTTAGGGAAACATTCCCGGTTGTTCAGACCGACATCATCTCAGTGACCTGATTTCTTTGTGACGGCATGTAACCGGACACCTCTTGGCAATAGGGCGTTACCAATCCGCTGTTCACTGCAATCGAGCTGTTACCGCCGAGTGCCAGTGTGGAGATGGCGATTGCGGTTCGCCCTTTGCTGCGAGTGAGAGGCGTTTTGGCAGCGCGGTCGTTCCGCGGTTGAGCCTGCAACAAACCGATATCAGGAGCATAGAGATGCGCAAGATGACTGTCGCTGCGGGCGCTGTGGCCGGCATTGCCCTGCTCAGCGTCATGGATCTGGGCTCCACTGCGATGGGTGCGATGAACGCGGAGGAACAGTGCAAGGCGTGGCAGGAGCAGTTCGATACGGAGATCAAGACTCACGCGACGCATGCCAAGGCGGCCGAAGCCAAGGCCCTCGCGGAGAAGGGTAGCACCGAATGCAAGGAACACAAGTGGACCGAAGGCTCGACGAAGCTCGAAGAGGCGTTGAAATCGATCGGCGTCAAGCCGAAGGGATGAGTGCCTCGGCGAGGCAGGCCGGGCAGCGGCACGGCAGCGAGCGTCGTGCTGCTGCCAGCTGGTTCGCGGTCGGGAGTACCAGTCAGCACGGTGTCATATGCCGGTCGGTCGGCGCGCTTCGGTGATTGGAGAAGAACCGATGAGCGTAAAGTCAATCGGCTGCGCGCTGGCGACGACAATCGCGCTTGCAAGTGCGCCAGCGTATGCCGGATGTGCGCCCAGCGACAAGATCGACAGCACGACATTCGATCAGGCCATGCATAGGATCAAGCAAGCCGGCTACCGGCACGTTCATGAGCCAACGAAGGGATGCGACAACTATTGGCATGCCGTCGCCACAAAGGACGGCGTTTCGGTCGGAGTGGTCGTTACGCCGAAAGGCGAAGTGATGACGGAAGGCAGCTGAGACGGCTCCCATCTCATTGGCTAAGCACGCGGATCGGGATGCACTGCGTTACCCCAACTCCAGGAGAAATGACGATGCAATACCAACACACCAAGACTCGAGCGTTTCTATCTTCGGTCATCTGCAGCGCCATGGGACTCGCGCTAGCCTGCGGCGTCCTCTCGAGCGTGCCAGCACGCGCCGAGGAGCCGCTAACGCCTGCGCAGAGTTGCGATGCGCTGGCAGCTGCCTTCGATATCGTTGCTGCGCAGAGCAAGGGCACGAATCTCGACAGGGCCAAAGCGTTGAGCGTCCAGGGCGTTGGCGACTGTAAGAACAACAAGCATCAAGAGGGCATCAACAAGCTTCACGAGGCGCTATTCATCATAACAAAGCACTAGTGAAGTCGTCTTGTGGACGCCAAACGTGCGGGGGCGCAAAGGAGCCGCGGTCAGGTGGCGATCGGCAAGGTGGCGTTGCAGGCGTTGCAGGCGATCTTGGGCGCAGGCGAGGAGCGATGGCTTGCGCCAGCCCTGGGGATCTTCGCCTTGGTCGCCGTTGCCGCATCGGCTGCATTGTCACGGTGATGCTACAACACGAAATGAGGCTTTCATGAAAGCGGTCTGTCTTTGTGTCGTCGCGGGGCTTGTCGTCTCCGGATGCGCGAGCCCCAAGGCCAATCCCCCCGCAGCCCAAGCGCCAATCGCCTATCCGGCGAAAACATGAGCGAGTACGATGCTTCGGCGCAGAGGGCCGACGACCACTGCTACAAGGACGAGAACTTGATGCGGGCCTAGTACGTCGACCGGACGCTGGACAGCGTCCAACTTCCAGTGCGTCGCTCGACGCTGACGACGGCTCCCTAACCGAAGCCCAGCCAGCTAGCCGAGCACTACTCGCCTTGCGCGAACGTAGCGGTCACGCTTCACTCCGCAGCATCCACAGCCTACTTGTGCGGGTAACGCAAATGGCAAGATTCAATGGAGACTGGCCGATATTCTGGCTCATCGCGCTTGTGTCTTCGTTGCCCGCCAGCGCTGCGCCGCGGTGGTGCTCGGCGATCAATTCATCGAGATGACGCGAAGTAGCACCATATCCGGCACGACTGCTGCCGACATGGCGTTCAACGTCTACTTTCCGCCGGTTCGTTCACGGACGCGATGTTCGAGATCATTGCGGGCCCCAAGCAGCTTTCTTCCGTGGCGCGCCGTCTCAGACTGAAGGCGTTCGTTGCCACCGCACCGACGGCGAAGGCCAATAGCCACGAGCCGCGAACGCGTATGACCTGGCTTTGGCTCACGGCTCCTGCGCGGCCGCCGCGGCGGCGCCCGCGATCACGCTCGTCGGAGAGTCGCGCCCTTCGACTTTGACCGCGACCCCGCTCCCGACCAGTTGGATGCCGTGCTCCTGAAAAGCGGCAATGATCCGGCTGTAGGCCTCGCGGCGGATGACGAACTGCTGGCCCAGCCGCGTGATGTATTTGATGCCGATGGTCATGGCGCCGTCTTCCACGTTGCGGATGCCCTGCGACTTCAGGGGCTCGATGAAGCTCGGTCCCATATCGGGGTCGGCCTGCAGCTCCTTGCTGATGCCCTTCACCAGCCGCTTGAAGAGCGAGACGTCGGTGTCGGGCGCCACGCGGAACTCCAGCCGCATGAGCGACCAGTCGCGCGTCTGATTGGTCAGCGATTTGATCTGGCCGAACGGCAGATTGTGCACGGCGCCGCGCTGATGGCGCAGCTTGAGCGAGCGCACCGATATGCTCTCGACCGTGCCCTTGAGGCTTCCGACCTCGACATAGTCGCCGACGGGGAACGCGTCCTCCGCCAGGAAGAAGACGCCGGCGATGATGTCCGCCACGGTCTGCTGCGTGCCGAGCCCGATGGCGAGGCCGACGAGCCGGCGCCGGCGAGTGGCACCGGCTCGGCCCTGCGCCCGCCGTCGCCTACTGCGCCATGCTCTTCAGCACCATGTCGGTCACGCCGCCGCGCAACGTGGCGCGGCCGCTGCCGGCCTTGCCGGCCCAGTTGACCTTGCTCCCGTCGACCGTGACGGTGAAGCAGCCCTCCTGCAGATTGGCCGGGTCCTTCCAGGCCACGCACACGTCGCCGTCCTTGTCGAGGTGCCAGCTGCCGCTGTCGCGCGTGCCGCCGCCGTCGTCATAGGTAGCGGTGCCGCCGGGCAGGAAATAGACATTGAAGGGCTTGCCCGCCGTGTTCGTGCCGGAGAGCGTGTTGCCCTGCATCATCGTGATGAACTGGCTGCCTTGCACCTTCTGGGGCTCGGCCGCGGCCGGCGCTACGGCCAGGGCGATGGCGACCGCAATGAGCATGGGACTGGTTTTCATGCACAGGACTCCCTTTGATGCGCGGAAATGGAACGAGGCTGCGGCCCTTCCGCCTGCCCTCCAGATGGCGGGCCGGCCGCGTACGGCGGCCGGCCCGAAGGTCGCTCGACGAACCGAGCCTCAGGGAGGGTCGATCCTCCTTTTGATCGGAGCCGGCGGCGCCTGCAATTGGACCTTGGTCCAATGCAGCCCACGCCGGCACGCCGCTTCAGGATCGCCTGGCGTCCTTGAGCCTGACGACCTGCTCGCCGCGCGCCTGCTCGGTCGTGCCGACGGCGGGCTTGCCGCCCGAAGACCGCACCCCGTCATCGAGCCAATGCGCCAAGTCCCGCTGCAGCAGCCTGCCCAGCAGGTCGACGTCGTCGCGGACGGAAGCCGCGATCTCCTGGCGGAGGGACGCGCTGATCGGGCGCCAATGCGCCCTGACGACATTGGCCTTCCGCAGCCGCTTCAGCAGCCGGCCGACGACGCCGCCCGTCCGGGACGGCCCGACCGTCCGCGGCGCGAGAAGGCGTTGAGCAACCTTCGGCGGCCGCATGAGCAGCCGCTGGATCGCCGGACTGCGGTAGCTCTTCGTGGCGTTCATCCTGACGACCTCGGGCCTCTCCTGCTGCTCCAACCCGAGGAATGCGATCACGTCGCGATAGACCGCCGTCGGCGCCGCGGCGAAATCATCCATGACGATGGTCTTCACCCGCTCCCGGCCGACCAGCGAGATCAGATCGGCGAGCCGCGCTCCGACCCGGCCCACCTCGGCATATTGCAGCATCCGGGGATCGCGGCATCGCGACGGGATGGCGTGGCCTGCCGCGCGCCGCTCCTGCAGGCGCCAGGCGGCCTCGAAATCGGCGACGTCCTCGTCCAGCGTGAACAGGAGGCGCGCGTGATAGGAGGGGATCATCTCGACCGGATTGCGCACCATCACGAGGAACCGCGCCGTGGGAAACATCCGGTCGATGAGCGCGATTGCCTGCCGCGAGTACAGATAGGACACCGACGCCTCGCCCAGGGCGGCGCGCGACAACCGGTCCGGGCGGAAGAACCGGCCGAGGTACTCCGTCCGCAATTGCACCAGGTCAGCGTCCTCGGAGATGCGGGTGAAGAAGTGCGGTTCCTTCGGCTCCGAGAAACAGACCTGGGGATGCTGCGCCAACGCCAGCGCAAGCGAGGTGGTTCCGCAGCGCGGGGCGCCGACGAGGAAGAAGGTCTTGGACGGCCATGTCGTGATATTCGTCATCCCGATACGTCTGCTATGCAAAGATCGCTTCCAGTCCTCCACCATGCCGACAGCCATCCACGGCCACTGCTTGGTCGGGAACCGAATCGCTCATACCTCGTCTCCCGCCGACGCATCAACCGTCGTTGGACATGCGCCGTCGATTTTCTCGCGGCGACAGGATCGGCCGTCAACGATGAGTGGTTATGGTATTCGGCGGGACCGCGGGGCAATTGGACCTTGGTCCAATTCCGCCGCGATCCCGTGCCGCCTATCGTCCGCGGGGCCTGGAGGCGTGGTTCCGTCGCCGATCGCGGTCTTCGCAGAGGGCGACCGCGGCCCGGCTCGTCGCCCGGCGGTGGGGACGGCAAGTTCATTGGGTGACTAATGTCATGTCGTTGTGAAACAACGGCGGGTTTTTCGACGTTGCGCCGAAGTAGAGTGCGTGGCCGAGCACGGCGCCCCAGCGAGAGGCCGATCACGATGCGCGCAGCCCCCTGGCCATGTCGTCGTTCCCTTGCCACGAGCGGCTCGCCTGGCGCCCGCGCGTTCGGCGGCGGCGCGGGGCCATGACAGGGAGATCGCGCGCTCTCATCATCGCCGCGGTCCTTCTTCTGGCCGCCTGTTCGACCGCGCCGATGAACGAGCCGCTGAAGCCGGCGGCGCTCAACAGCGGCCCGAGCAGCATCTCCATCGGCGGCTACCGCTCTCGGGCCATTCCGCAAGGGGATACGTCCGACCATCTGCTCGTCCTGCTGGCGTCCTCGGGCGGCGGGTCCGGCATCGCCGACGCCGCCGAGCGCGAGAAGCTGCAGCACATCCCCACCGGCCTCACCATCCCCGACGCCGACGTCGACGCCCTAGTGGCCGCCGGCGAGAAGCAGGTGCGGGACTCGAAGGTGCTGGCGGATTTCCGGGCCAGCCTCGTCCCGCCCGCGACGGTCGCCGGCAACAGCCAGTAACGTGACGCGCGCGGCCCCGGGCCGTGCAAAACGCCGCTCCGACCGCCCGAAACGTGCCGAAAGTGGACTCGGCTATGCCGTTGTAAGACAACGGCGATTTTTTGATCCATAGGGTCGTTTTGCAGATTCGTGTGTTGCGGCCCGCAGAAAAGATCGAGGCATCGCATGTCCAGCATCCTCGCCGCCGTCGGCTCGCTCATCCTCGGCATCAGCCTCATCCAGCTTGCCAACGGCTATGTCGGCACCCTGATCGGCATCCGCCTGGCTGACGCGCGGGTCGACCCGCTCGTCACCGGCATCGTCACCGCCGCCTACTTCGCGGGCTACGCCGTCGGTGCCGCCTTCTGCCATAGGCTGATCGGCCGCGCCGGCCATATCCGCGGCTTCTCCGCCTTCGCGGCCATCACCGCCGCCGCCGTGCTCGGCCACGCCCTCTATTTCGACCCCGTCTTGTGGACGGCGCTGCGCGCGCTCATGGGCTTCGGCGCGGCCGGCCTCTTCGTCACCACCGAAAGCTGGCTCAACGCCAAGGCGTCCGCCGCCACGCGCAGCCGGGTGTTCGCCATCTACATGGTCGCCACCTACGCGACCTTCGCCGGCAGCCAGTTCATGCTCAACCTGGCGCCGCCCGCCGGCTTCACGCTCTTCGCGCTCGCCGCCATCCTGTTCTGCCTCGCCCTGGCGGTCGTCGCCACCACCCGGGCCGAGCAGCCGGCGGTGGTGGCCCCGGTCCGTCTGCGGGCCTTCGAGCTCACGGCCGCAGCTCCGGTCGCCGTCACCGGCTGCCTGACTGCCGGCCTCATCAGCGGCGCGTTCTATGCGCTCGTCCCCGTCTACGCGGCGTCGAACGGCCGGTCGGTGCTGGAGATCTCGGTCTACATGGCGCTCGCCATCACCGGCGGGCTGCTCATGCAGGTGCCGGTCGGCCGTCTCTCCGACAGCTTCGACCGCCGCCTGGTCGCGGGCGTGGTCGCGTTCGCCTTCGCCGGCATGGCGCTGGCGGTGGCGCCGGCGCGCGCCACGTCCTGGTTCCCCGCCGTCTGGCTCCTGCTCGGCGGCTTCATGTCGGTCATCTATCCGGTGTGCGTGGCGCACGCCAACGACCGGCTGCCGGCCGAGCGCGCCGTGTCCGTGAGCGGCCGCCTGATTCTGATCGCCGGCCTCGGCTCGGCGCTCGGCCCGCTGCTCGGCGCCGGCGCGATGGAGGCGCTCGGCATCCGCGGACTGTTCCAGGGCATGGCGGGCGTGGCCGCCCTCTTCGCGGCCTTCGCGTTGGCGCGTGCTCTGGGCGTGCGCCCGCCCGCCTTCAAGCGGCGCCGGCCATTCCTGCTGCTGCCGGCCATCTTCTCGCACAGCCTCGCCGCCGGCGCGAAGGAGCCTACGGCCCGGGCCTCCTGAGCCGCCCGCGCCGCAGCCCGGCCAGCGCGCCGACCAGCCCGCGCGGCAGCAGGATCACGAAGGCGGCCAGGATCGCGCCGAGGCCGATGTTGCGGTAGTCCGACAGCTCCTTCATGCCTTCGTCCGCCAGCATCAGGAGGGCGGCGCCGAGCAGCGGGCCCCAGATCGTGCCGAGCCCGCCGACCACGATCATCGACAGCAGGAACAGCAGCAGCGTGAGCGAAAAGACATCGGGTCCGATGGCGCGGAAGTTCGCGGCATACTCGGCGCCGGCGAGCCCCGTGAAAAAGGCCGACAGACCGAACAGCCAGAGCTGGTACTTGAAGCGGCTGATGCCGCGGGAGACCGCGTAGCCGGGATTGTCGCGCAGGGCCTGGAAGGCGAGGCCCATCGGCCCGCGCACGATGACGATCGAGAACAGCACCGCCAGGACCAGCAGCAGCAGCGTCAGGTAGTAGTTCGCCACGTAGAAGCGGGTGCCGAACAGCTCGCGGAACCCGAGCTCGCCGAACCGGGTGACGCCGCGCACGCCGCCGAACAGCGGCATGCAGCCCGACGGCGGGTTGGTGAAGCAGTCGGTGTCGTTGATGATGTAGATGAAGATCACCTGGGCGATCGCCAGCGTCAGCAGCGCGACGTAGGGTCCGCGCAGGCGCAGGCAGGCGAGCCCGATCAGCAGGCTGAGCAGCACCGTGACGCCGCCGCCGAGCGGAATCCCCAGCCACAGCGGAACCGCCAGATAGTAGCCGAGCATCGCCGCCGTGTAGGCGCCGCACGCGAACAGCGCCATCTGCGCCAGCGAGAAGATGCCGCCGACGCCCAACACGAGGTTCCACTGCGTGACCACGATCGCCCAGATGAAGAACAGCGTCGCCTGCGTGACGATGTAGCGCGTCTTGAACAGCAGCGGGACGGCGACGGCGATCGCCAGCAGCACAACTCCAACGGCGAGATCGCGGCGCCAGCTCCGGCTCATAGCCGCA
>Ga0335085_10007514_pt1 | contig 16875 bp, 14 predicted proteins | sample Lox_Sample_45_FD_206712 | JGI IMG/M metagenome (GOLD analysis project Ga0335085, IMG submission 206712) | Soil microbial communities from Loxahatchee National Wildlife Refuge, Florida, United States - Lox_Sample_4.5 | ecosystem: Environmental > Terrestrial > Soil > Wetlands | place: USA...
GGCGGCACGCTGTTCCTCGACGAGATCGCCGCCGCGTCGCTCGCGGTGCAGGAGAAGGTGCTGCGCGCGATCGAGTACGGCACGTTCGAGCGCGTCGGCGGCAACGAGATGCTGTCGGTCGACGTGCGCGTCATCGCCGCCGCCAACGTCGACCTGCCGGAGATGGCCGCGGCGGGCCGCTTCCGCAGCGACCTGCTCGACCGGCTTGCGTTCGACGTGGTGACGGTGCCGCCGCTCCGGGCGCGCGCCGACGACATCCCGCTCTTGGCCGAGCATTTCGCGCGACAGATGACGCGGACCCTGGGGCGTGCGTATTTCGCCGGCTTCACCCGCGCGGCGATGGCGGCGCTCATGGCGCATGCGTGGCCCGGCAACGTGCGCGAGCTCAAGAATGCGGTGGAGCGCAGCCTCTATCGCTGGCCGCAGCCGGACGAGCCGCTGGACCGCATCATCCTCGATCCGTTTGCGTCGCCGTGGCGCCCGCTTTCCCCTCACCCGAACCCTCTCCCCGGAGGGGAGAGGGAGCTAAAAAGTGCCCCTCTCCCCAACGGGGAGAGGGAGGGACCCGCTGCGCAGCAGCGGGAGGGTGAGGGGGCGTTTACCGAGCGCGTCGCGCGGTTCGAGCGCGGCCTGCTCGAGGACGCGCTCGCCGCGAACGAATTCAACCAGCGCCGTACCGCGCGGGCGCTGGGCCTAGGCTACCACCAGCTCCGGCATTACTTGCGCAAGCATGCGATTGCCGCGCGGCCGCTCACCCCGCCGTCTGGTGGGTGATGAACTTGGTGTTGAGATAAGCCTCGATCGCCTCCGTCCCGCCTTCGGAGCCGTAGCCCGAATCCTTGACGCCGCCGAACGGCACTTCCGGCAAGGCGAGCCCGTGATGGTTGATCGAGACCATGCCGCTCTCGATCGCCTCGCCCAATTGCGCCGCGGTCTTGGCCGAGCGCGTGTAGGCGTAAGCCGCGAGCCCGTAGGGCAGGCGGTTCGCCTCCTTCACCACCGCGTCGTAGTCGCGGAACGGCATGATCGGCGCCAATGGGCCGAACGGCTCCTCGTTCATGATGCGGGCCTCGAGCGGCACGTCGGTCATCACCGTGGGCTCGAAGAAGAAGCCCTTGTTGCCGATATGCTTGCCGCCGGTCTCGATCTTGGCGCCCTTGGCTTGTGCATCCGCGACGAAGGCGTCCATCGCCTCGACGCGGCGGGCATGCGCGAGCGGCCCCATGCGCGTCGCCTTGTCGAGCCCGTCGCCCACCTTCACCGCCTTGGTGGCGGCGATGAATTTCTCCAGGAACGGGCGATACACGTTCTCCTGCACGAGAAAGCGCGTCGGCGCGATGCAGACCTGGCCCGCGTTCCTGAACTTGTTCGCGGAGAGGATCTTCACCGCGCTGTCGATGTCGGCGTCGTCGAACACGATCGCCGGCGCGTGCCCGCCCAGCTCCATCGTGACGCGCTTCATGTGCTTGCCGGCGAGCGACGCGAGATGCTTGCCGACCGCGGTCGAGCCGGTGAACGAGATCTTGCGGATGATCGGATGCGGAATGAGATATTCCGACACGTCCGACGGCACGCCGAACACCAGGTTGATCACGCCCGGCGGCAGCCCCGCCTCGGCGTAGGCCGCGACCAGCGCGGCGCAGCTTCCCGGCGTGTTCTCCGGCCCCTTGATGATGATCGAGCAGCCGGCGGCGACCGCGGCCGAGATCTTGCGCACCGCCTGGTTGATCGGGAAGTTCCACGGCGTGAAAGCGGCGACCGGGCCCACCGGCTCCTTCACCACCAGCTGCTGGATACCGTCGGCGCGCGCCGGCACGATGCGGCCATAGGTGCGCCGCGCCTCTTCGGCGAACCAGTCGATCAGGTCGGCGCCGACCAGCGCCTCGCCCTTCGCCTCGGCCAAGGGCTTGCCCTGCTCCAGCGTCATGATCTCCGCCACCTGGTCGGCGCGGCTGCGGAAGATGTCGGCGGACTTGCGCATCAGCTTGTAGCGGTCGTGCGCCGCGACCTTGCGCCAGGCGTTGAAGCCCTTCTGCGCCGCCTCGAGCGCGCGGTCGAGATCGCCGGTATCGACGATCGGCACCGCGCCGATCGCCTCGCCGGTCGCGGGGTTCAGGACCTTGTCGCTCTTTCCCCTTGCCGGCTTGCACCAGGCGCCGTCGACATAGAGTGAGACCTCCGGATACATGGCCCGCCTCCGCTCCCGTGTTTTGGATGCGGCAGGTGGTAGCAGGTATGGCGGCCGGATGCCACCGCCCGGCCGTGGCGGTCGCGGCTCAGCGGCGGAACGGATCGATGAGGCCTTCGCTCACCAGCGCGTCGAGGTCGAAGGTGAGGGCGAGTTCGGCGATGAGCGCGGCATCGGCGGGGGCGCGCTCGACGCGGGGCTCGGTCACCGAGGCGAATGACGAAGCACGGCGGCTGGCGGTCATGGCGGTCGCTCCTAATTGATCTTCTTCGAGCATCGCAAGTCTTTCGTCGCCGGAAAATCCGGACTTTTCCCTATGTGTTTCTACGGAGCCGCGGCCGCGGTGGATTGCTACGCGCCCGCGCCGTGCGCTAGGACGGGGTCATGGCAGCCTATCAATACATCTATGTCATACATAGAATGAACTAACTATTTGACATAAAGGAATAGTTTCCTAAGAATTCTCCTGCACAGCTCCTGCACGGATACGGCAGATCAAGGGTTTACGCGCCCGTCCTGCACAGAACCTGCACAGATGAGGCATCTCATGGGATTTCTGGTTGACGCCCAGGAATTAAAATCCGGCCTCGTGATCTTCCGGCGCGCCGATGTGAAGCACCGCAACTGGTACTGCCGCATCAAGCTGCCTGACGAGGACCGCTACAAAACCCTCGCGCTCAAAACCGCCGACATAAATCTCGCCCGCGACAAGGCTTTCGAGCAGGACGCGGACGTGCGATTCCGGATCAAGCATGAGATTCCGGTCTTCAACAAATCCTTCGCCCAGGTGGCGCAGGAGTTTTCCGCGTTCCAGAAGGAACGCTCCGAAGCCGGGCAGATCACCCATCACCGCTGGCGCGTGATGGATTCCCACATCCGCACGCAGCTCAACCGCTATATCGGCACCGTCCAGATCACGCAGCTCACCGAGGACCGGTGGACCAGCTATCCGGTCTGGCGCCAGAAAAACGGCAAGGGCCGGTCGGGTGGCCGCGTGAGCCACGGCACCATCCGCGACGAGATGAATACGTTCCGCTCCGTCATGGCGTTTGCCGCCAGCCGGAGCTACATCCGGGAGAGCAAGAAGTTTCGCGGGCGGCTACCCGTCGACAAGGCCCGCCGCGAGGAATTCACGCCCCAGGAATACCGCAAGCTTCACAGCTTCGCGCGCTCCTGGGTCAAGGACGCGCGCAACGCCACCGGCATTTGGTATCGCACGATGGCCTATAACTTCGTGCTCATCATGACCAATACCGGCATGCGGCCATCCGAAGCGCGGAATCTGCGGTGGCGCGACGTGGCGACGCAGACGGACCGGCAGGGCCGCGCCTTCGTTCGCCTGAATGTTCGTGGCAAGGGCAAGTTCCGGACACTCGTAGCCGCGAGCAACGTCGCCACCTATCTCGACCGCATCCGCGAGACGAGCAAGTACACCGGGCCGGACGATTTCGTTTTCGTCACCGAAAACGGCAAAATCGCCCGCACGCTCTACTATTCGCTCATCGAGCGCTTGCTGATCGAATCCGGTTTGCAGAAAAGCTCATCCGGGAGCCGGCGCAGCACCTACTGCTTCCGGCACACCTACGCGACCTTCCGTCTGACCGAGGGGGTCGACGTGTATTTTCTCGCGAAGCAAATGGGCACCTCGGTCAAGATGATCGAGGATCACTACGGCCACGTCACGCCGGTCAAGAATGCCGAGCGCATTCTTCAGGGCCTTCCCGGTTGGGAGCCGATCGGAGCATCGCCGCAGGAGGCGCGCTGATAGCGCGCCTATCGGCCCCCTTCTCTTTGCTGCGGGCCTGTAGGCGAAAAGCGGCTCTTTTTGAAAGCGCAAGCCGGCAGGGATTCCGCACGTCGAGTTCGACGTGCTAGGCGCTACGCTCTTCCAACAAAGGCTTGCATAGGGCCTCCACGTTTGCCTCATCCACGGTCGTCCAAATCCGCTTTACTGGCCGCATCATCTCTTTTTTAACAGCTGATCGAGCGTTTCCACGCCCTCGCGGCTGAGCACCGTGCCGAGCTTTGTATTCGCACGGTATCCCTCAGCGAATTTCTCGCCATATTCCTTGCGCAGCGTCTTTACGAGGGTATCGCTGCGCTTCTTACGGATTTCTCCATCAGCATCGCGTTGCCGGCCGTCGAGCCCCTTCGGGAAGTGCCTCTTTTTCATATCGGCCCCTTTCAGATTAGGTCGCGACTACCCTACATCACGCCAGTGTTATCGTCGATCGATGCTGGCGTTCGATACTCGACGCGCGTTAGGTCGATTCGCGTTCGTGTCCCCTTCCGCGGGTTTTCTTAAATCCTGACGCTGCGATAGCCGGGCGCGCCGGCCGGTCAACGGGCCGCCCGCACCAACCAACCGTGTTGCCCGTTTCCCTTGTCGCGCCTGCGCCCGAGCGCGCAGGCGGACTGCGGTGACCGTCCGGCTTTTCCGCCCGGCTTTGTCTCTCCGCGTTGAGAAAAACCCTCACGAAAGGAGACGACAATGAAACTCTTGAACCGCCATAACGAGCCGATCCCGACCGTGATAAGCGGCGACTGCATCGACGTCATGAGCCGCATGGAATCGCGCTCGATAGATTTCGTCCTGACCGATCCGCCTTACCTCACACGTTATCGCTCTCGCGATGGGAAACGCGTCATCAATGACGACAACGACCTCTGGCTCGTGCCTGCCTTCGCCGAAATCTACCGGGTGCTTCGCCGTGGCGCATTCTGCGTCAGTTTCTACGGGTGGAATCACGCCGACAGCTTTATCGCCGCTTGGCGCGCTGCGGGCTTCCGCATCGTCGGACACGTCGTCTTCCGCAAGCGATATGCATCGTCAACTCGTTTTCTCCGATACCATCACGAGCAAGCCTACCTATTGGCAAAGGGGCACGCGCCGATGCCGCAAACGCCGCCGCCCGACGTGATCGATTGGCATTACACAGGAAATCGCCTGCATCCGACCGAAAAGCCGGTGCAGGCTCTTGAGCCGCTGATCAGCTCGTTTTCGGACCCCGAAGGCATCGTGCTCGACCCCTTCTGCGGCTCGGGCTCGACACTTCTCGCCGCCCGTAACCTCGGCCGTCGCTACATCGGCATTGAGATCGATCCGGCGCACTGTCACACGGCCAGGCGGCGCTTGGCGTAGCCGTGCCACCCTTGCCGTCCATAGAGTGCTGTCCTTCTGCGTCTCGGGATGCCTCTCGTTCTGCACCGGTTTTAATGCATCGCCGCAGGGACGTTCCGCCGCTCGTGCCCATCCCCCTGACGCCGTCCGTGCTTTGCCCCGATGATCGTGGTCCCTCGTCTCACCGCATCTCCTTTTCGCGGGTTTTCTCAAGCTTTGACGCTGCGATAGCCGTGCGCGCCGATCGGTCAACGGGCCGCCCGCACCAAGCGACCGTGTTGCCCGTTTCCCTTGTCGCGCCTGCGCGCTCGCGCGCAGGCGGACTGCGGTGACCGCCCGGCTTTTCCGCCCGGCTTTGTCTCTCCGCGTTGAGAAAAACCCTCTTGAAAGGAGAGACAACATGAGCCTCTTGACCAAACGCTACACCGTGTTATTCGCGCAGGACGTACCGCATTACGGCACCGTCCACCTTGAAGCTGAGAACGACGCCGACGCTCTCGCGCAGGCGCGCGCCTATTGGGAGCGCGTCAGGCGCGGCGACGAGGAATGGCCACTGTTCGATTCCGAGATCGAGAACGCGTTGCTGGATCGCATCGTGGAAATCACGGAGGACAATGGCGATTACCGCGAGGTGGTCCGCGACGTGCCGCTCGATGACTACTATCTCGCGCACACACCAACGCCCTTGAGCCTCGCGATGCTCAAGAGCGCGCAGGCGATGTTCGAGGCGTTGAAACTCATTGCCGCTTGCGATAACGCCGCGCATGACGCGCTGAGCGGTGTTGTCGAGACGGCGCGCGCGGCCGTCGCTGCGGTGGAAGCCCAGGCTCCCCCATGAGCCTTCAGGGGCAGGCAAGTTTGACTCGTTTCAATCTCTATAGTAGGGTTTTTTCGATGTTTGGTTCGTTACGTATTAAACAGCAGATTAGGCTCAATGCGGCACTATCTTACGCCATTTTCTGGGATAGGCCCGAAGAGGTAGAGAAACTATTGCGGCACGGCGCTGACCCCAATGCTGTCTGGGATCGCGACCGCCCTTTGGAAATCGCCGTGAGACGCGCGGGCTTGTTGTTGATCGAATCTCTTCTCAATGCTGGTGCCGATGTCCAAGAGCCGTATCGTTGGGCCGGCCATGAATTTCGCCTCTCTCACGTCGCCAAGCAATTGCATAGACCGAGCGACATCGTAGATTGTCTGGCAAGAGCGGAACGCGACGCCGAGGCGAAATACGGAGCGAGGCCCCTCCGTAGTCCGGTCAACCTTTGCAGCGCCAGGCATCCGGCGTAAGCTTGCTACCCGCACGCCTCATCTAGCGGGGGGAGCTATGGTGATCGAAACGAAGGCTGCGCTTGATGGAGCTGTCGCCAGTCTCAGCATACTCGACAACATCATCAACTTGGTACGCGATGCCAAAGCAAAAGGTGCGCGCCTCTCCATCGCCGATATTATGGAGAAAATGCCGTCAGAGGCATTCACTTTGGCAGGCCAAATAGTAACGAAAGTCGAATCGCTGCACGAAAAGCTTCTTCAAGCGAAGGTTGACCTAGGAAAAACGATCTCGCAGCTCGAAGCCGATACCGATTGGTGGAGATTTAAAAAATATCGGCTCGTCCGTGCCTTCGAAGCGGAAATGACCGGGATCGCTCGATCCGTAGGGCACCTTTTTGCCGATGCGGTTGCCATCGCTCACTGCCGTAAGGCTGACAGGGCAATCGCCAAAAGCTTCTCAGATACTTCAAAGCAGCAGGAGCAACTCGACGGTATCGTCCGTCGGAGTGTCCCTGTCGGCAAGATCATCTCTGAGATGCTTCAACATGCGCGCCGTATCCGCGGAGAACTTGGTGACATGATACAGGCATTTGCCCATGATCAGCATCACGCTTGATGTGGTTAGCTCGCGGCAGACGGTGACGCGCCCGCGCATGAACCAGCAAGGGTAGCGTTTTCGGACCTCTGCACCGCGGGTCAGAGATGCCACCGTTGAAGTCAACGCCCGGTCGTACAGGACCGGCCCGTCTGTCCAGTTCGGGAGGGAGCCGGCGGTCTCGTCTTCCGGCTCCCGCAAGAGGGACACATCGCCGCTCATATCATGCGGCCAGCCGTGCGGACCCCGCTCCTTGCGTCCAGTGATCGCCGCCGCTTCCCGATGCAGTCTTATGTCCAGCAGGTTCTCTCCGACCGTCTTTCACATGAATGGAAGACGCGCTGCGGGAGGTCATCGCGGTGGAAATCGGCGGGCCATTCGGGGTTTGAGCGAGTCTTCAACCTATCCCCTTTGCCGGTTTTCGTTTCGACTTTGACGCCATGACCTGACAGGGCGCGCGAACCGATCAACGCCAGGCCCTGCGGGTGACGGCCGGTCTCCCCAACCTTCCGCCCGTTCTTCGCCAATGCTTCGAACGGTTGTGCAGGCCGGGTGATGCCCCTCGCGTCCCTCAGCATTGATCCGCCCGCTTGTTCGCCCCGTCTGTTGGCAGGCGTAGTCGAAACCACCTAGCAAAGGAGAAAGTTATGACGATGACTCGCAAAACCAACCGGACCCGCAACGAAACCCGCGACAACAAGCCCCCTTCGCTCATCGCCTTCCATGTGAGCGAGCGCGGAGAAAAGTCCTTCTGGACCCGCGTCGGGGCAGCGTGGGAGCACGAGGACGGCAAGGGGCTGACGGTCCAGCTCGACCTGGTGCCGCTGAACGGCGGGCGGATCGTCCTGCGGGAGCCCGCGGAAGACGACAACGCCGACTAACGGTGGGGGCGGGCGCGCAAGCGCCCGCCTTCCGTCGCGCGATGTCGCAGCCCGCTCGACGGGTGACCGGCTCAAGACTTTCCCTTTTTATTGCATATGACCTACTATCATGGCCTGACCGGCCATGGGAGGGAGGCCGTGGATACGTCGGATCGGCCCGCCACCAAAAAACCTGAGCACGCTGGAGCCGCGAGCGCCGGAAAGAAGCCGCGGCCAGCGAGCAGCAAGAAAATCCGGCAGAACCAGAGGGCCGTCTCGACCAAAACAGAGGACGATCGCGGTGCCCTCAAAAAAGAGCGGGATAACGCTCTCATGCGGGAAGCTGCTCTTAAGAAAGAAAACGCCCGGCTCCTCGATCAACTTGCCGCGCGCAATCGCGACCTTGCGGAATCGTTCGACCAACAGACAGCCAGCTCGAATATTCTGCGCGCGATTGCATCTGCCCCAGGCGATGCTGAAGGCGTGCTTCAAAAGATCGCCGACACCGCCCACCGACTCTTCGGCGGACATCATTGCGCTATCGGACTAATTGAGGGTGATGCTTTTCGGCAGGCGGCGGTGGTAGGCACCGAGGGCGAGACGCTTGTCGCCCAGGCATCCCACATGCGGCTGGGGCACGATTCGATGTGGGGTACCGCCGTTCTGGACAGGCGGATCGTACATGTCCATGACCTCCACAAAGAGGCCGGGCGCTTTTCGGCAAGCCCCAGTGCGGCGCTCGCCTCCGTCGGCAGCGCGGCGGCCGCCCCGCTCGTACGAGAAGGCGAGGCAATCGGCGCGGTCATCGTCGTCCGTGGACAGGTTTCTCCATTCACCGACAAGGAACTCGCCGTACTGCAAAGCTTCGCCGATCAGGCGGTGATCGCCATCGAGAATGCTCGGCTCCTCGGCGAACTCCGAGAGGCGCTGGAGCGCCAGACGGCCACTTCCGATGTGCTGGGTGCGATCGCAGCGTCGCCAAGCGCGATCGAGCCCGTCTTCGAGACGATCCTCAGTAAGGCCGCACGGCTTTGCGAGGCACCGCTCGGCGTCGTGCATCGTCGCGATGGCGATGACGTCGTTTCCGTAGCGACGTTCGGGTTGACGCCGGAGTGGAGCGCGGAATGGGCCGAGGTGGCCGGAGGGGGACGCCGGATGACGCCGCATCCAGGGGACAATCTGGACCGCGCGCTCAGGGGCGCAGTGGCGGTGCACTATCACGACATGCGCGAATCGCCCGACTATGTGGCGGGCGTCGCGCCGGCAGTCCTCGCGGTCGACCGGTTCCGCATGCGCACGGCGCTGTTTATGCCGCTGGTCCGCGAGGGGGAGGCGATCGGCGTTCTCATTCTCATCCGTAAGGAGGTGCGCCCGTTTTCCGATCGACAGATCGAGCTGGTCGAGAATTTCGCGAAGCAGGCGGTGATCGCTGTCGAGAACGCGCGGCTCCTCACAGAGCTGCGCGAGAGCCTTGATAGACAGACGGCGACCGCCGACATCCTGCGCGTCATTGCCTCGACGCCGGGCGATCCCACGCGCGCCATCGACACTATTGCCGACACCGCGGTGCGCATGTTCGACGCCTCAAGCGTCGTTGTGCAACGGGTCGACGGCAATACTCTCCGGTATATCGCGCTCTCCGGGCCGGAAGCGTTGTTGGTACGAAACGCGGTCCCCGAGATGCCGCTCAATCCGAGCTTTCGCGCAGCGAGGTGCGTGATCGAAAACCGCCAGATTTGTGAGGAAAGCAGCGCGAGCCTGCGATCCATGGACGAATCACGCCGGCATGGGGTCGAACTCACGGTTGGTTCTATCGCGTTTACGCCGCTGATCCGTGAAGGCGAGGCGATCGGCGTCATGGTCGTGAGGCGTAGGGAGATTCGTCCCTTCAGTGAAAGAGAGCGCGAACTGATGAGGGGCTTCGCGGCGCAGGCGGTGATCGCCATCGAGAACGCGCGGCTTTTGACGGAGCTGCGCGAGTCGTTGGACAGGCAGACAGCAACTTCCGAGGTGCTTCGTGTCATCTCGGCTACGCCCGGAGAGCTCGATCCCGTCTTCCATACGATTGTCACGAGCGCTGCCCGGATCTGTGACACGGAATTTGCGGGCCTGCAGCGTTATGACGGGAGTGATTTTCGGCTCGTGGCACACGAGGGCAAGTTGCCCGCCGCCTTCCAGGAATGGGCCGAACGCACCGGTGGAGCGCTTCGCGGCGGCCCGAATTCCATTACCGGCCAGGTCGCCGCGACCCGCGGTACCGTGCATATCGTGGACTACAGCACGTCGCTCGCGTATCTGGAGCGCGATCCGCTCGCAGTCGTCTCCGTCGAGCTCATCGGCATCCGAACCGTACTTGGCGTGCCGATCGTCAAAGGCGATGAGCTGCTCGGGCTGATCACAGTATATCGGCGGGAGGTACGGCCCTTCACCGAGAAACAGGTCGAGCTGGTTGAGAATTTCGCCAAGCAGGCGGTGATTGCCATCGAGAACGCCCGGCTTTTGACCGAGCTGCGCGAATCCTTGCAGCAGCAGACGGCGACGTCGGAAGTGCTGGGCGTGATCTCCGCCTCGCCGGGCGAGCTTGCGCCCGTTTTCGACGCGATGCTCGAGAACGCGGTTCGCATCTGCGCCGCGGATCAAGGCCGTCTCTGGCGGTTCGAAGACGGCGGGTTCGCGCCGCTGGCCGCGGATGGGATACCCGAGGCATTGGTTGCCTACCGCGGACAGACCCGCGTGTTGCGGCCCGGGCCGCAGCACCCGCTGTCGGTCATGGTGCAGACCTTGCGGTCCGTGCAGGAGGAGGATCTTTCCCGATCACCGGACTATCTTGCCGGCCTTCCCGATGCCGTCGCTCCCGTCGAGCTGGGAGAGATCCGAACGACGCTTTCGGTTCCGATGCTCAAGGAGGGCGAGCTCATCGGCGCATTCACGCTCGACCGCAAAAAGGTGCGTCCCTTCGAGGCGAAGCAGGTCGCGCTGGTCGAGAATTTCGCCGCGCAGGCGGTGATCGCGATCGAGAACGCGCGACTGCTGAGTGAACTGCGCGAAAGCCTGGACCGCCAGACCGCGAGCGCCGAGGTGCTCGGTGTGATCTCGTCCTCGCCGAGTGATCTTCGGCCTGTCTTCGACATGGTGGTGAAAGGCGCATTGCGGCTCTGCGGCGCCGAGCACGGGTGGCTGATGCTTTATGACGGCGAGGCGTTTCGCGTCGCATCAATGCATGGCGTGCCACCCGCCTATGCCGTTTTTCTTCGCGACGAGACCTTCCGGCCGATCCCGGAATCCGTCTTTACCCAGATGCTCGCGAACAACGAGCCCATCGCCGTCGCCGATACGACGAAGATTCAGGCGTATCGCGCGGGTCAGGCAATGACGGTGGCCGCGGTCGAGCTCGCCGGTGCGCGTTCGGCCCTCCACGTGCCCATGGTCAAGGACAACGCGCTGATCGGCACCATCAGCATCTTCCGAACCGAGGTCCGGCCGTTTGTTGCTCATCACATCGAGATCGTCCGGAATTTCGCCAACCAGGCGGTGATCGCGATCGAGAACGCGCGGCTCTTGACGGAGCTGCGCGAGAGCCTCGAGCGGCAGACCGCGACCTCCGAAGTGTTGGGCGTGATATCGGCCTCGCCGGGCGAGCTCGATCCCGTATTCGATGTCATTCTTGACAACGCGTTGCGACTTTGTGACGCGAGCCAAGGACAGTTCTTCAGGATTGAAGACCGCCGCCTCTATCGCCTCGTTACAGAACGCGGCGGCACGTCCGCACACGAAGCATTCTGGCGCGACAATTCGGCGCTTGAACTCGTGCCCGGCTCGCCCATGTGCGACGCGGTCGAACGAAAAACGCCCATCGAAATCGTCGACCTGCGGGACCTGCCGGCGTATCGGAATCGCACGACACCGGCGCTCGTCGCGTCTGTGGACCTCCTCGGTTCTCGCAGCGCGCTCCTGGTCCCGGTGCTGCGCGACGATGAGGCCATCGGCGTTTTCATAATTTGGCGCACCGAAGTTCGCGCATTCGAGCAGAATCAGATCGACGTCCTCGTTGGCTTCGCGAGGCAAGCAGCGATCGCGATCGAGAACGCCCGGCTGCTCGACGAGTTGAACAACCGTAACCGCGATCTCGCCGAATCCCTCGATCAGCAGACGGCAAGCGCGAACATTCTCCGGGCAATCGCGTCCGCGCCGGGCGAGGCGAACGAAGTGCTCGGGGAGATTGCCGAGACGGCGAGGGTTCTCCTGCGAGCCTCCGGCGCCTCCATCACGAGGCTCGAAAACGGGCGCGCCCAGCGCGTCGCCGGTGTCGGTCTGCCGACGCACGCGCCCAACATCGTCGGCGAACAGCTCGATCGCGGTTCCCCATCGGGACGCGCTGTTCTCGACAAAGCCACGATCCACGTCGCGGACATGGCCTCGGAGCACGCCGAGTACCCCTCCTCGCCGGAGGCTCGCGGGCTGGTGCGGACAGGCACCGTGCTCGCGACGCCCCTCCTGAGCAAGGGAGAGGCGACTGGCGCCATCGCAGTCCAACGCGCCGAGGTTCGTCCGTTCACCGACAAGGAGATAGACCTGCTGCGCGGCTTCGCCGACCAAGCCGTGATCGCCATCGAGAATGCCCGGCTTCTCTCCGAACTCCGCTCGCGCACCGATGACCTTGGCCGCACAGTCGGCGAGCTTCGCGCCTTGGGTGAGGTTATTCAGGCGGTCAACTCGACACTCGATCTTCAAACAGTGCTGACCACTATCGTCACAAACTCAGTCCGACTGTCGCAGACTGACGCAGGCGCGATCTACGTCTTCGACGAGGACGCCGCGCTGTTTCATCTACGCGCCACTTTCGGCATGGACGAGGCCCTGATCGAGGCGATCGCCCAGCAGCAGATCGGTCTTAGCACCACCGGTATCGGTGAGGCGGCGGCGCATCGGGCGCCGGTGCAGCGAGCCGATCTGGCGGCTGATCCCGCAAATTTCGTTACCGATATCCTGCTGAAGGCTGGGTTTCGCGCCCTGCTCATCATTCCTCTGCTGGGACGGGACGGCATCGTCGGCGCGCTGGTCGTCCGCCGCCGTGCCCCTGGCGAATTCCTACCGTCGACTATCGACTTGCTGCAGACCTTCGCCGCTCAGTCTGTGGTCGCCATCCAGAACGCGCGACTTTTCCAGGACATCGAAGAGAAGAGCCACGAGCTGACGGTCGCGAGCCAGCACAAGAGCCAGTTCCTCGCCAATATGAGCCACGAGCTCCGGACACCGCTAAATGCAATCCTCGGCTATACCGAATTGATCCTCGACGAGATCTACGGCACCACCCCAGGCAAGATGCGTGAGGTGCTGCTGCGGATCGAGTCGAACGGCAAACACCTTCTGGGCCTGATCAATGACGTGCTGGACCTGTCCAAGATCGAGGCCGGACAGCTTACGCTCACCCTGGGCGATTTCGTCGTGAAGAACATGCTCCAAAGCGTCTATGTGGCGGTGGAGCCGCTGGCGACGCGTAAGAACCTGAAGCTCAAGCTCGACGTACCCCCGGGCCTGCCGCAGGCTCACGGCGACGAGCGGCGGCTGTCCCAAGTTGTCTTGAACCTGGTCGGCAACGCCATCAAGTTCACCGACGCGGGCGAAGTGTCGATCGCCGCCGTTTGCGAGAACGATACCTTCACCATCTCTGTCCGTGACACCGGCCCTGGCATTGCCCAAGGGGACCAAGCCAAGATTTTCGAGGAGTTCCAGCAGGCGGACAATTCGATCACGCGGAAGAAGGGCGGTACTGGCCTTGGGCTCGCTATCTCCAGGCGGATCATCGAGATGCATGGCGGCCGCCTCTGGGTCGACTCGACCCTGGGCCAAGGCTCGACCTTTTCCTTCACGCTTCCCATCACGGCGGACGCATGAGCCAACAGATACTGGTGGTGGAGGACCATGAAGACAACCGGCAGATACTGCGGGACCTGTTGAGCGCCGCCGGTTACGAGATGGTCGAGGCCCATGATGGAGAGCAGGCGCTTGTAAGAGTGGCGCAGGCGAAGCCGGACCTGATCCTGATGGACATCCAGCTACCCGGCATCGACGGCTACGAGGTGACACGACGCATCAAGGCTGATCCGATGCTCGCCGCTATTCCGATTATCGCCGTCACCTCCTACGCTCTGACGGGCGATGATGAGAAAGCGCGCGCAGCCGGCTGCGACGATTATGTCGCGAAACCCTTCAGCCCGCGGCAATTGCTGGCGAAGATACGCGAATACCTTCCTCCGCCCTAATCCTTTCCAACCCGTTCAGGGCGACCGCGCGGTTGCTATCATCTGGTGACGCTACCGTGGGCCAGCCTACTCATCCGGTTCAGGATGAGCGTAATCATATATCGCGCCGAACGCCTGTATGGGCCTCAACAACTCCACCCCGCTCCGGCCGTGCGCCGCGGCCCTTGCCGCCTGACGCAACCCGGAATCGGAATATCGCCAATCGCGCGGCAACCCGAAGACCCGCAGCGCATGCGCATACTGCTCCTGTGGCGTTCCATCAGGGATGCCGTACCGCTCCTCGATCTGCCGATCGAGTTCGTCGTCACCAGTGGCCAGCTTTCGCGCCTGCATGTACATCCCCAGCGGCTTGAGGATGCCGAACGTCCTCATAAGCAGCCAAGCCCCGCGCACGTCCATGTGCAGCCTCCCTTTTGATCTCGATGCTTACGACAGCGACGCTGTAACGCGAGCCGCGCCGCGCATTCCCATATTCTGCGCGGGCCGGCGAGATGGGTCCCCGCCTGTGCATACATTCGTATGCACAGGCGGCGCGCCTTGCCGAAAGCCACTCCCTGCACCGACAATGGGCTTGCGGGGCTTCGTGCCTCTCGCCCGCAAGCAACAACCGACCACGCTTCGTCATGACTGATCCGCTACGCCCCAGACCACCACGGCGGCGATCCAAGATTGCCGCCAAGCAGCAGCCGCGTGATGCGACACTGAAAGTGCGCATACGCGGCAGGGACGACGCGCCGTTGTCCATGCCCGACCTCAAGCAGGGCCTCTACGAGCTGGCGCGCCGGCTCGAAGAGCACGGCGCTTATCGTGCGAGGCGCGCAACGCTCTACCTCAACATCGTGGACGATAAAGGCCAGGACGTGCGGCTCACGCCGTCCGGCGAGATGAGCATCTTCGCCTACCCTTGCGCGGCCGACGAGCACGGGGCCTGAGGGCCGATCGCCGCAGTCTCAGGCATCGAGTTCGTGCGCCTCCGCGATGTCGGAGTCGGTGAACTCGCTCAAAGCTTCCTTGTCCGTCGCCCCAGTCTTCGCCAGCCGTTCGGCCTGCCGCATCATGCAGCGCTCGAACAGGTTCCGCACCGCGCGGCCATTGCCGAAGCCCTTGCCGGCGTTCGCATACATGCCCTGGATGGTCTGCGAGAGCTTGTCATACGCGGCATCCGCCAGCACGAGCCCGTGCTCCTGACACAGGGAATCGAATATCTGGTAGAGATCGAGCGGCCCGTAATCCGGAAAGTCGATGAACGTGTTGAAGCGGGATTTCAGGCCGGGATTGCTCTGGATGAAGCGCTGCATGTCGTCCGCGTAGCCGGCGGCAATGACAACCAGCCGGCCGCGATTGTCCTCCATCAGCTTGAGCAGCGTCGCGACCGCCTCCTGCCCGAAATCGTTGCCGCGATTGTCGGCCGGGATCAGCGCATAGGCTTCATCGATGAACAGCACGCCGTCGAGGGCCTTCTCGACGGCGGCGGTGACCTTCTGCGCGGTGTGCCCGACATACTCGCCGACCAGGTCGGTGCGGCTCACTTCAACCAGATGGCCTTTCTTGACGACGCCCAGCTCGCGGTAAATCCGTCCGATGATCCGCGCCACCGTCGTCTTGCCGGTGCCGGGATTCCCCGTGAACACGAGGTGATAGGAGAAATCCGGCACGGGCAGGCCGGCATCCGCCCGCGCCCGATTGACCTGCAACAGGTTGGCGACGCTTTCGACCTGTTTCTTGACGGGATCGAGGCCGATCAGGCTGCGCAGCTCGTCAAACGGGTCACGCTCGGGGGCGCGCACCGGCTTGGGCAGCGTGCGCGGCTCCGGCGGCGCTTCTATCGCCTCCCCCTCTTCTTCCTCCGGCTCTGGGGGACGCGCGGCCTTGCCGCGCTTGCGCGGCGGGAGGCGCGGCTTTTTGCCCTGCGGCGGCTCGATCGCCCGCGGCCGGGCCGGCGGCGCGAGCGGCGGCAGCTCGGGCTTCGCCAGGGACGGGATCGCCGGGATCACCGGTATCGCCGGCGGCTCGTCCTCTTCGTCCGGCGCGCCGAAATCCGGATCGGGATCGTACCAATGCTTCGAGAACGCCTTGTCGTAATTGATCCGGCGCAGCAGCAGCGGGTCCATGCCGCTGCGGAACACCACCTGGCGGCCGGACTCGCGCGCGACATCGCGCTCGAATTCCTCCGATTCACGCATGTCGCTGACCACGCGCTGCACGCGCTTGCCCACCTTCTCCTTGCGCTGATAGCGGCCGAGCCTCTTGCCGGTGATGTAATCGGCCGTGGTCGCGTCGTTGACGCTGAACACCTGGACGCAGCCGGCATTGGCCCAGAACGTCTCCCAGTTCGACGGGTACAGCTCGGCGAGCTGCGAGAGGTTCTGCACGATCGGCCAGAGCTTGAGGCCATAGCCGGCGAGCAAGCCGGCGGCCTTCTCCAGCAGCGTCAGCCTGCCGAGGCTGAAGAACTCATCGAGCAGGAACAGCACCGGGTAGCGCGATTTATGGCCCTGCGAGACCGCGCGGATCGCGAGATTGACGAAGAGCCGCATGAAGCGCTTGTGCTCATCGAGCAGATGCGGCGGCAGGACGAT
>Ga0335085_10007516_pt1 | contig 16872 bp, 16 predicted proteins | sample Lox_Sample_45_FD_206712 | JGI IMG/M metagenome (GOLD analysis project Ga0335085, IMG submission 206712) | Soil microbial communities from Loxahatchee National Wildlife Refuge, Florida, United States - Lox_Sample_4.5 | ecosystem: Environmental > Terrestrial > Soil > Wetlands | place: USA...
GGCCACCACAATGACGGTGACGGCATCCCGGTGCACTAAGCGAGCTCGAATGAATGCCTGATATTTTTTCAAATCAGGCGGGAAAACGAAATCGTGGCGCTATTGTTGCTGCGCTTGCAGTCTGGTCTCGAACGCCTGCTCGCGCTCTTCGACGTACGCTCGGTAACCGCCGGGATCGATAAACGCGTTGTGGTCTCCGCTTTTCCAGCGCTGGTATTTCTCTTTCAGTCCGTAGTAACTGCCGTGCGCGCCCAGAAAAATATCGCAAGGCAAACGCTTGAGAACTACAAATTCATGTTTGTAATCTTCTGCAATCTTCGGATAGGCCTTGTTTCCCACCAGTTTGTAACCGGGATTGACGTTAGGACTGCCCACGATGACCACGTGCAGCGTCTTGCCATCTTCTTTCTCGTCCAGCGTCCAAGTCGTCGTTCCCTTGGTGTGCCCCGCGGTTAAGTGCGCCACCAGGACGGCCTCACCGAGTTCAACCTTGTCGCCATCATGCAAGACGCGGTCCACTTTGGCCGGCGGATAATGCGTGGATGCATCGCGTCCGTACTGAAAATCTGTGTTACCGCCGGACTCCACCACTCCCACGTCTCCAGCCATCACGAAATATTTCGCGCCGGTTTGTTTCAGGATGCTTGCGCTACCGGCGCAGTGGTCGTAATGCGCATGGCTAATCAGCAGGATCTTGATATCGCCGAAGCGGAAACCGAGCTGTGCCACACTTTTTCGAATCAGCGGCACGCTCGTCTGAAGATTACTGTTGATCAGAATTAGTCCTTGCGAGGTGACCACCAAATACGAGGCGAGGTCCTGGTCTCCCACGTAGTACAAATTTCCCGCGATGTGGAACGGAGGAAACGGCACGCCCCATTCCGAAGCGGTTCTGGCGGAACCGGCAGGAATGCCGGCGCTCCCACCTTGCACCATTAACATGACCAACGCGAGCGCTGCAAGAGACATGCTTATCGCGATCTGTCCGCAACCTGTCCGGAATTTTCGTTTTTGCAGTTTATTTAAATTGCGGCAACGCGAGAGCTTATCGCCAAACGCTTTACGGTAATTCGACATAGGAGGGATACGAGTGAGGCGCGGGTAGCACCTCGCCGCAATCGCGCAATTCCTGAAGATGGCTCACCAGCGCGCGCCGAAGACTGCTTTCGGCGTCGCCCCGCGTGCGGCCATTCGCCACGCAACCGGGCATGTCTGGAGAATACGCAAGGTAACCGCAGCCCGTTTCCTCGATCACGATCAGATATTTTTTCATAGCGCCGGTGACCGGAACCCTCTGGAGCGAAAATTCCGAAAGATTGTGCGAGCGATCCGCCGTGATTCCCAAAACCAGTCGGTCACAGAGAGGGTGAAATCGGCTGGACGGAGTCAGGGGGGACTTCGAGAATCGCATTGCCTCAGTTCGCGGCAGACAAAATTTCGTTACCAAACTGTTATTCCTTACAGTAGTCCCCGGGATGTTCCGCGTCAATGCAGCAATGAATCTTTCTTAGCGCGACGACGAGGAAATTCCGGATTCCGGCACATTCTGAAAATGACGAAGCAGATGAATCAACCACACGATGCAAAAAATTACGAATCCACCCAGCGCGTACCACATTCCCTGCCAATCGAACCGTCCGATACTCGGAAGATTCGCGTTAATCGCTTGCGAAGTTGTGTACAGCAGCAGGAACAGTAGCGCACAGCCGAACCACGCCATTTGCGCGCGAAAGAATCGGAAGGTTTCCTCGCGGCGTTCGGGCGCCAGCCAAAAAGATTTGTTCGGCAGGTTGATTCGTTCAGGCGGCAGGGAAGGCAGCCGGCGAGGTGCCAGAAAAGTCGGAATGGCCGTGACGGCGATGACCAGGGCCATCACCGCGAAGAAAGCCTGCTTCGGTTGCCAGCCATTGGGAACGCCATAGCCGCTGAAGTGCGAAGCCATCACCGCCGGCAATTGTGGGTATGCGTGCGCCCACTGCAGTACACCCAAAACCAACAACACACAATAGAGAACTGTTGGGAAGCGCGAATCGTTCATGGTGAGTCCTTATCTGTAAGGTTAGGACGACGCGCACCCGCGAGCAATATTGCCGCGTCCACTTGTGTTCAGGAAGTTCTTGCGTTTCCCGAACGTTTCGTTGAGATTGGAGGGAATCCCAGCCCATCTGACGGTAAGATGAGAAACTGTACTTTCCCATGAAACGAACACAGCTCATCGCAGCCGGCGTCATTGTTCTTTTGGGATTGTTTGTTGCGTTGGGACTCTGGAAGACGCAACAACCTCCCGCTCCACTCAATACGGGTCGGCAACCTGGCAAGCCCATTGTTGTGCTCAGGCCGCTGAAAACCGCGCAACAGATGGCGCAACTGGCCACCACACGCGAAGAGCGCACGTTCGCCCAGGAAGCGCTCCGCCTGGCGGATTACGACGTTGATCTCGCTTTCGACGAAGCCATTCGCGAGGCGCTGCAGCACCCGCCGAAGCTCTCCCCGGAAGCCCTCGCAGTCAGAAAGCGCCTGGATAAAGCGCAGAAAGCACTGGAGTCTGAGCAGGAGCGTGCGAAGGACCTTGCCGAACAGTTGGCGAAGGCACCGCAGGCAAAGCAAGACACGTTCGAAACCGCCCTCATTCAGGTAGAGGCTGACCTCGACCTCGCGCAGGATGAAGTGGACGATGCCAAACACGATTTGCAACAGGAAGGCGGCGACCCGGTTGGCCAGCTTCAGGCGATGAAAGCGGAACACGAATCCACGGCCAAGAATTCGGAGACCGCCATTCCCACCACACAGGAACAACCCGAACAGTTGGGCCTGATCCACTGGGCGATGCAATGGCGAAAGCTGCATCAGAAGCAAATGCAATTATGGCAGGCCAAGTCCGACACAGATACCGCAGAAGCGCGGCTGAGCGCGAAACACGACGCCCTGGATGCGGAAATTCAGGCGTCCAAAGCACAAGTGCCCGAACTGGCGCATCACGCTCGCAACAGTGCCGCAACCTCCGCCACGCCGCCTGCTCCTGCCGCACCACCGCCGCCCTCCATGTCACCGGCAGATCTCCTCAAAAAGACGGAGGAATTAGCGGATCAACAAAAAACAGTTTCGGCGTACGACAAACGCATTGAAACCAAGAAACAGCTCTCCGCGGTGTATTCGCAATGGATCGACGTTGTTGCCGCTTCGCAACGAACTGTGGTGCACCGCGCACTACAGGGAATCGCGATTATCCTGGCCATTGCGCTGCTCGCCCTTTTCGTCACCTCGTGGATCGATTCCCTCGTCAATAAGCTCCGCACTGACCGCCGTCAGGTGGAATCCCTTCGCACAGTCACCAGCGTGTCTCTACAGATACTTGCCCTGTTCCTTATTCTGCTGGTGCTTCTCGGGCCTCCGGGACAACTCGGCACCTTCCTGGGACTCGCGGGCGCCGGCCTCACCGTCGCTCTCAAGGATTTCATCGTGGGCTTCATCGGCTGGTTTGTTCTGATGGGCAAAAACGGCATGCGGCTGGGTGACTGGGTGGAAATCAACGGCGTCACCGGTGAAGTGGTGGAAATCAGCCCGTTCCATACCGTGCTGCTGGAAACCGGCAACTGGACCGACTCCGGGCACCCCACCGGACGCCGTGTCACCTTTACCAACAGCTTTGCTATCGAAGGCCACTACTTCAATTTTTCGACCACCGGCCAATGGCTCTGGGACGAATTGGCGGTTGTGCTTCCCGCAGGCAAAGATCCCTTCCCGATGCTGGATGCGATCCACAAGAAAGTGGTCGAAGCCACGCGCGAAACTGTGCAACAGGCCGAACAGGAATGGAAAACCGCGACTAAATCGCGCGAGCTTAGCGGTTTGTCCGCCGCTCCGGCGATTACCGCGAAGCCCGTTGTCGGCGGCACCGAAATTGCCGTTCGCTATGTGACTCGCGCCAGCGATCGCTATGCGTTGCGCGCAAAACTGAACCAGGCCGCCGTGGAACTACTGGGCGCAAAGGCTGAACCGGTTTCCACGGTCTAGCTTTCGCTACATTCCCGCACTTCTCCTCTATGCCGTGGAAGCGCGCAGCAGTTTGCGGGCGCGCGCGGCGGTGAAAGTGGCCCCGAAATACATCGCCGCCAGCAGGAAAAAACCGATGGCGATGCTGAAGCGGTCGGCAATCCAGCCCAGAGAAAAGCTCATCGCCAGCTGCAACACTGTAGCGAAAATTGCGAACGCCGATTGCGTCCGGCCCATGAATTGTTTCGGCACGATGGACATCAACGAGGATTGCGCCACAATGCCGGCCAGCGCGCGGAAAAATCCAAAACATCCTTGCAGGATCGTGGCTAGCAGCAAAAACGCCACAAACGGCACCGCGATGTGTCCCAGCGCCATTCCGGCCACCGCCGCCACATATAAAGGTAAGCGCAGGCGCTGCGGCAGTTGGCTGGTGATGATGCCCCCAAGAATCGCGCCAATCGCCCAACCCGCCTCGATAAATCCAAATCCGCGCGCGCCCGAGTGCAAAATCTCATCCGCCAGCGCCACCACCACTACGTTCGAACTCACGATGCTGGCCATCAACATCGCATGCGTAATTCCCAACGCCAGAACCACCGGCTGCTTGCGCAAATACGCCCAGCCGGCCTTCATATCCGTATAAACCGCGAGTGACAATCCCGCTTCCGCTATTTCTGGATTTTCGCCGCTTTCCAGCGCTTGCGCGGTGCCTTCCGCGGACTCCGAAAATTCGCGCGGATACTGGCGGTGTTGCAGCGGAGAAACGTAGCCGCTGCGCAGCGAGTACAAGCAATAGGCGGAAACGAAATAGGTGAGGCCGTCGATAAACAGAATGCCAGCGATTCCCGCGTGATCGTACATGAAGCCAACGAACGTGCCGGCCAGCAGCATGCCCGTCTGCACTCCCACCAGCACCGTGGCGTTCGCACCCGTAAACTGGCTTGGCGGAATCACCTCCTGCACCAAAGCGTTCACGTTGGCCCAATACATCGCCGAGCCGGTCCCGGTGATCAGTGTCATGAAGTACAGATGCCAAAGCTGCAGGTGACCGTGCCACGCGATGTACGCAATCGCCAAAACGGCAAAGCCGCGCGCCAGATCCAGCAGCACGCCGAGATAACGCCGGTCGTAGCGGTCGATCAGCACACCACCCAGGAACGGCACCACTAGCCCTGGCAGCGTCACTACGATCACTTGCCAGCTCACTGCCACCGTCGAGTGCGTGGCCGACATGATGTACCAACTCACGCCGATGAAATTCATCCCGCTGCCGAATAGCGAAACGAACATCGCCGTAAAGAAAAAGCGGAACGCGCGCTGCCCTAAGAGCAGTCGCCAGTCCACCCGGTGAGTCGTAGCAGTAGCCATTGAGCCCATCATTTTACTATTGGAACTTAGGGAAACTGCAGGCCTCGCTGCAGCAAGTTTCGCAGAGGGGAGCGTGGCGCAACTGGTCAGCCATATCGCGGTGATGCGTGCTGGCCTGTTGATTGAATCTGGCCCCGCCAGCCTGATTTTGCACCAACCTCGCCACGCATACGCTCGACACCGGATCGCCGCCATGCTGAAAGTTACCGCGCCCCCGCCAAGTGTGATATTTTCGCCCTAGCTTTTACGTAGCTATCTCCTAGAAGCGGTCCCAGCAAATCCTGTGGTGAAGGAGTTCTCGAATGGCTACTGAACCGATGCCAACCCCTGCGCCCGTGGTCGAGCCCCAAGCACAAATCTCGCCGTTTGGCAGAATCATGGGCATGTTCTTTTCCCCCAAGCCCGCGTTTGAAGATATTGTCCGAAAACCCACCTGGTTATTGCCCATGGCCATCATCGTAATCTCTGCGACGATCGGCGTGATTAGTCTGAACGCGCATTTTGACTGGAAGAGCTACGTCCTCCAACAGATCGAAAAAAGTCCGCAAGCCGCCAGTTTGAGTGCCGACCAGAAGCAACAACGTGCGGAGGTGGGTGCGAAATATTCTCCAATGTTCGCTTACGTGTTCGGCATACCCGCGCCCATCCTGTCGCTGCTCGTTATTTCTCTGGTCTTGATGGGGGCGTATAACCTGTTTGCCGGGGCCGGAGCGAATTACAAGACGTCTCTCTCTATCGTCTGTCACGCGTTTGTACCCGCGGCTGTCGTTGGCACGGTCCTCTTCGTCACCGTGCTCTTCCTGAAGCCCATCGGTTCGTTCGACCTGGAAAATCCCGTGGCCACAAATCTCGCCATTCTGTTCCCGGAGGATGCCAGCAAGTGGCTGCTGGCTTTGGGCAAGAACATTGACCTGCTCGAGATCTGGAAGTTGCTGCTGCTGGGCATCGGCTTCGCGGCCGTGAATCCCAAAAAACTCAAGGGCGCCAAGACGTTCACCATCATCTTTGGCATCTTCCTCGTCTACATTGTGGTGCGCGTGGGAATCACGTTCATTTTCTCCTGATACACTGAGCAGGTGAATTTTTCGTTCGAGGTTTTGCAAACCGACCCGACTGGCGCGCGTCGCGGACGCCTGACCACGCCCCACGGCGTAATTGACACTCCGGTCTTCATGCCGGTGGGCACCGCCGCCACAGTAAAAGCCCTGACGCAAGACGCGCTGGAAGAACTCGGTGCGGGCATCATCCTCGCCAATACCTATCATCTATATCTGCGCCCGGGTCATGAGTTGATCCGCAAACTCGGCGGCTTGCATCAATTTATGTCTTGGGGCAACGCGATCCTTACGGATTCGGGCGGCTATCAGGTATTCAGCCTGTCCGCATTGCGCAAGATCACCGATGAAGGGGTGCGTTTTCGTTCCCACCTGGACGGCTCCGAACATCTGCTCACGCCAGAAAAAGCCGCGGAGATTCAACTCGCGCTAGGCTCCGACATCGCGATGGTTCTGGACGAGTGCATCGAAACGCCCGCCCCCCGGAACATCGCAGAAGCAGCACTGCAGCGCACCACACACTGGGCGGGACGTGCCCGCCGGTATTTCCTCGATTGTGCCGGTCGCGCTGGCCATCCACCGCAATGGCAATTTGGCATCGTGCAGGGAGCCACGTTCGCGGATTTGCGCCGGGAAAGCGCGCGGCAACTTTTGCAATTGGATTTTCCGGGGTATGCCGTCGGCGGTTTAGCGGTAGGCGAGCCACACGAAGTTACGTGCGAAATGACTGCGGAAGTTACCGCGCTGCTTCCGAATGATCGCCCGCGTTACTTGATGGGCGTCGGCCGGCCCGAGCAGTTGGCGGACTACGCGGCGCGTGGCATCGACATGATGGATTGTGTGCTGCCCACACGCGCGGCGCGACACGCCTGTTTGTATACCAGCGAAGGCCGGGTGCTCATCAAGAACGCGCGTTACATCGAAGACCAGCGACCCATTGATCCAAATTGCCGCTGCTGTGTTTGCCGGCGTTACACGCGCGCGTACTTACGGCATCTTTTTGCTGCCGGCGAGATTACCGCGGCTATCCTGGCCACCCACCACAATGTGAGCTTTTACCTTGACATAATGCGGCAAATTCGAGAGGCTATCACTTTTGGACATCTAGCGAATTTCGCGTTAGAGCTGCGCTCTCGCTATGTGGCGGGGCCGGCCTGAGGCGAATGCCGAGCTCGCGGACCAGTTCTGCGGCGCTTTGGCAACCCGCGGTAAGTCGACTCTCATGACGAGAATCGTGCGGGCAGGGCAAGCGGGATTTTTTCCCGCTCGCGGCGGTGTTTCCCTCACGACAGGAAATCCGGCCGCCTTTGGCCTATGATTGAGATGAGCGAAGGTTCCGAAAGGGTACGGTAATCATCACGGAAATGAATTCGGCGGCATTTTTGTTTTGGCAGGCGGGCGGTATCGGCGGCCTTGGTGGCTTCATGCTGCCGCTTCTGCTGATGTTTGGCATCATGTATTTTCTGGTGATCATGCCGCAGCAGCGGCAACGCAAAAAGATGCAAGAGATGCTCGCTGCGGTTAAGAATGGCGACAAAATCGTCACCACCTCAGGCATCTACGGCACGATTAACGGTATTGACGGTGACACTTTTATTTTGAAGGTCGCCGATAATGTAAAAATTCGCATCGCGCGAGCGGCCATCGCCCAGGTGGAGGCACCAGAAGATGCCAAGTAACTCCATCGCGGCTTTTACGTTGCTGCGCCCAAATTTCTAACCATGAATCCTAACCTGAAATGGCAAGTAGTTTTCATTCTCGCGGTCGTCGTTCTTTGTTTGTATTTCGTTCTAGGTGTTCCCACCTTCCCGACCTCGTTCGCTCAGATCAAAGACAATTTCCAGCACCAGATCAAGCTGGGACTCGATCTGCAGGGCGGCACGCACCTCACGCTGCAGGTGCAGGTCCAAGAAGCGGTGGCGCAAGAAACCGATCAGACGGTTGATCGTCTGACCACCGCGATGCGCCAGAAAAATATTCACTACGACGAGGTTCGCCGCCTGGACGACACCCACGTCGTCGTGCGCGGCGTTCCCTCCACCCAATTCACCCAATTCAGCGATCTGTTGCACGACCAGTTTGAAGGCAACTGGACAGTGGGGAATGCTCCGGGAGAACTGAACGCCACCCTCCTGACCCTGCGGCCCACCACCATCGCCGCAATCCAGGAAACCACCATGTCTCAAACGCTCGAAACCATCGAGCGCCGCATCAATGCTCTCGGCCTTACCGAACCCACCATTCAGAAGAACGGCCGGGTTGGACAGGACAACGAGATTATCGTGCAGCTTCCCGGCGAAGGTGATCCGGCGGCTGCCATGCGCGTCATTCAAGCGGGCGGTCAACTGGAATTGAAACTGGTCGCCGATCCGCAAACTTATCCTTCCGAGGCCGCTGCTCTGGCCGCCAAGGGTGGAGTGCTGCCCGCGGGTACGGAACTGGTCCAGGGCACCAACGAAGCACGCACGCCCGGAGCGCAGACTGCCGGCGATGTTTGGTACCTCTTGCAGCGGACGCCAGCGGTAACCGGACGAGACTTGCGCAGCGCGACGGAAAGTCGCAACACCGAAATGCCCGGCCAGTGGCAAATTAATTTCGTCCTTTCCAGTGATGCCGGCCGCCGGTTCGAGAACTTCACCGAACAGAATATCGGCCGCCAGATGGCCATCGTTCTGGAAAAAAAGGTCTATTCCGCGCCCACCATTCAGGGCAAGATCTCCGACCAGGGCCGCATCGACGGCAACTTTAGCCAGGAAAGCGCGCACGAACTGGCGCAAATTCTGCGAGCGGGTGCGTTGCCGGCTTCGATCAAATACTTGGAAGAGCGCACCGTCGGGCCCTCGTTGGGAGCCGATTCCATTCGCCATGGCGTACAAGCCTCCGTCATCAGTTTGCTGGTGGTGATGATCTTTATGGTCTTCTACTACCGTTTGTCCGGCGTGAACGCGGTGCTCGCGTTGATCCTGAACTTGATTATCTTGCTGGCCGCGCTGGCCATGTTCGGCGCCGTCCTCACCTTGCCCGGTATCGCTGGTGTGATCTTGACGATCGGTATGGGCGTGGACTCCAACGTTCTGGTGTTCGAACGGATCCGTGAAGAAATACGCAACGGCAAGTCCTCCTCCGCAGCCGTCGAAGCGGGATTCGACAAGGCCTTTCTGACCATTATCGACACGCACGTGACCACCGTGGTTTCCGCGATTTTCTTGTTCATTTTTGGCACCGGTCCCATTCGCGGCTTCGCCATCACCCTGACCATCGGTTTGATTGCCAACGTGTTCACGGCCATCTACGTGTCCAAGACGATTTTCCATTACCACCTGGCGAAGATGGAGCGCCAGGCCGAACTCAGTATCTAGTCCGGCCCAAGAGTTTTAGTACCGGGTGGAAACCCTACCTGGGAACAAACGGAAACGCCTTGGAGTCTAATGAAGGGAAGCGCTAAACAGCATGATTGAGCTTTTCAAACAGCCCAATATCGACTGGATGGGCAAGGCCAAGTATTTCTTCGCCTTGAGCACGGTATTGTTGGTCATTGGTTGGGCGGCCATCTTTTTCAAGGGCGGCATCAAGTACGGAATCGATTTCAAGGGTGGTACCAACGTGGATGTGCGCTTCGCCCAGCCGCCGGACATTGATAAGCTGCGCGCCGGGCTCCGGGAGCAGGGCTTAGGCAACAGCGAAATTCAGAGCGTAAGCGACATCGCCACCTCCAACTCCAACGAAGTGTTGATCTTCTTGGAGCAGGGGGGGCAAGGCGATCAGGCTATCGACGAAGGCAAGACGAAGGTTCTCAAGGCTCTCAATGCTACCTACGGTTCCAACGATTCGAAACCAGACTTCAACTCCGTGACCGCCTCCGCTCTCGCCAACTTCCTTTCCCAGAGAGATCCTTTGGGCTTTTCGATTGCCGCCGGTGACAAGTATCAAGTCCTGGCCAAGAACCTGCTCGCCTATCGCGATAAAGAAAAAAACGGTGTCATTCGCAATTTTGCGGACCTCGCGCAAGTCAGCGGTGCCACCCCGGCCGTCGTAGCTGCCATCCAGGGCAACTATTCTCTCGCGCCGTTTGTCATTCGCAACGTTGATATCGTTGGCCCCAAGGTAGGTGCAGAACTACGCAATCAGGCCATTCGAGTAACCCTATGGGCTTTACTGGGCATGCTGGTGTATATTGCCTTCCGGTTCTACGGTGGGCAAATCGGTGGGTCCACAGGTTGGGCGGCCCGGGGCGCAGTCGGATTTATTCTCCGCTTCGTCGATCGCATTATTTTCGGCGTCGCTGCGGTTCTGGCGGTCTTTCACGATGTGCTCATCACTCTGGGTCTTTTCAAGATTTTCGGATTTGAAATATCACTGACGGTCATCGCGGCGTTGTTGACCTTAGTCGGATATTCGATGAACGACACCATCGTAATCTTCGACCGCATCCGGGAAAACAATCGCCTGTTGCGCAAGGAACCGTTCGCGGATGTGGTCAACAAGTCGATTAATCAGACTCTATCGCGAACGATCCTGACCAGCGGACTGACTTTCCTCACCGTGCTCGTCCTGTTCCTGATGGGCGGCCAGGTGCTTCGGGCGTTTGCCTTTGCCCTGGTGGTGGGGATTGTGGTAGGAACGTACTCCAGTTTTGGGATTGCAGCGCCGCTGGTCGTCGCCTGGAATCGTTGGCGCGGCCACGGCGTGGTAGCAGGCACCGGAACCGCAGCCGGCAACAAAACCCGTGGGAGCGAGGGCAGCGCAGCGCGCCTTGCGCCAGCGGGTAGGAGGTAGTGGTTACATATGTTTGAAGAAATGGTAGTTTCCACCACGATGAAGAAGACGAACAAGCCATGGACGGTCATGTTGTCCATGCTGTTCCAAATCGCCTTCCTCGCGATTCTCATTCTGATTCCGCTCATTTATACGGAAGCGCTGCCGAAGACGCTGATGTCTTCGATTCTTCTAGCGCCTCCACCTCCGCCACCTCCGCCTCCGCCGCCCGCCCCCGCGCAGATCGTACATATCAAGCCGGTGGCGCACCTGATGGAGGCCGGGAAGTTGGTGGCCCCCAAGGTCATCCCGAAGGATGTCAAAATTATTAAGGAAGAAGAACAACCGCCCGACATGGGCGCCGGAATCGCTGGGGGAGTTCCCGGCGGCGTTGCCGGTGGTTCCATGGGCGGCGTGATCGGCGGCGTGATTGGTGGCGCGGGTTCTGCGGCTCCACCGCCGCCAAAGCCCAATGTCACGCGTACTCGCGTTGGTGGCGCCGTGCAGGCCGCCAAGCTGGTGAATCGCGTTCAGCCGATGTACCCGCCACTGGCGCGCCAGACGCGCATCAGCGGCACTGTGAAATTGCATGCCATCATCGGAAAGTCCGGAAACGTCGAGCAGTTACAGGTGGTCTCCGGCCATCCGTTGTTGGTGCAAGCGGCGCTCGACGCCGTGAGGCAGTGGCGCTATCAGCCGACGCTGCTGAACGGTGAACCGGTCGAAGTCGACACCGAAATCGACGTTATTTTCTCTCTCGCTCAGTAGTGCCACGGGGCGACGCAGGAGTCGTGGGAGCCTCGCGTCGTTCTGAGTACGCAGTCGAATTTACATCTTGTGGGTTCCTGCCCGCGGGGGCCACTCGGAAATAAGGAGCAAACGAATGTTAGCAACAGTGTTTGTCTATGCGGCATGGCTTCAGGAGGCCGCCACCAGCTGGGACCTCCGTTCCATGTGGGGTAATATGGGTCTTCTCGCGAAGATCGTCGTGGTCATTCTGTTCATTCTTTCGGTCTATTCGTTCGGCGTGATGATTGACCGGTTCCTGATGTACAACAACGCGCGCAAGCAGTCGCGTTTGTTCGTGCAGCAGGTGGCGGGTGCGCTCAAGGATGGCAAGCTTGATGAAGCGATCGCCATTGCCGAGCGCAACAAGAAGAGCCACATCGCCAAGGTTGTGGCGACGGGCCTCTCGGAATTCCAGTCCGCCTCCCAGCAAGTCTCTGACGCCGAAGTCATCGAAGCCGCCAAGCGCGGTCTCGAGCGCTCCGTCGCCATCGTTCACGCGGAAATGAAGCGCGGTCTTTCGGCGCTCGCCACGATTGGTTCGACGGCTCCGTTCGTCGGACTGTTCGGCACGGTGGTCGGGATTTTGAACGCGTTTAAGGGCATCGAGTCGCAGAAGGCCACCGGTCTGTCGGCGGTTGCCGGCGGTATCGCGGAAGCCTTGGTTACCACGGCGTTTGGTTTGCTCGTCGCGGTTCCCGCGGTGTGGGCTTATAACTATTTCACCAATCGCGTCGAAGCTTTCGACGTCGAGATGGACAACTCTTCGATGGAGTTGATCAACTACTTCATTCTGCGCCGCGGCGCAAAGAAGTAACCCGGAAAGAGGTAGACCATGGCCTATAAACCACAGGCCGGAGCTCAGATGGCGGCGCCAAACGTCATTCCGATGGCGGACATCATGCTCGTGTTGCTGATCATCTTCATGGTGGTCACGCCCATGTTGCAGAAGACCCATCAGGTGGATTTGGCCTCCGTCAGTGATCCCCGAGACATGAAAGACGCCGACAAGGACGACGCCGTCGTCGTTGCCGTTACCCGGGATGGCAGCATCTATCTTGGTAACACCAAGACCAAGAAAGAAGAGCTCACCGGCCAGATCAAGGATCAGATCGCCAATAAGCTGGACAAGACCGTCTACGTGAAAAGCGACGCGCGCGCCAAGTACGGCGACGTGGTTGCCATCGTCGACGAAATTCGTTCCGCTGGCGTCGATTCTCTTGGCCTGCTCACGGAAAAAACCAAAGCACTTGGTGGCACAAACACTCAAGCCCCGGCGAATAAACCCGCTGGCGGCGCCTGAGTCGTCTAGGTTCGCTTTACCGTAGTCGTCATTCGTTTGCTGAGTGCATGGATCCGCGCCGGCTCCCACCCGGCGCGGCCAGCTCCTCCAGAAACTGGACGCCGCGGATCAATGAGGAGAATTAGCAATGGGGATGGACGTTGGAAGTAGCTCAGGAGCCATGGCCACGCCGAATATCGTGCCGCTCATCGATATTCTGCTGGTGCTGATCATCATCTTCATGGTCATCACCCCGTTAACGCCCAAGGGCCTCGATGCCCTCGTACCGCAGCCGTCGCCCAATCAGCAGCAGAATGTGGAACTGGAGAACAAGACGGTTGTTGTCCAGGTGCTGATGGGCGGCAAGCTCAAAATCAACAATGAGGACACCACTTGGGAGCGCCTCGAACCGCGCATGGAACAGATCTTCAAGGACCGCGCGGAAAAAGTGGCGTTCGTCAAGGGCGATAACGATGTTCAGTTCATGGATGTGGCCCACGCCATCGATCTGATGAAGCAAGCCGGTATCGACCGGGTCGGCCTGATCACCGCTAAGCTCGAGGCCGGCCAGTAAGATTTCGTCGTTGGTTTTCGCGGGTTGTGAGAGTCCTCCTCGCCGGGCGTACGTACCGGGAAACGAGGTGGCTCATGGGCAACGGTTTTAGTGGTGGTAGTAACGGGATAGTTTCGGATGTGAATGTAGTCCCGCTGATTGATATTCTGTTGGTGCTTCTGGTCATGTTCATGATCATTCCGCGCCGGCAGATGGGCCTTTCGGCGAGTTTGCCGCAGGATGTGCGCGGCCCGGCTCCGCCGGCCAATCCGGAAACTATCATCGTTCAGGTCGCGTCGGATGGCACGATTCGCTTGAACGGTTCGGCTGTACAGCACGATGATTTGCGCGGTGGTCTGGAACAACTCTTCGCTCTGCGTGCTCATCGCGTTGCTTTTCTTCAGGGTGATCGTTCTCTCGAGTTTCAGATGGTTGCTCAGGTTCTGGACGTCATGCACAGTGCGGGCGCTTCCCCGGTAGGATTAGTGACATCCGAACTGGAAAAAAACCGCTGAACGTGATGGAATGGCCCCTATAGGGCGCAAGTGAATCCACGCGCCAGCCTCCGACTCTTCGGGGCGGTGCGATTCAGGGATGGAAGCTTCCATGACTCAAGTACTGGTTGGACGGGGGACATCCTCGCGATTCTCCCGCATTGCCTGCCAAATGTTTTCTTTGGCGGTGCTCTTCATACTCGTCGCTGGCATGTCCGGATGCAATAAGCTCCGTGCCCGTGATCTTCTGAACAAAGGTGTGGCCTCGTTTAAAAATGCGCAATTCGATGCGGCCGTAGAAGATTTCAAGCAGGCCAAGGAACTCGATCCGGACCTCGTCAACGCTCGCTTGTATCTCGCTACCGCTTATGCAAGCCAATACATTCCGGGAGCTCCCTCGGATGAAAACATGCGCCATGGCCAGGAAGCCATCGCGGAATACAAAGATGTACTCGACAAGGATGCCAACAACATCAGCGCCATCGACGGTCTGGCCTCGATCCTTTACCAGATGGCGGGACAGCCGTTTGACGCCAAGAAGTTTGAGGAATCCAAGGCTTATCACGAAAAGCACATCGCTCTGAAGCCTCAGGATCCCCAGCCCTACTATTCCATCGGCGTCATTGACTGGGCGCTTGCGTATCGTGCCAATACCGAAATGCGTTCGGACTACAACAAGGCGCACATCAACAAGCAGGTCAAAGACACCGACCCGATGCCACCGGACGTTCGCAAGGAATACGCCGAAAAGTATGGGGCCATGGTCGACGACGGCATCACCAGTCTGAAGAAGGCCATCGAGCTCAAGCCGGATTACGACGACGCCATGACCTATCTCAACCTGCTCTATCGCCGCAAGGCCGACATGGTCGAATCTAGCGCGGAGCGCGATCAGTTCACCAAGATGGCCGATGATCTTCTCGACAAGGTCAAGGAGATCAAGCAGAAGCGCGCGGAACAGCCCCAACCGGCAGCCTGACGCGCAGTCCATTCGCTATCCCGGTTACAGGCCCTGGTGCTCTCCGCCGGGGCCTTTTCCTTTTCGTACCCTGCGGGGGACCGCCTACATCTACGTTTATAGGAACGCCCCCTGCCCCGTGCCGCTCTTCCCCCTCCGGGCCGGCGGGCGTAGACTAAGTTATGGGATCCCGCGCTAACCTGCCCCTGAACTTTAACCGCGACCGCACCGAGCGCCAGATCGATGCCCGGCTCGAAGAACTGCTGCAAAAACTGCGCGTCCACCGTCCCTCCGAAGATCCCTGGCTGGTTCGCCGCGCCTACGATATTGCTGCCGAACGCCACCGCGACCAGTTCCGTAGCTCCGGCGACCCCTACATCACCCACCTCCTGGAAGTGGCGCACATTCTTGCGGACATGAAGCTGGACGCCACTACGCTGGCCGCTGCGCTTCTTCACGACGCCATCGAGGACACGGAATATCCTGTCTCCCGCCTGGAAGAACGTTTTGGCGCAGAGGTCGCCCATCTGGTCGAGGGCGTCACCAAAATCGGCCGCCTGAACATGATGGCTCCGGAAGCGCGCCAGGCCGAGAACGTCCGCAAGATGCTGCTGGCGATGGTGAACGACGTTCGCGTCGTCCTCGTCAAGCTGGCCGATCGTTTGCACAACATGCGCACCCTGGAATTCCTGCCGGAATCCAAGCAGCAACGCATCGCGCGCGAAACCATGGATATCTACTCACCCATCGCGCACCGCTTGGGCATGGCATTGATCAAAGGCGAGCTCGAAGATCTATCCTTCCGTTACCTCGAGCCGGATGCGTACCTCTCGCTGCAGAAAGAAGTCACGGACAAGGCCCCCATTCACAAGCGTTTTCTGGAGGAAGTGCAAAACGCCATTCGTTCCCGCCTGGTCGAAAACAGCATTCCGGCGGAACTGGAAGCCCGCGTTAAGGGATTGTATTCGCTGCACCGCAAAATCATTCGGCAGGAACGCAGCCTCGATCAAATTTACGATTTGCTCGCCGTCCGCGTTATCACCGACACGGAGCGCAACTGCTACGCCGCGCTGGGCGTAGTTCACCATATCTGGCGTCCCGTGCCCGGTCGCTTCAAAGACTACATCGCCATGCCGCGGCCAAATCTCTACCAGTCGCTCCACACCACCGTCATTCACGGCGGTCAGCCATTCGAAATTCAGATTCGGACGCAGGAAATGCACCGCATCGCCGAAGAAGGAGTTGCGGCGCATTGGAAATATAAGGATGGCCGGCCGGTTTCCAATGACGACGACCAGCGCATCGCCTGGATGCGCCAGCTGATCGAGTGGTCGCAGGAATTGCAGGAACCTGGCGAGTTTCTATCGACACTGAAAGTGGATCTCGCGCCCGTCGAGGTCTATGCATTCACACCAAAAGGGCGCGTGCTGGAATTGCCCAAGGGCGCCACGCCGGTGGACTTTGCGTACTCGGTGCACACGGAGGTCGGCCACCAGTGTGTCGGCGCCAAAGTGAACGGTCAGATGGTGACGCTGCGCCACGAAATCGTCTCTGGCGACGTGGTGGAAATTCTCACGCAGAAAGGGCACAAGCCCAGCCGCGATTGGCTGAGCTTCGTCAAATCT
>Ga0335085_10007517_pt1 | contig 16871 bp, 10 predicted proteins | sample Lox_Sample_45_FD_206712 | JGI IMG/M metagenome (GOLD analysis project Ga0335085, IMG submission 206712) | Soil microbial communities from Loxahatchee National Wildlife Refuge, Florida, United States - Lox_Sample_4.5 | ecosystem: Environmental > Terrestrial > Soil > Wetlands | place: USA...
CGAGCATCGAGGGGCTGGGGGTGGTCGAGAGCGGCCAGCCGATCGACACGCCATCCCTCTCTTCCGCGAGGCAATTCGTCTTGACCGTCCAGGGGGGCGGGCAGGAGGTGCAGGCGTCCCTGACCGTCGAGGTCGGCTACCGGGATCGGATCCGCCAGCTCGACGACGCGCCGGTCGCCCGCAGCGGCCATCTGGCGGCGGCCCTCCTGGAGGGCAGCGCGCTCCTCGTGGGCGGGTACTCGTCCGAGTCACCGAACGTGCCGGACTCGGATACCAGCGAGCGGTTCGACCCGGTCACCGAGAAGTTCTCCCCCGGCCCCGCCCTCGCCTTCAGCGCGCTCGACCAGTCCTTCACCGTGGCCATTCCACTGCGCACCGGCTTCCTGCTCGCGGGAGGTGGCATCAACAGCGGCATCCCTCTTCAAACCCGGAGCCAGCTCCTGAGCCAGACCTTCGATCCGGCGCAGCAGGCGTTTTCCCGGGCCGGGGATCTCCAGGTCGACCAGTCCCTCGCCGGTGACGGCGCCGCCACCCTCCTCGGCGATGGTCGGGTGCTGTTCACCGGCGGCGACGCGACCGGCAGCCGGAACACCGAGCTGTTCGATCCCGACACCCGCCGCTGGACGGCGGGGCCGGAGATGGTGGTCGGGCGCCGCGCGCAGACGGCGACGCTGCTTCGGGATGGCCGGGTTCTGATCGCCGGCGGCATCGTGTGCTGCTCGGGCGGCGGCTTCACCACCGCCGCCGAGCTCTACGATCCGAGCACGGGAACCTTTCGGCCGACCGGCTCGCTCGGCTCGGCCCGGGGCTTCCATCGGGCGACGTTGCTCCGCGACGGGAGAGTTCTGGTGACCGGCGGATTCGGGAAGCGGGACGCCTCGGGTGTCCAGGAGCCGCTGGGCACCGAGATCTACGATCCGAGCACCGAGCAATTCAGCCCGGCCGGGGCGCTCCAGGTCGAGCGCGTCTTCCACTCGCAGGTGCTGCTCACCGACGGCCGGGTTCTGGTGGTTGGCGGCGGCCCGGTCAACGCCTCGGTGGACGTGGGCATCCCGGTGACCGAGCTGTTCGACCCCCGGACGAACCAGTGGACCACCGGGCCGACGCTCGACCCGGCCTGGTTCGGCGTCACGGCGACTCTCCTGGCCAACGGCAAGGTCCTCCTCTTCGGCGGTGAGGCGCAGGACGGATCCCCGCAGCCCACGGCCCTGCTCTACGAGTGACCGGCCGGCGGATCCCGCCTCACCCTCTCGACCCGACCCTCCAGCCGTTGCCTTGAGCGATCCGATGACGCAAGCTCGGGCGGAGTACCGTCCAGGCGTTCGAGAGGGGCCTCGATGGCGTGGCGCTTCGTCGGATGGCGACTGCTCGCGCTGGCTCTCCTCGCCGGAGGCTCGGCACGGGCGGCCGAGGACTGGGTGGCGGAGCAGCCCCCCTGCACCGGGACGGGCCCGGTGGATCTCAACCGTCGGCCGATGCCGGACTACGACGGACGGGGCCCGGAGCCGGAGGGGTGCAAGGCCCTGATCTGGATCCCCCGCTTCTTGCTCTCGCCGCTCTACCTGGTCACCGAGTACGCGCTCCGCCAGCCCATCGGCGCAGGGGCCACCGAGGCGGAGAAGAACAACTGGCCCACCTACCTGATCAACATCCTCGAGTTCGGCCCGAACCGCGAGGGCGGCATCTTCCCGACGTTCTTCATCGACTTCAACTTGCGTCCGAGCGTCGGCCTGCACTTCTTCTGGAACGACTTCCTCGCCAAGGGGAACCGCATCACCTCCGACGCCGCCTACGGCGGCACCCAGTGGGTCAGCCTCGCCGTGGGAGACATCTACAAGTTCTCGGACACCGAATCGCTCTCCGGTCAGCTGCGCTGGAACCGGCGTCCGGACAGCCTCTACTACGGCATCGGCTCGTCGACGTTGAACACCTACCAGTCGCGCGTGGGCAGCGACGTCATCCTGGGCATCGTCACCTACAAGATGCTCCTCGCGAAGCTGGTGGAGCTGGAGACGGCGGCCAGCATCAAGCGCACCATCTACCAGAACTATTCGTGCTGCGGAGACCCGTCGCTGCAGCAGCGCGTCGAGGCCGGGCAGCTCCCACCGCCTCCGGGGTACCAGCAGAACTACACCGCCACCGCCGTCAACGTGAAGGCGGTGGTCGACACCCGCCCGCCGCGGCCGGAGCCGCAGAGCGGCATCCGCGCCACGGTCGGTCTCAGGCCGGGGGTGGATGTCGGGAAGGGCATCGACGGGGTGTGGCTGCGCTACGGGGCCCAGGTGGAGGGCTTCTGGGACGTCACCGGAAAGGCACGGGTGCTGAGCCTGGGCATCACCGCGCTCTTCGTCGACCCGCTGGGCTCGAGCACGGTTCCCTTCACCGAGCTCATCTCGCTCGGCGGCGTGGAGCCGTTCGTCGGCTTCAATCCGGGTCGGCTCCTGGACCGGAGCGCGCTGGTCGCCCAGCTCGGCTGGCACTGGCCGGTGTTCGCCTACCTGGACGGCGTGGCGTCGGTCTCCTTCGGCAACGTGTTCGACGCCCATCTGCAGAACTTCAGCTTCTCCCTGCTCCGGCTCGGCGCCGAACTCGGGCTGCGCACCACCGGCACCGGCAGCAGCACCTTCGAGATAGTGTTCGGCGTGGGCACGGAGACGTTCGCCAACGGCCTCCAGACCACCGGGTTTCGCTTTGCCTTCGGGGTCGTCTATGGCCTCTAGAATCGGCGCCGGGCTGGGCCTGGCCATCACCCTGCTCTCCGCGTGCAGCGCGCCGATCCGTCCCTATTCGGCGAAGCCCATCCTCTGGAAGGACGACGACGAGCGGCCGTTCGAGAAGAAGCCGGAGGTCTACTGGTCGCCGCTGATCTGGAACGGCACCGACAAGCTGGTCTTCATGCCCATGTCGGATGCCACCAGCCTCAAGATGGGCAAGGAGTCCGTCAACGTCAACGCGGTGGACGAGGTGCCGGCGTCGTCCTGGTACACCAACCGCCTCGCCACCGGGACGATGACCGTGGAGGAGATGGCGCGGGGGTCCTGTCGCGGGAAATCACCCGAGGAGGACCGCCCCTGGACGGTCACCAACGCGAAGTACGACGGCCAGACGCCGGGCTTCAACATCCGGACCCCGTCGGGCGCGCGCTACCTGCTCAAGTTCGATGACCAGAAGCAGCCGGAGCGCGCCTCGGCCGCGGACGTCGTCGGCAGCAGGGTCTACCACGCGGCCGGCTTCACCGCGCCCTGCAACCGGGTGGTCTACTTCGAGTCCACGGACATGGTGGTCCAGGAGCAGGCGGACCCCGGAGTGAGCGGAAAGAAGGTGACCCGCGAGCGCGTCGACGAGCTCCTGGCCCTGGTGCCCCGCGAGAAGGACGGACGGCTCCGGGCGATGGCCTCCCAGCTGCTGGAGGGCCAGCCGCTCGGTCCGTGGAAGTACGAGGGGGTACGCATCGACGACTCGAACGACATCATCCCCCACGAGGACCGGCGGGAGGTCCGGGCCACCCGCGTGCTCGGAGCGTGGCTCAACCACTACGACCACGGCGAGAACAACACCCTGGACATGTGGATCAAGGTCCCCGCCGGGGGCGGCTACGTGAAGCACGACACGCTCGACTGGGGCGACTCCATCGGATTCCTGTGGGGGACCGACGAGCTGAGCCGCAGGCTCGGTCACTCCTACTATTTCGACTTCGGGACCGCCGGCCGGGACTTCTTCACCTTCGGCGCGGTGGAGCGACCCTGGGACCGGGCCCACATGGGCAAGGCAGGGCCGACGCTCGGCTACTTCACCGACGAGGACTTCGACCCGGAGGACTGGCATCCGGGGTATCCCAATCCGGCCTTCTCGCGGATGACGGAGCGCGACGCAGCCTGGATGACGCGCATCGTGGCCCGCTTTCCCAACGCAGCCATCGAGGCCATCGTCGCCGAGGCGAAGCTGTCCGATCCCACGGTCCGGGAGGAGCTGGTCCGCATCCTCGAGGGCCGGCGGGACAGGATTCTCCAGCGCTGGCTGTCGAAGCTGTCCTCGCTGGCCGACGCCACGGTGCGAGCCGGTGCCGCCGGACCGGAGCTGTGCGTTCGCGACCGCGCCGAGGACGCCGGGTGGCCGCCGGGGCCCAGTCCGGCGGCGCGCCTCTGGACCACCCGGCGGGGCGGGCCGCACCAGCTCGCCGTGGCGCGGACGGATGGACTCTTGTGCATGCCCCTCCCGGACGGCCGGAGCGATTACCTGGTGGTGGACATCGTCACCGGGCGACCGTCCCAGCTCCCGCTCCGGGTACACCTGCGCGGCGACCCCACGCTGGCGCTGGTCGGCGTCGAGCGCCCGAGCAGCGACCAGGCCCCATCGGGCTTGCCCTACCTGGTGGCGGCACCCTGAGCCAGAAGCTCACCTCTTCACCTCCTCCAGCCGGCAGATGAAGCCCCATCCGCCGCCGAGCTCGCTCACCGCCAGCACCAGCTCGTTGCGGCCCTTCTTCAGGGGAAGGTAGAGGGCATCGTTTTCCGGATTGACGATGCCGAGGAAGGCGGGGTCGCGGAAGTTCTGCGCGCTGCGGCCGCGGTAGAGCATCTTCCCGTTCAGGAAGACGCTCACCTCGTCGCTGTAGCCGATGGCGAGCTTCTTCACCTGGTCCCGCTCGGAGACGATGCTCGTCCGAGCGTAGACGACCTTCATGCCCGGCTGCGGCTCGAGACGCCTGGAGAAGTCGTTGGCGAAGGTGACCCGGGGGTGCGGACTCTCGCGGTACCGATTGATGACCACGAAGCCGGGCGGTTCGGCCTCGACTTCCTGCCAGGACATGGCCGCGCTCTCGGATGCGGTGAGCGGACGCTCCAGATTCCGGTCCAGCGCGCCGAGGGAGGGCGACAGGCTCCACCTGGTCAGCGTGCCGGGGGGCATCGGGGGCGGGTGGCGCTCCCAGGGGACGTCCGGCGTGGAGCGAATCTCGAAATTCGAGAAGTAGGTCGCGCCGGTGAGGACGGCCAGCGCCACCTGTCCCTTCTGAACGCCGCTCTTCAGATCGTTCGCCACCAGCGCCGGCTTGGCCATGTCCTTCACGTAGAGCCTGGCCTCTGTCCCCACCACCTCCAGGCGGAGGTGAAACCACTCGTCCTTCGGGATTTCGACCGCCCCGGTGAATCCCGGGCCGTTGTAGATCTGCCAGTTGAGGCCGGTGTTGAGGACCGGCGTGTACTGCATGGCGTCGGGCGCGCCGGACTTGTGCTGGCGGAGGTAGAACCACTCGGAATTGGCCCCGTCGTTGGCAATCCGGAACTGGATCCCGAAGAAGCCACGGCCGGCCGGCGTGGCGACATCGACGTCGATGACGCCGTCGCGCATCTCGAAGTCCTTCACCACCGCCGCGCCGCCGTCGAGCAGCAGGCACTTCCGGCCCTTGTACTCGGTCGGCTTGGCCTCCCCCTCCAGCTCCCAGCGCGGGGAGTCCGGAGGAAGGGTGAGCGTCTGCGAGGGCTGTGAATGAGCGACGGTGCCGAACAGGATCGCGCACAGCGCGACGCGTCGAACCATGGATGACCTCCGCCGAACGGACAGCCACCGGCGCGCACCCGTCCCGGCAGGCTGCAGCGAGCCGGTCGATTCCTGCAGCGAAGCAGGCGGCTACTTGAAGTCAACGGCGGTCGAGGAGACAGAACGCCGGTGCGGGATTCACCCCAGCGCCTCCGCACACTCCGCGCGACGCCGCACCTTCCGTTCGTGAGAGCAACCTCCGTCCGGCGCTTCGCCGTACACTCCCGGCCCGTGCCCTCCCCTCCTCGCTACGAGCTCTACTACTGGCCGTCCATCCAGGGCCGCGGCGAATTCGTCCGCCTCGCCTTCGAGGACGCGGGCGTGCCCTACGTCGACGTGGCGCGGCTCTCCCCGCCCCGAGGCGGCGTGCCCGCGCTCCTCCGGTTTCTCCGCGGCCAGCCGGGATTCCCGCTCCCGTTCGCCCCGCCCTTCCTGAAGGTGGGCACGCTGCTCATCGCCCAGACGGCCAACATCCTCCAGTACCTCGCTCCGCGCCTGGGCCTGATCGGCAAGAGCGAGGCGACCCGCCTCTTCGCGCACCAGCTCCAGCTCACCATCGCCGACGTCGTCGCCGAGGTGCACGACACGCACCATCCCATCGCCGCCGGCCTCTACTACGAGGACCAGCGCACCGAGGCCCGCCGCTGCTCGGCGCACTTCGTCAGCGAGCGGATGCCGAAGTTCCTCGGCTATTTCGAGCGGGTCCTCGAGCAAGGCCCGAAGCGCGGCCACCTCGCCGGACGGGCCTTCTCCTACGTCGACCTCTCTATGCTCCAGCTGCTGGAGGGGCTCTCCTACGCGTTCCCGCGCGCGTTCTCGAAGCGGACCCGCGCCATCCCGCGGCTGCTCGCGCTGCGCGATGAAATCGCCCGGCGCCCGCGCCTAACCGCCTACCTCGCTTCGCCCCGCCGCCTGCCCTTCAGTGAGGAGGGCATCTTCCGGCACTACCCCGAGCTGGACGAGCGCCCGTGACGGCGCCGGCTCAGGGCCGGCTGGCCCTGGGGGGGCGCAGCGTGAGCGCGATGCCGGCCAGGATGGCAACGCCGGCGAGCCCGATCCGTACCGTCAGCTGCTCGCCGAGCAGCGCCGTGGCCCCGATGCCGGCCAGCACCGGCACGGCGAGCTGAACGACCGCCGCGCGCGTCGCGCCGAGCGAGGGGACGACCTCGTACCACAGGCTGTACCCACCCGCCGAGGCGAGCGCGCCGGAGGCGGCCGCCAGCAGCGCCCCCTCGGCGGTCACCGAGAAGCTGCGCACCAGCGCGATGCTGAGAGCGATGGTGAAAGGCAAGGACCAGAGGAAGTTGTCGGCGTTGGTGGTGAGTGGGTCCCGCGCCTGTCGTCCGCGGAGCGAGTAGGCGCCCCAGGCGACGCCGGCGGCGAGCATGAGCACGGCGCCGACGGGATCCGGGGCGCTTGCACCCGGAACCGTGAGGTAGATCAGCCCGCCGAGCGCGACGGCGATGCCCAGCCACTGAAACGCTCCGGGCCGGTTCCCGCGCACGACGCTCCATCCGAGCATCGTCACCTGGACCGCTCCGAAGAGGATCAGCGCGCCCACCCCGGCCCCGATGCGGAGGTAGGCGAGAGAGAACGCCGCGGCGTACAGGAAGAGCCAGAGCCCGGAGGCGATGCTGCCGCTCCGCGGATGTGCTTGCCGCCGCAAGGCCACAATGAGCGCCAGCGCCGCCGCGCCGGAGACGAGCCGGATGGAGGTGAAGGTGGCCGCGTCGACCAGGCGTGGCCGGAGCGCCGCTCGACAGAGGAGCGAGTTGGCCGCGAAGCAGACCAGCGTCGCCGCGGTGAGCACGGCCGTTCTCACCAGCGAGGTCGCCCGCCGCGGTGACGGTTCGCCCGAGGTCATGGGCGAAGCTCGGAACCGTCTCCGGGGCGACGCTCTCTCATCCAGGCACCCTCTAGCCTCGAGCGTCGAGGCGCGCCAGTCGTTTGGCCGCCTAGCGCCCGGGCCGGGGGCGCCCCGGGGCGAGCCTGTCCGCGACGCCCCGGAGCGCGGCGGTCACCAGCTCGGCCACGGCGCGCACCCGAGGGATCGAGCGCGCGTCCGGCCGCATCCCGAGCCACAGCTCGCGCGGGGGCGGCACGGGCGAGAGATCCAGCCAGCTGAGCCCCTGCGTCTCGTCACCCACCAGTCGCGGGAGCAGCGCCAGACCCGCGCCTCCGGCGGCCAGCGTCGCGAGGAGCAGGCGACCGTTGGCGCGCGCCGCGACCTGTGCCGCGCAGGCGTGAGCCTTGAGCCACGCCGCGTCTCCTCTGCCCGCCTCGTCGGTCAGGGTCAAGAAGCGATGGCCCGGCGAGCCGGCACCCAGGTCGGGTAGCCCCCGTGCCTTCACGTAGCCGGCCGATGCGTAGAGGCCGAGCTCCGCCACCGCCACCCGCCGCTGGAGGAGGCCGGGATGCTCGAAGCGCGCGGCGCGCACGGCCAGGTCGCTCTCCCCGCGCGGAAGGTTGAGCCACCGTGCCTCGGCCACGACCTCGACGGTGAGATCCGGATGGCGCTGCCCGAAGGTCGCCAGGGCCGGGGCGAGCACGGCGCTGCACAGCCATTCCGACGCCGTGAGCTTCACCGATCCCCGCAGCCTCCGGGTGTCGAGCGCAGCCGCCCGGTCGGCGGCGAGCACCGCCTCCTCGATGCGCTCGGCCTGGGCGACCAGCACCTGGCCGGCGTCGGAGAGCCGATAGCCGTCGGGGGTCCTCTCGACGAGCTGCGTTCCGAGCTTCTTCTCCAGCGAGGAGACGCGCCGGCCCACCGTGGGCTGGCTCACCCGCAGCGCTGCGGCCGCCGCGGTCAGCGTCTCTCCCCGGGCCAGGGCGAGGAGGAAGCGGAGGTCGTCCCAGCGCTCGATCACCGGAGGCTATTCAATTCTGTAGGACTGCCATGCACAAGTGTTGTGTAGCCGCGCCCCGGCCGCGAGCGTCTCCGGAGGAATGGCTCCGTCCGCCCTGCTCGCCCTGTCCCTGCTCCTCCTTCCGACATCCTCGGCGGAGGCGTCGACGGCATGCCGCCTTCCCGACACCCCGACCTCTGCCGAGGCCGCCTCCGACGTGCCGGCGGTCTGGCCGGAGAAGGTCTACTACCGGAACGTCTCGGTGCGGGGGCATCGCATCTTCTACCGGGAGAGCGGTCAGCCCGGTCGCCCGGTGGTGGTGCTGCTCCACGGCTTCCCGGCGTCCTCGCACACCTACCGCGAGCTGATCCCCCTGCTCTCAGGCCGGTACCACGTCCTCGCGCCCGACGACCTGGGCTCGGGATTCAGCGACCGACCGAGCCCCGACCAGGTCACCTACACCTTCGACCTCCTGGCCGAGCACGTGACCGGCTTCCTCGAGGCCCTGGGCATCGACCGGTACGTCCTCTACATGCAGGACTTCGGATCGCCGGTGGGCTTCCGGGTGGCGCTCGCCCATCCCGAGCGGCTCCGGGGGCTGGTGATCCAGAACGCCAACGCCTACCTCGAGGGGTTGACCGAGGCGCGGCGGACGATGTTCCGGCGCTTCCACGACGACCGTTCCCCGGAGGGTGTCGCGGCGGTGGAGGTCCTGGTCAGCCCGGACAGCGTCAAGAACCGGCAGTACCTCCGTGACGTCCCGGGCGAGCGCGCGGAACGGATGAGCCCGGACGCCTGGACGCACGACCTGGGCTTCCTGGTCACGGCGCAGGCCAGGCGCATCCAGGTCCAGCTCTTCCAGGACTACCAGAACAACATCGATGCCTACCCGGCGTGGCAGGCCTTCCTGCGTCGCCGGCAGCCGCCCACGCTCATCGTCTGGGGAAAGAACGACCCGGCCTTCATTCCCGCCGGCGCCGAGGCGTACCTCCGGGACCTCGCGAGCGCGGAGCTGCACCTCATCGACGCCGGCCACTTCGCGGTCGAGGAGCAGGCGGTGCTCATCGCCCAGTACATGGTCCGCTTCCTGGAGCGGCTACCGCCCTCCCCGGTGGTGCAGGCGCGGCCGAGCGGCGGATAGGTCCATCGCCTCGCCCGGAGGCGTGCGCCGCGCCGTCGGCATGGTCATTCGAGCAGGTCGCGCTGGCTCCGGCCCAGGCGCCGGGGCCCAAACCTCGGATGGGGTGCGACTCCTAGGCCGACGGCCGCGCAGCCCGCCGCGGCTGGCAGATGGACGCGAGGATGGCGGTCAGCTGCTCCGGGTTCACCGCCCGGCCGGTGTCCTTGCCAGCAGCGAGCGCCAGGTCGTTGAGCGAGACGAGACCCACCAGGCGACCATTGGCGTTCACCACCGGAAGGCGTCGCACTTGCTTGGCCCGCATGGTCTCACCGGCGATCTCCGTGCTCTGCGTCTCGCGGACGGTGTGGATGTCCTTCGACATCACTTCCGAGACCTTGAGCTGGGGAAGCGGCTTCCCGGTGAGATAGGCGGACATGCCGATGTCCCGGTCGGTGATCATCCCGATCGGCTTGTTCGCGGAGTCCACGACGGGCACCGACCCGATGTCGTTCTCCCACATCAGCTTCGCGGCCGTGTTCAGCGAGTCCTCAGGCCGGCAGGTGGACACCTTGGCATTCATCACTTTCTCGATGTTCATGGCGCCTCCTTCTGGTTGCTCGAGAGTCGGAGCAAGCCTTGAGCCAACGGGTGGATGGCGTCGAAACGCGAAAGATTTTCGCGTCGGCGGCGACGGGCCCACCGTCATCGGGGTGCCGGGTCACAACCGCTGGTGAATGTTGATCTGACTGGGCTCGGGCCCTCCGGAGCCGCAAGCCCCCGCCGCGCAAGGAATACGAGAGAGTTGGCCCGTCCTCGGTCACCGTCGACCGGCGGACGGCGACTGCGCAAGACGCGCCGGGCCGGGGAAACCTTTGCGCAGGAGCGCTCAGGCGCGGGTCGATCCCGAAAGGCACGCGGCTTGCTCTCGCCAGGGGCATGGCTGCCAAACACCTGCTCTTCAAGTCTGCCGCCCGGGAGAAGATCCTCGCCGGCGCCCGCCAGCTGGCCGATACCGTCCGGGTCACCCTGGGCCCCAAATCCAAGGCGGTCCTCATCGAGAAGAAGTGGGGCAAGCCGCTCGTCTGCGACGATGGCGTGACCATCGCCAAGGAACTGGAGCTCAAGGACGCGGAGGAGAACCTGGGCGTCCAGATGCTCCGCGATCCGGCCGAGCGCACCCAGGCGGCGGTCGGCGACGGGACGACCACCTCGATGCTGCTCGCCTTCGGCATCCTCGAGGAGGGAGTCCGCAACGTCGTCGCCGGAGCGAGCGCCGTGGACCTGAAGCGAGGTCTCGAGCGCGGCGTGCAGGCAGTCATCGCGGCGCTCAAGCAGCTGTCCAAGCCCATCCAGAGCCGCAAGGAGAAGGCCCAGGTAGCGACCATCGCCGCGCACGGGAATCAGACGGTGGGCAACCTGGTGGCCGATGCCCTGGAGAAGGTCGGTGCCGAGGGCGTGATCACCGTCGAGGAGGCGAAGGGAACGGAGACGACGATGGAGGTCGTCGAGGGGATGCAGTTCGACCGCGGCTATCTATCTCCCTACTTCGTCACCGATGCCGAGCGGATGGAGTGCGTGCTCGAGGACGTCCTCGTCCTGCTCCACGACAAGCGCATCTCCACCATGACCGGTCTGTTGCCGCTGCTCGAGCACACGGTGAAGGCCGGCAAGCCGCTGCTCATCGTCGCTGAGGACGTGGAGGCCGAGGCCCTGGCCACGCTGGTGGTGAACAAGGTCCGCGGGACCCTGCATTGCGTGGCGGTGAAAGCACCGGGCTTCGGTGATCGTCGCCGGGCGATGCTGGAGGACATCGCCATCCTCACCGGCGGTCAGGTCATCGCCGAGGAGCTGGGGGTCAAGCTGGAGAAGGCATTGCCCGAATGGCTGGGCCGGGCCAAGCGAATCGTGGCCGACAAGGACAACACCACAATCGTTGGCGGGGGCGGGAAGAAGAGCCTCATCGAAGCGCGCATCGGACAGATCCGCCGGGAGATCAAGGACACCACCAGCGACTACGACCGGGAGAAGCTGCAGGAGCGCCTGGCCAAGCTGGCGGGCGGGGTGGCCGTGATCCGGGTGGGAGCCGCCTCGGAGGTGGAGCTCAAGAACCGCAAGGATTCGTTCGACGACGCGATCAGCGCCACCAAGGCGGCCGTGGCCGAGGGAATCGTTCCCGGGGCCGGGCTTGCCTACCTGCGCGCGGCTGCGGCCGTGGAGAAGGAGGAGGCGCAGACGGACGGCGACGAGCGCACCGGCCTCCGCATCCTGCGGCGGGCGCTGGAGGAGCCGGCGCGACAGATCGGCGCGAACTCCGGGATGGACGGCGGCGTCGTGGCCGAGCGGATGCGCACCGGGACCGGCAGCAGCGGCCTGGACGCTTCCCGGGGTGTCTATGTCGATCTCATCGAATCCGGAATCGTCGATGCGACCAAGGTCCTGCGCCTGGCGCTGGAGAACGCCGTGTCGTCCGCGAGCATCCTCTTGTTGACCGAGGCCACCCTCACCGAGCTGCCGGAGCCGAAGAAGGAGACGGGAGCCGCGCTCGAGGAGCGCCTCTAGCAGGTCTCCCCGCGCCGAGTCCGGACGTGGCGGGCGAAGTGGTACAGTCCGCCGGCCTCGACTCGCGGTCGAAGCCGACCGGGGGAGTCCGTGACGTCGTCCAGCCCGCAGGGTGAGCTCCAGCTGAACCTGCTCGGCCAGTTCCGCCTGGCCGTCGACGGGCAGCCCATCTCCGGGCCCACCACCGGGCGGCTGCAGTCACTCCTCGCCTACCTGGTGCTCAACAAGGGCGCACCGCAGTCGCGCGCGCACCTGTCCTTCACCTTCTGGCCGGACGGATCCGAGGCCAATGCCCGGAACAACCTGCGGCAGCTCCTCCACCAGCTGCGGCAGGCGCTGCCCGACACCGACCGCTACCTCCGGGCCGATGCGAGCAGCGTGCAGTGGGCGCCGGACTCGACCTTCAGCCTGGACGTCGACCTCTTCGACCGCGCCATCGCCGACGCCGAGAGGGCCGGCAAGGCGGGAGACACGGCCGGCCGCCGCGCCGGCCTGGAGCGGGCGGTGGAGCTGTGCCGGGGCCCCCTGCTCCCGAGCTGCTACGACGACTGGATCGCACCGGCGCGGGAACGTCTTGCCCGGCGGTGCAAGGAGGCGGTGGGCGCCCTGGTGGGCCTGCTCGAGGAGGAGCGCGAGTACGCGGGCGCCATCGCCCATGTCCGCCACTGTCTCCAGCACGACCCGCTCGACGAGGGCGCCCACTGCTCGCTGATGCGGCTCCTGGCCCTGACCGGCGATCGGGCGGCCGCGCTCCAGGTCTACCGCCAGTGCGCAGAGGTCCTCCGCCGCGAGCTGAAGGTGGACCCCAGCCCGGAGACGGTGCGCACGTACGAGCGCATCCGCGCCGCGGAGCCCGCGCCGAGCGCACCGGCGAAGGGGCGCGAGGAAGCCTCCGCCGGCGTGCCCCTCGTTGGCCGGCAGGCCGAGTGGGCGCGGCTTCGCGAGGCCTGGGAGCAGGCGGAGCAAGGACGCGTCCGCCTGGCGCTCGTGACCGGAGACGCCGGCATCGGCAAGTCGCGGCTGGCGGAGGAGCTGCTCACCTGGGCCCAGCGCCAGGGCGTGGCCACGGCCAGGACGCGCTCCTACGCCGCCGAGGGCCGGCTGTCGTTCGCCCCGGTGAGCGAGTGGCTGCGCAGCGATGCCGTCGCGCCGCACCTGGCCCGCCTGGAAGAGGTGTGGCGGCTCGAGGTGGCGCGCATCCTGCCCGAGCTCCGGGCCATGGAGGGGAGCGCGCCGCGACCCGGGCCGATGACGGAGTATGGCGACCGGTCACGCTTCTTCGAGGGCCTGGCCCGGGCGCTGCTCGCCGCGCCGCAGCCGCTCCTCCTCCTCCTCGACGACCTGCAGTGGTGCGATCGGGAGACCATCGAGTGGCTGCACTTCCTCTCCCGGTTCGATCCCCCCGCGCGGCTGCTGGTGGTGGGCACCGCGCGCGCCGGCGAGCTCGATGCCCAGCACCCGCTTCTGGCTCTCCTGCGTCAGCTCCGGAGCAGCTCGCAGCTGGCCGAGCTGGCCCTCGAGCCGCTGGACGCGGCGGAAACGGCGCGCCTGGCCGCAGTGGTCGGGAACCGCGCGGTCGATGACGACGCGGCCACCCGCCTCTACCACCAGACGGAGGGCAACCCGCTCTTCATCGTGGAGACGGTGAGAGCCCAGGGGGCAGGTGGCCTCCCCGGCGTCGCCGGCGGCGAGACCGCCGGGCTTCCGCCCCGCGCGCACGCGGTGATCGCCGGCCGGCTGGCGCAGCTCTCCGAAGCCGCCCGGGAGGTGGCCGCGGCCGCGGCGGTGATCGGGCGTGCCTTCGATCTGGACGTCCTGGTGCGCCTGGTGGGCGACGAGGAGCGGGTGGTGCGCGCCCTGGACGAGCTGTGGCGGAAACGCATCGTCCGCGAGCAGGGGCCGAACGCGTACGACTTCAGCCACGACAAGCTCCGGGAGGTGGCCTACAACGAGACCAGCGCCCCGCACCGGCGGCGCCTGCACCGCCGGGTGGCGGAGGTCCTCGTCGCCGCGCACGAGAAGGATCTCGATCCGGTCAGCGCCCAGATCGCCGCGCACTACGAGAACGCCGGCCTCGTCGAGCAGGCCATCCCCCACTACACGCGGGCGGCGGTCGTCGCCCAGGGCGTCTATGCCAACGACGAGGCCATCGCCCTCGTCGGGCGTGGCCTGTCCCTCCTCCGGACGCTGCCCGCCAGCGCGCGTCGCGACGGCGCGGAGCTGGAGCTCCAGCTCGTGCTCGCCCCGAGCCTGCGGGTGATCCGGGGGTGGGCGGCGCCGGAGCTGGGGAACGTCCTCGACCGCGCCCTGGCCCTCTGCGATCGCGTGGGAAGCGGCGCCCAGCGGGCGCAGATTCTCTACGGGATGCAGTCCCTGTACATCGTGGCCGGTCGGCTCGAGAAGTCGGCGCTGATCACCGACGAGATGGCCCGCGTCCTGCGCGAGACCCCGGGTTCCGAGCCGCCGCGCTCGGCCTTCGCCATGCTGGCCGGGGTCAAGCTCCAGATGGGCCGCTTCCGGGAGGCGTTCGACGAGTTCGAGGGCCTGGTCCACGAAGCCGACCCGGGCCAGATGCAGCGGCTCCAGGAGTCGCAGGGGCTGAATTACCAGGTGCTGGCCTGGGCGTGGGAGGCGCATGCGCACTGGTGCCTCGGCCGTCCGGACACGGCCCTCGAGAGCGCGTCTCACGCCGTCGAGCAGGCCCGGCAGCTCAAGCAGCCATTCAGCCAGGCCATCGCCTCCACCTACCTGGCCCTGCTCCAGCAGCTTCGCGCCGACGGCGCGACCTTCCGCCGCCAGGCGAAGGAGGCGCTCGACCTGTCCACCGAGTTCAAGGCGGTCTACTACCGGAGCTGGGCGGCCATCCTCGTCGCCTACGCGGACACGCTCGACCGCGCGGAGGCGAGCGGACTGGGCCGTCTCCGGAGCGCCATCGAGGCCTTCAAGGAGACGGGGGCGCGGCTCCGCCTGCCCTATTACCTCGCGCTGCTGGCGGACGCGCACCTCCGGGCGGGCGAGGCGGACGCAGGCCTCGCGGTGGTGGAGGAGGCGCTGTCCGTGGGCCGGGAGACGAACGAGCGCTGGTGGGACGCGGAGCTCCATCGCCTGCGCGCGGCGCTGCTGCTGGCGGGCGGCGCCGAGGCGTCCGAAGCGGAAGCGGCCGTGACCCGTGCGCTGGACATCGCGCGGGGGCAGCAGGCGAGGTCGCTCGAGCTCCGTGCTGCCGGTGCGCTCGCGGGGCTGTGGGCGAGAACGGGCCGGCGGGCCGAGGCGCACGACCTGCTCGCGCCCGTCTACTCGGCGTTCACCGAGGGCCTCGAGACCCCGGATCTCAAGGCCGCCCGGGCCGTGCTCTCCGGGCTGGCCTGAAGCACCTGCCGCCCCGGGAAAGGGCAGTCAACCTGCCGAGCGAAGAAGGGTTTTTCGCCGGCACGCGTCTAACGCTCGGGCTAACGGCTCGATAACGCCGGGAGGGCAAATCTCCACACCGTCTCCGCAGGGGGAGGCGCATTTCCAAAAACGCATTGGAGGAACGATGGACAGGAAAGAGATCGACGGGCTGCGCGCGAACTTCCGGGGGGAGCTGATCGCCCCGGGCGACGCGGGCTACGACGCCGCTCGCAAGGTGTACAACGGCATGATCGACAAGCGCCCGGCGCTGATTGCGAAGTGCGTCGACGTCGCCGACGTGATCACTGGCGTCAACCTCGCCCGCGAGAAGAAGCTGCTCCTCGCCGTGCGCGGGGGCGGGCACAACGGACCGGGGCTCGGAATCTGCGACGGGGGGCTGGTGATCGACCTGTCGCGGATGAAGAGCGTCCGGGTGGATCAGAAGGCCCAGACGGTGCGGGTCGAGGGCGGGTGCGTGTGGGGCGACGTGGACCACGCGACCAGCCCCTTCGGCGTGGTGGTCCCGAGCGGGTTCATCTCCACCACCGGCGTCGGCGGGCTGACGCTGGGAGGCGGCATCGGCTACCTGAGCCGCACCTATGGCCTGACCATCGACAGCCTCATCGGCGTGGACATGGTCCTCGCCGACGGGCGCGTGGTCACGGCCAGCGCCGACGAGAACGCGGATCTGTTCTGGGCGGTGCGCGGCGGCGGCGGCAACTTCGGAGTGGTGACCTCGTTCCTGTTCCGGGCCAACAAGCTCAACCCTACCGTCTACGGCGGCCCGATCATGTGGCCGATGGAGAAGTCCGCGGAGGTCCTCCGCTGGTGGCGGGACTTCATCCAGAAGGCCCCGGAGAACATCAACGGGTGGTTTGCCTTCGCCATGGTGCCTCCGGTTCCCATGTTCCCGGCGGAGCATCACGGGAAGAAGGTGGCCATGATCTGCTGGTGCTACACGGGCGACCCGGCGAAGGCGGACGAGGTCTTCAAGCCGATCCGCAAGTTCTCGCCGCCGCTGATGGACTTCGCCGGTCCGATCCCGTTCACCGTGCTGCAGAGCCTCTTCGATGCGCTCTACCCGCCCGGCCTGCAGTGGTACTGGAAGGCGGATTTCTTCGCGGAGCTGACCGACAAGGCCATCGACCTGCACGTGAAGTACGGCGACCGGCTCCCGAGCGGGCACTCGACGATGCACATCTACCCGATCAACGGCGCCGCCCACCGGGCGAAGAAGGGAGACACGGCCTTCAACTTCCGCGACGCGAGCTTCGCGGAGGTCATCGTGGGTGTGGATCCGGATCCGAAGAACAATCCCCGCCTCATCGAGTGGGCCAAGGACTACTGGCTGGCCATGCATCCGCACTCGCTCGGCGGCGGGTACATCAACATGATGATGGACGAGGGCGAGGACAACG
>Ga0335085_10007518_pt1 | contig 16870 bp, 21 predicted proteins | sample Lox_Sample_45_FD_206712 | JGI IMG/M metagenome (GOLD analysis project Ga0335085, IMG submission 206712) | Soil microbial communities from Loxahatchee National Wildlife Refuge, Florida, United States - Lox_Sample_4.5 | ecosystem: Environmental > Terrestrial > Soil > Wetlands | place: USA...
GCGGTCCAGCAAGTCCACCTCCTGCGGCAGCAAGACCAAGGGAGAGCGAGTCGATCGTCTCGGCATAGGCCGAGCATAGCATGCTTCTGATCCTTATGGATAGCTTTCACTGAAACGATATACTAGTCGTCCAGCCTATGCCAAGGAATTGACGTTCACGCTCTTTGTTCAGCAAGCACGCCTTGGTTAACTGCCCTTCTGCCTGGCACTTCTTGTCGACAGACCCAGACTAGTCAAAGCTCAAATTCTGCACCTTGCCCTCAGACACAGACCGGTCAAGGCGCGGCGTTAACGAGCACCGGGTAATAGCTCCAGCTTGCACCTGCTTGCCGGATCCAAAGCAGGTACGGCCCGGGCGGCAGTTGCTGGACATTAAGTTTGACGTCCAGCACGGCGATGTGATCTCGCAAGCTCGCTTTGCCGTCAGCTTTCAGCAGCGCCTGGCCTGGCCCCTGCGTAACCTGAACCTCGTAATCGCCTGGCTCGCTGCCCGTAGGCAAATAGATCGACAGAGCCAGAGGCTGCCGCGGAAGCACGGCCGCGGCCTGACCAGCAGTTGACTCGGCCCCGCGCAATGCGGCCTTGTTTCTGAGGTCCACCAAATTCGCCTCGTATTTCACATTTGCATTACTTCCCGCGACTTCACCCTCTCGTCCTCGATTCCTGACAGAGCGCACGACCAGCCAGGACGCTATGGCGATCACAATCACCGCCGCGATCGCACCTACGGTTCGCGCTTTCGCTGACCGGTCCAATTTTTTGCGCAGAGCCACGTAATCGTTGAAGCAGGGAGAGCACTGCATCATGTGCGAATCCCACCGCTTTCCCGCCGCCTTATCGAGCTTGCCCTGCGCGAGCGCCTCCAAGACGTTCCTCTCAGGGCACCCCACACGCTCTGGGTTTGGAAATGCAGTTGAGTAGTACTGACGGCCCGCCTCGATGAGACGCTCCTCGTCCCGCTTGAAGAAAGGATTCATCTGTAAGGAGGAAAACTACGCGTGATTGGGCCACGATGGGCCACCGGTCTTTTTGTTCCGATGTTCCCTGGTGCTCGAATCCTTGACAGCGCTCGATCCAAGGATCTTTGCCCTTACTTTTTCGAGGCCATAACGGAATCGCTGTTCAGCGGCGTGAGCTGAGATACCGAGCTCCGCCCCAATTTTGTTCCAGTCATCTCGCCTAGCCCGCCTAAAGAGAATGCCTCGCGTCTCGTGATCCATCAGGGCAATCGTCTCCTCGATCAGTAAGTGACGCTCGAACTCCTCAACCCAGTTTTCGCTTCGTCCTTGTTTCAGAGCATCAAGGTCTGCTACCGATCCTACGTATTCGATCAGGGGTTTCCGTGAGAGCAACTCTCTAACGCGCCGAACCACACCCTTCAGAAGATAGCGTTCGGGCTTTTCAATCCTTCCTCGCGACGCTGCGCCAGCAGCCGAGCGCAAGACATCCTCGAGAATCTCCTCACCCTGCAATCCGTCCCCGAGATAACGCGCAGCGTACCGAATCGCATGTTGTTTAGTCCGGCGAGCTGCCTCGGCGAGTGGCCTAAGGCTGGCCGACGCATCCGCGTTGGCCGCCTCTATGCTCCAAGGCTCTCCATTTGTGGAGTCCCAGGCCCACAGGGGCAGGTTCGGTCGTGCATCCCGTCCCATGACACGCGCACCCGTTTCTCCCCCCTGTATGGAAACCCTCGCACCGTTTGTATCAAGTTTCAAGCAAAATATTTCTGCCTTACCTTTCTGCGTTTTCCCGATTTTCGGCCCTCTTTACATATTAGGGGGACGTTTTTCGCCCAGACCGCTGCAATGAGGAGGCTTCAAAGCCGATGAGGATAACCTTGTCTACTATCTCTCCCAAAACGTGGCGTATTGGAGTCCTGTCGCTTACCGCATCTCTCTCCCTCGCCGACCGCGTTTATGCCCAAGGCGACCCGTGGGATCAGGCCGTCCAGACGCTACAAACCGCTTTCACCGGAACAATCGCTACTGGACTCGCGCTCGTGGCAATTGTGGTCGGAGGTCTCATGTTCGCCTTCGGCGAAGGCGCCGCCAAGCGCACACTGGCCGGCGTCATCTTCGGCGTCGGCATGGCTGTCGGGGCTGTCAATTTCATGTCGTGGCTCTTCCCGTGACGCCATTCTGACGCCGTTCACTTCATTTCCCGCGTAAATGCCCATGACACGCAGAAACAATCCGGTTTTCCGGTCTCTCAACCGCCCCCTCACGCTCATGGGAGCGGAGCGCAAACTTTTCTTCTTCGCCCTCATGATGGGCGCCGGGGTCTTTAACCTTCTCCACACCTTCGTTGGCGGAATCCTCATGTTTTGTGTGCTCTATGGGTTTGCCCGCTGGGCTACCCAGACCGACCCGCAAATTCTCCGTTTCCTACTCAATTCCGCCAGGATTCGTGTGCAGTACGACCCGGTCAAGTTCGCCCCAGTCCGTGTCCGAAGAGTTCGTCATGTTTAAGCTCGATCGCGCCCTCAAATCGTACCGTGAAGCAGGCTCCCTGAACGAGCAGGTAAATCTGTTCGGGTTTATCGACGACCACACCTTCCTCACGAAGAGCGGTGACGTGGGAGTTGTGCTGGCAATCTCCGGTGTTGATTACGAGTGCCTGGCTTCTACCGACGTGGACAATTACACCAAGCGCCTCGAATCGGCCTTAAAGCTCTTCGACGAAAAGTGCCGCATTTACCAGTACCTGTTCAAGCGCAACCAGCCACCAGTCCCCTACCAGACCTACCAGAATCCCGTCGTAAATGCTGCCATCGAGAACCGCATTGCGTTCCTCAGGAGCAAGGGCGAGAGCCTCTACGGGCTCGAAATCTACTACGTCATTCTGATGGAGGGATTGCGGTCGAAAAGGGCGTTCGTTGAGACTCTGGCCAAGGCCAGCGACGACCCGCGCCGGGCCTGGAGGGAATTGCGGGGATTCCTTTCAACGCAAAAGGAAGTCTTGTTGCTCGACACTGAGCTCAGACGGGCCACGGCTGGCTTGGATCAAAAGGCCCGCAGTTTCGTTCTGCAGATCAGCGACTTTGTCGCCGCCCAGGTCTTGCCCAAGCGGGAGGCTTTCAGGGTCCTCAAGCGGACGCTGAATTTCTCGGCCCTGAAGCTAGAGCAGGCCCGGCTGAAGCATGACACGTTTCTTGATTACTACCTCTGTGAGTCCCATCTGGAATGTCACCGCGGCTTCCTCCGGCTGGATGACTATTACGTCAAAGTGCTCACCCTGAAAGAGCCTTCGGCCCGCAGCTTCCCCTTGATCTTCCAGAGGCTCCTGGAAATAAACGCCAATTTCTTCGTCGTAACGGAGTGGAACAGGGAAAGTCCCGATAAGTCACGGAGTCTCATTCAAAGCCGGCGCCGCCATTTCCACACCACCAAGCGCTCTTTCATCAGCTACATGAACACGTCGGATGCCCCCGCCAGCGCCCAGGACGTTCTGGTGGACGATTCCAAGGAAGCACAAATCCAGGAGCTCGGTGACGCCCTCAAGGAACTGGAGGTCAAAGGCAATTACTTCGGGAAGTTTTCGCTCACGGCTGTGATTTACGACCTCGACCGAGCCAAGGCTGAAGCCGCCTGCGCTGACTTCTACAAGGTGTTCACCATCCACGACGCCCAGCTTCACGAAGAGCGCTACAACCTCTTGAACGCGTTCCTCGCGGCCGTTCCAGGCAACTACCCCTTCAACGTCCGGTACATGCACATCACGAACGCCAACTACGCCGATTACTCGTTTCTCTTCACGCTTCACTGCGGTGATTACGAGAACCGACACCTGAACAAGGAGTACCTCGCAGTCCTCGAAACGAACCACCATACCCCGTATTTCTTTAACCTGCATTGCCGGGACGTGGCCCACAGCGTCATCCTCGGCCGCACCGGCTCGGGCAAGTCGTTCCTGCTGAATTTTCTCATTACGAATCTCCAGAAATACGAGCCCTACACCTTCATCTTCGATTTGGGTGGCAGTTTTGGGAGCTTGACCCGGCTGTTCGGCGGGTCTTACGTGCGCATTGGAATCGAGTCTCGCAACTTCAAGATTAATCCGTTCTCGTTGCCACCCACGAAACAGAACCTCGACTTTCTCAGCCTGTTTCTGCGTGTGCTCGCGGAATCCCAGGGAAGCGAACCCGTCAGCTCCGAACATGAACGCGAGCTGTACGAGCAGGTCCAGAACCTCTACGAAGTGGACGACCCGAGACTTCACAGGCTCAGCACGCTTGGTAACACCCTCCGCCGTGACCTCGAAGGCCGTCTCTACAAATGGAAGGAGGGCGGTCAATTCGGATTCCTGTTCGACAACGACGAGGACAACGTCAGTTTTTCACGGTTTCAGTGCTTCGATTTCCAGGGGATGCGTGAGTATCCGCAGGTTCTGGAACCCTTGCTCTTCTACATCCTTCATCGCGCCGACGCGGTGATCTGTGACCCGCAGCTCACGGGTGTTTTCAAAGCCTTCTTCATTGACGAGGCTTGGGTATTCTTGCGCAACCCAAGCATCCGCTCTTACATCCTTGAGGCGCTCAAGACCTGGCGCAAGCACAACGCCGCCTTGGTGCTATCCACCCAATCGCTCGACGAGCTCCGCAAGTCCGAGATCCTCGACGTCATCATCGAGACCTGTCCGACCAAAATCTTCCTGGCGAATCCCGATCTCGACCGCCAGCTCTACAAGGAACAGTTCCATCTCAACGATCAGGAACTGGAGGTCATCACCAGCCTCATTCCCAAGCAGCAGTTGCTCATCAAGAATTCAGACGTGGCCAAGGTTGCCAATCTATCGGTCGATCCCAAGAGCTACTGGCTTTACACCAATGATCCCTTCGACAACCGCAGACGCGAGGAGGCCTTCCAGAGCTACGGCTTCGAGAAGGGCCTGGAAGTCCTTGCGGCAGAACGGAGGCAGGCATGAGGACCATCCTGTTTTCCGTCATCAACAACTTGATTCCACCGCTAGCGCTGCTCGTCCCCATAGGCAGGGTTCCCGCTTGGGCCAGCACGGCCATTCGCCCTACGACCACGGAAATCCTAGCCTTCATGGCCGGCGTGTTTATTGCCGTCGCCTTTGCAATCGCACTTTTCGCCGTCAACCCGACAGCACCCATTTCAGGAGGCTCATTATGACTAAAGCCATTGCCGCAGCCGTCCTCTGCCTCGCTCTGGGTACACCCGCGGCACCGCCTCTCCACGCAGCCGAAGGCGCGCGCCTCGTGGACTACTCACAGACCGACATCATTCCGATTCGCGCCAAGGTGCGCTTCTCAACCCTCATTGTGCTGCCAGCCGACGAGGAGATTCTCGACTTCACCACTGGCGACAAAGAGTATTGGATCATCAATGGCGCGCACAATCTCTGCTACCTCCATCCTGCCCAGGCCGGTATCCGCAGCAATTTGAACTTGGTCACCGCCAGCGGTCACGTCTATTCATTTTTACTCACCGAAATCAGTAACCAGTCCAACGTCGATCCCGACCTCAAGGTGTTCATCGTGCCTGCGGACGACAAAAACGCTCCAAGCTCCGTCAAGCCTGCCGCTTACGTCCGGGCGAGCGAAGCCAACGCTTACAAAGACGAATTAGCCGAGCTTCAAAAGCAGCTTGCCGACGAAGTTCAGCACGAGCGCGCCCAAGAGCTGGCCGACGTGGCGCGCTACCGAACCGAGTACGCCGGCAAACTCCGGTTCGACTACCACTACCCCAAGAAGGCAGCCGGAGCGCCATTCAACGTCGCCGCCATTTATCACGACGACAAATTCACTTACATCCGGAGCTCAGCGCAAGAGAAACCTACCATTTACGAAGAGAAAGACAACAAGCCGAACCTCATCAATTTCGATTTCGAAAATGGTGTCTTCATCATTCCCAAGATCGTGGACGAGGGCTATCTCGTGGTCGGCAAGAAGAAGGTGACATTCACCAGGCAGGGAGTGTGACCCCATGAAGGCGAACCCAACTCCTACTGCGAAACGACGCCCACTTGCATCGTGGGACTGGATCGAGCGCCGGCTAGCCGACATAATTCTGGCCACGGCCAAGTCGCGGCCCGAAGACCCAACCCGGCCCCTGCTTCGACTCCTACTCAGCCACACCACGACCCGTTGCCGACGAAAGCCACGGAGGTATTAAATCATGCCGGACACCGCGCAAAATTCCGCTTCAACCATCGAAAACAAGGCGCCCAAGCCGCCCGGCCTTATGCCAAAGAATCTGCAGGCGCTCGTCATCTCGGGTACCCTTCGACACCGGCCCGACCGTATCTTGCTCGGCGAGATTCGCGGCGGTGAAGCCTTCGACTTGCTCCAACTCTTGAACACGGGACATTCGGGCACCCTCTCAACCGTCCACGCGAACTCTGCCCACCAAGCCTTGAGTCGCTTCACTACCTGCGTTCTCCAGAGCGAGATGGAGCTGCCGTACCGTGCCATCAAGAGCAACATCGCCGATTCTCTCAACTGGCTTGTCCAGATCGAGCACCGACCTGGCCGGCGATTCGTCTCCCAGGTTCTGGAGATCACAGCCTACGACCCAGAGACCGACCACTACGAGCTTGACCCCATCTTTATCCGAAAGGAGGAACCGGAATATGCAACCCAGCTCTGACACCCGCAGCACTTCGCAGTTTCAGAAGGCGGGAGACCGCGCTGCTCTCCAACCCCTCAGAGAGGGCCAGGAGATTGACAGCGCAGACCGCGAATTCGTTCGCAGTGCCCTCCGGGAAGCGTTTACCGACGAAGAGATCGAGCGGCGCCTCTTGCTCCGCAGCGACTTTGTTCGACTCAGTCCCGGAAGCGACGCACACGCCTATGCCCGCCGAGTCATCGAGGATGAGAAGACCAGCCTCCAAGCCTCGAATGTAGCCTCCCTCGGGGAGCCTGAAGGAACATCGCGGCCACCTCGACGCGGCGAGACGCCGCCCTCGCGTGCCCAAGCATCGGAGGAGGCCGTGCGCAAGTACATCACCGACAATTTCGCGCAGGACGACTGGCTAGCCATCTTCGTGCGGAACTCGGAAACCGGAGATGTAGTTCAGCGGGTGAGCCCGGCGCAGCGTGTCGCCAGCGCTGACTACCAGCGCTGGCTTCGCTACATGAACGCCCACGGCTCTGACGTCTACATGAGCCTCAACACTCTTCGCGACCACGCCCAGGGCCGCACCAAGGCGGACCTCAAGGAAATTCGCCATCTGTACCTTGACATCGACCACCAGGGGCCGGAAAGGCTGGCAGCCGTGCTCAGCGACGATTCCGTGCCAGCCCCTAATTACGTGCTCAACACATCCCCCGGTAAATTCCAGGTTGTTTGGCGCGTCGAAGGCTTCGCCCCGGACGAAGCGGAGGGCGCCCTCCGCGCCCTCGCTCAGCGCTTCGGCGGCGATCCGGCGGCAACCGACTCGACACGGGTCTTTCGGCTTCCCGGTTTCAGCAATAAGAAATACGAGCAGGACTTTCAGGTCACGATCCGTAGCGAGGCTCCGCCGAACCTCGTATACCGCCCCGAGGACTTCAGCGTCCCGAGCCTCGACCACGAACAGTCGCCACGGCTCACCCCGGCGGCCCGAGAGCCGAACCGCCAGAACGAAGGCAATCATACCCAGTCCGAGAGGGACCTAGCTTACGCGATTCGCCACCTCAAGGCCGGCGACGATCCGGATGACATCATTCGCGCGATCGCCGGCTACCGCGGTGTGGATCAGTATGACAAACGGAACCCCACCAGGGTCATGGCCCACAAGAAACCCAAGCCGCGCTACTACGCCGAGCTGACGGTGACCAAGGCCATGGCCACCTTGGGCATCACGCGCCCGCCTCAGGCGAAGCCGCGAGCACCGGCGGACAAGTTTGGCGGGGAGGCCGAACTCGAACAAAACAGGTAAGGAGGGACCCGTGCTGAAGAGAGAACCATCCAACTTTTTTCGCGTCACAACCCGCTGGACACTGCTCAGCGCCGCGCTCGGGGCGTTGTTGTTTTTCGCCGCCGGCACGCTCGAGATCAGCAGCCTTCGCAACTACCTCCTCGTTTTTTGGGGTTTGCTGCTGGCGACGATGCTTGCGGCACGCCCGGATCTCGTGGAAGAGCGCTCCCACCCAGCGGAGGGCAAGCGTGATGCCGGAACCCGCCTAGCCAGCGGTTTTCTCTTTCTTGTGACTCTGACGGCCGCCGCTCTCGACGTGGGGAGGCTTCATGCATCGGACACAGTCCCGCGGGTGATCACGACGGCGTCGCTCGTCACATTCGCGCTTGCAACGCTCATTCAGGCTTGGGCGATGGCGGTAAATCCCTTCTTTTCGCCCACCGTGCGCATTCAATCGGAGCGCGGACACCACCTCGTCACTGTTGGCCCTTATCGCGTGATCCGACACCCCGGCTACCTCGCCATGCTTGTTTCCGTTCCCGCGAGCGCCCTTGCGATCGGGTCCTGGCTTGCGCTCATTCCCGGACTGACGTTTTCCGGCGTGATTGCCAGGCGAGCCACAATCGAGGACGAGTTTCTGAAACTCAACCTGGTCGGCTATTCCAGCTATGCGCTCAAGGTCCGGTCCCGGCTGGTACCGTCGATATGGTAGCCCGTGCCCACGAGGGCAAGATAAAGCCCCAAGCAACTGAGATCGTGATGCGCCCGGAGCCAGAGGGAATCGAGCGCTCGATTCTCTTCATTCGCGGCCAGAAGGTCATGCTGGACGCCGACTTGGCGGAGCTCTATGGCGCCACCACCAAAGCTTTCAATCAAGCCATAAAGCGTAACGGGGACCGATTTCCGCCCGACTTCATGTTCCGGCTGACCAAAGAGGAGAAGCGGGAGGTGGTCACAAACTGTGACCACCTCCGTAACATAAAGTTTTCAAACGTCTTACCGGCTGCCTTCACCGAGCATGGTGCCATTATGGCCGCGACCATCCTCAATACCCAGAGGGCGATCACGGTCAGTGTCTACGTGGTCCGAGCATTCGTCAAAGTTCGCGAACTGGTCAACACTCACAAGGAATTCGCCCGAAAACTTGAGGATTTGGAGAAAAAGCTGGTCGAACACGATGAGAAGTTCACCGTAGTGTTCACGGCCATCCGGGAGCTCATGGAGCCCACTACCATTCCTCCGAAACGCCGCATTGGGTTTTCAACTTCAGAGGAGCCGTCATCATGAACGCCGTCCAGGAAAGCACATCAGTCGAACCACCAGCTCATCAGCGGGAGATTCGAGGCTTCGAAGTCCCCGTGGACGTCAGAACCGCCGCGCGGTTTCTTGGCGTCAGTCCTTCGCTGGTGTATGCTTACGTCGAGCGAAAGCAGATTCCCCATTTCCGAATGATGGGCCGCGCAATTCGGTTCAGCCTTTCCGAACTCGAAAAGTGGCGGCGAAAATTCTTCGTCAATGGAGGAATCAATGAGTAGGCCACGAAAGACGGGCGGAACTGTTTACGCCCGGAAGGACTCCGCCTTTTGGTGGATAAGCTATCGGAACCGCGAAGGCAGCACAGTGTTGGAATCTACGGGTACGACAGATCGGGAGGAAGCGGAGCGCTTCCTCAGGCAGCGCTTGGACGCCAGAGATGAGGGGACATTGCCCGCAATCCTCGCGAGCAAGAGCCTCACCTTCCGAGACTGGGCGGAATGGTATCTAGCGAATCGGTCAAAACCACCCTTTCGCGCACAGAAAACCCACCTAATGAACCTCAACGCCGTCGAGTTGCTTCAGCCCACCTTTGCGAAAGTGCGGCTTCGGGACATCATGCCCGAAGCGATTGAGGACTACCTGCGCCGCCGACTGTCCGCAGGAAGGAGGTGTCACACGAAGGACGGAGTGCACTATCGAGGCACGCTCAAACCAATGACAGTGCATCAGGAATTCCGCGTTTTGAGGCGAATGTTGAACGTCGCGGTCAAGCAGAAGCGACTGAACAGCAACCCTTGTAATGCAGTCGAATTCCCCGTATCCGTCAGCAAGACAACCCAAAAACCCCACTACATGACCTCCAGCGAGCAAGAGCGAATTGAGATGTGCGCACCCAGCCACCTGCGCCACGCAATCGTCATCATTGCTGAGATGGGACTTCGGCCCTACAAGGAACTGATGCCGATGAAAAAATCTCAGATCGACCTTGAAAACTCGTTGGTTTATATCGATGACTCCAAGACGCCCAGCGGCGTCGGTGACATGCCCATGACCGAACCGGCTCGCCAAGCCTTTAAAGAACAGATGGAAGAGACGCCTGGCTCCGAATACCTTTTCCCCACGACGAAGGCGAGAACGTCTAAACCGTACCTCACAACGCTAAAGACCACATGGGCCGCGACGCTGAGAAGGGCCAGTGTTCCCTATTTCCCGATCTACCACCTGCGCCACACATTTGCGACTCGCCTCAGCGCCGGTGGCGTCTCCGATCATTTTGTCACGCTCATGTTGCGGCAAGGAGACGCACAGGCCTTCAAGCGATACAGTCAAGCCAAGCTCAATATGATGCGAGAAGCCCTTGCTAGACTGGACCGACAAGCGAATGAACGGGAAGGGAGTTTTATTACGCCGAAGCCAAACTGAGGGTTCTATTACGGTTTTATTACGTTTTGAGCCTTCAGACCGGGTATGAAAAATGGGAGATGCCTGTAAGGATTGGGTTTAGGTGGTGAGCCGTGAGGGAATCGAACCCCCAACCTACTGATTAAGAGTCAGTTGCTCTACCAATTGAGCTAACGGCCCATCAATCACTTACGGGAAACTGCTTCCGGGAGTGTAGCGGAAACTGTAGCGGGTCGCTTCTCGGCGACCGCCCGCCGTGCCTCTCGATTCAGAGCTTCGAGCCGCTCCACCGCCCGCTCTTGCGCTTCCGGCGTCGGATGCACGTAACGCTCGGAAACCGTCACGCTGGAGTGTCCCATCAGTCGCATAATCGTGAACGCATCGGCCCCCGCCTCACCAAGCCGAGTGCCGTAAGTGTGCCTGAGCGAGTGTAACACGAAGTCCCCAGGCAGCTTCAAGAGGGTCCTGAGTCTCTTGTGCGCGTGATCTAAGGAACTGACCAGGAGGGGCCCCCCTTCAGGCCCGGCGAAAACGCGAAATGAGGTGCTCTGCGCCCTCCGACCCAAGAGCATGGCCCGTGCACGGTCGGTGAGCGGGACATTTCGGCGCGCCTTGGGCGACTTGCCATCGCGAACATGCAAGTACCCGAATTTTGCGTTGCCGACAGGCTCAGTGTGGATGCGGGGCCATTCCAACGCAAGAACCTCCCCCACCCGGAGGCCAGTGTCGAGAATCAGCAGCCCGATGTCCGCGAGCGGCTGGAGCGCCCCTTCCAGGAATACCGCTTCTTGCTCGTAACTCAGAACGAATTCCCGGTTTCGCTCCCCCGAAAGCAGATGAATTCGCGGCAAGCGGTCGATTACGCGCCATTCTTGAGCAAGCCTCAGAGCCCGTCTCAGAGTCGCTAAGGCACGGTTGACGGTCGCGGGAGCGACCGCCCGGCTTCGATGCTGGACGTACGATTCGATCAGGGACTCGTCGATTGCATCCAGCCGTGCCGACGCCAGCGGCTCAAAATCCAGCAGGCGGGCGATTTGCTGCTTGTAGAACTCGATTGTCTTGGGCCTCTCCGCGGACCGGACCTCGACTGCCTTGATGAACCGCTCTTTAAAGTCCTTGAGGCTTGGAGCGGGTTTCCGCTCGATGATGCCCGCTTCACCCTTTGCCAGCGCGGTCCTGTGGGCGGCTTCAATCTGGCGCGCAACGCTCCGATTCCGCTGATGCGTGGACGCCTGAATATGTTTTCCTTTGAACCAGAAGTGATAGCAGTACGTGCTACCACGTCGGAATATGGACATTGGTTTCCCTCCCTCGAAGTTTCGCAACACCGACCTTAACCTGCTTTACCAGGAGCTTGAAATCCAGGACATATACGCCAGGAGACTCAACTGCCATTTCCAGAATCGCCTCGGGATTGAAGCTTCCTCCTAGGTGTACCATCAAGTCCCACTTGCCGTGGCGCCGAAACAAAACTATGGCAGTAATTCGCTCGAAGTTGCCCTGGGCAGATTCAATGACATCCTGAATTGTTCCGCTCGAAATGCCGTCCTTGCGCAGCCGATTCACGAGCGCCATCAAGTACACGTCCTCCAGTGCGAACAGATTTCTGGACCCTTTGCCTTTGCCGGCGAGCACCTTCGGAATCACCTTAAGTGGTCGCCCGATGGTCCAGTTCTTGATTCTCGCTTTCGGAGCCCCAACAATCTGCGCGACTTCGCCGAGCGTGAACACGTCTATGTGATCCGGTGGAGGCGCGGGGCTCAATTTCCGGCGGGACCTTTTTGAGCCCTCTGACGCCTCTCGCACTTCGTGGAGTTTCGCTATGTAGGATTTCATTCCGTCCCTTCTTGACATCTGCACTTAGTAGTGCTACAGTACACTACGTAGGGCTTGGACTAACTATATCGGATACCCAAGCACTACTTCAACCAAATTCTAGCAAGGAGTGAGACTCAATGATACCGACTGACAAGATTGCTCTCGACATCGACACAGCGGCGAACGCTATCAGCGTCTCGCCCTGGACCATCAGAAAATGGATCAAGCAAGGAAAGCTGACAGCGACTCGCCTTGGGCGTCGGGTGTGTGTCACACCGCAGGCGCTAGCTAAACTGGTCCGTGATGGCACCCGTACCAAGAAATAATCGTGACTGCGAGCTTGGGCGAACTGATACAGCCGCCATGAAAAACCCTTTCACGGATCGTGCCAAAAGCCATGCAACTCCAGGAGCGTGATTTTCGGACATACTTTAAGCACTACTTCTCCAACCTGCGAACCCGTCCAGATGGCCAGGCCACCGTTCGCTGCCCCTTCCATGACGACCGAAATCCTTCCCTTTCGATTAACCTCAAGCGAGGTGTGTGGTACTGCTTTGGCGGATGCGGCGGCGGTGGAATCCTGGAGTTCGAAACTCGTAAGAATAGCGGGAGTCCGGAAGCTGCCTGGGTGCGGGTGCGCTCGATCATCGGACGACCGCTAAACGGCGCCGGCCCTGAGCCCGTGGCCGTGTACGACTACACGGACGAGACGGGAAAGTTGCAGTACCAAGTGCTGCGACTTCCCGGAAAGAAGTTTACCCAGAGGCAGCCGGACGGCCGCAGCGGTTGGCTGTGGCACCTTAAAGGGGTGCGGCGCGTACCTTACCGCCTTCCCGAGCTGCTAAAAGCAAGCCGAGTGTTCATTCCGGAGGGCGAGAAGGACGTAGAAACTGTGCGCTCGCACGGTTTGGTCGCCACCACCAACAGCAACGGTGCCGGAAAATGGCAGCCGGAATTCGCCCGATACTTCGAGGGCAAGGATGTTGTCATTCTCCCTGACAACGACGACCCTGGTCGCAAGCACGCCGAGCAGGTGGCGGCGACTCTCCAATCGGTTGCCCAATCCATCAAGGTCGTGACGCTTCCAGGCTTGGGGCCGGGCGGCGACGTCTCCGACTTCTGTGCGAAAGCCGGAGCCCACTCTAAGGGCCTACTACTCGCGGCCGTGGAGGACGCACGGGAGTGGAGACCAGTGCGGGCGGAGACCGTTCCCTCGTCGGCATCAGCCGACGAGGAAGCCGAGCACCTAACCGACTCAGGGAATGCCCGACGGATTGTCAACACGCATGGGCAGGACGTGCGGTATTGCCCCGCGTGGGGCAAGTGGCTCATTTGGGACGCAACGCGCTGGAGGCCTGACGAGACTGGTGAGATTGTGCGCCGGGCGCAATCGGCGCTGCGAGCCATTTATGCAGAAGCAGAGCGTACCCGCGATAAGGTCGGCGACCTCTTAGGTTGGGCGAAACGATCCGAGGCGCAAGGAAAAATTCAGGCCGCCATCTCCCTGGCCCAGTCAGCAGCTGAGGTCATCGTCACACCAGAACTGCTTGATAGCCACCCTTGGCTCTTGAACTGCCGTAATGGAACGCTCGATCTTCGTACAGGGGAGTTGCGCGCCCACGATCGAGCCGACCTTCTCACGAAGCGCCTTGAAGTAGAATACGCTGCCAACGCAACATGTCCGACATTCGATCGCTTTCTGGACAAGATTATGGGCGGGGATACTGGGTTAAAGCTCTATCTTCAAACGGCTATCGGTTACTCTCTCACAGGCCTCACACGTGAGCAATGCGTCTTCATCCTTCACGGTTTAGGCGCAAACGGGAAAAGCAGCTTGCTCGAAATCGTGCGGATCGCCTTGGGCGACTATGCGCGAAATGCTGACTTCACGACTTTCGCTGTGAGGGACCGTTCGGGCGCGAGCGGTGACCTGGCCAGACTCGCCGGCGCGCGCTTCGTGACGGCAGTAGAAACAGAACCCGGTGAGCGGCTGTCACTATCTAGAATCAAACAAGTCACGGGCGGCGATCGCGTTACGGCGCGCTACCTTTATCAGGCCGAGTTCGAGTACACGCCACAGTTCAAATGCTGGCTAGCCGTGAATCACAAGCCCCAAGTGCGAGGCGGCGAGCACGCCATTTGGAGGCGAATCAGACTTATCCCGTTCACCGTTACTATCCAGGAATCAGAACAGGACAAAGACATCCTGGAGAAACTGAAGGGAGAACTGCCCGGCATTCTTGGATGGGCCGTAGAGGGATGCAAGAAGTGGCAAAAGCCTGGACTGCAAACTCCGCACGCGGTTCTCGACGCCACCGAAGACTATCGCGAAGAGATGGACCTCCTAGGCGGCTTTATTGAAGAACGATGCGAGAAGGATCGCAGTGCGCAGACGCCGATCGCGGACCTGTACGATGCTTATACCGACTATTGCAAGGCCAACAACGAGAAGCCGATGGGTAAGAACAAGTTTGGGACGTTCCTGAGCGAGCGCGGTTTCCCTCCGCTTCGCATTGGTAAGAAGCGGTCACGCAAGCGGGCGGGAATTAAATTGGGAACCGGAGGCGCGCAGAGCTAAGTGGGGCAGGCTTCCCGAGGATACTTCTCCGAAGCCTGACGCTTCCCGGAATAAGGTGAACAGCGTAACGATGCGTCCGCCGCGTCCGCCACACATCCAACTTCCGCGTTCACAATGGGATAGCTTATGGACAAACGCGTCTCTGCAACTACCCCTGGGCGGACGCGCTGCGTCCGCCGAGAATTAAACTGCGTCCGCTGTATCTATAAGAAAATTAATGTGATGACGTTGGGCGGACACAGCGGACGCACCTTGGATATTTGCCGGTCACAGACCAGTGCGCACAGCCGAGCCAAGGAACTGAACTGAGATTGTGAAGGGACTCAGTCGTCAAGTTCGAGATTTTACCGATTCACTCCGGCACGATTACGCCGACGCCATCGCGAGTGACCCTCGCCTGTTCAAGCACCGCGTATTACGAATGGTGCGGTTGGGACTACCGCCAGGACCCGGCCGCCCCTCTAAGAAAATGGTGACGCGCGCCGCTGAGTTGCGTGCGCAAAACAGACCGTGGCTTGAAGTCTATCGAGAATGCATTCCGGGTCTGCCCGGACTCGGTGAGGGTTTCCGGCAATTGGCGATGACCCGCCTTCGGTCAGCCGTACGTTCCCGCCGCAAGCGGAGAAAAGCCCACCGCCAATCGTCACGCCAACAAAAATCTGACTGATTCGTTCGTCTGGCTCTGATGTGGCGCCCGCTCGTAGGCTAAGACTCGGGAAGGCCGACAAAGGCCGACCAAATTCTCAAGGAGGTAGGAACCAATGCGCACACCTGCAAGACGTGAACTTCTTGACCGAATCGAAGAGTTGGAAACTGAGAATGAAGAGCTTCAAGATCAGCTCGACCAAATCAGCGACATCATTGCACCGTCCGAGGAGGAAGAGCAAGACTAACTTGCCTTGCTGCATGGCCCGAAAGAAGCCAGCCCCACCACACACCGACGACCGGGCGAGGCGTCGCTGCCTTAGACGCCACTCGCCCGGCCTTAAATTGGTGCACACCTCCGAAAAGCCAACAGCGAAAAACCAACCAGTTGGGGTTCCCGGCACCCTTCCAGTAATGGCCCGCAACCCGTTCCGGTTGCCGTTATAGTCGACTGAGAAACAAAACGGACGAGCTGAGGTATAGCGGCAGCCAAGGTTCCCCCATGGAAGCGGATGCTTCCACCTGCGTGACCTGCGCTTGGCTTCGAAGAGCTCTCCATCCAACCTCGACAAGGCAAATTGGAGTCAATGGGTGCAACAGTTTGCTACTATATATGCCGCAGGTAGATGGGCACCGGGGACGCCTGTCGCGCCGCCCGCCACGCCCAAGCTTCGGATAAATGAATTTCACCGCCATCGACACCGAGGCCGACACGTGCCGGAAGCACGTTTTGCCCAGGCTCTACGCGGCTGGCTGGACTGACGACCAGATCAGCGAGCAGCGGTATTTCACCGACGGCCGCATCGTGATCGCCGGGACCAAGGTCAACAGGCGGCCCCAAAAACGGGCCGATTACTTGCTCCGGTATTCCCGTGACTTCCCGCTCGCTGTGGTGGAAGCCAAGGCCGCCTACAAGCACGCAGCGGACGGGCTTCAACAGGCCAAGGAATACGCCGAGATTCTAGGGCTCAAATTCGCTTACGCCACCAACGGCCAGGGCATCATCGAACACAACTTTCTGACGGGCCACGATAACGAGCTTGAGGCCTTCCCGTCGCCCGGCGAACTCTGGAGCCGACTGCGTGCCCAGGAAGGCATCTCGGATGAGATCGCCGCCCGCTTGCTCACGCCGTATTACCATCAGCCCGGCAGAACCCCGCGCTATTACCAGGACATCGCCATTAGGCTGCGTAAATAAATAAAGATACCATCTTATGAACCAATGCGTTATGCTCCGTAGGCATGAGCATCCTATCCGAATTGAAGCGGAAGTTCCGTTCGGTTTGGCCGCATTTGGACGAACGCACT
>Ga0335085_10007519_pt1 | contig 16868 bp, 16 predicted proteins | sample Lox_Sample_45_FD_206712 | JGI IMG/M metagenome (GOLD analysis project Ga0335085, IMG submission 206712) | Soil microbial communities from Loxahatchee National Wildlife Refuge, Florida, United States - Lox_Sample_4.5 | ecosystem: Environmental > Terrestrial > Soil > Wetlands | place: USA...
GGGTGGAGACGGCCAACGCCTTCGACGTGCTGCACGCCCTGGACCGCGACGGCGAGCGCTTCGACACCGTGGTGCTCGACCCTCCCGGGCTGGCCAAGCGGACCAAGGGCCCGGGCACGGCGATGCGTGCCTACCGCGAGCTCAACGTCCGCGCGCTGCGGCTCCTCCGTCCGGACGGGCTGCTCGTCACCTGCTCCTGCTCGGGGAAGGTGACGCCGGCGGCCTTCGAGGAGATGCTCCTCGGCGCGGCGGAGGACGTGCGGCGTCCGGTGCAGATCCTGGCGCGGCGGGGGCCGGGCCCCGACCACCCGGCGCTGGCCGGACTTCCGGAGACGGAGTACTTGAAGGTGTTCTTCCTGCGGGCACTCCAGGCATGAGGCGGTGGACGCGGGGGCTTCTGCAGCTGGCCGCGGCGGCGTCCCTTTCCGCCTGCGCCGGGCCACCCATCGCGCCGGGCTCTTTGGCGCAGACCGAGCTCCACGGGGCATGTCCGGCGGCCGGCTGCGCACAGCCGTTGAGCTGCGTGGCACCGGCGCCGGGGGAGCCGGGGACGTGCGAGCTGCCGTGCACGCAGGAGTGTCTGGCTCCGCTTCTGTGCATGCCGCGCACGGATGGACGGAGGGGCGGGGTGTGCCGCGAGCCCCCGGTGCGCGCGGCGCCGTGGGGGAGCTGAGCGCTCGGGCGCGGGGGAGCGACGCGCTCTTGTGCTGAAGCGCGATGACCCCGGCGGGACGGGGGCCGTGCTCTGGCGCCGAGGAGGCGGAGCGGGACCGGGCCCGGCGTGGGTGCCGACAGGCGGGCGTGCCGTGCTGGCCATCGCCGCCACGGACGCGCGAGCGGCCCGAGCGCGCGCGGTCGCTGGAGCCGCATCGGTGGAGACACCACCCTGCCGGTCGTCGCGCGACCCTAGGCAGGAGACCTGCATCCGATCATTTCGAGAAAACTCAGAGATTCCAATTAGTTAGGTCCATGTAGCCGCTGCAGGGAACCTGTCTCAGCTTTTTCGAGAAAACATTCGAGATTCCCGAAGCTTGCGTTGGGGAGGGGGACGCAGGGAACCTGCCTATGGTCGGCGAGCGGACCCAAGGGGGGTGCCGGCTCCGTGCGGGACGCCGGATCTCGTCGCGGGTCGCGGCTCCGCGCGAGCGGTCACCCGCCCGGACCACTGCCGGCCCAGGCGCCCTCGCGTCCCCGTCTTCCTCCTGGCCTTCCGCACGGACGATCTCGCGAGTCTCCCCTGGCGAAGTTCTCCCCGGTCAGATAGCGAGGCCAGCAGCCCCCAGGATGCCCGCTGCTCCGCCCGCCATCGAGGACGTGCTCGCCCTGGCCGACCGGGCCGAGGAGGGGCTCCTCGGGAGCGACCAGGAGGCGTGGGTGGCCCGGCTCCAGGCGCTCGGCCCTCGGCTCGAGGAGGCGCTGGACTGGTGCGCCGACCACGACCCGGAGCGCGGCCTCGTCCTCGCCGCCTCCCTGTGGCGCTACTTCGTCGTCGCCGGACAGCTCCGCACCGGGCGGCAGCAGCTCGGCTGGCTCCTCGGGCTTTCGCCCTCGCCCTCGCCCGCCCGCCTCCAGGGCCTCACCGCCAGCGCCGTCCTCGCCGCCTTCGCCGGGGAGCACGACGCGGCGGCCGCCGCGGCGCAGGAGGCCATGCCGCTCGCCCGCGCGCTCGACGACGAGCTCCGCCTCGGCACCCTGGACCTGGTCGAAGGGTGGAGCCTCCAGGCCGCCTCGGACCTGGACCGAGCGGCGGCCCGGTTCGGCGAGGCCCTGGAACGGTTCCGGGACGCCGGCCACGCCTGGGGAACGGCCACCGCGCTGCTCGGCCTGGGCGAGCTGGCGCGCTCGCGGGGGGACCTGGCCCGCGCCCGCGCCCTCTACCAGGAGGAGCTCTCCCTCTTCGAGCGGCTCGGCGACCGCTCGGCCATCGCCGCGTCCCGGATCAACCTCGGCCTGGTCGCGCTCGGGCTCGGCTCGCCGGAGGAGGCCCGCCGGCACCTCGCCGAGGCGGTGCGGATCTGCGAGGCTCTCCACAACCGCACCTTCCTCGCCGGAGCCCTCCTCGGGCTGGCCGCGCTGCGCCGGGCGGAGGGTCGAGCCGAGGCGGCGGCCCGCCTGCTCGGCGAATCACGCGCCCTGCTCGAGGCCACCGGCGCCTCCTTCGAGCCGGCCGACCGTCGGGTGGCCGAGCGCGAGGAGGCGGAGCTGCGGCGCTCGCTGGGCGGCGCCTTCGACCACCACTGGCGGCGGGGGCACGACGCTCCGGACCCGCGCGACCGCGCCTGAGGTCAGGGGAGATCGAGGTCCGCGCGGAGCCGCTTGGTGATCTGGAAGTACTCCTGCCGGCCAAAGGGAACGTTGAGGATGTGGAAGTCCTTGCGGGTCAGCCCCACGCACCCGAAGCAGTAGGTGCAGTCGGAGAGGTTCCGGGACATCACCAGGTAAGCGCTGGCGCTGCAGTTCTCGCTCTTCAGGCAGTAGGCGCAAGCATGACAGTTCTTGCAGTCCACGCAGTGGCTGCAGTTGTTGCACAGCTCGCAGCGTGTGCAGTGGGTGCACTGATGGCAGCCGTCGCAGGACTTGCAGAACATGCAGTCGGCGCAGCGCTCGCAGCCGGTGCATCCGTAGGACCCGGGGTTGGCGGAGTCGGAGCCGGCCGCGCGGGTCAGGCTGCTCAGCCGCTCGAAAAATTCCCGGCGTCCCAGGGCAGCGATGGTCGCGCGCGCTGCGGCTGCCTCGTCCTGCACGGGCGAGCTCGGGCGAACCCGGGGGTCGGTGCGCACGGAGGTCGAGGTTAGCACCCCGCTTGACTTGCGGGGCAGCTCCCTCTACATGGGCTGCCTTTTTCCCTCAGCGGGAGTCTCTCGTTTCCATGCCGCACAGGACCTACAGCGCCCGCCCGGTGGACGTGAAGCGGGCCTGGCACGTGGTGGACGTGGCCGACAAGGTGCTCGGCCGCGCGGCGAGCCAGATCGCCACCCTCCTCAAGGGGAAGCACAAGGCCATCTACACGCCCTCCCTGGACACCGGCGACCACGTGATCGTGATCAACGCCGCCCGGGTGAAGGTCACCGGCACCAAGGAGAGCAAGAAGCTCTACCACCAGCACCCGCGGGCCGGGTTCCCCGGAGCGCTGAAGACCGCAAACCTGGCCACCCTGCGGGCCCGCCACCCGGAGGAGATCGTGCTGCGCGCCGTCCGCCGGATGCTGCCGCGCAACGCGCTGGGCAGGCAGATGATGACCAAGCTCCGCGTCTACGCGGGCGATACCCACCCCCATGCCGCGCAGAAGCCCGAGCCGCGCCAGGTGGAGGCCTGACCACAAGATGCCCATCCACCCCGAGAGAGGCTTCTACGCCACCGGCCGCCGCAAGGAGTCCACCGCCCGGGTGTGGCTCCGCGAGGGAACCGGCGTGGTGACCATCAACGAGCGCCCCATCGACGAGTACTTCGGGCGCGAGACGTCGAAGATGATCCTCAACCAGCCCCTCCAAGTCCTGGAGCAGCTGGGCAAGGTGGACATCACCGTCAACGTGCGCGGCGGCGGCCTCTCCGGCCAGGCGGGGGCCATCCGCCACGGGCTGGCGCGCGCCCTGTGCCAGTTCAACCCCGAGTTCCGCGGCCCGCTGAAGAAGGCCGGCTTCCTCACCCGGGACGCCCGGGTGGTGGAGCGGAAGAAGTACGGGCAGCCGGGGGCACGCCGGCGCTTCCAGTTCAGCAAGCGCTGATCCACCGCAGATTCCCCACAGCCGTCGTCGCGGCCCGGCCGCTCGGTCGCGCCTTCGCGCTCGCGCGCGCCGGGGGCGCCGGCGTGGCGCCGCCCGGGCTCGGTGCTAGGCTTCCCCTCCAGCGATGGAGCTGAACGAGATCCTACAGATCGCGCTCCGGGGCGGCGCGTCCGACATCCACCTCAAGGCCGGGCTTCCACCGATGTTCCGGGTGGACGGCGCGCTGGTCCCGCTCAAGGACGGCAAGCGGTTGCCTCCCGAGGAAGTGGCCCGCATGGCCTTCGGGATCATGAACGAGTACCAGCGCGAGCGCTTCAAGACGAGCAACGAGGTGGACCTGGCCTACGGCGTCCCCGGCCTGGGGCGGTTCCGCGTCAACGTCTTCCAGCAGCGAGGCACGGTGGGGGCGGTGCTCCGCGTCATCCCCTTCAAGGTGATGACCATCCGGGATCTCATGCTCCCCCCGGTGCTGGAGAAGATTGCCCTCGACGAGCGCGGCCTGGTGCTGGTCACCGGAACCACCGGCTCGGGGAAGAGCACCACCCTGGCGGCGATGATCGACCACATCAACGCCAACGAGACGAACCACATCATGACCATCGAGGATCCCATCGAGTTCCTCATCCGGGACAAGCGCTCGATCGTCAACCAGCGCGAGGTGGGCGTGGACACCGCCTCCTTCAGCCAGGCGCTGAAGAGCGCGCTCCGCCAGGACCCGGACGTCATCCTGGTGGGCGAGATGAGGGATCTCGAGACGATCGAGACGGCGCTCACCGCGGCCGAGACCGGACACCTCGTCATGTCCACGCTGCACACCCTGGATGCCACCGAGACCATCAACCGCATCGTCTCCGTCTTCCCCCCCTACCAACAGAAGCAGGTGCGCCTGCAGCTCGGGTCGGTGCTCAAGGCGGTCATCTCCCAGCGGCTGGTTCCCCGCGCGGACGGCAAGGGTCGCGTCGCGGCTGTGGAGGTGCTCAAGGCGACCGCCCGGGTGAAGGAGCTCATCGAGGACAAGGACCGGACCAAGGAGATCCCGGACGCCATCGCCCAGGGGCACCAGAGCTACGGGACGCAGACCTTCGACCAGTCGCTGATGCTGCTCGTCCGCCAGGGGCTGATCACCTACGACGAGGCCTACCGGCAGGCGTCCAACCCGGACGACTTCGCCCTCCGCTTCAGCGGCATCAGCGCCACCGGCGACAGCAAGTGGGACGACTTCGAGGGCCGCACCGACGGCTCCACCGCTCCCGGCTCGCTGGCCTACGCCCAGCGCGGGGCCCCGGGATCGGGCGTGGCTTCCGCCGCCCCGGCCCGTCCGCCTTTCTCCCCTCCGGCCTCCCGGCCGCCTCCCCAGCCGATGCCCAATGCGCCCCGCCCGCCCACCTCGCCGCCGCGGGCGGCCACGCCCCAGCCTCAGCCGGCATCCAGCCCGGACGACGACTTCCAGATCGAGCGCTTCTAGCCGCCGCAGCGCTCGATGAACTAGGGTGCGCGGCCGTCGATGTGCCGCCGGCTTCTCCTCCTCCTCCTTGCTCCGCCGCTCCTGGCCGCCTGCGCGGTCTCCGGTTCCGAGGGAGCCCAGCCGACCTACGCCAGCGACGCCGCGGTGAACATGAAGCGCGGCAACGAGGCGCTCGCCTCCAAGCAGTACATGACCGCCGAGAAGTACTTCGAGTTCGTGAAGACCAAGTACCCGTTCCTCGACGCCTCGCGAGAGGCGGAGCTCCGGCTCGCCGACGTGAGCTTCGAGCGCGAGTACTGGAGCGAGGCCCGGGACCGCTACACCGTCTTCGTCAAGCTCCACCCCACCTACTTCCGGGTGGACTACGCCGCCTACCGCGCCGCGCTCACCTACTACCGGGACATGCCCAGCCAGCTGTTCTTCCTTCCCCCGGCCGCGGAGAAGGACCAGACCCAGGTGAAGGGCGCCTTCGACTCGCTGGACACCTTCGTCAAGACCTACCCCGACTCGACCTACGTCCCGGAAGCCAAGAAGTACATGGTCGATGCGAGGGAGCGGCTCATCCAGCACGAGCTGTACGTGGCCGACTTCTACGAGACGCGCGGGCACCTGGCCGGAGCGGCCGGGCGCCTGGAGGTGGTGGTCACCAAGTATCCGGGACCTGGCGAGGCCAACATCCTCTTCCACCTCCACGACCTCTACTTGAAGCTGAGCGACCCGGTCCGGGCCAAGGGCGCCCTGGAGCGGATCGTCGCCCGGATGCCGGGGACCCCGGCCGCGCAGCGGGCCCAGGCCCTGCTCGACGGCTGATGGACGCCCGGGCGCGCGTTGCCACCCTGGGCGCCCTCGCGCTGGTGGCCGCCGGAGCGGCGGTGGTCGTCCTCTCCCTGCCTGGGCTGCTCGGCCTGGCCGGCGGAACCGGTCTCGAGGTGGCCAGCGTCCTGGCCCGGGCGGCCCGTCCCCCGGTCGAGCTGGGGGTGGCCGGCAGCGACACGCCGCTGGTCGGCCGCGCGCTGGGCTTCCAGCGCCTCACCGTGGCCGAGGAGGGGCGGGGTGCCGCGCGCGCGGTGTCCACCCTCGACTTCGAGGGGTCGCTGGGCGAGACGCGCGTCTCCAGCCTGGGCCGGGAGACCACCCACTTCCGCCGCCGGGCGCTGGGCTGGGAGGTGGACGGCTCCCTCGCCCCCACCCTGGCCGGCGCGGTCGCCGCGCTCAGCGCCCGGGCCCGCGCCCTGGAGCGGGGGGACCGAGCCGCGCTGGCGCCGCTGGTGGCCCCCGCCGAGCGGGACCGGGTGATGGCCGATCCGGCTCTCCGGGCGGCCCTGGAACGGCCCGGGCGGCGCCCGCCGCGCGCCTGGTACCTTCGCTTCGAGCCCTCCGAGGTGACGGTCACCGAGGAGGAGGAGGGCCGGCCCGAGCACGTGCGGCGCCTCCGACTCGTTCCCCGTTCCCCCGGCTCGGTGGAATTCGTCTTCGCCGGTTCGCTGCTGTAAGCTTAAAAGCTATATGTTTCGATGGGTTGCGGCGCCGTGAGTGGACCCGGAACCGGAGAGGTCGCCTACGCGCTGAAGTTCATCTCCGGCAAGTACCAGGGCGGCGAGTTTCCGCTCAAGCCGAACAAGCAGGTCGTCATCGGCCGCTCCAGCGAGCTGGACATGGTCTTGGTGGAGGACATGGTGTCTCGCAAGCACGCCAAGATCGCCGTGCAGGGCGGGAAGATCTCCATCGAGGATCTGGGGAGCACCAACGGGACCTTCGTCAACGGGGAGAAGGTGCGCACCGCCCGGCTCAAGGAGGGGGACCGGATCCTCATCGGGACGTCGATCCTCAAGCTGGTGGTGGCCGGCGCCGAGTCGAGCCAGCTCAGCGACGCGGCGGTGAAGCACAACCTGGAGGCGGCGGCCCAGGCCCAGGCGGCGAAGACCAAGACCTCGTCGATGAGCGGGAAGATCGAGGACATCCCCCTCCCCGACCTCCTCCAGCTCTTCCACACCTCGAAGAAGAACGGCGTGCTGGTGGTCAAGGGCTCGCACGAGGGCCGCATCTACCTGCGCCAGGGCCGCGTCTACTACGCGGTCATCGACGGGCGGCACGAGCTCGGCCCGCAGAAGAGCTTCAACCGGATCATCACCTGGGAGGACGGCGACTTCGAGCTCCGCGCCGCGGAATCCGAGGAGTTCATGGTCGAGCTCGACCAGTCCACCGAGGGCCTGCTCATGGATGCGCTGCGCCTCATGGACGAGTACAAGCGCATCGCCCGGGACCTCCCTGCCTCCGACACCGTGCTCCACCTCTGCCGGCCGCTGAGCAAGCCCTTGCGCGAGCTCACCCCGAGGGAGCTGGACGTCCTCCAGCTGGTCTACAACCACGCCAGCCTTCAGGAGATGTGCGATCACTCCCTCATCGACGACGTGGAGATCGCCCAGGCCGTGCTCGACCTGCTCCGCAAGGATTACATCCGGGGAAGCTAGAGGGAGACTCGCATGAACGACACGCCGAGGCCGCGGCGGCTGACGGAATTCAGCCACTGCGCCGGTTGAGCCGCCAAGCTCCGACCGGCGGATCTGGCGCAGGTCCTGCGCCACCTGAAGACCAGGAAGGACCCCCGCGTGCTGGTGGGATTCGCCACCCACGACGACGCCGCCGTGTATCGACTGTCCCGGACCCAGGCGGTGGTCTCCACCGTCGACTTCTTTCCCCCGGTGGTGGACGACCCCTTCGTCTACGGGCAGATCGCCGCGGCCAACGCCCTGAGCGACATCTGGGCCATGGGCGCCCGCCCGCTCTTCGCCCTCAACCTGGTCGCCTTCCCGACCAAGGAGCTCGGGCTGGAGGCACTGCGCACCGTCCTCGCCGGCGGCCAGAGCAAGGCCGACGAGGCGGGCATCCCCGTGCTCGGCGGCCACTCGGTGGAAGACCCGGAGCCGAAGTACGGGATGGCCGTCACCGGGCTGGTGCATCCCGACCGCATCCTGACCAACTCCGGCGGGCGGCCGGGGGACGTGCTCTTCCTCACCAAGGCCATCGGCTCGGGCATCGCCACCACCGCCATCAAGCGCGGCGTGGCCAGCGCCGAGCTCACCGCCCGGGTGGTGGACCTCATGGTGCGCCTCAATCGCGCCGCCGGTGAGGTGTTCAGCAGCAGGCGCTTCGCCGTCCATGCCCTCACCGACGTCACCGGCTTCGGCCTCCTCGGCCACCTCGCCGAGCTGACCCACGGGGGCCGGGTGGGCGCCCGGCTCCACCTCTCGCGGGTGCCCATCCTGGAGGGCGTCCCGGCTCTGGCCAGCGAGGGCGTGGTCCCGGGCGGCACGGTGTCCAACCTCGAGCACTTCGGCTCCGAGGTGCGCTTCCCGGAGGGCCTGCCCCGCGACGTCCGACTCATCCTGGCCGATGCCCAGACCAACGGAGGCCTCCTGGCGGCGGTGCCCACCCGGGATGCGGCGCGCGCCGAGCGGGCGCTGGAGCGGGCCGGGGTCGACGCGGCGCGCATCGGCGAGCTGGTCCGGGGCCGCCCGGGCATCGAGGTCGTCGAATAGCGTACGCTCTGCTTTCCAAGACAACGATGTCCGGCCTCCCCGCGCTCGCCGCGCTCCTTCTCTCCGCTGCACCCCCGGCTCCCCCGCCCGAGGCCGGCCACCATCCGCGCATCGTCCTCGACCCGGGCCACGGCGGAGCCCAGGAGGGGGCCCTCGGCCCGGGTGGCCTGTTCGAGAAGGCGCTCGCGCTCGAGCTGGCCCGGGCGCTCAAGGTGGAGCTGGAGCGCGCCGGGGTGGAGGTGCTCCTCACCCGCGAGGACGACGTGCTCCTGCCGCTCGCCGACCGGGTCGGCTTCGCCAACCGCTCGCGGCCGGACCTCTTCGTCTCCCTGCACGCCAACTCCATGCCCACCCGCAAGCTGCGGGCCCGGGTGGAGGGAATCCAGACCTTCTTCCTCTCCGCCAACGCCTCGGGCGAGGATGCGCTACGGACGGCGAGCCAGGAGAACGCCGGCGCCTCCACCGCCGGGGCGGCTCCTTCCCAGCGCGACACGCTGGCCTTCATCCTCGCCGACCTGGTGCGCGGCGAGGCCCATGCCGACAGCTCCCGCCTGGCCTACGCGCTGCACCAGAGGCTGGTGGCCAGCACCGGCGCGGTGGACCTCGGCGTGCAGCAGGCTCCCTTCTACGTGCTCATGGGGGTGGAGGCTCCGGCGGTCCTGGTGGAGGTGGGCTTCATCTCTCATCCCGACGAGGGGCGGCGCCTCTCCGAGCCCACCTACCGGAGCCACCTGGTCACCGCCCTGGCCGACGGGGTCCGGGCCTTCCTGACCGAGGTCTCTGCCCGCGACCGTCCCCCGCCTTCGTCCTCGGCCAGCCGGTGAGCCGCTCCTTCAACCGCGGCCCTCTGGAGCTCCGCCCGGTGCAGCTCGTGGCCGGGGTGGCTCGTCACGCCGAGGGCTCCGCCGAGGTGCGGGTGGGGCACACCCTGGTCCGCGTCACCTGCTCGGTGGAGGAGCGGGTCCCGCCGCATCTGGTGGGCAAGAACTCCGGCTGGGTGACCGCCGAGTACGGGATGCTCCCCCGGGCCACCCACTCCCGAACCGCCCGCGAGGCGGCCAAGGGCAAGCAGACCGGCCGGACCCAGGAGATCCAGCGCCTCATCGGCCGGGCGCTCCGCGCCGCGGTGGACCTCTCGACGCTCGGCCCGCGGACCTTCACCCTGGACTGCGACGTGCTGGAGGCCGACGGCGGCACGCGCTGCGCGGCCATCACCGGCTCCTACGTGGCCCTGGTGCAGGCCCTGCGGGCGCTGCAGAAGAAGGGGAGCCTGGTCCAGCTGCCGGCCACGCTGCCCGTGGCCGCCATTTCGGTGGGCGTGGTGGGAGGGGCGGTGGTGCTCGACCTGGACTACGCGGAGGACTCCACCGCCGAGGTGGACATGAACGTCGTGGCCACCGCCGAGGGCCACCTGGTGGAGCTCCAGGGGACCGCCGAGCACGGCGCCTTCCAGCGCAGCCAGCTCGATGCGATGGTCGACGCCGGGCTGTCCGGCGTGGCCCGTCTGGTCGCGCTCCAGCGGCAGGCGCTGGGGTGAGGCGCCCGCTCCTCCTGGCCACCACCAACCCGGGCAAGCTGAGCGAGCTGCGGCTTCTGGCCGAGGGCCTGGAGGTGCTCTCCCCCCGGGAGGTGGCCGGCCTTCCCCCGGTGGAGGAGAGCGAGTCCACCCTCGAGGGCAACGCCCGGAAGAAGGCGCTCGCCTGGGCGAGCGCATCGGGGCTGGTCACCCTGGCCGACGACTCCGGGCTGTTCGTGGAGGCGCTGGGCGGTCGCCCCGGCGTCCACTCCGCGCGCTACGCGGCGGGGGATGACGCGACCCGGGTGGCCCGGCTCCTCGAGGAGATGCGGGACGTGCCCGACGCCCGGCGCGGCGCCTGCTTTCGCTGCGTGCTTTGCCTGGCCGCTCCCTCGGGCCGCTCGGTGGTGGAGGAGGGTGTGTGGGGCGGCGAGGTGACGCACGAGCCCCGGGGCAGCTCCGGCTTCGGCTACGACCCGGTGCTCCTCCTCCCCGTTCTCGGGCGGACAGTGGCCGAGCTCACCCCGGAGGAGAAGGGCCGGCTCTCCCATCGCGCCCAGGCCTTCGCCCGGATGCAGCCCTGGCTGGCCGCCTACCGCCAGGGGAGCTGGCCATAAAAAACTCCCACCGGCCGATTGCCATCCACCGGGCCTGGATGTTAGGCGCCTTTCCTCGAACCTCCCCGGGAGGCGGTCCTCCGGGCGGCGGCCCAAAGACGGCCAGGAACCCCCTGATGAAGATCGCCCTCAGCCCCTCGGACAAGGTGCGTGCCGCCGCGAAGTTCCTGGGCGGCCGCGTCCGGGGGCGCCCGTTGACCGTCTCCCTCGAGGTGACCAAGCGCTGCAACGCGCGGTGCGACTTCTGCGACTACTGGAAGATCACCGACCGCGACGAGCTCCTGGACTTCACCGAAGTGGTGAAGCGCTTCGACCCGCTGGTGGTGGTGCTCACCGGCGGCGAGCCGATGCTGCGGCGGGACATCGCCTCCATCGTGCGCTCCCTGCGCGCCCTCCCCGGGTTCCGGTACATCACCGTCCTCACCCACGGCGGGTTCCTCAACGAGGACAAGATCCGCGAGCTGGTCCAGGCCGGGGCGAACCAGATCAACATCTCCATGAACTACCCGGACGCGCGCCAGGACCGGGAGCGCAACATCCCCGGGCTCTTCGCCCGGCTGGAGAAGACCGTCCCCAAGATGGTGAAGGAAGGCTTCAACGTCTTCACCTTCGCCTCGATGCTCATGGTGGACAACATGCAAGAGGCCGAGCCGCTCATCCGGCTCGCCCACGCCTGGGGCATCAACATCGCCTTCTCCGGTTACAACGATCTCAAGAACGGGAACCAGGCGCACTTCGTCGAGCCGGCGAAGATGGAGGAGTTCGTCCGCGTCTGCCAGCGCATCAAGCAGCTCAAGCGCGAGCTGGGCAACGTCATGACCAGCGACTACTTCTTCGACACGCTGCCGCTCTTCTACCGGACCCGGCAGATCGCCGGTTGCACGGCGGGGAAGTCGATGATCCACGTTTCCCCCAAGGGGATGGTCCAGCCCTGCGCCGAGCTGCCCGCGGTGGCCCACTTCACCGACTACCGCTTCGAGAACCACGGCAAGGCGTGCGGCAAGTGCTTCGACGCCTGCCGGTCCGAGCCGCAGGCGCCCATCACCCTGCGCCGCGTGGCGGAGCTGACGGGCCTCCTGTGAGCGGACTCCACGCCGACGGCGCCGCTCCGGCGCGCCGCCTCGTGGCCCGCACCCTTCTCGGCGCGGCGGCCGGGCTGGCCGTGGCCGCCGTGGCCATCGGCTACCTGCGCATCTCCCGGACCGGGTTCGTGGACGAGCTCCGGGCGGCGCACCCCGGCCCGTTGCTCTTCGCCGCGGTGGGCGGCTTCGTCCTCCTCGGGTTCCAGTCCCTGCGCTGGTGGACGGTGATGCGCCCGGTGCTTCCCGGCCTCCGCTACGGCCACGCCTACCGGGCGATGCTGGTCGGCTTCTTCTTCAATGCCTTGATTCCCATGCGGGGCGGGGACCTCCTGCGGGTGCAGTACCTGGGGCGGCGGACCGGGGTGAGCCGGGCCAAGCTGCTCGGCACGGAGGTGGTGGACTTCTTCAGCGACAAGTGGGGCTGGGTGGCCTCCTTCCCGCTGGTCTGGCTCTTCAGCGAGCTGGTTCCGCCGCACGAGGGGCCGCCGCGCTGGCTGTTCCGGGCCCTGGCCCTCTTCACCTGCGCCGTGCTCGGCGTGGCGCTGGTGCTGGCGGTGATGGGCAGCCGGTTCTGGCGCGTCGATGAGCGGGGGCGCCCGCGGGGGCCGCCCTGGCTGACCAACCTCCGCGACGGCTTCGCCGCCGCACGGTGGCGCCGCTTGCTGGTCGTCGAGACGGTGCTCGCCCCGCTCCCCTGGCTGTGGGAGACGACGGTGATCGTCGTCGCCAGCCGGGCGCTGGACCTGGGGCTGACGCCGATGCAGGCTTTCGGAGCGCTCACCGCCTGGAACCTGGGCACGGCCATCCCCAGCCCGGGGAATGCAGGCTCCTTCGAGGCCTCGGGGACGCTCGCCCTGGGAGCGTTGGGCGTGGCCCCGGAGAAGGCGCTGGCCTTCGTCTTTCTCTACCACCTCAGCCAGGTCGTGCCGGGCATGATGGCCGCCGCCGGCCTCCTCGTCGCCGAGGGCGAGGTGCTGTTCGGCAAGCGCAGCGTCTTCCGGACCCTGTCCGAACCGACCCCAGCCGAGCTGTCCTCATGAAAACACAGGGGATTCGGGGCGGGTGGCCCGGCGATGCGGCGAGCGGGTACGCTGCCGGCACACGTTGCAGCAGAGCGGAACCGGCCATGGGACGGAACAACACGCGGGACCTCGAGCTGGACCTGACCACCCTCCCCTCGGGGAAGGTGCTCCTGCCCGGCGAGGCGCCCTCGTCGTCCGACGTCGCTCTCCAGCTCCGCCTCACCGCCATCGAGGTTCGCGCCATGGTGCAGGGGGCGCGGCTGCTCGGGGTTCCCGTCTCGCGCCTCGTCTCCTGGGCGGGGTCGGTGAACCCGGAGGAGACGGTGCTTCACCGCTGGCATCGCCCCTACGTCGACGAGACCCAGCTCGTGCACCTCTCGCTCATGCTCGACGCCGACGGGCTCCGCGTGGCCTGCGTCCTGGCCGAGCGCTTCGACATCGACGTCGAGACCTACCTCGCCGCCCGCACCTTCGACTGGCTCCGGCGCATCCGCGAACGGCACCTGGCCGACCCGAGCTGGCAGCGGCTGGAGGTACCCGCGGCGCGGATCGGCTGGCGCATCGAGCCGAACGACCGGACCGGCCTGAAGCTGGCCTGAGCCGGCACGGCGTCAGGCGGCCGCTGCCGGAGCCCTCCGCCTGAGCCGGCGCACGAGCGGCGCGCTGCCGACCACGACCAGGAACACGGCGCAGGCGCCGGCGAGCAGGTCGCCCACCGCGCGGTAGAGCGTGTGCACGCCCCGCTTCGGAAGCGAGACCAGCATCACCCGGTCGCTGGAGTCGTAGCTGGACTGCCAGGCACGCATGCGCCCGTGGGGGTCGATGCCGGCGGAGAGACCCATGCGCGTGGAGCGGAGGATGGACACCCCCTGCTCGATGGCGCGCAGGCCGGCCATCTGGGTGTGGATGGGGTCGATGCCGCGCCAGTCGCTCGACGGCAGCGCCACCAGGTCCACGCCGAGCAGGCCATGCTCCCGGGCCAGGCGGGGGACGTCGTAGTCGTAGCAGAGCGCACCGCCGGCGCGGCCGAAGTCCGTCTCCACTGCAGCCAGAGGCCCGACGCCCACCACCGCCGGCTCCCCGGGTGCGGGATGGTGCTTGAAGTAGGTCTGCAGCACCGTTCCGTCGGGGGCGAACCACCGGTACTTGTTCTCGAACGGCGTCGGCATCGGGCCGCGGGGGACGATGTACGCGGCGACAAGGTGGATGCGCCCGCTCCTCGCCATGGCTCCGACGCGCTCGATGAAGGAGGCCTCCTCCTCGGGCGGCACCAGGGCGGCGGCCTCGGTCCAGGAGACCAGCCTGGCCCCGGCGGCGGCGGCCCGCTCGGTGTCGGCACGGAGCACCTCGAGGGTGCGGGCCCGTTCCTCGGCCGTCGGCAGGCTGTCCGGGCCAAAGGTCGAAGGCGTACCCACCGCGGCCACGGTCACCGTCCCGGCGGCCAGGGGAATGGCCAGCCGCGCCACGCCGAAGACGTGCGCCAGGGCCACCACCGCCAGAGCGATGGCGGCCTGCCGCCGGGCCCCGCGCGCCGGCTCGGCGTCCAGCCGGGCCGAGAGGAGCGACTCCAGCGCCGCCGCGAGCCAGTAAACGAGGAAGCTCACCGTCGCCATCCCGCCCAGGGACGCGACCTGGAGGAGGGGGAGGTCATCCACCTGGCTGTAGGCGGCGGCTCCCCAGGAGGTCATGAAGGTGAAGCGATGCTGGACCCACTCCACCACCACCATCGCCGAGGGGTAGGCGAGCGTCGCCCAGCGCGGCGAGATGCGCCGCACGCCGTCCCAGGTCAGCGTGCCGGCCACGTGGAAGACGGCCACCACCACGCCGACCAGGGCAAAGGCGAAGGGGAGGGGGAAGGTGACGATCTTCGCCGTGGCCGCCGTCCAGGCCACCGCCTCGGCGAGGACGAAGAGCCCGCGCGAGCGCCAGCCCCGCGTGATGCGCAGGTAGCGGAGGAAGGGGATGGGCGCCACCCAGGCAAGAAGCCCGATGCCCCAGCGCATGTGCGCGGCGGCGGTGAGCACGGCTCCGAGCAGGAGCCAGAGGGACGGGTGGGCGCTCGCGCGCGTCTGCTCGGGCTTCTCCTGGTTCATCGTCAACCGACGTTCAGCCGGAGCGCGCCCGGCGCCGCCTCCACCCTCGCGCGACGACTGCCATGCCGATGACCCCGGCCAGGACGACCGCCAGCCAGACGGCGAGCCTATTCCACCGCCCGGCGGGGAACGGAGTGATCCGCAGCCCACCGTCGCCGTGGACCACCACCCCCGCCCAGGCCGCGGCCGGCGCGCCGGCGCGGATGCGCATCCGCTGGGCGTCGGAGAGCGCCTCCTCCACGGTGGCCCCCGTGGCCAGCCGCTCGTAGAAGCCGGCGAACAGGGCGCTGGAGGCCGCGTCGTCGAGCTCCCAGAGCGTGGCCACCACGGCGCGCGCTCCGGCCTGGAAGAAGGCCCGGGTCAGTCCCACCGGCCCTTCGCCGCGCACCATCTTTCCCGTCGAGCTCCGGCAGGCGGCGAGCACCACCAGGGTCTGGTCGAGATCCAGCGCCGCGATGTCCCGGGGCTGGAGCAGCCCGTCCTCGTCGCTGCTCCCGGGAGCGAGCACCAGGGCGGAGCGGCCTGGCTGGTCGTCGTCGATGACCGCGTGAGCGGCCAGGTGGAGGGCGGCGTAGCGAGACAGAGGCTCGGTCTTGAGGAAGCGCTCGGTGGCCTGGTCGCCGATCACGATCCGGCTGTCCCCTCCCAGCGCCGCCGCCGCTTCCTCGGCCTCGATGCGCGCATGGGGAAGCCGGCCGAGATGCAGTCCCCGCAGCCAGGTCGCCGACTGACGGCTGTCCGCCGGGGACGCCTCGCCGGATGTCGGGTCGGCCACGGCGAGCAACGGTGCCGCGTGCGGATGCGGCGGAGCGGAGCGCCAGCGCACCCAGAGCGACGCCGAAGGGGCCAGCGAGAGTCGATAGCGCTCCGCCAGCCCCGGCCCCTCTGCCACAGGGCGAAGGGGGCCGAAGGGAAGGAGGTGCAGTGGGCCGTCGGGGATGACGATCAGGTGCTGGATGTGGGGGCCGAGCTGGCTCAGGGCCTCCCCGAGGAGGTCGCGGTGGAGACGCACGGCGCCCTCCACATTCGAGCCGTCCCCCCGGTCGATCAGCGAACGAAAGAGGTCCACCTGGTCGCGGAGCGCCTCACGGTCGGGAACGCGCAGCGCGCGTACCGCCTCCCGCGTCACCACCAGCAGCCAGGACCGTGGACCGGGGATGAAGTCCCCGACCTGGAGATCTCCGGTCGAGGTGATGGCATAGGAGAGCAGGGCCTGGTCGGGCTCCAGCGCGGCCTGGACCCCAGCCAGAGGGACCGGGTCCGCGGCCGCGGCGGATCGGCCGGCGCTCCGCCCCATCTCGTCCCGCAGCCGCCGTTCGGCCGATTCGAGCTCGACCAGCTTGGCCTGGGCTGCGCGTCGCTCCTCCTGACCGAGGCCAGGGTCGGCGAGGCGGCGCTGAACCTCGGCCAGCTCCTGGCGCAGCTTGGCCAGGCGATCGCGGAGCTGGGGCGTCGGCCGTTCGATGACCTTCGTGGCACGGAGCGACTCGAGCAGCGAACGTGCTCGCATCCGCTCCACGACGGCGAAGGCGAGGGGCATGTCCACCGCCGGCCGGCCGAGCAGCGAGTTCAGGATGTCGTAATAGACCTCCGCGTCGGCAGCCAGGAGACCGATCCGCGCCGATTCTTCGAACTGCTGATCCCGCCTCCGTTCACCGAGGTCCAGGGCAGCGAGCGCGTCCGCCAGCGCCTCGTCCTCGCGACCCTGCGCCCAGCGAATGATGGCCCGGACGTGGAGCGCTTCCGCCTCCCGGCTCAGCGACCCGTGGCGCTGCGCCAGCTCCAGCCCCTGGGAGACCAGGTTTTCGG
>Ga0335085_10007521_pt1 | contig 16867 bp, 16 predicted proteins | sample Lox_Sample_45_FD_206712 | JGI IMG/M metagenome (GOLD analysis project Ga0335085, IMG submission 206712) | Soil microbial communities from Loxahatchee National Wildlife Refuge, Florida, United States - Lox_Sample_4.5 | ecosystem: Environmental > Terrestrial > Soil > Wetlands | place: USA...
GTCCTCGTCACGATTCGATCGCTCTCCGCATCGGGGAGGGCAACCCGCCGGTCAGGCGGCGATCCGCCTAGGATCCCGACATGGAAGCCGCGTTCCTCTCGGCCAAGCAAGCCGGCCTGCGGGTGGAGCGGCCGATTCGCGCGGCCGAGCTGGTCGGGGCGCTCTCGCTTGCCACCGACCTCGGCACCGGGCAGCCGCTCGAGCACGCCCTGCGCACGGCCGTGCTCGCGGTCCGCCTCGGCGAGCTCGCCGGAGCCTCGGCGGAGGAGCTCGCGGACACCTACTACGTCGCGCTCCTCCACGCCTCCGGCTGCACGTCGAACAGCCACGAGGCGACGCAGCTGTTCGGTGAGGACATCATGCACCGGGCCGCCTTCTTCCTGATCGACCCTGCCGACCCCGAGCAGGTGCTCGCGTTCTATCGCACCCATGTGGGGCCGGGGCGACCGACCGCGGTGCGCGAGCGGATGATCGAGGCGGCGCTCTCGGACCCGGTGAGGGCGCGCGAGGCGTTCGCCGCGATGTGCGAGGTGGCACAGCGGTTCGCGCGCTGGCTCGAGCTCGGCCCGGGGATCGAGGCGGCGCTCGAGTACGTCTTCGCGCGCTGGGACGGGAAGGGCCCGCCCGGCGAGGTCGGCGGTGAGCAGCTTCCACTGCCGACGCGTCTGCTTCACGTGGCGCGGGACTACTCGCTCTTTCTCTCCGCCGCAGGCGCCGACGACGCACGCACCGTCCTCGAACGCCGAGCTGGCGCGGCGTACGACCCGCGCCTGGCCGGGCTTGCCGTGCACCACTTCGACAGCGTGTGTGCCGAGTTGGACGATGCGCGGATGTGGGAGAGCATGCTCGAGAGCGAGCCGTTTCCCCAGGTCAGCCTCTCCGGGGACGGGATCGACGCCGGCTTCGCCGCCTTCGCCGCTCTCACCGGCCTCAAGTCAGCCTGGCTCCGCGAGCACTCGACCGGCGTCGCCGACCTCGCCGAGGCCGCCGCCTGGCGACTGGGCCTGGCGGCCGAGACCGTCGCGTTCCTGCGGCGCGCAGCGCTCGCGGCCGACCTCGGCCGGGTCGGCGTGTCGAACGCGATCTGGGAGAAGCCCGGGCCGCTCGGGTTCGGCGAGTGGGAGCGCGTGCGGCTGCATCCCCACTTCACCGAGCGCGCGTTCGCCCAGTCGCAGGCTCTCGCCCCGATCGGCCTTCTCGCCGGCTCCCACCACGAGCGGCTCGACGGGTCGGGCTACCACCGGGGCCTGCGCGGATCGTCGCTGGACAAGACGGGGCGCATCCTCGCTGCCGCGGACTGCTACACGGCGATGCGCCAGGCGAGGCCGTACCGGCCGGCGCTCGAGCCGGCGGCTGCCGAGGCGGAGCTGAAACGGGAGGTCGAGGCGGGACGGCTCGATGCGGAGGCTGTCGACGCGGTGCTCGCAGCGGCCGGCCACCGCGTCCCCAAGCGGTCGCGAGAGCTGCCGGCCGGGCTGACGCGGCGCGAGCTCGAGGTGCTGCTTGCGCTCGTGCTCGGGCACTCCAACCAGGTCATCGCCGACGATCTCGGCATCTCCGCCAAGACCGTCGGGCACCACGTTCAGCACGTCTACCGGAAGATGGGCGTCCGAAGCCGCGCCGCCGCGACGGTCTGGGCTTTCGAGCACGACCTCGTCCACAGCTCCTAGGGCGATAGGGCGTTCGCCCGATGCGGGCTCCGACCCGTCGGGCGCAGACTCGTCCTCGATCGCGTCGGGTGACGCGGCAAGTCGAAAGGAGAAGGAAATGATCCTGGCAACGACGACGGTCGAGGATCTCGACCGGTTCGTGACGATTTACTCGACGGCGGGCGCGGAGAAGCGCAAGCTGCACGGCTCGAAGGGCTCGACCGTCTTCCGTGACCCGAACGAGGAAGACCGGGTCTGGGCGATCTTCGACTGGGACCTGGAGGGCTGGGGGAAATTCGCCTCCGATCCCGAGGTGCCGTCGATCATGCAGGAGGCCGGGCACAAGAGCAGACCGCAGGTGCTGGAGCTCGTCGGCCGCTTCGACGCCTAGCCGCTCGCGACGCGCGACAGGAGGAAGCCATGCCGGGGAACGCTGCGATCGTCCGCCGCGGCTACGAGGCGTTCAACAGGGGCGATCTGAAGACGCTCACCGAGCTCTTCGGCGACAACGTCTCTTGGCACACCCCCGGCCGGAGCCCGCTTGCCGGCGACGTGGTCGGACGGGAGGCCGTCTTCGCCCGTCTCGGCCGCTACGTGGCCGAGACGGGCGGTACGTTCAAAGCCGATCTGAAGCGCGTGCTCACCGACGAGCACGGCCGCGTGATCGGCATCCATCACAACGTTGCTGAGCGCGCCGGCAAGCACCTGGACGTCTACTGCTGCATCGTCTTCGAGCTCGAGTGCGGCCGGATCGTGGACGGCCGCGAGCACTTCTACGACCTCAGCGCCTGGGACGAGTTCTGGTCGTAGAGCCGACAACTCCGATTCCAGGGGAGGAAACCATGGCGACTTCACCAAGCTCTGCTCGGGAGCCCATCAAGGTGGGTCTGATCGCGGATCTGACGGGACCGCTCTCGTTCGTCGGGATGGCCAACGCCAATGTGGCCAGGATGGTCGTCGGCGACATCAACGCCAAAGGCGGTCTGCTAGGGCGCCAGCTCGAGCTCTGTCTCGAGGACGGTGCAACGGACGACGCCGTCGCGGCCGAGAAGGCGAGGAAGCTGGTCCAGCACGACAAGGTTGACGTGGTCGTCGGCGGCATCTACAGCTCGACGCGGCAGGCGATCAAGGGCCGTGCCGTCGTCGAGGGTGAGACGCTCTACATCTATCCCGAGCAGTACGAAGGGCAGGAGTCCGACCCACTCATCTTCTGCACCGGCCCGGTGCCCGCACAGCAGGTCGACCCCTTCATCCCCTGGCTGATGCGGGAGACCGGAGCGAAGAGCTTCTATCTGCCGTCTGCCGACTACATCTGGCCGCACGTGCTGAACGCGCGCGTCCGCGACGTCGTCACGGCCAATGGCGGCGCGATCGTCGGCGAGGAGTACTACCCCCTCGACCACACCGATTACGAGGGGACGGTGGACCGGATAATCGCGAGCGGCGCCGACGCGGTGTTCAACACCATCGTGCCTCCGGGCGTGACGCCGTTCTTCGAGCAGCTCCACAACTCCGGCTTCACCAGCCGCGGCGGCCAGCTCATCTGCACCTACTTCGACGAGAACTTCCTGAACATGGTTCCGGCTGCCCACGTCGAGGGCCTGTACGGCTGCCTCGACTACTACCAGGCGGTCGACGACCCGTTCAGTCGGAGGCTCCTCGCCCAGTACGACGCGCGCTACCGCGGCGAGGCGAAGTTCACCGGCGGCAGCGCCTGCTCAGGCCTCTACCGCGGACTGCACCTCTGGGTGAACGCCGTGACCGAGGCCGGCACGCTCAGCCAGGAGGACGTGATCACGGCCCTCGACCACGCGCGGATCGCCGAAGGGCCCGGTGGCCCCGCGGCCATGGTGCCGGGCCAGCACCACACCCGCCTGAACATGTACATCGCCCAAGCCCGAGACGGCCGCTTCGAGATCGTCGAGCGCCTCGGCTCGATCGACCCGCAGGAGCCCCTCGTCGGCGCCCCCGCCCTCACCGCGTGAGAGCCGGCGCGGACAGACACCCCGACAGCCAGCCGTATCGGAGTCCCCCTGTGAGGACTCGGTGTGGACCAGGCATCCAGGGCTCCGCGCGTTTCAGCAGGTTGCTTGCACCCCGGGGCCCGTCCTGGTGAGCGTGCGGACGCCGTTCAGGTAGACGTCGACGCGTACGCCCGTCGGCTTGCAGACGCGCTGCAGCGGCACGTCGATGTCACGGCGGCCGCTTCCCGACACGGTCGCGAACAGGGCGAGGGCAGAGGGCTGCGTCCAGGCGCCGTGCTCGAGCGGGCGCTCGTAGCCGAGACCGGTCAGCGCGGTGCCCGCCGGGAGGTTGCGCCAGCGCAGGAGCAGCCTCAGCCTGCCGTCGGCATACCGAAGCCGCTGCACCGAGACGGCGCCGCGGGCAGGTCGTCGCGGCGGGAGCGCATGTCCGAGCGTGAACGCGGTCTCGGTGGCGACGACCTGGTCGGCGAGACGCCGGGCCGTCGGAGCCTGTGCCGGGGCGTCGTGCTCGACCTGCGCGAGGTAGCTGAGATAGGTCGACGCGAGGAGTCGCGTGCGCTGGGAGGGCGTCTGCCCGCTGACCAGCGCGAGCGCCTGCTTGAGCGCGGCCCTGGCGTCGACCGGCGCACCGCGTTCGACCTCGATCGCGCTCTTCAGCAGCCAGAGGTCGGGCACCTTCGGATTGAGCGCGATCGCGGCGTCGATCGCATTCAGGGCTTCGTCGACGTCGCCGTGGTAGAAGCTCATCAGGGCGACGATGGCGGGGCTGAGGATGTCACGCGGGTTCAGCTCGCGCGCCCGCTCAGCATCGCGGATCGCCTCCGCAACCGCAGCGCCTTTCGGAGCAGTGACGGCCCGCGTGACGGCGTAGTCCGGGTTCGCGGCGAGCAGGCGCGCGCGCGCACGCCCGCTGTAGGCGGTCGCATAGCCGGAGTCGGCCTCGAGCGCGGCGTCGTACAGGGAGACCGCGGCGCGGTAGTCGCCCTCCTGGGTCAGCTCGGCGCCGCTCGCCGCCGCGTCGATCGCGCTGTCCGGCGTCGACGGGATCGGGAGGTGGTGGATCCAGACCGCCCAGACGGCTGCGAAGATTCCCACGGCGACGCCCAGCGTGTAGGCCGAGCCACGGATCGGCCCCGCGACGACGAGCGCGAAGCCGACGAGGAAGATCGCGACCGCGAGGACGGCGATCACCGTCGTGTACTGCGTCGACCGGTCGTTCCAGGTGATACGCGTCGTTGCGAGGGCGCGCTGGGTCAGCGTCAGACGCTGCGCCTCGGTCTCCAGGCGCGGGGCGAGCTTCCGGGCCCCCAGGTCGGGCACGGCCTGCTGCGCGACGCGGAGCTCGTCGGCGGTCGCGCCGGCCGGGGAGGGCACCCCGGCCGCTGATGCGAGGCTCGGCGCGTTCGGGTCGAGCGGTCGGCGGAAGGGCAGGAAGTCGCGTTCGGACTGGAGCACGGGCACGAGGCCCGCGACCGTGTCGGAGACGACGTTCGCACGCATGGCCTGCACGGCGACCCGCGTCGTCTGGCGGGCGGTGTTCGACTCGTTCGCACTCGCGTCCACCTGGAGGATCGCGAGGCCGCTGCCGAGCACGACGAGAGCGGCGAGCGTGAGGGCGATCTTCGGGCGGAGCGGATCGCGCTCGCTGGCGGTGTCGTGCTCGGCCGTCTGCGCGCCGTCGCTCGCCGTCGTCTCGTCGTCGGGCTCGCTCACGGCTCAGAAGAACGCGGTCGAGAGCCCGCCGACGAGCCCGGCGAGGTAGAGGACGACACCGAAGCCGACTGCCGCGTAGGCGAGTCGCCGCGGCAGTGACACCTCGGCGATCGTGTAGAGGAGGACGGCCAACACGGCGAGGAAGGCCCACCGCGTGAGGTGTCTGATCCGGACGCGGATGTGGGCGGCCGCGTCCGCCCAGTGATCCGGGTCGAGGCTCGCGGGCGAGTCGAGGGCGGTTGCCGTCTGCGCTGCCAGCGCACGTGCCTGTGCGCGATAGTCGAAGGGCCGAGGCGCCACCGTCGGCGTGAGCAGATCGGTGTCGATCGAGAACGGGCCGAAGACGCCGGCCTGCGCTGCGCGCCGCGTCGCTCCCTGGCGGAGCGCGGTTGCCTCGCCTCTCGATACCGCCGCAAACCGGCCGGCGCCCGCTGCGGCCAGCCGGTCGGCTTCGCGATCGAGCGTCGCGGCGACGGCGTAGTCGGCCCGGTAGCGGACGTATTCCCGCGCCTGGGAGGCCACCGTCACGGCGCGTGAGACGCTCTGCTGCTCGACGGTGACCGTCTCGGAGATCGACTGACGGTCGTCGTAGGCAGCCGTGCTCCCGATCTGGGCGGCACGCCAGCCGAAGCCGGCCGCGGTCACCGTCGCGAGCCCGATCAGGAAGGCGACCACCCAGCGTGCGCGGGTGACGGCTCCGGCGTCGTCGCTCCTGCTCACCGGCACGACACGATAGGGGAAAGCGCGAGCCCCGCAGCCGGGGCGTTCTCCCGGTTGCAGCCTCGGCGTCTTCCGCCGGCGCCGGGTGCCGCGTCGGCGCGCCGAGCTCAGCCGCCGCTGATCGCGGCGACCACGTCCATGCGCGAGCGTGCCTCGAGGGGCGAGTCCAGGCCGGCGCGCTCCTTGTCGACGTAGACGTGGATGTGCCGCCGCAGCGCCGGGCCCTCCTCGACGAGGCGGTCGCGGAGGCCCGGCCAGCGCTCCTCGAGCCGGTCGATCGCCTCGGCGACCGTCGCGGCGTCGAGGTCGAGCCGGCGTGGCAGGCCGGCGAAGAGCGGCGTCAGCGTCGTGGGGAGATGGACGTCCGGCACGGAGCCTACGCGTCGATCACGGCAACGTCGACCGACGAGATCGCGGGTAGGTAGCTCGCGATCTCGTTCCAGCTCTCGCCCTCGTCGACGCTCGCGAACACCTGGCCGGTGCTCGTGCCGAAGTACAGACCGGGCAGGTCCGCTGCGTCGATCGTCATCGCCTGGCGCAGCACACCGAGGTGCGCCCCGTCCTGCGGCAGCCCCTCGTGGAGCCGCCGCCAGCTCGAGCCGCCGTCGCGCGTCTGCCACACGGCGGCCTTTCCTTCGGGCATGACGCGGCCGTGGCCCGGGTCGAGCGGGATCACGTAGAACGTGTCGCGGTCGTGCGGGTGCACTGCGGCTGCGAAGCCGAACTCGCTGGGCAGCCCTTCGGTGATCTCCTGCCAGGAGTGCCCCTCGTCGTCCGAGCGGTGCATGCCGACGTGGTTCTGCTGGTACATCCGCTCCCCGTCGGAGGGCGAGCGGACGAGCCTGTGGACGCAGAAGCCGACCTCCTCGTGCGGGCGCGGCCAGTCGGCGCGCAGGCCGCGGTTCCGCGGCGTCCAGGTGGTGCCGCCGTCTGCCGTCTCGAAGGTGCCGATCCCCTGGACGATCGCCCAGAACCGGTCCGTGTCCGCGCCGTCCGTGACGAAGCCCGAGATGCCGAGGTGCCCGGGCGGCTGGTTCGCCGGGTCGTCCCAGCCCTCGCTCCCGGGCTGGCCGGCGAGCGTCGAGAGGAGCGAGAACGTCTCGCCGCCGTCGCGGCTCTCGAAGATCCCCGGCGCCTCCACTCCAACGAGCAGCCGGTCTCCCGTCAGCGCGAGCGTCGAGACCTTCGACAGCTTGCGGCCGCCGTCGTCGTCGTAGCCGAGCCCCTCGCTCGAGAGCGCCCAGGTCTCGCCGAGGTCGCGGCTCCGCCAGACGGCCGAGCCGTGCCACTCGCTCGCGGCGGCCGCGTAGATCGAGCCCGACGCGCGGTCGAAGACCGCGTGATAGACGGGCCAGCCCTCGCAGTAGGGGCCGCGCAGGCGCCAGTCGCGGCGGTCCTCGCTCTCGAGCAGGAAGCACCCCTTGCGGGTGCCGATCAGCAACAGCGTCCGTGTCATCGATCTCTCCTCCGGGTCGGTTCGGGGCCTCGCGTGCTTGGACGGCGCGAACGCGGGGAATTCATCGCTCCTCAGAGGCCGGGCCCGTTCATGGCGGGAGTAGTACCGGGTCAGGCCGAGGTGGGCAAGGCCCGGGCCGCCTCGAGCAGGACGTCGAAGTCGGGCAGCTCCGAGGTCTCGTATGCCCAGGCACCGCGGACGACGCCGTCGTCGTCGAGCAGGAAGGCCGAGCGAGCGGAGACGTTCCGCATCCCGTTGTGCTCGATCGCGACGGCGAAGCCGTGGGTGGCCTCGCCGTTCCAGTCGGAGAGCAGCGGGAACGTCAGGTCGAGCGCCTGCGTCCATGCGACGTGCGTGTACGGGGAGTCGCGGGAGATCGCGTACGGCTGCACGCCCGCCTCTCGGAACGATTCGCTCCTGTCACGCAGGAGCTCGAGCTCGTTCGTTCAGGTGGCCGACCAGTCGAAGAGGTAGAAGACGACGAGGATCGGCCCGCCGCCGAGCAGGTCGCCGATCGTCGCCCGCTCGCGCGGCGTCGTCCAGACTCCCGCCGCCCGGGGCGCTCGCTCTCCGACCTGGAGCACCGGTGCAGTCTATGCGGCGGCGCGCGCGGGATCCGGCTCGGGCGCGACCTCGGTGGTGTCGGCGATCTCGCGCACGACCTCGACGATGTCCCGGTTCGCGCCCCAGACGTGCAGCTGGCGGTCGGCGCCGTTGCCGCGCGCCAGGATCTCGCGGACGCCGGCGAGCTCGTCGCTGCTCCCGAGCTCGTCTGCGTGCGGCTCGATCGCCTTCAGCGTCCGGCGCACGAGGGTCGCGACCGGCAGCCTGTTCCGTCGCCCCGTCTGCAGGTCCATCACCGGCGCGGCCAGCCCGTAGCGCGCGGCCAGCCACTTGTTCTCGGTCGTGAGGATGCGATGGAAGGACGGCACCTCCTCGCCGGCGTCGTGGCGCTCGGAGTAGTGCTTGACGAGTGCCTGGCAGTAGGCGGTGATCGCGACCACGTCCTCGAGGCGGGTGACGGCGTCGCAGATCCGGATCTCGATCGTGCCGAGCCGCGGATGCAACCGGATGTCCCACCAGATGTGGGTGTAGTCCTGGATGCAGCCCGTTCGCTCCAGCTGGTTGACGACCTGCGCGTAGTCGGTGTAGTCGCGGAAGCGCGGCGGCGGCCCCGAGCGCGGGAAGGCGGCGAAGACCATGTGCCGCGAGGAGCGCAGCCCGGTCGGCTCGCCGCGCCAGAAGGGCGAGCTGGCCGAGAGCGCGACGAGCTCGGGCAGGTGCACGATCAACCCGTTCACGACCTGGATCGCCTTCTCCGGGTCGTCGACGGCCACGTGCACGTGCATGCCGAAGATCAGCTCGCGGCGGGCGATGTACTGCAGCTGGTCGACGAGCGCGCGGTAGCGGTCTTTCGCCGTGATCCGCTGGCGTTCGAAGAGCGAGAACGGATGCGTCCCCGCGGAGCCGACCCGCAGTCCTCGCTCCCGCGCGAGGTCGCAGACGTACCCGCGGATCCGCCTCAGCTGCGCCCGGATCTCGGCGGGCGTGTGGCAGACGGGCGTCGCCACCTCGAGCACCGACTGCATCAGCTCGGAGTTGATCCGCGGCTCGAGCTCGTGCCCCTCGACCGCCGCGAGGACTGTGTCGACATGCTGCACGAGGTCGAAGGTCTCGCCGTCGAGGAGCATGTACTCCTCCTCGACCCCGAGCGTGAACGGGTCGCTCTGACCGAAGGCATGGTCGAGCACGCTGCCGCCCGACGCAAAGCGCGAGCCCTTGCCGGTGATGGATGCGGGGAAGAGCTCGTCCGTCATACCGGCACGGTACGCCAGCGCACTCTCGCGGAGCAACGGCCTCGGGCGCAGCGGCGCGGGCGTCACCCTCCGAGGACGGCCTCGACCTCGAGCTCGACGAGCCAGCGCGGGTCGAGCAGGCCGGTCACGAGGCCGGTGCAGGCCGGCCGTACCGCGGCGAAGGCCTCGCCGTGCGCGCGCAACACGTCGGGGGCGAGGGACGGGTCGGTCACGAAGAAGCGGGTGCGCACGACGTGCTCGAGGCCGGCGCCCGCCTGCTGCAGCACTACCTCGACGATCTCGAGGCAGCGGCGCATCTGTCCGTATGCGTCGGTCGGCGGGTCGGCATCGGCCGGCATGATCGGCGCCGTGCCGGAGACGAAGACGCGATCGCCCACGACGACGGCGCGGCTGTACCCGCCCCGCAGCTCCCAGTCCGAGCCCGACCCGATCGTCCGCCTGCCCACGCCGCCTAGTATCACGCTCCGTGGAGGCGCTGCGGGCGATCGACGGCTGGCGCGCCGCCACGGCGGCGGCCGGCGTGACGCGGGCGGACGGCGTCGTCGCCGTCCACGGCCCCCGCGGCGAGGAGCTCGCGTGGGCCTCGGTGACGAAGCTCCTCACCGGCCTCGCGGTGCTCGTCGCCGTCGAGGAGGAAACCGTCGACCTCGACGAGCCCGCCGGTCCGCCCGGGTCGACGCTTCGCCACCTGCTCGCGCACGCGTCCGGGCTCCCGCCCGCGGGCGACGAGCCGCTCGCTGCGCCCGGGCGGCGCCGGATCTACTCGAACACCGGCATCGAGCAGGCGGCCGAGCTCGTCGCCGAGCGCGCCGCGATGCCGTTCGCCGAGTACTTCGCCGCTGCGGTCGTCGCGCCGCTCGGGCTCGCCGGCCGTCTGGCCGGCTCGCCCGCACACGCCTACCGGGGCCCGCTCGACGACCTGCTCGTGCTCGGCCGCGAGCTCCTCGCACCGACGCTCCTCGCTCCCGAGACGCTCGCCGAGGCGACGAGCGTCCAGTTCCCCGGCCTCGCCGGGGTGCTGCCGGGCTGGGGGCGGATGGAGCCGAACGACTGGGGCCTCGCGTTCGAGTTGCGCGACGGCAAGTCGCCGCACTGGACCGGATCGCGCAACTCCCCGCGCACGTTCGGCCACTTCGGCGCGTCCGGCACCTTCCTCTGGGTCGACCCGGAGGCGGGCGTCGCCTGCGGCGTCCTCACGGACCGCCTCTTCGGAGCCTGGGCGAAGGACGCCTGGCCGTCGTTCGGAGACTTGGTGCTGGCCGCACTCGGCTGACCGCCTGCTCGACGCGCGCGAGCCCGACTCGGCGTGACCGCGGTCGTGCGCCCGAGGCGCTACCCGGGATCGTCGTCGGCGAAGAGCGGGCGGACGAGCTCGTCGAAGGTCTCGCGGTCGCAGCTCGCGACGACGGCGGGCGTGATCGCGGCCACGGTGGCCGTGCGCGGCATGTGCATCGCGAGCGCCACCTCGCCGAAGTAGTCACCCGGCCGGAGCACCGCCCGGCTCGGCCGTTCCACCTGGGTGACCGAGAGCATCCCCGCGAAGACGACGTAGAAGCGGTCGCCCGGCTCGCCCTCGCGGACCAACACGGTGCCGGGTGCGACCTCCTCGCGCTCCATCTGCTTCGCGAGCCGTGCGAGCGTCTCGCCGGGCAGGCCTGCGAGCAGCTCGATCCGCGAGAGCTCGTGCGAGGTGGCGGAGGAGCGGGGCGTGGACTACCCCTCGCCCCCGTCGCATGCCTTGTCGCGCATGAGGCCTCCCGGCTCCGAGTAGCGGCGCGAAGCGCAGCTTGGCGCTAGGAGAACCCCAGCGAGCGCTCGAGCATGCCCTTCGGCATCGCGCCGACGGCCGAGGCCTTCGGGGAGCCGTTCTCGAAGAGCAGCATGTTCGGGATCGACTGGATCCCGTAGCGCATCGCGAGCTCCTGGTTCTCGTCGATGTTGACCTTGACGAGCTTCAGGTTCCGCTCCTCGGCGATCCGCTCGAGCACGGGCGAGACCGCGTGGCACGGACCGCACCACTCGGCCCAGAAGTCGACGAGCACGGGCTCGGCGGCCTGCAGGACCTCCGACTCGAAGGTAGCGTCGCTGACGTCGGTTGCCATCGTTTCCTTTCCTCTTGTGATGGACGGGAGAGTGGTACCCCGCTCTCCCTCTGGTGAGAACGCCGCTCTCTAGACTTGCCTTCCCGATGGACGAGCCGATTTTCGCCCAGCTGCCGGACAAACCCGACCATCCCGGCCTCGAGCTCGAGGTGCTCGCGCGTTGGGAGCGGGAGCGGACGTTCGAGCGGCTGCGCGAGCAGAACCGCGGCGGGCCGATCTTCTCCTTCGTCGACGGCCCGGTGACGGCGAACAAGGAGCTCGGAGTCCACACGGCCTGGGGGCGGACGTTGAAGGACGCCTTCCAGCGCTACAAGGCCCTGCGCGGGCACGAGCAGCGCTACCAGAACGGCTTCGACTGCCAGGGCCTGTGGATCGAGGTCGGCGTCGAGCACGACCTCGGTCTGAACTCGAAGCGAGAGATCGAGGAGTTCGGGCTCGAGGAGTTCGCGCGGCGCTGCCGCGAGAAGGTCGTCTGGTCGGCCGAGCAGCTCTGGGCGGGCTCGAAGCGGCTCGGCATGTGGATGGACTGGGGCCGCGACTACTTCACGTTCAGCGACACGAACATCGAGTACGTGTGGCGGATGCTGAAGCGGGTACACGAGCAGGACTGGCTCTACAAGGGGCATCGCGCGACCGAGTGGTGCCCCCGCTGCGGCACGTCGATCTCCCAGCACGAGCTGATCGGCTCCTACGTCGATCGTGCCGACCCGTCGCTCTACGTCCGGCTGCCGCTCCTCGACCGGCCCGGCGAGTTCCTCGTCGTCTGGACGACGACGCCGTGGACGCTGCCGGCGAACGTCGCCGCGGCCGTGAACCCCGCGGCGGAGTACGGGCGGCGCGCGAACGGGGAGTGGGTCGCCGTCGGCCGCTATCCGGACGAGAGCTTCGAGGAGACTCGCCGCGGCTCGGAGCTCGTCGGCCGCCGCTACCGCGGCCCCTTCGACGAGCTCGCGCCGGCTGCCGCGCTCGACCACCGCGTGATTCCGTGGGGCGACGTGTCGCTCGCGGAGGGCACGGGGATCGTGCACATCGCTCCGGGCTGCGGCGCCGAGGACTTCGAGCTCTCCCGCGAGCACGGCCTGCCGGTGCTCGCGCCGGTCGACGAGTCCGGACGCTTCTACGACGACTACGGCTGGCTGCACGGGCTGTCCACGGTCGAGGCGGCGGAGCAGATCATCGGCGACCTCTCCGAGAAGGGCGTCCTCGTCGAGTCGGGCCTCTACGAGCACCGCTACCCCGAATGCTGGCGCTGTCACACCCCGCTCATCTTCCGCCTCGCCGACGACTGGTTCATCTCCGTCCGGGACCTGCGGCAGCCGATGCGCGACGCGAACGCGACCGTCGAGTGGACGCCCGAGTACATGGGCAAGCGGATGGACGACTGGCTCGCGAACATGGGCGACTGGAACATCTCCCGACGGCGCTACTACGGTCTGCCTCTGCCGTTCTACCCCTGCGCGTGCGGGCAGCTGACCGTGATCGGCTCACGGCGCGAGCTCGAGGAGCGGGCCGTCGAGGGGCTCGAGCAGCTCGAGGAGCTGCGCCGGCCCTGGATCGACCGTGTTCCCGTCCGCTGCGCCGCCTGCGGCGAGCCGGTGGAGCGGATCGCCGAGGTCGGCGACGTCTGGCTCGACGCGGGCATCGTCCCCTTCTCGACGCTCGGCTGGGAGAACGACACCTGGGTGCCCGAGGGCTTCGGCACCGGCGCGGCAAAGGGGCTGACGACTGCCGACCTGCCCGACCACGCCTACTGGGAGCGGTGGTTCCCCGCCGACTGGGTCTCGGAGATGCGCGAGCAGATCCGGCTCTGGTTCTACTCGCAGCTCTTCATGTCGGTCGTGCTCGTCGGCCGGGCGCCGTTCCGGCAGGTCCTCGGCTACGAGAAGATGCTCGACGAGACGGGCCGCGAGATGCACGGCTCCTGGGGGAACACGATCAGCGCCGACGAGGCGTTCGAACGGATGGGCGCCGACGTGATGCGCTGGCAGTACTGTGCGCAGCCGCCCGACCGAAACCTCCTCTTCGGCTTCGGGCCGGCCGACGAGATCAAGCGCAGGCTCCTGACCTTCTGGCACACGGTCAAGTTCTTCGTCGACTACGCGAACATCGCGGGCTTCCGGCCGTCGTGGGCAGACCGCGAGCCCGCCGGCGAGCTCGCGCCGCTCGACCGGTGGCTCGTCGAGCGGACGCGCGCCTTCGTCGCGGACGGCGCCGCCGGCTACGAGGCGTGGCTGACGGTCGATGTGATGCGGGCCTTCGACGAGTACCTCGACGATCTCTCCAACTGGTACGTGCGCCGCTCGCGGCGCCGCTTCTGGGACGGTGAGGCAGCGGCGCTTCGGACGCTCTGGCACGCGCTCGTTCAGACCTTGCGGGTGCTGTCCCCGATCCTCCCCTTCGTCACCGACCATCTCTGGCGGAACCTCGTCCTCGACGGTCCGGACTCGGTGCATCTCTCGGGCTGGCCGGACGCGGCGGAGCCCGACCGCGGGCTGCTGGCGGAGATCGCCGCGGTGCGCCGCGTCGTCGAGCTCGGGCGGCGCGCGCGGGGGGAGGCGGGGATCAAGAACCGCCAGCCGCTACGTCGGCTCGTCGTGGAGGGTGCGCCGCGCGCGGTTTCGAACGCCGACGAGATCGCCGACGAGCTGCGCGTGAAGCGGGTCGAGTTCCACCGCGTCGAGGCCGTCGAGCTGCGCGTGAAGCCGAACCTGCCCGTGCTGGGGCCGAAGCTCGGCAAGGAGCTGGGAGTGGTACGTGCCGCGTTGCAGGCAGGGGAGTTCGAAGAGCTCGACGGCGGCCGCTTCCGCGTCCTCGGACGCGAGCTCGAGCCGGAGGAGGTGCTTGTCGAGCGCGGCGGGCGGGAGGGCTGGGCAGTCGCCTCGGCCGACGGCGTGACGGTCGCGCTCGAGCTCGCACTCGATGACGAGCTGCTCCTCGAGGCGGAGGCGTACGACCTGATCCATCGCGTGAACTCGATGCGAAAGGAGCACGGGCTCGAGCTGACCGACCGGATCGTCCTCACGGTGCCCGAGGCGCAACACGGTCTCATCGACCGTCACGGCGAGTGGATCGCGGGCGAGGTGCTCGCGACCGAGATCCGCATCGCCGGCGCCGAGCTCCTGATCGAGAAGCGCGCCTGACCCGACGCCCGCTGCTCCGGCTGGCCGTCGCTCCTCGCGACACGTCCGGTGTCAGACACCGGACGTGTCCGCCCAGGCCAGGCGCTACCTTCGCGGGCCGCAGCTACGCCGCCGACGGCTGCGCGGCGGCGACCGACTCGGCGCGCCGCAGCTCGACCGGCAGCTTGAAGAACACGTCCTCGGTCCCGCTCCCCGCCTCGCGGATCTCGGTGACGCCGCGGGCGCGGAACCAGTCGCAGACGTCGGCGACGAGCCGCTCGGGCGCGGAGGCCCCTGACGTCAGTCCGACCGTCTCGCGCCGCTCGAGCCAGCGCTCGTCGATCCCTGCCGCATCGTCGACGAGGTGAGCTTCGATCCCCGCGGTACGCGCCACCTCGACGAGACGATTCGAGTTCGAGGAGTTGCGGCTGCCGATCACGAGCAGCAGGTCGATCTGAGGGAGCAGTTCCTTCACGGCCGCCTGTCGGTTCGTCGTCGCATAGCAGATGTCCTCACGCGCCGGACCCTCGATCGTGGGGAAGCGGCGACGGAGGACGGCCACGATCTCGTTCGTCTCGTCGACCGACAGCGTCGTCTGCGTCACGTAGGCGAGTCGGCGGTCGCCGGGGAGCTCGACGCGTGCCGCATCGGCCGCCGACTCGACGAGGACGATCGCCTCGGGCGCCTCGCCGAGCGTTCCCTCGACCTCCTCGTGGCCAGCATGGCCGATCAGGACGATCGTGTAGCCAGCGTCCGCATACCGGCGTGCCTGCGCGTGGACTTTCGTCACGAGCGGGCACGTGGCGTCGATCGTGGCGAGCCCGCGCGCGGCCGCCTCGGCGCGGACGGACGGTGCGATCCCGTGCGCGGAGAAGACGAGCGGTGCGCCGGCCGGTACTTCGGCGACCGAGTCGACGAAGACGGCTCCGCGCTGTTCGAGATCGCGGACGACATGCGAGTTGTGGACGATCTGCTTGCGGACGAAGACCGGCCTGCCGTGGAGGGTGAGCGCCCGTTCGACCGTCTCGACCGCTCGCTCGACACCCGCGCAATAGCCCCGCGGGGAGGCGAGGAGGAGCCGTTTCACCAAAGCGCGCTCACCATAGCCCGCGATGGTTAAGCGTGCATGAGACGTGCACTTGACTTCTGTGGGTGTCCACACATGGAAAAGCCCGCCGCTCGGGGGGGTCGGTGCGGCGGGCTCTCCCAATTTGCTCACCGCGACAGTGCGGCCGAAAAGCCGCGCCGCGGTTCGCATCGCCCAGTGGCCGCCACAGTAGACCCCTGCCCCGGTGCGGACAATGGGCCGGTCGGCCCATCTTTACAAGCGATGGCGATCAGCGTCGACTCCCGGAAGCAGCGGCATCCGTGCTTCCTCGGCGACGCGGCGCTCCCTATGATCTGAGCGCCCAGTGTTCGAGACCACCGAGTTCTCGTACGCCGTCTCCACCGGAGCGGCGCTCGCATGGGAGACGGCTGCTGTCGCCGGCGCACTCCTCGTCGGCCTGCTCGCCGGCATCGTCGCGCGGCGCGCCTCCGTCGCGCGGGCGGAGCGTGCCGGGCGAGAGCGGGAACGCGAGCTCCAGAGCCTGCACCGGATCGCGGCGGGCGAGCTCGACCTCGAGGCGGCGCTCGTAGCGGCCCTGGAACGGACGGCGAGGAGCCTCGGTGCGAGCCGCTGCCTCGTCCAGATCAGAAGGGCTGACGGGCGGCTCGCGGTGGCCGCCGAGTGGCACGAGCCGGAGCTTCAACCGGCTGGCGAGCCGCCGGCAGTGCTCGGCGTCGCCTCTCGCGCCGTCTCGGACGGGAAAACCGTGACGCTCTCGGTGGAAGAGCTCCCGGCACTCGAGGCACTCGGCTCGGCGACCGTGGCTGCGACTCCCCTCTGCATCGTCGGGAAGCCCGACGCCGTGCTGAGCGCCCATCGCTCTGCCGTCCGCGAGTGGAGCCACGGCGAGCTCGCGCGGCTCGAGGCCGCCGCCGCCGAGATCAGCCTCGCCGTGCGCCTTGGCCGCCTGCTCGAGGAGAATCGCGAGCGGCTGTCGCAGCAGGGGGCGCTGCTCAGCGCCGCCCGGGTGCTGAGCCGCGAGCTCGACCTCGCGGCCGTCCCGCAGTGTCTGGCCAACCGGCTCGCGGGCCTCCTCGTCGCCGACGCAGCCGACTGCTTCCTCCTCGACCGGGAGACCGGCCTGCTCCGCTGCGCGGCGGTGCACGGCTTCGATGCCTCTCTGCTCGGCTTCGAGCTCCCGCCTGACGGCGGCCTCGCTGCGCGAGCGGTGCGCGAGGGCCGACCCGTGATCGCAAGC
>Ga0335085_10007523_pt1 | contig 16864 bp, 12 predicted proteins | sample Lox_Sample_45_FD_206712 | JGI IMG/M metagenome (GOLD analysis project Ga0335085, IMG submission 206712) | Soil microbial communities from Loxahatchee National Wildlife Refuge, Florida, United States - Lox_Sample_4.5 | ecosystem: Environmental > Terrestrial > Soil > Wetlands | place: USA...
GTGCAGCGGCTGACGATGAGCTTGACCACGGCATCGTCGTAGGTGAACGGGATCTTGTGGCTCTCGTTGATGCGCTTGGCGATGCGCTTGAGCTGCAGGCGCGCGATGTTGCCGATCATCTCGTCGCTGAGCGGATAGTAGGGGATGACGACCATGCGCCCGAGCAGCGCCGCCGGGAAGGACTTGAGCAGCGGCTCGCGCAGCGCCTTGGCGATGCCGTCGGGATCGGGCAGCAGCTCGGGATCCTTGCAGAGGTTCATGATGAGGTCGCTGCCGGCGTTGGTCGTAAGCAGGATCAGCGTGTTCTTGAAGTCGATGAGCCGCCCTTCGCCGTCCTCCATCCAGCCCTTGTCGAAGACCTGGAAGAAGATCTCGTGCACGTCGGGGTGCGCCTTCTCGACCTCGTCGAGCAGCACGACGCTGTACGGCCGGCGCCGCACGGCCTCGGTGAGCACGCCGCCTTCGCCGTAGCCGACGTAGCCGGGAGGCGCGCCCTTGAGCGTGCTGACGGTGTGCGCCTCCTGAAACTCGCTCATGTTGATGGTGATGACGTTCTGCTCGCCGCCGTAGAGCGCCTCGGCGAGCGCGAGCGCGGTCTCGGTCTTGCCAACGCCCGAGGTGCCCGCGAGCATGAACACGCCGATCGGCTTGTTGGGATTGTCGAGTCGCGCGCGCGAGGTCTGGATGCGCGCCGCGATCATCTCCATCGCGTGGCCCTGGCCGATGACGCGCTGGTTGAGCGTGTCCGCGAGCTTGAGCACGGCCTCGAGCTCGTTCTTGACCATGCGGCCCACCGGAATGCCGGTCCAGTCGCCGACGACGGCCGCCACCGCCTGCTCGTCGACGCTGGGCAGGATGAGCGGGTGCTCGCCCTGGAGCGTGACGAGATCGGCGTCGAGCTTCTTGAGCTCGGCGAGCGCGGCCTCGCGCTCGGCGGCCTGCAGCGGCGCCGGCGCGCCGGTCGCACCCGCGGCCGTCTTCGCCGCGTCGGCGGCCTGCTCGGCCGCGCTGCCCGTGCCCTCGACCGGCTCGGTCGCGCCGCGCAGCTTCGCGCGCAGCTCGAGGATGCGGTCGACGAGCGCCTTCTCGCTCTGCCAGCGCTGCTCGAGCCCCGCAAGCCGAGTGCGCTCGGCTTCGAGCTTCCCGCGCGCGTCGGCCTCGCGCGTTCCGGTCCCGAAGCCGGCTTCGCGTTCGCGCGCGATGATGCCCAGCTCGGTCTCGAGCGCCTCGATCACCCGCCGCGAGTCCTCGACCTCGGCCGGCACCGCGTGCTGGCTGATCGCGACGCGCGCGCACGCGGTGTCGAGCAGGCTCACCGACTTGTCGGGCAGCTGCCGCGCCGGGATGTAGCGGTGCGAGAGCCGCACGGCCGCCTCGATCGCGGCGTCGAGGAGCTGCACGCGGTGGTGCTTCTCGAGCGTGCTGGCGACGCCGCGCATCATGAGGATCGCCTTCTCTTCACTCGGCTCCTCGACCTTGACGGTCTGGAAGCGGCGTGTGAGCGCCGGATCCTTCTCGATGTATTTCTTGTACTCCGCCCACGTCGTGGCGCCGATCGTGCGCAGCGTGCCGCGCGCGAGCGCGGGCTTGAGCAGGTTCGCGGCGTCGCCGGTCCCGGCCGAGCCCCCCGCGCCGACGAGCGTGTGCGTCTCATCGACGAACAGGATGATGGGCTTGGGGCTCTTCTGGACCTCCTCGATCACCTGTTTCAGGCGGTTCTCGAACTCGCCCTTCATGCTCGCGCCCGCCTGCAGCAGCCCGACATCGAGCGTGCGCAGCGTCACCTCCTTGAGCGGCGGGGGCACGTCGCCCGAGGCGATGCGCAGCGCGAAGCCCTCCACGACCGCGGTCTTGCCCACGCCCGCTTCGCCCGTGAGGATCGGATTGTTCTGGCGCCGGCGCATCAGGATGTCGACGACCTGGCGGATCTCCTCGTCGCGACCGACGATCGGATCGAGCTCGCCCTTGCGCGCCTTCTCGGTGAGGTCGACCGAGAACTGCTTGAGCGCCTCCTGCTTGCCCATGACGGCCGGCGCCATCGCGCCGCTCGCCTCGCCCGGCGTCGCGCTCGCGTCGAAGCCGTCGCTCGCGCGCAGGCCCTCCTCCGGCGAGCCGGCGACGACCTCGCTCCAGCGCTCGGTGAGGGCGTCGGCCGAGACCTTCTCGAACTCCTTGGAGATGTTCGTGAGCGCGCTGCGCAGGCCCCGCGTCTTGAGCACGCCCACGACCAGGTGCCCGGTGCGCACCTGCGACTCGCCGAACATCAGCGAGCCGTAGAGCCAGCCGCGCTCGACCGCCTCCTCGACGGTCGGGGCGAGGTCCGAGATCGTCGTCGCGCCGCGGGGCAGCCGGTCGAGCGCCTCCGTGAAGTCGCGCGCGAGCGTCGAGGGGTTGAGGTTGAACTGCTTGACGATGCGGTGCAGGTCGGAATCCTGGAGCTGGAGGATCTGGTGCAGCCAGTGCACGAGTTCGACATACGGATTGCCGCGCATCTTGCAGAACACGGTGGCGCTCTCGATGCCGCGGTAGGCGATCGAGTTGAGCTTGCCGAACAGCGCGTCGCGTCGAATCTCTGCCATGAGGACCGCTCCCGTCGGCGCCGCGCCTTGGCCGGGCCGATCGAATCGTTAGACGACGAGTGAGGAAGGTTCCGGGTAGGCGACGTAATCGTCCGCGTCGCGGCGGGCGGGCTCCGAGAGCAGCCACGTGGACCAGCCGAGGCCGTTGCGATCGCCGAGGGACGCCCCCGGCACCTCGTCGCGCTTCAGCAGAACTTGAACGTCCCAGTCGAACTCGCGGTGGACGAAGTCACGCACGAGTTCGGTGAGGCGCGCGACCGAACGGCCGCCCGGCAGGAAGCGCTGGAAGTCGCTCCAGCCGACGGGCCCGACGACGATGCGCATGCGGCCCTGCACGTCCCAGATGCGCTCGCCGAGCGTCGCGCTCGTGCCGAGCGCCGACGCGCCGCGCGCGTCGCCGAGCCGGCAGCGGAAGCGCGCCGGAAGCGGCAGCCAGTGGCCGACGAACTCGCGCACGCGCACCGGGACGCGCACGAAGTCCTCGAGCAGCCGGGCGAGCACCTCGGGCGGCCGCGTGCGCCCCGCGAAATGGCCGGCGTGGTGCAGGCGGAACGCGTCGGGCACCTCGCCGCGGTCCTGGAGCGTGGGCAGCCCGATGCCGACGAGCGCCCCGAGCCAGCGGGCGTACGCGTCGCGGGCCGGCCGGTCGTGCTGCACCGTCGGCTGCGCAGCCGCCCACGCGCGGTAGAACAGCGAGAGCATGCGGTGGTGGAAGACGTCGGCGAAGCGCGCGAGCGTGGGATCGTGCGCGTTGTGGAGCCGGTCGAAGGCGTACTCGGTGACGTGGAGCGGCATCGGGCCGTTGGGACCGAAGAGCCCGAGCACCAGCACGTCGAGTCGCGGGGCCGCATCCCCTTCGCGCCCGTACGACGAGAGCGAGGCGGGCGCGAACGCCATCGAGGGCGTCTGGCCGAGGCGCACCGGATCGTCGGCGGCGCGGCGCGACTCCCCGAGCCGCGGACGCTCCGCGTGCGCGCACTCGATCCGCCGCAGCGCCTGGAAGAGGTGGAACTTCCAGGGCTCGCGCTCGAGCGCTTCGTCCAACGTCACAGGATCGCGCGCGATCCGATCCTCGCCGGCCATCGCTTGATCTCACCCCGCTCGAGCGTGCGAATCACGGTTTCGGTGAACGAGTTGACGGAGACGTACCGCGCGAAGAACTGCTCGAGCACCGTGCCGAGCAGGAACGCGCCTGCGCCGTGGAGCGCGTTTTCGTCGAACGTGACCTCGACCTCGAGGCCGCGGACGTAGTTGAGCTGGGCGCCGCGCACGAGCGGCTGCAGCGTCGGCGTCGTCTTGACGCTGCGCAGCGCCTCGACGTGACGCGCCACCGCCGCATCGCCCAGGTGCGCGTAGAGCGCGAGCATCTCGCGAAGCGACGCGGCGCCCTGGCGCTCGTCGAGGTCGGTGAGCGAGAGATGGTTGAGCGAGAGGTGGCTGATGACGCGCCACGTGAGCTCGCCCTCGGCGAGCGAGGGCCGCGGCGGCGTCGGGCCCGCGACGCAGCGCACCGCTCGCACGGGCGCTCCGGAGAGCGACGTGAAGTCCGTGCGCCCCACGCCCACCGGCATGTCGAACGGCAGGTCGCGGTTCGTGCACAACACCTGAAGACCCAGCTCGCGCAGGTCGGAGCGGTACGGCGCCTCCTGCGCGTCGACGAGCGAGAGGAAGACGTCGCTGCCGAGATAGCTCGAACGCGCGCCGGTCCGGGTCTCGCGCTCGGAGAGCAGGCGCTGGACGCGGCGCGTCGAGAAGTACGCCATCTGCTCCTCGCGCCGCTGCACGTCGAACGTGGAGTAGAAGGGCAGGAACTGGCGCACGCGTTCGCCGCCCGTGCCGTAGCCCTCGACCGAGCGCACCTCGACGACCTCGAAGTCGAGCGGGCGCGTGCGGTCGGGCAGCACGAGGTGCTCCGGATCGCGATCGTTGAGCGTGATGCGTTCGGCGCGGCGCGCGAAGAGGTTGACGGCCGGGGTGCAGTGGAGCGCGAAGTCCGAGCCGGTCACGCCGCCTTCGAGCGTGGTGTCGAGCCGGTCGAACAGCACGACGAGATCCATCTCGGTCTCGTTGCAGCGCCGGACCGCGGGCCGCAGGCCCGTGAAGTCGACGAACAGGAAGCGCGCGGGCAGCGCGAAGTACTCGCGCAGCAGGCCGTAGCCCGAGAAGCCGCGTGCGCCCGCGGGCAGCATCGCATCGTCCTCGGCGAACCCGACGCGCCGGAGCGCGTCACCGTCCATCACTTCGTGCCACGACGAGGGCGACTTCGCCGAGCGCGCGACCACGGTGCGCGCGTTGGCCAGCAGCTGCTCGTACAGGCGCAACGCGCGCTCGTCGGCGCCGCGCAGGAAGATGGGGAGCGAATCGAGCGGCAGCTCGCTCAGCTTGAGCCCGCCGCCCACGCGCAGCCGGATCCGCAGCGCCGCCTTGAGCGCGCGCGCGTCCGGGAGCGACGGCAGGTCGAGCGCGCTCGCCGCGCCGCCGAAGCGGAAGTACTCGGCCTCCACGATCTCGAGCGGCCACAGGCGCAGCTCGTGCGCGGTGCGGTATTCGCACGGCGTCTGGTCGCCCTGCGAGAGGCTCGCTCGCAGCGACGAGTGCCGCGGCACGACGACGCCCGAGGCGAGCGAGCCCTCGCCCGGATCGGGCTCGAACTGCACGACCGCCATCGACGGCAGCGGCGCGAGGTAGCCCGGCACGACGCACTCGAGCAGGTGCTGGGTGAAGCGCGGGAACTCGGCGTCGAGCTTGAGCTGGATGCGCGCGGCGAGGAACGCGAAGCCCTCGAGCAGCCGCTCGACGTAGGGGTCCGCGCACTCGAACTCGTCGAGCGTCAGGCGCGCCGCGACCTTGGGGTACGCGCGGGCGAACTCGCCGCCCAGATCACGCACGTGCTGCAGTTCGCGGTTGTAGTACTCGAGCAGGCGGCGTTCCATGCGTCGCTCCCCCCGCGCGGCGCGTCAGCGCCCGGCCGCGGCGTCCTCGCGCACCTCGAGCTGGCCGCTCTCGAGATCGAGATCCGTGCGCAGCAGCAGGTGGAGCGGCACCGGATGCGCCCACAGGTCGCCTTCGATCTGGAACGACAGCGCGTGCCGGTTCATCTCGCCGGGGAGCGCGACGGCGCGCACCTTGAGCGTGTTCGCGACGACCCGCGGCTCGTAGCGCAGCACGGCCTCGCGCACGCGCTTCTCGACCTCGGCGACCTTCGCGAGCGAGAGCGTGAGCCCCGAGAGGTCGCGCATGCCGTAGTTGAGCACCGACTCGCGCACGCGAGGGAAGTCCGTGAGATCCTCGAGCTGCTCGAGGTTCCCGGTGTTGAGCAGCCACGCCAGATCGCGCAGCACGCCCTCGCGCAGCCGTCGCAGCGACAGCACGCGCTGCTCGCGCGGCTCGACCTTCTTGCCGGGCTCCTCGTCGGTCAGCCGGTCGAGCAGCGCCGGCTGCAGCCGCTCTTGCGGCGTGAGCTCAGCCACGCCCGCCTTCCCCGTCCGCCGCCGCGAGCTCGATGCGGCCGAGCTCGAGCAGCCCGATCTCGCCGCCGTCGGTCGCGAGCAGCCGCTGGCCGAGCCCGGCCCACGTCTCGTCGCCCAGGTCGCGCCAGTCCGTGCGCGAGGCGAGCCGCAGCGCGTCGTCTTCGCTCGCCTCCGAACCCGGGTAGCGCGTCGGCACGAACCCGACGACCTCGCCGCCGTTCGTCCACTCGGCGTGCGCGGGCGACCAGACGAGATCGCGCAGGTCGGTCGGCGCCTCGACGTCGAGCCGTCGGATGCGGGAGAACGGCACCCACCAGTAGCGGCCGTTCACGACCATCTCGAGCATGGGCCCGAGCCGCGCGTCGGCGTCGGCCACCCACTCGAAGGGCTCGCCGTCCGAACCCGGGCCCTCCTCGGGCGAGCCGTGCGGCCAGCGGCGGCCGCCCACCGCGGGCGCCTGCTCGAACGCCTGCGCGCGCAGCGCCGCCGCGGCGGTCGAACGACCCGCAGCGACGTGCTTGAGCGACTCGACTAGCAGGGCGACCCACGGCTCGGGTTCGCCGAAGACGAGCGGCGTGCGCGCGCCCGTGAAGACCTCGGCGCGCAGCGCCTCGCAGCGCAGCAGCTCGCGGTAGGACTGCACCATGGCGGTCGCGCTGGCGTCGAGCTCGCCGCTCACGTTGAGCTGGTTGAGCGCGCGATCCCACTGTCCCAGCACGGCCAGGAGCTGGAACAGGAAGATGCGCAGGCGTGCGTCCGCGGGCTGGGCACGCACCTGCTGCTGCAGGGCCGCCAGCGTCTCCGCGAGCGGCCGGTCGCGCAGCGTGAGTTCGGATTTCATGGCGCCCCAGGGCTCCGTTCGAGAACGCCGCGCGCTGCCGGGACGGGCGGCGTCTCCAGTCGCGAGACGCCGCCGGCGGACGGATCGGACGTCAGTACTTGGCGCCCTTGATGAGATCCCACTTCTGCGGCGTGCCCTTCGTCACCTTCCCGCCGGTCCACGCGTCGTACTGCTTGCTCACCTTCGTGAAGTTGATCGAGAAGCTCTCGCTCGGACGGTCCCCGCCGCTCGAGATCGAGTAATTCGTGACGATCGCCTCTTCGAACTCGTAGGTGAGGTAGACCTGCTTCTTGTCGACGCCGCCGGTCTGGATGAAGTGGACCTCGGCCTTGCCGAGGCTCTTGCCGGCGATCGACTGCATGAAGAGCTCGGGCGAAGCCTTGTCGGACCCGCGCGAGAACACGACCTCGGAGAAGCTGGGGTTGCTGGTGTCGCGGTCGCCGCCGCCGCCCGTCGTCGTCACGCTGCGACCGACGCCGAACTGGACGCTGTCGACGTTGATCCAGCCCTCGTGACCCGCCTCCTGGCACTCTCCCTTGATCTCCGTGGCGAACTTCAGAACGATCACGTCGCGCTCCTTTCTGGACTACTTCTTCTGGGACGGAAGCTTCGAGACCAGTCGCAGCGAGACCGTCAGGCCTTCGAGCTGGTAGTGCGGCCGGAGGAAGAACTTCGAGGTGTAATAGCCGGGGTTGCCCTCGACCTCCTCGACCACGACCTCCGCGCCGGCGAGCGGCTTGCGCGCCTTGTCGATGTCCGTGGCGGTGGCCGGGTTGGTGATGACGTACTCGCTGATCCAGCCGTTCAGCCACTTCTCCATGTCCGCGCGCTCCTTGAACGAGCCGATCTTGTCGCGGACGATGCACTTGAGGTAGTGCGCGAAACGACAGCTCGCGAACAGGTACGGCAGGCGCGAGGCCAGCTTGGCGTTCGCGGTCGCGTCCGGATCGTTGTACTCCGCCGGCTTCTGCAGCGACTGCGCGCCGATGAACGCGGCGAAGTCCGAGTTCTTGCGGTGCAGCAGCGGCATGAAGCCGAGGTTCGCGAGCTCCGCCTCGCGGCGGTCGCCGATGGCGATCTCGGTCGGGCACTTCATGTCCACGCCGCCGTCGTCGGTCGGGAACGTGTGCACGGGCAGGCCCTCGACCGCGCCACCCGACTCGATGCCGCGGATGTTCGAGCACCAGCCGTACATCTTGAACGAACGGTTGATGTTCGTGGCCATGGCGTACGCCGAGTTCGCCCACGCGTACTTCTCGTGCCTCGCGCCCTCGGTGTCCTCCTCGAAGCCGAACTCCTCGACCGGGCTCGTCTTCGCGCCGTAGGGCAGGCGAGAGAGGAACCGCGGCATCGCGAGACCGATGTAGCGCGAGTCCTCGGACTCGCGCAGCGAACGCCACGCGGCGTAGTCCGGCGTCGAATGGATCTTGGCGAGGTCGCGCGGGTTGGAGAGCTCCTGCCACGAGTCCATGCCGAATACGGTCGGCGCTGCCGCGGTGATGAACGGGCAGTGCGCGGCCGCGGCCACCTTCGACATCTCGCCCAGCAGCTCGACATCCTGCGGCGACTGGTCGAAGTAGTAGTCACCCACGATGCAGCCGTAGGGCTCGCCGCCGAACATCCCGTATTCCTCTTCGTAGAGCTTCTTGAAGATCGGGCTCTGGTCCCACGCGGTGCCCTTGAAGCGCTTGAGCGTCTTGCCGAAGTCGTTCTTCGAGATGTTGAGCACGCGGATCTTCAGCATCTCGTCGGTTTCGGTGTTGTTGACGAGGTAGTGCAGCCCCCGCCAGGCGCTTTCGAGCTTCTGGAAGTCGGCGTGGTGCAGGATCAGGTTCACCTGCTCGCTCAGCTTGCGGTCGAGCTCGGCGATCATCGCCTCGATCGTGCGGATCGCATCGTCGGAGATGACGTTGGCGTTCCGCAGCGCCTCGGCGGCGAGGATGCCCACGGCGCTCTCGACGGCCTCGCGCTGGCGATCGGACTTGGGCTTGAACTCCTTCTTGAGCAGGCCGGAGAACTCACTCGCCTCGAAGGTGCCGGCCTGGGCCGATTGCGATTGGGCCTTTTCCTCAGCCATTGCTCGACTCCTCGCTCGGGGATCCATCGCTCGGCTTGGGCGCCGACGCCAGCGACTGCAGCAGCGCGGGATCGCTCAAGGCCTTCGTGATCAGCTTCTCGGCGCCTGACTTGCCGTCCATGTAGGTCAGCAGGTTGGCGAGCTGCGTGCGCGCGTCGAGCAGCTTGTTCAGGCCCTCGACCTTGCGGGCGATCGCACCCGGTGTGAAGTCGTCCATGCTCTCGAACGTGATGTCGACGGCGAGGTTGCCCTCGCCCGTCAGCGTGTTCGGAACGGTGAACGCGACGCGCGGCTTCATCGCCTTGAGCCGGTCGTCGAAGTTGTCCACGTCGATCGAGAGCGCCTTGCGCTCGTCGACCGGCGGCAACTCGTCGGCGGGCTTGCCGGAGAGATCGGCGAACACTCCCATCACGAACGGGAGCTGGATCTTCTTCTCGGCGCCGTAGAGCTCGACGTCGTACTCGATCTGCACGCGGGGCGCCCGGTTGCGGGCAATGAACTTCTGGCTGCTTTGCTTCGATCCCACAGGGCACCTCCAGTTCGATCCGCCCGAAGGGAACTGGCTCGCGGAAAACCGCGCCCGGCTTCAGCGCGAATAATGCCGCAAGCGCATCGCTCCCAATGGCTTGCTCTAGTTACTCCGGTCTATTCGGCTTTGTCAAGCCCGCCGAGCGTCTCGATCTCAGTGGTTCCGCCCGGGGCGATGTCGCGGATGATCTCCACGAACGACTTGGATACCAATCGCTTGGCGCGCTGAAGCAGCAACGGCAACGGGCTCGAGGGCTCGTTGCGCGAATACCAGTCGCAGATCCGGTCGAGCGCCCGGACGACGTCCTCGCGGCTCCCGATCTCGCCCGGCACGCGGGCGGCTGCGGGCGCGCCGCCGCCGCCGCCCTCGGCGTCGGCGGGCGCCTCACCCATGCCGCGTCGAGCGAGGTGCGAACGCACGATCTTGTCCATGGCCTGGAGCGTCTGCTTGAGCCCCGAGAGGTCGGGGCCCGAGCCGCCATCCAGCTTCTGGCGGAACGCGGCGTCGATGCCGGCGACGCCTTCGAGCGACTGCGCGATGCCGTCGGCGGTCGCTTGGAGCTCGGCCCCGTCGCAGTCGAGAAACGCCGCGTTGATCGAGGCTTCGTCGGGCGGCGGCGCATCGCCGCCGGGCGCGGGCGCGGCCCCGGTCGCGATCTCGACGTCCCGCAGGCTGAAGCGGCCGGCGACGCGCGAGGAGGCGAGCGGCGTCAGGCGCAGCGAGCGAACGAGGCCCTCGCGGCCCGCGAGCTCCGCGACCGCGTTCACGCGCATCAGCGGATCGTTGCCGTCATCGAGCGGCGGTTGGACCGCGGGCCACTGGCGCTCGATCAGCGCCTGGACCAGGGCGAGCCCGCCCGCGAGTCCGGGCGTGCCCGAGAGCCCGAGCTCGGCCCGGGTGAGCTGCACCGCGACGCGCAGGTCGCGTGTGCGACCGAAGAGCTCGAGCGCGAGCCGGCGCACCTCACGCCAGTCCGGATCCTCGGCGGGGATGACCGAGCCGCCCATCTGCTGCTCGGGCTTGCCCTTCGCCGCCTGCTCCATCTGCGAGAACGCGGCGTCGTACTCCAGGTTCTCCCCGCACGGCCGCTCGGGGCTGAGATCCTGGACGAGGCGTTCGAGATCGAGGTCGCTCATGGATCGCCCGTGCCGGAGGGTGGGGACGCAAGCGAAGTAAAGACGGTGGAGCGTGTTCGCGCCGACAGCTTAGGCCGTCCCGCAACCGAAGATCAAGCGCCTTGCGCCCGCGCCACGACCAGCCAGCCGCCGACCGGCGTTCCGCGCTCGAGCCGCAGCGTCACGCGCTCGCGGCCGAGCGCCATGAGGCCCGCACTGCGAAGCACATCGTCGACGTAGCGGCCCGCGTGGGCGTAGCGGCCGTGGGTGTGGAGCCGGTGCGGCGCGTCCGCGGCAGCTTCCTCGAGCCGCTCGAGCGTGAAAACGAGCAGCGCCCTCGGGCGGAGCGCCCGCGCCGAGGCCGCGAGCGGGCGCTCGAGCGACCCGAAGTAGCACAGCGTGTCGGCGACGGCGATGAGATCGAACGCCGCGCCACAGCCTTCGAGGAACGTCGCGAGCTCGGCGCGCACGAGCGCGTCGTAACCGCCGCGCGCCCGGGCCCGCTCGAGCATCGCGCCCGAGAGATCCAGCCCGAGGAGCCAGCGCGCCCACGGCCGCAGCAGCGGCGCGAGCAGCCCCGTTCCGCAGCCGGCATCCAGCGCATCGAGCGCGCCCGCCGGCTCGCCCGCGTGCGCGGCCACGGCGTCCGCGACCAGCTGCGGCGCGCGGTACTGGAGCCGGGCGAGCGTCACGTCGAAGTCGGCGGCGAAGCGGTCGAACGTCGCGCGCACGTAGGCGCTGGAGGCCCGCTCGGGCGCGGGCGCGCCGCCCAGCGCGGCCAGCAGATGAGCCGCGACGGGGTGCGCGGGCTCGAGCACGAGCCAGTCCGCGAGCAGTGCGCGCGCCTCGCCCGCGCGCCCGGCCGCCTCGAGCTGCAGCGCGAGCTGCTCGCGGGCTGCGACCGAGCGCGGCTCGATCGCCAGCGACTCGCGCAGCGCGGCGATGGCCTCGTCCGGCCGGCCCAGGGCATCGAGCGCGCGGGCGACGTCGAACGCGGCGCGGCCGTCGCGCGGCGCGAGAGCGCGCACGCGCTCGAAGTACGCGAGCGATTCGGCAAAGCGCTGGAGCTCGAAGAGCACCATGCCGAGCGCGCGCTGAGCGAGCGGATCGCCGGGCGCGATACCGGCGGCGCGGCGCAGCACGGGCTCGGCGTCGGCGATGCGGCCGCGATCGAACAGCAGCCGCCCGAGGTTCAGGAGCGGCGCGAGCGCGTCGCCGTCGATCGCCAGCGCGCGCGCGTAGTGGCGCTGCGCGGCGTCGAGGTCGCCCTGCTCGTGGCGCAGCGCGCCCAGGTTCAGCAGCACGGGGACCGCGTCCGGAGCGGCGATGAGCGCGCGCTCGAACCAGCGCGCGGCTGCGGCGCGATCGCCGCGCTCCTCGCTCACGATGCCGAGCCCGTTGAGCGCGCGCGGCTCCTCGCTCCCCGACGCGAGCACGGCGAGGTAGTCCGCCTCCGCCGCGTCGAGCTCGCCGCGCTCGTGCGCCGCGCGGGCCCGGGCGAGGTGGCCGGCGCGCTCGTCCGCGGGCGCGCCCGCTTCGCTGCCATCGGTCACGATGCCCTCCTCGATGCGATAGTCTCCCGCCGACCGAACTCCGGGCTCGCGCCCGCCCCAATTCCGCGAGGACGCCCGTCATGGCCAGCGACAAGAAGCTCGTTCATCTCACCACGCCGCTCGGACCCGATACGCTCCTGCCCTATCGCATGACGGCGACCGAGGAGCTCGGCCGGCTCTTCCGATACGACCTCGAGCTGCTGAGCGAGGACCCGAACATCGCGCTCGAGGACGTGCTCGGCAAGACGATGACGGTCAGCGTCGACCTGCCGGACGGCAAGGCGCGTTTCTTCAACGGCTACGTCACGCGGTTCGCGTACGTGGGCCGACAGGGCCGCTGGGTGCGCTACCAGGCGACGCTGAGGCCGTGGCTCTGGTTCCTCACCCGCGTGAGCGACTGCCGGATCTTCGGCAACGGCGCGGACGGCAGCGGCGGCACGGTGCTCGACATCGCGAAGCAGGTGTTCCGCAAGCAGGGATTCTCGGACTTCGAGGAGAAGACGCAGGGCAGCTACCTGCCGCGCACGTACTGCGTGCAGTACCGCGAGAGCAACTTCGACTTCGTGAGCCGGCTGTTCGAGGAGGAGGGCATCTACTACTTCTTCAAGCACGAGGACGGCAAGCACACGCTCGAGATCGCGGACGCGCCCGGATCGCATGAGGCGCTCGAGGCGTACGACGAGCTGCCGTTCCACATGGCGACCGAGACGAACCTCGCGCGCGAGGACCACGTCTACGACTGGATGCTCGCGCAGGAGGTGCAGTCGGGCGAGTTCGAGCACCGCGACTTCGAGTTCGTGAACCCGACGCTCGACCTGACCTCGCGCTCCACGGCGTCGCGCACGCACGCCTTCAACAAGCTTCAGGTCTACGATCCGCCGGGCTACTACGTCGAGTCCCACGACGTCAGCGGCGGCGACGGCAGCGACAAGGACGCGCAGGATCGCGGCCGCGCCTACGCGAAGGTCCGGCTCGAGCAGATGCAGGCGGCGTTCGAGCTCGTGCAGGCGTCGAGCAACGCGATCGGCCTCGTGCCGGGCGGAACGTTCGCGCTCACGCTCCACAACCGCGAGGACCAGAACCGCAAGTACCTCGTCGTCTCGACGCGGCACGAGGTGCAGGTCGCAGGTTACGAGGGCACGGAGTCGGCGCGCGCCGAGTCGGTCTACCGCGTCGGCTTCAACGCGGTGCCGGCCGACGTGCCGTACCGCGCCGCCCGCCTCACGCCGCGCCCGCTCATCACCGGCCCGCAGACCGCGATCGTGACGGGCAAGTCGGGCGAGGAGATCTGGACCGACAAGCACGGCCGCGTGAAGGTGAAGTTCCACTGGGACCGCCTGAACAAGGACGACGAGAACAGCTCGTGCTGGGTGCGCGTCGCGCAGCTGTGGTCCGGGCAGAACTGGGGCGGCGTGCACATCCCGCGCATGGGCCAGGAAGTGATCGTCGAGTTCATGGAGGGCGACCCCGACCGGCCGATCATCACCGGGCGCGTCTACAACGGCCGCCAGACGCCGCCCTACGCGCTGCCCGACAACGCGACCCAGAGCGGCATCAAGAGCCGCAGCAGCAAGGGCGGCGGACCGGCCAACTTCAACGAGCTGCGCTTCGAGGACAAGAAGGGCTCGGAGCAGGTCTACCTGCACGCCGAGAAGGATCAGGCCAACGTCGTCGAGCACGACATGTCGACGGACGTGGGGCACGACCAGACGCTCACCGTCGGCCACGACCAGACGAACACGATCAAGAACGACATGACGACCGACGTGGGCGTGAACCAGAAGCTGCATGTCGGCGCGAATCAGACGGAAGAGGTGGACGCCAACCAGAGCATCACGGTGGGCTCGGACCGCACCGAGAAGATCGAGGGCAATCGCTCGCTCAGCGTCGGCAAGAACAAGTCGGAGTCGGTCGAGGGCAACAAGAGCGTCGAGGTCGCCGGCAACCTCGAGCGCACGATCGGGGGCAAGGAGGAGATCTCGATCGGCGGCAACCGCGAGATCACCATCGCGGGCGAGCACTCCGAGAAGGTGGTCGGCGAGAAGTCGGTGATGGTCATCAAGAGCCTCGAGGAAAAAGTGCTCATCGAGTCGTCGCACATGGTGGGCGGCTCGCACGAGCTCAAGGCCGGGAAGAACTTCGACTTCAAGACCGGCAAGGACATCGAGGGCTCGGCGGGCGAGAACGTCTCGCTCAAGGCCGGAAAGAACTACGAGATGTCCGCCGCCGAGGACGCTGCCGAGGAGGCCGGCAAGAAGTTCGCGATCAGCGCGGGCGAGGAGTTCGGGATCGTCTGCGGCGACGCCTCGATCGTGCTCAAGAAGGACGGCACGGTCCAGATCAAGGGCAAGGACATCACGGTCACCGGCTCGGGGAAGGTGAACGTCAAGGCCGACAGCGACGTGGTGATGAAGGGCAGCAAGATCCTTCAGAACTAGACTGCGAGCCCTCCGGCGCGATTTCGGGAGGCGCCGCTCGATCTCACCGGCGCGGGCTGTTCCCCACATCCTTCCAGTATTTCCTTGGAACGCTCACTCCGCCGACCCTCGCTACGTCGCGTTCGAGCACCCACGACGTGGGCCTGACGGATACGGCAGGGCCGGGAACTCAAGCGCTCCGTCGCTGTCGGTCTCGCCAGCTCGCTCTGCGCCGATCGCGCCGAGCGGCCATGCCCCAAGCGAGCGTACCCGGGCATGCGACCGCACAGGCCTGCCCGAGCCCGAAGCTCGCACGACGACCCGGGCGCCCCGGTGCGTCGTGTCGACGGGTGAGGCCGTGCCGCAGTGGGCCGCGGTGTCAAGGCACGCGAGGGCGACGATCAGAATGACGGCCAGCTTCATGTCGATGGTGGGATCCCGGACTCGAGGAAGATCAACGACAAGGCCGATTCGGAAATGACGATGAAGGGCAGCGAGATATTGCGGGGCTGAGAGAGTCATGCTCTGGCGCTTCGGCCCACGACGGTCGGTGCGCCGGGTATTGGTACTGAGGCTTGAGATTGCGCTTGACGCGACTTTTGGGGCGCGCCGTCCGAGGCCGGCGGTGTTGTCGGCGAGGGGCATGAACGCTCCTGAGGCGCTGCGTAGCGAATTCGCCGGGCGCTCTGCCGCGACTTTGTCGCGGCGCCTCACGATCCTCGCGCTGCGCGGCTCCACGAGCGCCGAATTCGCGCGTGCGATGATGCGCGTGCCCTCGCGACCCGCCCCCGAAGCGGAGTCGTACGATGTCGCGCTATTCGCTCACGCACCTGGCGGATCGGAAGCTCGAACTCAACCTGCGCACCCTGGCCGCCCGCGACCGGATCATCACCGCGGCCCTGCTGGCCCATCTCGCGGAATTCGACGCCCGCAAGCTCTACCTGCCTGCCGGCTATCCCTCGATGTACGCCTGGTGCGTCGGGGAACTCCGGATGTCCGAGCAGGCGGCGTTCAAGCGGATTCGCGCCGCGCGGGTGGCCCGGCGGTTCCCCGCGATTCTCGGAGCTGTCGCCGACGGACGGCTCAACGTCAGCGCCATCGTGCTGCTCGCGCCGCACCTGACGCGTGAGAACGCGGCCGAACTGCTCGAGGCCGCCGCCAACCGCTCACAGGGCCAACTGGAGGGCCTGCTTGCGGGGCGCTTCCCTCGGCCGGATCTGCCGACGCTGCTGCAACCGGTCACGACACGCGCGCCAGGCGAGGTCACCACTGACGAAGTTGAGCAGCACGAAACGAAACTGTCCTCGCGGACAGTTGGCGCATCCACACTGGGACTCGCTCAGGAGCGAGTTGAGGCCATGGCGCACCGCGCCCGCGTCCAACCTCTCTCGGCGCGGCGCTTCGCGCTCCAGGTCACGCTGGCGCAGGCGACACACGACAAGCTGCGCCGGGCTCAGGAGCTGCTGGGGCACGGACCGTGCGCACACGCTGCACTCGGGGACTGGCGCCGGGCCCTACCCTGCGACGCGCACGCGAAGCTGCGACACGCTTGCCTCGCCTCGTGCTCGGCTCGCTGAGGCCGCTCGCCCTCCCGCCCTCCCTGGCTTCGGGCTCGCGGACTCATCGCACTTCGCGTGCGCGCCTCCGGGCGCGGCCCGGCTGCGAATGCAGGGCGCGCCGATGCCGGTGCGCAGGCGTGCGCGACGCACCGCTGGGGCGAGAGCGAGGCGGAGGGACGCTCGGGTGGCGTGGGGAGTGACGGGGACCCAGCGAGCATCGCGCATGCCGAGTGCCGGCCAAGGCGCGCCCGGAGCGACGCGCGATGGTGTCGTCCACGCGCACGAGCCTTGAAGATCGAGCACTCGCCGAGCGCGAGATGACCGAGGACGTGACCTCGGCGCTGCGAACGCTGGGCGTTACCGCCGCGGAAGCCAAGCGCATCGCCAGCCTTCCAGGCGTGCGCACGGGCGCGACGCTCGAGGGCCGCGTGCGGCGAGCCGTCCAGCAGCTCGGACCGCCGAGCGCACGCCGGATCGCCCCGGCGTGAGACGCCGGGCCTTACCCTGCAGCGCGACCCGCCTTCGAATCGAGGGCGCGCCCGGAGCAATGCGCGATGTCGTCGGCAAACGCGCGCGAGCCTCGAGCTTCGAGGGCCCGCCGATGGCACCTGGAGTCCGGACACGCGCCTCCGGGCGCGGCCTGCCGACGCGAAATCACCGCGCGTCGCGCCCCTCCCTGAGTCCCGGCGCGGGCTGGGACGTTCGCGTCGGCTCTCCCTGCCCC
>Ga0335085_10007524_pt1 | contig 16863 bp, 15 predicted proteins | sample Lox_Sample_45_FD_206712 | JGI IMG/M metagenome (GOLD analysis project Ga0335085, IMG submission 206712) | Soil microbial communities from Loxahatchee National Wildlife Refuge, Florida, United States - Lox_Sample_4.5 | ecosystem: Environmental > Terrestrial > Soil > Wetlands | place: USA...
GCCGCCGTCGGACCAGTCCGAGTGGGTGTGGCAATCGCCGCGCAGGGCCGCCCGCAGGCCCGCCCGCACCGAGGGACGCGCCGAGGCGAGCAGACTGGACAGGTACGCGGGCTGCCCGCCGCTGGCCGCCTGCTCGATGACTTCGGCGGTGGTGGCGCCGATCCCCGCCAGTGCGCGCAGGGTGCCCTGGTCGATCCGCTGCCGGAGCTGTCCGGGCGGCAACTCGTCGACAACCTGCGCCGCCCGGCGGAACGCCCGGACGCGGTAGGTCGGTGCGCTGGCGCGTTCGAGCTCGAACGCTATCTGCCGCAATGCCTGTGCCGGGTCCACCTGTCCTGTCTTACCCGAACCACCGGTATGCGCGTGCTCTGCGCGGCGACCTGCGCCAGACTAAGGATCATGCGCGCAGAGGGCACCTTCAGCCTGAACCGATTCGACGACGAGGCACGCGACGACGACCGGGTCCGCGGTGCGGGCCAGAGCATCATCGGCCCAGACGGAGGGCACTCCTACATCCTCGATTGCGAGCTCTGACGCCGCCCCGCTGGCGCCGAGGTGAAGGCCGTCCCGGATGACAGATAGCTCTCCGGATACCTTGCTGGCGTCGGTCACGGCCGAAGCGGCGCTGACCGGCACCCGGGTGGTGCGCGGTACCGGCAAATCGATGCTCGTCGCGGGCGAGATGGACGGCGAGCCCGTCATCGCCAAGATCCTGCTCACCGCAGATCCGTTCTGGGTGGCGAAATGGCGGCACGAAATTGATATCTACCGCTCCTTCGCCCGGGAACGCCCCCCGGTCCGCATACCGCAGCTGAAATGGACGAACGGGATGACCGCGCTGATCCTCGAATGGATCGGGGACCGGCCGGCCGACGAGGGCCGTTATCTTTCCGGCCCCCTCAGCCCGGGCGACATCGCGGCGGTCGTCGCGGCGGCGCAGGCGATCAGCACCTGGCAGCCGGCGGTGCCCGGGTCACCGGCCCGGCGCGTGATGGTCGACTACGAGAAGCGGATCGAGCGCTATTGCCGCCGCGGCTTGTTCACCGCGGCCGACCGGGAGGCGCTCACGCGGCTGCTGGCCCGGTGCGGTGACCGGCGCGAGTTCGGCCACGGCGACCTTCTTCCCGCCAACATCCTGCTCGGCGCCGGCCACGCGTGCACCCTGGTGGACTGGGAGTTCGGCGGGCAGTACCTGCCCGGTTACGACCTGGCGACGCTGTACGTGCTGCTCGGCGAGGCCGCTCCCGCGATCCGGCCGTGCATCGAGGCGGCGGTGATGTCGGCCGGGACGGACGCGGGGTTCTGCGTCAACCTCGCGTGCATCCTGGTGCGGGAACTGCGTATCCACCGGGAACTGAACGACACTGACCTCGCGCGCGACCGGCTGCCGGGCCTGGCCGAGGCGTGGGCCCGGGGCCGCCGCCGGCTGTACGCCTGCGCGCGGTAACCCCCATTAAGGCGGCGGCTCCTCGATCCCAGAATTAACCACGAGCACATCTTTACCAACACCCACGGCGGCACCCGGGGCCGTCGCCCGGACCATCCCGGGCCATCCCGGTCCATGCCGGTTTGTCCGCTGCTCATCCGCGCGCCGCGCGGTGGCCCGGGTGCCGCCGGGCAGGCCGTGGCGGCCTTCCTGCCAGGACATTTCCGGCACGGGGGCCGACCGTGTGTAACGAGCCGGTCACGGTCACGTGCCAGCCTTTGTGCTGCCGCCCGGACACGGTACCGTGACCGGCGGCGTACATCTGGCCCTACCGTCTGAGTGAACATGTGTGAAAGCGCTCGGGCTGGCCGCTTCCCCGGGCTTGCCTCGCAGCCGTCCCGGCCGGCCCATCCCGATCGACCCGAACCGCCGTCACCGGCCGCACGCGGACACGCGAGGGATCTTCATAACGGGCACCGAACGGAGTCGCAATCGTGTCTCACGCACGCGGGCACCGCGGCGGAATGATCCTGGCAGCGTTGTCCATCCTCGGCCTCGCCGCCTGTGTCGGCCCCCAGCCCCCGGGGGCCTCATCGGCGCCGCCCCGGCCCGGGGCCCGGGGCAACCCGGCGGTGGCGCGGACGCAGGCCCCGTCCGCGGCGACCGTCGTGCTCGCGGGCTCCGCACCCGACCAGCTCGCGGCCGGTGCCGCACGGCAGCTGTTCCTGTCCGCCCCGGTCGTCGTGGTCAGCGCGGACGATCCGGTCGCGGTGGGCGCCGCCGCGGGCGACGCGCGTCAGGTGAATGCGCCGCTGCTGCTGACCGCGCCGGCGCAGGCCGCTGTCCCGCCCGGCGTGATCACCCCGGCTCTGCGTACCGAGATCAGGAATCTTCACCCGCGCGACGTCCTCGCCGTCGGCGTGCCCGCGGGCGTGCTGGCCGCCCGGCTGCCCGGGATTCACGTGGTCGCGGGGACCGGCGCGCTGCCGGTGACGGCGCCGCCCCCGCCGCTCAGCCACGTTGCCGTCCTCGTTCCGCCCGGGAATTCCGCCGCCACGACGGCGGTGACCGAGACCGCGCAGGTCGCCGGGGCCACCGTGGTACCGGTGCACGGTGATGACCCGCGCGCCGACCCCACCGCGATCGCCGCGCTGTCGGTGGCGAAGCCCGCCCGGATCGTCGCGGCCGGGGCCGGTTTCGGGCCGGCCAGCGTCCTCGCCTACCGGGTGGCGGTCGCCGCGACCGGCGTCCAGCTGCCCGGCGGCGGCCAGGTCGTTTTCCCCGGCCGCCGGCTGGTCGCCCTGTACGGCCACCCGGGGGCTCCCGTGCTCGGCGCGCTCGGCCAGCAGGACCTTCCGGCCAGCCTCGCCCGGGCGAGGCAGCTGGCCGCCTCCTACCGGGCGCTGAGCAGTGTCCCGGTCATCCCGGCCTTCGAGATCATCGCCACGGTGGCGCTGGGATTTCCCGGCCCGGACGGTATGTACTCGGGGGTGTCCACCGTGGCGTCCCTTCGCCCGTGGGTGCAGCGGGCGACCTCGGCCGGTTTCTACGTTGTCCTGGACCTGCAGCCGGGGCGGGCCAATCTGCTCGACCAGGCCAAGATGTATGAGCCGTTGCTGGCCATGCCCGACGTGGGGCTGGCCCTCGACGCGGAATGGAAACTGCAGCCGGGCCAGCTGCCGCTGCAGCAGATCGGCAGCGTCAGCATCAAAGAGGTCAACAGCGTGGTGAGCTGGCTGGCGGGTCTGACCGCCGAGCTCCGCCTGCCGCAGAAGCTCCTGGTCCTGCACCAGTTCCGGCTGTCGATGATTCAGCAGGAGCAGGACCTGAACACCGACAGCGATGACCTGGCGATCGTGGTCCACATGGACGGGCAGGGCACGCAGGGCGTGAAGCAGGACACCTGGAACGCGATCACCGCGGCCGCCCCGCACGGGGTGTTTCTCGGCTGGAAGAACTTCTTCACCAAGGATGACCCGATGCTGAGCCCGCAGGGCACGATGGCCAAGACCCCGGCGCCGGTGATGATCTCCTACCAGTGACCGGCCGCGCCCGCCGCAATCTGCGCCGCGCTGAGCCCGGCCCGGGAAGAATCCGGGCCGGGCTCAGCCCCGTCCGCAGAACCTGCGCGGTTAATCCTTTCCGGGAAAACCTCAGGCCGCCGCCCCTGTCCCGGCAGGCTCCAGGGCTTCTTTTGCCGTTAACCCGTTGAAAGCTTCCCTGTCTGGGCATTCAAAGGAGAGCATGGCGGTAAGGCGCGGGCAGCGTCGCCCGTGACCCATGCGGATTAGGAGGGCCGACATGCCGGATCCGAGCGTCCTCGGAATTGTGCTCGCCGGGGGCGCAGGCACGCGCCTCAGCCCGCTGACGGCCGACCGGGCCAAGCCGGCGGTCCCGTTCGGCGGCCTCTACCGCCTGATCGACTTTGCGCTCTCGAATCTGGTCAACGGCGGCATCCGGAAGATCTGTGTGCTCACCCAGTACAAGAGCCACAGTCTCGACCGGCACATCTCCACCACGTGGCGGATGAGCGCGCTGCTCGGCAACTACGTCACCCCCGTCCCCGCCCAGCAGCGGCTCGGCCCGCAGTGGTACACCGGCTCGGCGGACGCCATCTACCAGTCGATGAACCTGATCAACGATGAGCAGCCCGACCACGTCATCGTCTTCGGCGCGGATCACGTGTACCGGATGGATCCGTCCCAGATGATCGAGCAGCACGTCGCGCACGGGGCCGGGGTGACCGTGGCCTCCATTCCCGTGCCGCGCGAGGAAGCCACCGAGTTCGGCGTGGTGGGTGTGGGCAAGGACGGCCGGACGGTCGAGGCGTTCCTGGAAAAGCCCGCCGACCCGCCGGGCATCCCGGGCAGCCCGCACCTGGCGTACGCGTCCATGGGCAACTACGTATTCGACACTGACGTGCTCGTCGACGCGCTGCGCAAGGACGCGGCCGATGACTCCAGCCGGCACGACATGGGCGGCAACATCGTTCCCATGCTGGTCCGGGACGGATCGGCGCAGGCGTACGACTTCCTGAGCAACAAGATCCCGGACGCCCAGGCCGACGACGTCCCGTACTGGCGCGACGTCGGCACGCTGGACTCCTACTTCGACGCGCACATGGACCTGTGCGCGATCCAGCCGCTGTTCAACCTGTACAACGACCGCTGGCCGATCCTGACCTCCGTGCCGTCGCTGCCCCCGGTGAAGTTCGTGCACGAATCCGGCGACCGGGTTGGCCGCGCGGTCAACAGCCTGGTGAGCAACGGCGTGATCGTGTCCGGCGGGCTGGTGCGCGAATCCGTGCTGTCGCCGGGCGTGCGGATCAACAGCTGGGCCTCGGTCGAGCGCTCGGTCATCATGCACAACACGAAGATCGGCCGCCACGCGGTGGTCCGGAACGCGATCGTCGACAAGAACGTGGAGGTCCCCGAGGGCGTCATGGTGGGCGTGGACAAGGAGCACGACCGGGCCCGTGGCTTCGTCGTGTCGTCCGGGGGCGTGACGGTGGTCGGCAAGGGGCAGGCGGTGACCTCGTGACGACGGCCGGGCCGGACCCGGATCCGGTCATCGCGCAGGTCACGGGGCCGGTCTCGGCCAGGGCCGCCGAACGCCGGCTCCGGGTGGCGCTGCTTACCCGCGAGTACCCGCCCCAGGTGTACGGCGGCGCGGGCGTGCACGTGACGTACCTGGCCCGCGAGCTGGCCGGCCTGGTGGATCTCACCGTGCACTGCCAGGGCAAGGACCGCCCGGAGGCCGTGGCGCACCGGCCGTGGGATCTGCTCGCCGGCACGAACCAGGCCCTGCAGACGATCTCGACCGACCTGGCCATGACCGCCGGCGCCGAGGGTGCCGACCTCGTGCACTCCCACACCTGGTACGCCAACCTGGGTGGTCATGTGGCGTCGATGCTGTACCGCATCCCGCACGTGGTGACCATGCACTCGCTGGAGCCGCTGCGGCCGTGGAAGGCCGAGCAGCTCGGCGGGGGGTACGCGCTGTCGTCCTGGTGCGAGCGGGTGTCCGCGACCGCCGCGTCCGCCGTGATCGCCGTGTCCGATGGCATGCGCGCGGACGTTCTCGCCGCGTACCCCGATATTGACCCCGGACGGGTCCGGGTGATCCATAACGGCATCGACACGAGTGAGTACGCACCTGATCCCTCGGTGAACGTCGTCGAACGGCATGGGATCGACCCGGGCCGGCCCTATGTGATCTTCGTGGGCCGGATCACCCGGCAGAAGGGCGTCCCGGTGCTGCTGCGCGCGGCGGCGCGGCTGGACCCGGCCGCCCAGCTGGTGCTGTGCGCCGGGCAGGCCGACACCCCGGAGCTGCTCCGGGAGGTGACCGCCCTGGTCGACGGGCTGCGCGCGGACCGGTCCGGGGTGGTGTGGATTCCGGAGATGCTGCCCAAGCATGACGTCATCCAGTTGCTGACGCACGCCACGGTGTTCGCCTGCCCGTCGCTGTACGAGCCGCTGGGGATCGTCAACCTGGAGGCGATGGCGTGCGGCACCGCCGTGGTCGGCTCGCGCGTCGGCGGCATTCCCGAGGTCGTCGCGGAGGGCAGGACCGGGCTGCTGGTGCCGCCCGGCGATCCGGCAGCGCTGGCCGATGCGCTGAACACGCTGGTGCGTGACACCGGCCTGGCCGAGGCGATGGGCCGCGCGGGCCGGGACCGGGTGGTCGCCGAGTTCGGCTGGCGTGTGGTGGCCGAGCAGACCGCCGCGCTCTACTGCGAGCTGGTGTCCGCCTCCAGCGGCTGATGGCCGTCCGCGCCCCGGGGACGAGGCGATACTGACCGTCGAGCTATTCGACGACCGGGTCGGCGCGCGACCGCGACGAGATCACCGCCGAGGCCACCGGGGTCCTGGCCTTCGCCGCGCCGTAGGCTGGCTCCCGCGAGGTCCGTTTCGCGTGGTCCGCGCTACGGCCGCGGGTTGATCGCCACGATGGCCTCGGTCGTGTACACCAGGAACGTCAGCGACTCCTGGAAGTACAGCTCGACCGATTCCGCGTCGTGCGACAGGTAACCGATCGACAGGTCCTGGCCGAGGCTCAGCGTAAAGTCACCGCCGCGGGTGGACAGCAGGAACGCCCCGTCGATGGCCGGCGCCCACAGGATGTCACCGTCGAACAGCCGCTCGATCTGGTGCCGGATCGGGTATCCGTAGTTGGACGTCACGCTGATCGCGTCGTAGGCGTCCGTGCTCAGCGCGAGAGAATACGGGCCGCCGACCCCGGCCAGCCGCAGTGCTGTCAGGGCGCCGATGATCACGTCGGGATAGTCGTGGGCGTCGGCCGGGAGGGCTAGCGCCGGGTTCGTCGTCGCCGCCCGGATCCCGGTGATGCCGGCCGCCGCATAGCCCTCGAACACCGCGCGGTCCTCGGCATAGGCGATCTTCTTGGCAGCATCCTTCAGCGGCTGCCAGTCCGAGTCCTGCGCACCCCGCTCGACGTCGTCGATGTCGGTCCGGCTCAGCGTGAACGGCACCCGCAGCCGTACCAGCGGCTGGACCTGGCGCAGGTGGGCGCTGACCCCCTCGGCGGGGGGCTCTACGCTGCCCAGGTGCCCGGTGTTGACTGCCGCCCGGGTGATGCCGCCGGGTCCCTCGACGTCGGCGATCCGGCGGCCGGCCACGTAGCTGCTGAACGTGCGCCGGGCCTCCTCCTCGATGCTGGCCCACGCGGGATCGGAAACCGGCGCCAGCTCGCGATGCAGGTTGTTCATTGCGGGTTACTCCTCTTCAGGCCGCCGATTCCGAGTGAACCACTGGTCGGGGACGATGGCCCGGGCCCGGGGGGATCCTGCGGGCGCGGCGGGCCCGGCGGTCCCGGCGGATCGGGCAGGTCGTCGAGAAAGCCGGCCGGCGGGACGAAGAACAGGGTCCCGGTCACCGCGGTGGAGAAATCCAGGATCCGGTCGTAGTTCCCTGGCGGCTTGCCGATGAACATGTTCTCCAGCATCTGCTCGGTCACGCTGGGGCTGGCGGCGTACCCGATGTAGTAGGTGCCGAACTCCCCGCGCCCGGCCGACCCGAAGGGCATGTTGGCGCGCACGATCTGCCGCTCCGTGCCATCCGGCTCGGTGATGGTGTTGAGCGCGACGTGCGAGTTCGACGGCTTGACGTCATCGGGAAGCTCGATGTCGGCCAGCTTGGTGCGGCCGATGACCAGCTCCTGCTCCTCGACGGTCAGCGCGTTCCAGGTGTCCACGTCGTGCAGGTACTTCTGCACGATGACGTAGCTGCCGCCGGCGAAGTCCGGGTCCTGGGCGCCGATCAGCGCCGCCGCCTCACCGGCCCGGCCGCCCGGGCTCTCGGTCCCGTCCACGAAGCCCAGCAGGTCCCGCTCGTCGAAATACCGGAAGCCGTGCACCTCGTCTTGGACGGTAACGGCCCCGGCGAGCCGGTTCATGACCTGGGTGGCGAATTCGAAACAGAGGTCCATCTGGCTCGCGCGCAGGTGGAACAGCAGGTCGCCCGGGGTGGCGCTGGCCTGGTGCCGGGCGCCGTGCAGCTCGCGGAACGGATGGAGCTCGGCGGGGCGCGGCCCACCGAACAGACGGTCCCAGGCCGCGGACCCGATCCCGGCCACGCACGCAAGGTCCGCCTCCGGGAGGCGGAAGCCGACCGATCGCTGCAGGGCGGGCACGTCGGCGAGCAGATCCCTGGCGGCCGCCTCCCCGCCCGGGTTGACGGTCAGCACAAGGAAAATGGCCGCGGTCCGCAGCGGCGTAACGACCGGCTGCGGCTCAGGCGACGGCTGCGGCGGTGCTGTCATCGCGTCCCGGCTTCCTTCCTGCGAGGGTCCGTTGCGCTTGCCTTCCCGGTATGAGGCAAGCTTGCCACAGGGGTCACAGCCGGCCCGGCCGGCCCGGCCTCAGCGGGACGAGCGCGAGGTGGCGGGGGATGCGGTGGCCCCAAGTGAGGGGAGCCCGGGCCCCGGGGTGGCCGGCGTGGCGCCGGGCGTCAGGGCCGGGGTGGCGCCCGGTGAGGTTTCGGCCTGCTGCAGAGCGCGCTCGTCGGCGAGGGCGATGGCCAGCTCTCCGGCGGCCGTGGGGTGGAACGGCGCGGGATCGCCCACGCCCTGCACGTACGGCCCGGGATCGCACAGCGCGTGGCCGGTGAAGTCCGCCTGGACGGGTATCTGGGACGCGGCGGTGGCGCCGTTGGACAGGACCTTGTTCAGCGCGTTGAGCAGCCCGGTGAGCGCGTTCTCCTTCGCCGTGTCCAGACCCTCCCCGGTGAGGCACCGCTGGCGCGGGTCGAACGGGTTGTAGTACAGGTTGATCAGCACCCGGGGGTGCGACGGGAGCGTGGCCAGTTGCTCCAGCAGCTGGTAGTACTGCGAGGTGAAGGTGGCCAGGTGCTGCTGGAAGTACGCGGTGGATGCGCTGTCGGCGCAGGACTTCGCGGCGGCGCACAGCCCCACCAGGCCCGACCAGCCCACGTCGTTCGCGCCGATGCTGACGATGACGAGCTGCGCATGCGTGGCCTTCCTGGCCTCGGCCAGCTGGGCGGGCGCGGTGACGCCGCCGGCGTGCTGCGGCCCGAGCAGGCCGTCCTGAATGGTCGCACCGCTGCACGCCAGGTTGAGGACGTCCCAGTCGTTGACGGCGGCGAGATCGGCGGCGTACGCGTCGGCGCTGCGGCGGCACGCCCGGCTCACCGCGCTGGGGTGTGCCACCAGGGGATTGCCGAGCCCGGCCGCCGTTGATTCGCCCATGACGACGGCCTGGACCCTGGTCTGCGGCGGCCCGGCCGCGTTCTGCACCGTGGGCAGGCGGGCCTGGCCGACCAGCCCGGTCAGCGAGTTCACCTGGGCCAGCCGCGCCGGGGCGGTGTACGCCGTGACCATGATGCCGCCGAGGTTGGCCGCTTCGGCGAGCGCCAGCCCAGCCGCCAGCAGCGCCAGGGTCCGCCGCACGGACAACCGCCCCCAGCCGCACAGCGATCCCACCAGCAGCAGGGCACACACGCCGGTGACGCACGCCTCCCAGCCGAAGTATGTGGTCCAGGCCGAGGCCAGCGCGTGGCCGATGGTCGCACGCCCGGGTGCGTGCCCGCGCCCCGGGCTGAACATGGACGCAAGCTGCTGGTTCAGGGTGATGTGGGTGAGCGTGAGGCGCGGCCGGACCGGCCCGGCGAACTGAAGGGTCGTGGGCAGCCGCTGCCCGAACAGGTCCACCTCGCCCGGGCCCGAGACGCTGAGGGCCGGAGCGGCGGCGCCCACCCCGATCTCCTCACCCGCGACCGTCACATCCTGCACCGGCGTGACGACCAGGGCGAGCGCGATCGACGCGGCGGCAACGAGGAGGCCGACGCCCAGGTAGGCGAGGGCCAGCCGGGTACGGCGAGCGAGCTTCCGCATGCTCAGGCCGTTCTGGCCGCTGGCCGCCGGCGCTCGCCGAAAAGTCGCATCACGTTAACCTTATGCAAGTTGTGCCGATGCGGCCCGTGCCGCACCCGCCGGATCCGGTCGGGCGGTCAGGCCCGGTCGGCCCCGGTCGGGCGGTCAGGCCCGGTCGGCCCCGGTCGGGCCCCCCACCGTCATGTGCTGGCCGGTCATCGGGTGGTGCTCCGTCATCGGGTGGTGCTCCGTCCTCATGGGTGGTGCTCCGTCATGGGGTGCTGTCCGGTCATCGCCATACTCCGGACAATAGGCGCAGTCGGTAGCGTGAGCCATTACCTGCCAGGTAATCGGCCACACGTATTCCCTTGCGCGTACCGGTACGTCGCCAGCGTTCTCGGCTCCCAGACAGCCACGATGATGATGACCACAATAGCCAAAATCGCTGTCACCACAGGAAAATTGAAGTATGACCCATTAACCGGAAAGAGCTGCCATGCGACATTGAGTGTCATATGGAAAAGCGTCACGGCGAAGACGCTTCTGCCCGTATTATTGAAGAGCCAGACCATAATTACGCGCGCCGCCACAGTATACAGCGACCACCAGGCGATCCATGATACCGAACGGTGCGCCTGTACCAACGCCCCCCAGTGCCAGACCGCCCAGACCGCTCCCAGGATAAGGCTGGCCTTCAGTGCGCCCCAATGATCTTCCAGGGGGCCGATGGCGTACCCAGACCAGCCGATTTCCTCGCCCAGGGCACTAATAAAGAACCCGCAACATATATAAACCGTGAATGACAGGGAGAATTGCGGATCCGGGATATTGCTGCCAGTCAGGCGAAGTATGAAGAATGATAGCGCCACCACGGACGGATAGAGCAGAAGTGCGGGTAAATACCAGGCCTTCACCCTGATCCGGTCGAAGTCAAATGATCTCTCGAGCAGTGCTCGCATGCCTGCGGTCCCGTTCTCCCGGCACTCAAGGATCGTTGCCGCTATGGCCGGGCAAACGAACGCGAGCGCAGCTATTGGCACGCCGCTCAGGAGCTGAATCCCGGACATGGCGCCGAGCACCCAGAATGGAATGGTGAGAAGGAAGATCAGAATGAAGAATTTCAAGGGTGACTTCCTGGGCGACGCACCAGTACATGCAAGAATTGCAGACTCCTGAGTCACTTGGTGTTCAAGCCCGGGTTGGCTGCCGGACACTGGTGCATCGGGCTCTCCCGTGCTCCTGGCGGTAACGGCCAATCCGTGCGTATGCGCCGACGCGGGACCGTTCAGTATGAATCAGAAGCCGGACACGACGACCTTGCCGGTCATGCGGCCCTCCTCGACCATCGCGTGTGCCTGGCGCATCGTCTCGGCGTTGAACGGGCTCAGCTCACGGCTGAGCGTCGTGCGGATCGTGCCCTCGTCCACGAGGCCGGCCACCCGGTCCAGCACGTCGTGCTGAACGATCATGTCGGGCGGCTCGAACAGCGGCCGGGTGAACATGAACTCCCAGTGGAAGGTGATGCTCTTGGTCTTCAGCGGCAGCAGGTCCAGTCCCTCTGGCTCGTCGATCGCCGTGATCGCGCTGAACGGCTGCAGGATCTCGGCGAAGTCGCCGATCGCGCCGCCGGTGTGCGGGGAGAAGATATAGTGCACGCCGTCCGGTTCGGCCCCGCGCACCCCGGCCACCAGGTCGTGGTGGTTCACCACCTGATGGGCGCCGTAGTCGAGCGCCCACTGCCGGGACTCAGGCCGGGACGCGGTGCCGATCACCGTGACCCTGGTGAGCGCCCGGGCCAGCTGGGTGATCATTGAACCGACACCACCCGCAGCGGCCAGCGCCAGCAGCGTGCCCGTGCTTTCCGGGGTGAGCCGGAAGCGCTCGAACAGCGTTTCCCACGCGGTGATCGTCGTCAGCGGCAGGGCGGCGGCCGCGGCGAACGTTAGCGTGCGCGGCTTGTGCCCCGCGATGCGCTCGTCGACGACGTGGAACTGCGCGTTGGTACCCGGCCGGGCGATGGAGCCCGCGTAGTAGACCTCGTCCCCGGGGGAGAACAGGGTGACCCTTTCGCCTACCGCGATCACCACGCCGGACGCGTCGTAGCCGAGGATCTTCAGTTCACCGCCGGGGTCGCTGGACGCCCGGACCTTGACGTCGACGGGATTGACCGACACCGCCTTCACCTCGACCAGCAGATCGCGCGGGCCGGGCGCCGGGACGGGAACTTCGGCGTCTTCCAGGCTCGCCGGGTCGCAGATCGGTGTCGGCTTGCGGTATCCCACCGCACGCATCATCTCTGTCATGCCGCCAACCTCGCGCCCCTGCCGCCGGGGCCCCCGAGTGAGGTTGGCCGATTCTGCTCACGGCAAATGCAGGTTGCTTTTCGCCATTTTGTTCGATATACTGCTATGTAAGGTTATCCATAGATTGAGGTAGGGTTATGCCGGGCGATCTGTTCCCTGATGACGGGTGGGGCGGTGAGAGCGGGCCGCCGGGTGCCGACGGCCCGGGCCCGGCCGGGCAGGGTGCGGCCGGGCAGGGTGCGGCCGGGCAGGATGCGGCGCCGGTGCCGGAATGCTTTGACGCGGGGTTCTTCCCGCGCGGGACGGCGGCTACGCCCGGAGACGGCCCCGGGCCGCGGCGCCCGGGGCGGTTCGGGCCGGGGGCGGGGTTCGCGGCCGGGGATGTGCTGGATACGGCGATGCCGGGACCGGCGCTGGCCGGATTCGCCGACGCCGCCGCCGGGACCGGGCGGGCCTACGCGGACCTCAATGATGACGAGCTGATCGGCACCCTGGTCGCGTGGCAGAAGACCGAGGCCTGGGCCGCGGCGGGAAGGCTGTCGGCGGTCGCCGAACTGATCCGCCGCCGTCCCGGGGCCGACAACGCCCCGCCCCCCGCCTCAGCCGGTTCCGGAGTAACCGGCGGGAACGGAGTCAGCACCGCGGCTGGCGCTGCGATCCCGGCCGGATGGGGGAAATTCTGCGCCGATGAGCTCGCCGTGACCCTGTCCTCCTCGAGGCGGGCGGCGGAGCGGATGCTGGCGCTGGCCCACGACCTGGCCGCCCGGCTCCCGCTGACCGCCGCCGCTCTGGCCGAAGGGGTCATCGACGCCTTTAAGGCCCAGGTCATCGCAGAGGCGACCCGCGTCCTGGACGACTCCGCCGCCACCGTGGCGGAAGGGCTCGTGGTACCGCACATCGCCGGGAAGACTCCCGGGCAGATCCGCGTGCTGATCGGCCGCGCCGTCCTCAAGGCCGACCCCGACGCCGCCCGGCAGCGCCGCGAGGAAGCCCAGAAGGATGCCCGGGTGGAGCTCTGGCGTGAAGATGCCGGGACCGCCGCCCTGTGCGGGTACCGGCTGCCGCCTGATGAGGCGCTGGCCGCCGACCACCGGATCCAGGCCCGGGCCGTGGACCTGAAGGCCGCCGGGGTCCAGGGCACCATGGACCAGTTGCGGGTCCGCGCCTATCTCGACATCCTCCTGGGCAAAGAGGCCCGCGCCGACGTGACCCGGCACGATCCCGGTGCTGACGTGGCCCGGGCAGATCGCGACAGCGACCCTGATTGCCCTGCCGCACGAGCCACCGAGGGCCCGGGAAAGCCCGGCAAGCCCACGCCCCGGCAAAGCGGCGGTGGCCCAGCCAGTCCAGCGGCGTGGATCAACCTGACCATCCCGCTGGCCACCCTGCTTGGCCTGGCCGACAACCCCGGCGAGGCCGCCGGGTTCGGCCCCCTCGACGCCGACCTGGCCCGCGACCTGGCTGCTGCCGCCGCACGCAACCCCTCCACGAGCTGGTGCCTCACCGTCACCGACCCCCACGGTCACCCGGTCGCCCACGGCTGCGCCCGGCCTGCCAATCGCGCTCGCCCCAAACGCACCACACGCCCGGGTACCAGGCCGCCCGGCGGGAGCGCCAGGCCACCGCTGGCACCAGAAGACGAGCCGCCCAGCCGCAGCACCGGGCCGCCCAGCTGCAGGACCGGGCCGCCCAGCTGCAGCACCGGGCCGCCCGGCGCGTACGGGATCTGGCGGCTGCATCCGACCGCCCGGGGCCCCGACCTGGCCGTCAATCTCGAACCCATCCCGCTGACCGACTGCGATCACCGGCACGAGACGGCTGCGCACGATCCCAGCGACCGGCTCCGCCACCTGGTCAACATCCGCGATGGAGAGTGCACCTGGCCGCCGTGCCGCCGTGCCGCCGGCCGTTGCGACTTCGAGCACGCGGTCCCCTGGGAGCAGGGCGGCCGGACCTGCGGCTGCAACGCCGGGCCACGCTGCCGTCATCATCACCACCAGAAACAGGCCGCGGGCTGGCGGCTGGAGCAGAACCAGCCCGGGTACCACGCCTGGACCACCCCAGCCGGCCGCCAGTACACCAGCGGACCCACCACCTACCCCATCTGATGAGCTGGCCCTGATGAGCTGGCCCCGTGCGGCCGCCACCCCCCAGGATCGAAGCGGAGCCGGGCGGCCGTGTCAGTCGATGGCGGCGAGACTCTGGTCGATGTCGGCCAGGAGGTCAGCCACCGGCTCGATCCCCATGGACAGCCGGATGAGCGACTCGGGTGCCGTCTCCGACGACCAGCGGGCGCGCCGTTCCCAGGCCGACTCCACGCCGCCGAAGCTTGTCGCCGGGAGGATGATGCGTGCGGCCTTCACCACGGCATCCGTCTCGGCGGCGGTCCCGTCCACCTCGAACGAAAGCAGCGGGCCGAACCCGCGCGGCATCTGCCGGCTGGCCACCCGGAGCGTCGCCTGCTGGACACCGGGATAATGGACCGAACGGACCCGCGGATGGTCGGCCAGATGCCGGGCGACCGCAAGGGCGCTCTCCGACTGGCGGGTGATGCGCAGGCCCAGAGTTTTCAGGCCGCGCAGCGCCAGCCAGCTCTCGAACGGTCCCGGGATGCCCCCGCCGACCGCCCGCCAGCCCCTGAGGTCGTTCAGCAGGTCGCGGTCGCGGGTCATGACAGCGCCGAGCAGGACGTCGGAATGCCCGGACGCTGACTTGGTCAGCGAGCACAGCGAGGCGACGGCGCCCAGGTCCAGCGGCTTCTGCAGCAGGCCGGTCGCCACGGTGTTGTCCACGATCATGGGTGCGCCCGCGGCCGACGCCAGGCGGGCGAGCCCGGCCAGGTCCGCGACCCGTAGCAGCGGGTTCGTCGGTGTTTCCGCCCACAGCACCGCCGGGCCCATGCCCAGCTGACGCTCCACCTGGGCATGGTCGAGCAGGTCGACGGGGACTGGCGCGGCACCGTGCGGCCGCAGCCAGTCGGCCAGCGTCCGGGTGTTGTAGTAGCCGTCACTGGGCAGCACGACCTGCCGCCGGTCCTTGGCCAGCGCGAGCATCAGCGCCATCGACGCGGCCTGCCCCGAGGCGAAGACGACCGCTTCCGCATCCTCCATCAGGCCGAGCGCCTCTTCGAGTGCCTCCCAGCTCGCGTTGCCGTTCCGCCCGTAGGCTCGGGGCGGGTCAGGCTCACCCCAGGAGGCGTAGACACTGGCCGGCACCAGCGGAGGCGCGGCCGGTGAACCGGCGTGCCGCCGCGTCCCGGCGTGAATGACCCGTGATTCGGCTGAAGGCTGGTGCTCGTTCATGTGCTCCCTCCGGCCGGCGCGACGGCCCGGAACAGGGTCAGGCGCCGACGGTTCCGCCGATTCCCTCGCGCAGCAGGTCGGCATGCCCGTTGTGCCGGGCATACTCGTGGATCAGATGCAGCATCACGAGCCGCAGCGAAAGGGACGATGGCGGCATCGACCGGTGCCGGAGTTCTTCATCCGACAGGCCGTCGCCCTTTATGGCGAGAGCGTGGCGTGGTGGTAGTCGAGAAAGGTGCGCAGCATGACACGCTCGTCACCGACGAGGGCGGGTCAGGTCGTTCGGTAGGCACCGCGCGTCCTCCTGCATCGTGTCCGGCGGCCGTCACGGTTCGCGCGTGCTGAGCCGCAGCGAGGTCCAGCTGGCATCCGCGGCCCAGCCGCCGTCGACGGGCAGCGCCGCACCGTTGATGAAGGCGCTCCGGGCGGGATCGGCCAGGAAGGCGACCGCCGCCGCGACGTCTTCCGGTGCGGCGAACCGGGCCATCGGCACCTGGTTGACGATGTCGGCGTCGGTGTAACCGCCACTGGCCTGATCCTCGGCGTCCATTTCTGTCTTGATCCATCCCGGGCACACCGCATTCACCCGGACGCCGCGGCCGCCCCACTCGGCCGCGAGGGTGGAGGTGAGCCCGATCAGGCCGTGTTTCGACGCGTTGTAGGCGACCCGGTGGGAGACGCCGCGCAGGCCGGCGATCGAGGCGACGTTGACCACCGCCCCGGACCCGGCCGCCAGCATCTGCGTGCCGAATTCCCGGCACAGCAGGAACGCCCCGGTCAGGTTGATGTCGAGCACCCGCCGCCAGGCTTCGGCGGTGGTCTCCTCCGCCGGGACCAGCAGGGAAATGCCCGCGTTGTTGACCAGCACGTCCGCCCGCCGGAACCGGTCCCGGACGCCGGACGCCAGCGCGAGCACGTCTGCCTCGCGGGACACGTCGGTCCGCGACGCCCACACCTGCGCGCCCCGAGCGGTCACCTCGGCGGCCGTGGCGGCGCAATCCACGACGTCGGCCAGCACCAGGGTGTAGCCCTCCCGGGCCAGCGTGGACGCGATCACCCGGCCGAGCCCGCGCGCCGCCCCGGTCACCACGGCCACGCGTCCCGCTTGCTGCATGGCAGCGTTCTATCAGAGCGCCGGGTCCGCCATCGGGGCGCGGCAGCTCACGTCAGCCGCGTTCCCGGGCTTACCAGAGGTCCCCTCCGACCAGCACATAGAGAAATGGCACGAGCGGGATCAGGCCGAACACTCCCCACGCCAGCTTTTCCAGGCCGGTGAGATCGGTACGGGTGGCCAGGTTGACCCACATAAGGATGACCGCGACCGGGTGAATGAGGCAGACCAGGATCTCCAGCAGCTTCTTCATGTCCCGGATTTCTACCCAGCGGCGGCTACGGCAGTCACGGCAGTTTCTCCGGTCCTTCTCCTGCCCGGCCTGGCTCCCGGAAACCTGAGGGCCTTCAGGAAACGCTCAGCAAGGTT
>Ga0335085_10007525_pt1 | contig 16863 bp, 10 predicted proteins | sample Lox_Sample_45_FD_206712 | JGI IMG/M metagenome (GOLD analysis project Ga0335085, IMG submission 206712) | Soil microbial communities from Loxahatchee National Wildlife Refuge, Florida, United States - Lox_Sample_4.5 | ecosystem: Environmental > Terrestrial > Soil > Wetlands | place: USA...
TGCTCGTAGTTCAGGCTACAATTCAGTCGCGGCAACATCCACTGCCTACACCTCGAACAAGGGCGATATTTCAGGTAGCATATTCGGGATATTTGAATACTCGCAGGCGGTCGTTTCTACGTCCGGGTACTCATCACTGCCGGCGAGCGTGGGCACGGCCTCCGCAAGCGCCGAAATTCAAAATTCCGGCGACATTGCCACGACTCGGTCATATTACTTTTCGAGCGGAATTGTTGCCCGCAGTGGTGCTGGAACTAGCGATTTTTTGAGCCCCTACTTTGGGTCTGGGAACAGCTCAGCGACGACGTCCGTAGAGAATAGTGGTGGGATTTCTACAGCGGGTTATTCGGCCAACGGCATTTTCGCCACGAGCGATTCGGGCGCGGTCGCAGATTACATCGCGTACTCCTCCGCCACGACTACGGTGTCGAATTCCGGAGCACTATGGGCTGCGCAAGGATCGGGCATTGAGACAATTTCGTCTGCGGGTGCTGTCGCCGATGATGGGTCGTCGTCCTCTGCCTATTCGCATGGTTACATCGCGAATACAGGCGAAATAACGGCAAATCTTTATGGTGTGGGTTCTTTGGTAACAACCTCGGCTGTCGGTGTTGAAGGCGTGTCCGCCACGTCGGTTTCCCAGATCGTGAATTCGGGTGATGTGAAGACGACCGGATCTGCAATCGGTTACAATGGCTTTGGCGCGATCGGCGTCGGTAGTTATGCATATGCGTCGCCGTACGCCTATACCGGCGGCTCCGCCGTCGGCACGGCAAATTCGACGGTCAGCAACCGCGGCGTCGTGGAGACGGTCGGGTATGAGGCCCATGCCATCGCGTCCGGGGCCGTGACTTATGCCAACGCGCCCGGCGGTTATGCGCGCGCGAACGCCTATGCCACGGCAACCAACGCCAAGTTCATCCACACGAGCGGCTACGAAGCGCAAGGCATTCTGGCGTCCAGCCAGGCGACGGCCGGTCTCGACAGCTACGGCTACAACACGAACACGTATTATTCCTACGCGGTGGCGCACTCGACCGTGAACAACCGCGGCAAAATCGTCACCACCAATGCACTCGCCGGCGGCATTCGCGCCACGGCCATCTCCACCGCGGTTGCGGTCGACGACGCCACCGCCAACGCCGCCACCTACGTCACGAACGCGGGAGATATTGAGACCTCCGGGCCCGGGTCGGTCGGGATTTATGCCGGCGCGGGCGCCCAGGCCGATTCCGGCGGCGACGACTCGGCGACCGCGACGGCGTCGGCCGGCAATTCCGGCGCGATAACGACGCTCGGCGCCTATTCGGCCGGCATCGAAAGCGAGGCATTCTCGTATGCCGGCGCCTATCACAATTCCACGTCGACGGCTTCCGCCGGCGTCACCAATTCCGGCGCCATCGCGACGTCGGGAGACCACTCCAACGGCATCACGGCCTACGCGAATGCGCAGGGCGGCTCGAACTACAGCTTCACCGGCAATGCCAGCGCCAGCGTGTACAACTCCGGCGCGATCGCGACCAAGGGCAGCGGTTCTGCCGGAATCTTCGTGTTCGCGACCGATCCGGGCGGGGTCGATCCCGCCTATGTCACCTCGACGGCTTACGCCTACAACAGCGCGCCGATCGCCACCACGGGCGATTTCTCGCCGGCCATCGCGCTTTACAGCCAGGCCTTCGGCTTCGGCGATGCGGTCACTGCGGATGCGTCGGCCACGGTCGTCAACACCGGCGATCTCACGACCTCCGGGCTCGGCTCCTACGGCATCGTCGCGTCGTCCGTCGGCTATGGCGACGCATTTGCGTATGACGGCTCGGTGCAATCGACGGCGGCGACCGCGGTCGCCAATTCGGGCGCCATCCAGACCTCCGGCAATTATGCGACCGGCATCAGGGCCACGAGCTTCGCGCACGCCTATTCCGGCAGCTACAGCACCAGCTATGCCGGCACGGTTCTGAACAACAGCGGCGCCGTCACCACGACCGGGCTGCACGCCGCCGGTCTCTCCGCGGAAGCGGACACCTATGCCTTCGCCTATTACATCGCCCCCAGCTCCTACGCCGGCGCGGTTTCGAACGTCTCGCTGACCAATACGGGCGCGGTGAAGTCGATCCACACCGATGGCACCGCGGTGAGCGCGATGGCGATGTCGCAGGCCATCAGCGGCGGCCTTGGCGTCGCGGCGGCGCTCGCGTCCGTCGACAACGAAGCCAATGTCCGCTCGTCGGGGATCGGTGTGTATGGCGGCAGCTATGCCGTCGCGCTGGGCATCTACGGCGCCGTTTCCTACGCCGCGACCAGCGTGAACAACACCGGCCGCGTCAGCACGACCGGCTATGAGGCCCATGGCGTGGTGTCGTCCGCCTATGCCTCAAGCTTGAGCCTCTATGCCGACTCCGCCACGGCCAACGCCTACACGTCGAACGGCGGAACTGTCGTGACGTCGGGCGATAATGCCGTCGGCGTGGGCGCTTCCGCCAATGCCTATGCTAACAACCTCTCCGGATTCTACGATCGCTACAGCTACGTCGCGGCTTACGCGAATGCGTCCGTGAACAATTCCGGCGCCGTCACCACCACCGGCCAGGGCCCGCTCGCCGACGCGGTCGGCGCCATCAGCTATGCGCAGGCCGGCAATTACCCGAGCTGGTATGGCGACGCGTTCGCCACCACCACGGTGCACAACAGCGGCAGCCTCTCGACCTCCGGCGACTATGCCGCCGGTCTCTATGCCGGCGCTGCCGCGGTGGCAAATGGAACGCTCGGTGCCTATGCCAGCGCCACCACCTCGGTGACCAATTCGGGCGGCATCACGACGTCCGGCTTCGCGGCCGACGGCATTCACGCGGTCTCGCTGGCTCTTGGCTCAGCGATCGGTTACGGCACGGCCTACGCAAGCACGACCGTCAACAACAGCGCCGATATCGCGGTGTCCGGCGGTTATTCGGCCGGCATCTTCGCGGCAAGTTCGGCGGTGGCCGCTGCACCGCTTTACTCGGCCATCTCCGCGGCCACGACCAGCGTCGTCAACAGCGGCAACATCGACACCTCCGGCACCTACGTGCCGACCTATGTCCTTTACCCGGTTTCGCCGGGCATCTCGGCGGAGGCCTATGCGACCGCTCTGAGCGGCTACCGCGGCGATTCGAGTGCGTATGCCGCCGCCTCGGTGCAGAACAGCGGCAAGGTGACCACGGCCGCCAGCTATTCGGCCGGCATCGATGCGTATGGTTACGCCTACGCCATGTCCACGTTCTCCTATGCGGGAGCCAAGGCGTCGGTCGTCAACAGCGGCGACGTGACCACCACCGGCGCCTATGTTTCGCCGGGCATCAATGCCATCGCAGTGGCTTACGATCTGCCGTATTTCGGATCCACGTCGGCCTTGGCGGCGAGTTACGTCAAGAACTCCGGCGCCATCACGACCTACGGTGCGGGCTCCGCGGGCATACGGGCGGGCTCCTATGCCAATTCGGGCAGCGTGTACCTGGCCTATTACGACGGTATCGCCAACGCCTACGCATCCACCGTCGTCAAGAACTCCGGCTCCGTCACGACCAACGGCTATCTCGCCGTTGGCATCACGGCCTCCGCCAGCGCCAACGGCGCGTCCTACTACGGCGGCGCTTCGGCCGCTGTGGTGGGGGTGACCAATTCCGGCGCCGTGACCACGAACGGCTATTTCTCCGATGCGATCAGCGCTTCGTCGGAGGCCTTCAACTTCGCTTTGGCCGGTCAGTATCCGATCAGCTACAACGACGTCACCGCCGCGACGATGGTGAACAATTCCGGCGCGCTGAACACGGCCGGCGCACTTTCCGACGGCATTCGCGCGAATTCGTCCGCGCTCGGCTACGGCGGATACAACTCGAGCGCTTCGGCCACGACCACCGTCGTCAATACCGCGGGCGTGACGACCACGGGCTTCGGTTCCGATGCGCTGGGCGCATTTGCCAATGCCTCGGCCTACGGCGTGTACAGCGCGAAGTCGACCGCCACGGTGAACGTCTACAATTCGGGCACGCTCTCGACCTCGGGCGATTTGTCCTACGGCATCAACGCGTTCGCCTATGCTGGCGGCGGCGCGCAGTATAAATGGAGCGGTAATGCCAGCGTGACGGTCGTCAACATGGGCGACATCGCGACCAGCGGCTACTACTCCAACGGCATCTTCGCCAAGGCGGAAGATCCCGGCCTCCTCCACGCCGGTCCGCACGACCCGGCATACGCCACCGCGACGAGCTACGTCTACAATGGCGGCGCGATCGTCACGACGGGCGATGTCGCGGCCGGTATCGTGTCCTACGGCGACGCGGGCGCCGGTGGCGACACAGTCCAGGCCTCGGCTTCGGGCACGGCGATCAATGGCGGCGTCGTCGCGACCTACGGCATCTTCGCCCCCGGCGTGGTTGCCGTTGCGGAGTCCTACGGCGTGGCCTTCCTGCCGCCGGGCACGGTCAACGCGTCGGCAAATGCCAGTGCAGTGAATACGGGGGCGGTTTACACGTCCGGCGCGTTCTCCTCGGGCGTGGTCGCCAATGCGCTTGCCACCGGCTACTCCTACTACAACGGCGCGGTCACGACCGTCGCCAAGGCCAATGCGAACAACGCCGGCCACATCGCGGTGAGCGGAGCTTATTCGCAGGGCATATCGGCGTTCTCCTACGCCGCCTCGGGGAGCACGGGCGCCGGCAGTTCGGCCTCCGCGCAGACGACCGTCGAAAACTCCGGAAGCGTGACGGTGACCGGCGATTATTCCACCGGCATCTCGGCCACGGCCGGCGCGTATTCCGGATACGGCTCGGCCTCCAGCTCGGTGAAGATCGACAATTCCGGCTCGGTCACGGTCACCGGCGCGCACAGCGGGGCCATCTTCGCCGCGGCGAATACGGTCGAGATCGACAACGAAGCAGGCGGAACGATCTCGGGCTACGTGACGACGCAAGCCTACAACACCACCTTCAACAACTACGGCACCTGGGTGGCCACCGGCGGCGCCAGCCGCTTCACGCCATATGCCGGCGGATCGAGCGTGGTGGTGAACTCCGGCACGGTGTTGGCCGTCGGTACTCAGTCGTTCCTCGGCCTGACGAAGTTCGACAACATGGGTCTGTTGTCGCTGTCGGCGGTCAACGCGACCGGCAGCCGTCCGCAATACGAGACGCTGGCGATCTCCGGCGACTTTGTCGGCGATGCCGGCAGCACGCTGGAAGTCGGTTCGAACATGACGACCACGGCCGACGTGCTGAAGGTCAAGGGCGCCATCTCCGGTTCGACGCTGCTCAAGGTCGACGACGAGAGCGGCACGCCGGGCCTGACGACGGGCAACGGCATCCTCGTGGTCGACGCGTCTACCGGCACGACGTCGAGCGGCAACTTCACGCTCGTCTCCAACACGCCGGTCGGCACGTTGGTCGACGGCGGCTACGAGTTCTCGCTCGGTCTGGTTCCGGGCGCCGCGGGTTCCGGAAACTGGTACCTCACGTCGAAAACCTATCCGGGCACCTACGAGTTTGCCGGCATCGGATCGTCGGGGCTTACGCTGTCGCAGCTCGCCAACGGTTCGCTCCCCGATCTCATGGGCGAGCCGGGGACCGGGAACAACGATCAGGCATCCGCCGCTCCGCCAGTGCAATTGGCCAGCAACGACGCAGGCTTCGTGCCCTCGCCGGGCCCGGGCGCGACGGGTGCCGGCGGCTGGGGCCGTTACAATTACGCCGATCTCTCCATCAACCCGAGCGGATCGAAATACGCCGATTACGATTTGAAGGCCTCGGTCGGCCAGATCGGCGTCGACGGCACGGTCCAGGCGAACGGCCAGACCGGCGTGTTCGGCCTCTATGTCAGCCCGGTCAGCGCGGACGCCGACTTCAACCATTTCGGCTCGGCGCACATGAGCACGTCCGGCTATGGCCTGTCGGGTTACGGATTGTGGCTCAACGATCCATGGCGCGCGGGCCTCGTGGTCAGCAGCGACCGCTTCGACACCCGCTTCACCGACAAATACATCGGCACCAACGCCAAGGTGAAGCAGAACGCGATGAGCGTGAAGGGGGCCGTCGCCTACACCGGCCAGATGGAGAACGGTATGGTCTTCGAGCCGTCGGCCGAGTTGGACTATGCGCGCGTCGGCGGTGCGAGCTTCCTGGATGGCGCCGGCGACCTCGTGCAGGTGAGCAGCACGGACAGCCTGGTCGGCACGTTGAAGGGCCGCATCGGCAAGACCTACGACACCGGCAGCGGCACGATCACGCCGTATGGCGAGGTCGCGCTGAGCCAGGAGTTCCAAGGCGACACGCACGTCTCCATCGGCACCTTCTCCTTCACCTCCAGCATGAACGGCACGACGGTGAAGGCCGGCGGCGGCGTCAACGCGCAGGTCTCCGGCCAGTTCTCGCTCTTCGCCAATGCCGATTATATCGGCGGCGACCGGCAGAACGGCTGGCAGGGTTATGTCGGACTGCGCTTCAATCAGTAGCGGTGACCGGCGGGCGGATCTTGTGCCCGCCGGCGCACCTCATCTTCGTCTTGGGGCGGCCGCGCGGCCGGTGTAGGTTGCGCACGGCGGCGACGCCGGGTCATGCGCCCGTTCCGGCACAGTTGGAGGCATCGTGAACAATACCGGCGAAGGCGCGAACGCGCCGCCTTCCAGCGGCATGACGGGCGCGGCTCCGGGACCGGCGCCCAATCTCGAGACCAAGATCACGGCCTCGCGCGGCTTGGCGGATTGGCTGCTCGCCAACCGCAGCAGCATTGCTTTCACCTCGTATCAGACGGGCGAGCTGTTCCTGCTCGGCGTGCTGCCGGACGGGCGGCTGTCGTTCCATCAGCGCCACTTCGTCCGCGCCATGGCGATGCAAGGCGACTCGCAGCGCATCTATCTCGCCGTCCTGAGCCAGGTCTGGCGCCTCGAAAACGTGCTGCGGCCGAACGAATTCGCCAATGACGGGTTCGACAGGCTCTACGTGCCCCGCAACGCGCAAGTCACCGGCGACCTCGACATCCACGAGATCGCCATCGAGCCGAGCGGACGGGTGATCTTCGTCAACACGCTTTATTCGTGCCTCGCCGCCTTCAGCCGGACCGACAGTTTCGTTCCGCTTTGGAAGCCGAAATTCATCTCCAAGCTGGCGGCGGAAGACCGTTGCCACCTGAACGGCCTAGCAATGGAGGACGGCAAGGCGCGCTACGTCACCGCGCTGTGCAAGAGCGACATCGTCAATGGCTGGCGCGGCCGCCGCGCGTCCGGCGGCACGATCATCGATGTCAGCGACGACCGCATCGTCACCGAAGGTCTTTCGATGCCGCATTCGCCGCGGCTCTATCGCGGCGAACTTTGGGTGCTGGATTCCGGCCGCGGCTATCTCGCGAAGATCGACCTAAAGACCGGACGTCCGCACAATGTCGCCTTCTGTCCGGGGTTCCTGCGTGGGCTTGCCTTTTGCGGCCGTTTCGCCGTGGTTGGCCTGTCGCTGCCGCGCGACGGCAACTTCGCGGGCCTCGAACTCGACGGCGAATTGAAGAAGCGCGATGCCGATCCCTGGGCCGGTCTCAACATCATCGACATCAACACCGGCGATGTCGTGCAATGGCTGCGGCTCGAGGGCCATCTGCGCGAGACCTTCGCCGTCACCATCCTTCCGGAGGTGCGTTGCCCGATGGCAGTCGGCCTCATGACCTCGGACATCCTGACCCACATCACGATCGAGCAGAACCCGGCCATGCCAACCGCGTAAGTTGTTGAAATCCATGGAATTTGTGTATTCTTGCGGCATACGCTAGGGAAGCCCCGCTGTGGCCATTGTTACGACGCAAAAGCCGAACGCCGAGGCTGTCGCCGCCCGCGCCGCCGCCGACTCCCTGGTGACGGAGGGCAGGGCGGGGCTGGCGCAAGGCAACCAGACGGTCGCGGAATTGCGCGCGATGCAGGCGCTGCAGCGCGCGCCGAAGCATCTCGGCGCGCTCATGCTGCTCTACGATTGCCGCAAGAACCGGCCGCAGAAGGACAAGGACTACGAAGACCTGCTCCGCGCCATCGTCGCGCAGAAGCCGGACGCGCCGCTATTGATGATCGAGCTCGCGTTTCTGTTGTTTTCGCGCGGCGAGCGGGTGGAGTGCGAGAGATTGGCGCGCCGGGCGCTGCGCGGCGCACCGCGCCATCCGCGCGCGCACGGCATCCTCGGCTTGATCTTCACCGAAACCAATCGCGCGGCGGCGGGCGAATTCCACTTCCGCCGCGCCATCGAGATCGAGGGCGAAAGCGCGCGCGTGCTCGTCAATCTCGCGGGCTGCCTGAAATCGCTCGGCAAGGTCGAAGAGAGCGAAGCGGCGTACCGGCGCGCGCTGGCGCTCGAGCCGAAAAACGTCGATGCGCTGATCGGTCTTTGCCGCTTGGAAGAGGCGCGCCGCGATCTGCCGCGGGCCTGGGACTATCTCAAGCAGGCCGAAGAGGCGACGGACGGCAAAGGCGATTTCTCGCTCACGCGCGCGATCCTCTACGGCCGCGAGAAGAAGAACGATCTGGCGGAAGAAGAGCTGACCAAGAGCCAGACCTCGGGCCGGCGCCTCACCGCCATCGCGCGGCTGGAACGCGGCCGGCTTTACGACCGCATGGAACGCTTCGACGAAGCGTGGGCCGATTTCGTCGAGGGCAAGCGGCTGTGCCGCGAGGTGCAGGGCCGCCGTTACCGCGAAGGCCTGGCGAAGGATCAGAACCGCCGCCTCACGGCGTTTTTCCTGCGCGGACGCATGGAGCTTCTGCCGCGCGCCGCCGTGCAGGTGCAGAAACCGCAGCCCGTCTTCATCGTCGGCTATCCGCGCTCCGGCACCACCATGGTGGAGCAGACGATCACCGCTCACCCGCTGGTTTCCGCGGGCGACGAATTGCCCTTCGTCAACGACATCGCCCGCACCGCGCCGCGGCTTCTCGGCAGCGAGTTGCGCTACCCCGAATGCCTCGCGGATCTCTGGTTCGGGGACAATCGGCTGGCGCTGGACCAATTGCGCGACGTCTATCTGCAGCGCGCGGAGCAATTGGGCATCTGGGAAGAAGGCGCGCGCTATTTCACCGACAAGATGCCGCTGAACGAAACCCATCTCGGGCTCATCCATCTGATGTTCCCGGAAGCGCCGATCGTGCATGTGCGCCGCCATCCGTTGGATGTACTGATCTCGAATTTCTCGAACTTCCTGACGCATGGCTTCGAACAGGCCTTCGCCCTCAAGACCTCGGCGGCGCATTTCGCGATGACGGACGAGCTGGTCCGCCACTATCGCGAAAATCTCGACATGCGATATCTGGAGATCCGCTACGAGGATCTGGTTTCGGATCAGGAAACCAATGTCAGGAAGCTCCTTGAATTCCTGGACCTCGAATTCGATCCGCGCTGTCTCGCCTTCCACGACAATCAGCGCTATGCGCGCACCGCAAGCTACGCGCAGGTGACCGAAAAACTGTACGACAGCTCGGTCTATCGCTACAGCAAATACCGCAAATATCTCGACGACGCGGTGGAAATCCTGAAGCCCGCGATCGAGCGGCTGGGCTATACGGCGGATTAGCGCGATGGAGCCGAAACAAAGCCGGTGGACCTTTGTCCAACGCAAACCGGGCCTCACGCTCGCCATCGCGCTCGTTGCCGTCGTGACGGCGGGCATGGGCGGATATTTCCTCGGGGCGCACCGGGCACCGCCGCAGGAAGCGGTTCCGCTGCCGAGCGCCGTGCCGGCGGGCCCGCCGGCGCGCCAATGGCAAGCCTTGCCTGAGACCGCCTTCGGCAATTGGCGGCTTGTCTGCGTGCAGAACACCAAAGGTGCCAAGCGCTGCGAATTGGTATTGCGGGCGGTGGCGCCGAAGTCGCGGCAGTTCCTCGCCGCGCTCGCCGTCGGCCAGGGGCCGCGCGGCCATGCCATCCTGACTATGCGCACGCCGCCCGCCGTCATCCTGCCCAAGGGCGTTCATCTGAAGCTCGGCGACAGCGACCTCGGCGGCATGGGCTTCGTGGCCTGCACGCCGCGGTTCTGCGAAGCGGTCCGGGAGCTGGACGACAAGACCGTCGAATCGCTCCGTGCTGCCGCCACGGCCGGCGTGCGCTACACCTTGGCCAATGGTCAGGAGATCGGCTTCAAGCTTTCCGCCAAGGGGTTCGCGACAGGCTACCCCGCTTGGCAAGCTGCGATGCCCCCCGCCGACGCCAATACGAAGTAAGCATAACGCGCCGGCGCCGAGGCTCGCGGGAACCGGGCCTCGCGAATATACTGGCGCCATGGCACCGGCGGCGAAAACGAAGGATTGAGGCATGGCCTTGCGCGCATCCGGAAGCGGTGCGAACGGCGGTTTCGCCGTCCTGACGGGCGACGAGCGCGAATTCTTTCAGCAGCTCGTCGCGTCGTCGCGGCTGCAGGCGGCCGCGCTCGATCGTGCGCGGCATCTGGCGCTGGAAAGCAACGAAAGCCTCGCCACCGTGCTTACGCGGCTGGGCCTGATCGCCGAGCGCGACCTGGCCGAGGCGCTGTCGGATTTCCTGCGTCTGCCGCTGGCGCAGCCCGAGGATTATCCGCTGGAGCCGGTGGCGGAGGATCAGCTCGGCCGCCGCTTTCTGCGCGAAGCCGCGATGATCCCGATCGCCGACGACGGCCGCGGCGTGCAAATCGCCGCCGTCAATCCGTTCAACAGTGCCGCCATTGCCGCCGCGCAATTCGCGCTCGGCCGTCCGCTGGCGCTGCGGGTCGCGCGTCAGGCTGATTTCGAGGCCGCTTTCGCGCGGCTCTACGATCAGGGCGGCGCGGGTTCGCCGGAACCGGCGGCGGAAACGGGCCAGGAATACGCCGATGAGCGTTCGGAAGACGACGTCGACCGTCTGAAGGACATTGCCAGCGATGCGCCTGTCATCCGGCTGGTGAATTCGCTGATCGTCCAGGCGGCGGAGATGAAGGCGTCGGACATTCATCTCGAGCCGATGGAGTCGGAATTCCGCGTTCGCTTCCGCATCGACGGCGTGCTCCGGCCGATGGAGTCGCTGTCGCTGCGGCTCGCGTCGGCGGTGATCTCGCGCGTCAAAATCATGGCCAAGCTCAACATTGCCGAGCGCCGGTTGGCGCAGGACGGCCGCATCGCGACCGCCGTGCGCGGCAAGGATGTCGATTTGCGTGTCGCAACCACGCCCACGGTGCATGGCGAAAGCGTGGTCATCCGCATCCTCGACCGCAGCCACGTCTCGCTCGATCTGCCGTCGCTGGGGTATGACGATGTCGTCCGCGGGCGTTTGGAACAGCTCGTGCGCCGGCCGCACGGCATCGTTCTGCTGACGGGGCCGACGGGCAGTGGAAAGACCACGACGCTCTATTCTGTGCTGACGGAGATCAACACGGTCGAGAAGAAGATCCTCACCGTCGAAGACCCGGTCGAATACCATCTCGACGGCATCAACCAGGTGCAGGTGAAGAACCAGATCGGCAGAAGCTTCGCCAATTCGCTGCGGTCCTTCCTGCGTCACGATCCCGACGTGCTGATGATCGGCGAAATCCGCGATTTCGAGACCGCGCAGATCGCCGTCCAGGCGGCGCTGACCGGCCACCTCATCCTCTCGACCCTGCACACCAACGATTCATCGAGCGCCGTCAGCCGCCTGCTCGACATGGGCGTGCAGGATTACCTGCTGTCGTCCACGCTGAACGGCGTCGCGGCGCAGCGGCTGGTGCGTATGCTGTGTCCGGAGTGCCGCGAGCCCTACGAAGCCGCCCCCGACATTCTCGAACGCTTCCGCGTCGTCGCGAAGGACGCGCCGCTCACGCTCTTTCGCGCGAAGGGATGCGCCAGATGCTGGCACACGGGCTACCGGGGCCGGACGGCCATCGTCGAAGTTCTTCCGGTCGACGACCGTATCCGCCACGCCATCATGGCGCATGCCGACGCGTCGGAGATCGCGAAGCTTTCGCTTGCCGGCGGCGTCGAAACCATGGCGATGCATGGCTTGCGAAAAGCGATGGCCGGCATAACCTCGCTTGACGAGGTGTTGCGGGTCGCGGTCGCGGAGTGACGATGGCGCAGTTCCGCTACAAGGCGATCAACGACTCCGGTCTGGTGGTGAAGGGCGTTCTGGAAGCGCCGTCCAAGGATCTCGTCGTGCGCCAGCTTCGCGGCGAGGGGCTTTATCCGCTGAGCGCGGCGGAGGAGACCGCCGGCACGCAGATCGGCGGTTTTCTGCAGCGTCTCGTGCCGAAGCGGAAGCCGTCGCCGCGCGCGCTCGCGACCGCGATCCAGGAGCTCGCGATGCTGCTGAAGGCGGGGCTGGAGCTCGATCGCGCGCTCGCCATCCTCATCGGCCTGTCCGACATCGGCAGCTTGCGCGAGACGTTCGCGGCGGTGCGCGACCGCGTGCGCAAGGGCACGAGCTTCGCCAACGCGCTGGCCGCGGAATCCGCCTTCCCGAAATTCCATCTCGGCATGATCCGCGCCGGCGAGATGGGCGGGAATCTCAGCGAAACCCTGCAGCGCCTGGCCGACTACATCACCCGCTCGCTTGCGGTGCGCGAGGCGGTCACCTCGTCGTTGGTATACCCCGCGCTGCTGCTGCTCACCGCCGGCGGATCGATCACGGTCATCCTGGTATTCGTGCTGCCGGAATTCCGCTCGCTGTTCGCGGAGGCCGGAAAGTCTCTGCCGCTGTCCACCCGGATCGTGATGGATGTCGGCGATCTCGTGCGCAATTACGGCTGGCTCTTGCTCATCGCGCTCGCCGTCTTCACCGCCTGGCTGTGGGATGGCCTGAAGCGGCCGGCGTTCCGCGCGCGCGCGGACGCGTTTCTGATGCGCATCCCTGTCCTCGGCCCTCTGCTCGTTTCCATCGAGGTCGAACGCCTGATGCGCACTTTCGGCATGCTGCTCGCGGGCGGCGTCCCCGTCCCCGCGGCGCTTAGCATGGCCAAGGACGTGCTCTCGAACACCGTGATGGCGCACACGCTGGAAGATGCCGCCAAAAGCTTGCGCGAAGGCGAGCGGCTGGGCCAAAGGCTGGCAGCGACCGGCGTGTTTCCGCCGACGACGGTCGATCTCATCCGGATCGGCGAAGAATCCGGCCGCCTGGACGAGATGCTGCTCCGCCAGGCCGACCTAGACGAAGTCCGCATCCGCCACAAGATCGACCGGCTGCTCGCGATGCTCGTGCCCGCGCTCACCATCGCCATGGGCGCGATCGTGGCCGGCCTGATTGCATCCTTGATGCTGGCGATCCTCAGCATCAATGATCTGGCGATGCAATGAGGCCCCGCATGCGCCGGTTGCCGAAATTGCGCAGCGCATCGGACGAGGATGGGTTCACGCTGCTCGAGCTCTTGATCGCCTTCGCCATCTTGGGGGTCGGCCTGGTGACGATTTTGGCCGCCTTCTCGCAAGGCTTGCAGCGCGCGCGCGACGACAGGGCGGAGGCGGAAGCGCGCGGCTTCGCGGCGTCGCTGTTGTCGCAGACGCTGGTGACGCCGGACGCGGCGGACACCTCCGGATCGTCGCACGGCTACAGCTGGCAGGTCTCGCTCGCGCCGTTTGGCGACAAAGACGATGTCTCCGCTTGGCAGGCCCAGGCGCGCGAAGTGCGCGTCACCGTGCAATGGGCCGACCGCGGCGGCACGCGGCAGATCACCTTGACGTCGCTGCGTCTCGTGCCGGCGCCCACGCAATGACGCACACGCGCGCATGTTGGACCGATCGCGCCGGCTTCACGCTGCTGGAGCTGCTGATCTCCATGGTGCTGCTCGGAATGCTGGCGGTGGCGTTGTTCGGTGTACTGCATTTCGGCGCGCAGGTGTGGCGCAGCACCGGCGAATCCAGTCTGTCCCGCGATCGGGTCTTCCTGGCCCAGGAAATCCTGACAGACGAGATCGGATCGGCCTATCCGAAATTCGTCCGCGTCTCGGCGGACGAAGCCTATGCCGAATTCGACGGAAGCCCGGATCGTCTCACATTTCTTGCGCCGGCGAAGGCCCCGTCTGGCGCGCTCGATTGGGTCACCATCGGCCTCACGACGATCGACGGGGTGCCCTCTCTCGTCCTATGGACCTCGCTCGAATTGCAGCCCAACGCAAAACCCCATCTTGAGACCGTGTTGCTGAAGGGTGTCCGCTCCCTCGCCATCAGCTATTACGGCGCGGGCGACCCGCGCGAGCCGCCGTCCTGGCACGATGCCTGGAAGAACAATCTTACCATCCCGTCGCTAATTCGGATTCGCGCGACCCTGACCGACGGCCGCGCCGTGTGGCCTGTGCTCGACATCGTGCCGCATGTTTCCGTCGATCAGTCCTGCACGTATGATGGGCTGACGCATTACTGCCAAGGGCGGATATGACGGTGCCGCATTATCCGGAAATCTCCGGCACCCCGCGGCAAGTGCTTGCCGGCTTGTGGGCAGAATGGTCGGCGGAAATCGCGGCGGCCCTGCGCGAGCGCCTGTCCGCGCGCCTGCATGACGACCGCATTTCCGCGGTGCTCGATCTCGCTCCGGATATCGTGTCGCTGATGCTGGAATCCGCCGATGGCACCCAGCTGTTGGCCGAGGGTCCGGCGCGGGAGGCGGCATCGATCCTGCGTCAGGCGCGCGCCAGCCATCGTTTCGGCGCCGTCGTCCTGCGGTTCTCTTCCGGATCGGTTCTGCAACTCGATCTCTCGATGCCGCCGGCCGCGCCGCGCCATCTGCGCGAGGCGGTCGCCTTCGAGCTGGAGCGCCTGAGCCCGATCCCGCCGGACAGGCTCTATTTCGATTTCCATGCTGCCAAGGCCACGCCCGAGGGGCGGATCCCGGTCAGCCTGCGCGCGATCAAGCGCGACGTCGTGGACGATGCGGTCGCGCTTTGCCGTGCCGCGGCCTTGCCGGTTGCTGCGGTCGCCTTCGAAGACGATCCGCGCGAAGCAAATTGGCGCAGCTTTCCCATCGACAGGCTGGCCTTCCTCGGCCGCCAATGGACGCGGTGGGGCGCGGGCATTCTCGCGATCGCGGCGGTGTTGCTCTTCATCGCCGCTCTCGGCGGGCTCTACGCCCGCGGCGCCGATCAGGATGCGGCTCTCCAAGCCCAGCGCGACGCGCTTTCCTTGCGCGTCGCGGCAATGCACCGCCTGGAGCAGCGCATGGCCGATCTGCGCATCCAATCGCAATTTCCGGCGGCGCAGAAGCGCGCCCCGCTGCTGCTGGAGGCACTCACGCAGATCACGCAAGTGCTGCCCGACGGAACCTGGCTCACCGAATTCTCTGTCGAGAACGGCAAGGGCCACATCATCGGCTTCTCGAAATCGCCGTCCGATCTCATCGCGGAAATCGATCAATCGCCGCTGTTCGCGAACGCGCAATTCAACGCCTCCTTGACCGGGGCCACCAGCGGAACGGAACGCTTCGATCTCACCTTCGACATCAAGAGGCGGGCCCAACCATGACGGCGCCGGCCTATCTTCGTGGCCGCAACGGGGCCTTTATCGCGCTGGGCGGGGCGCTGTGCGCGCTGCTTCTGCTGATCCTCGTGCCGTTCGGGGTGGCCTTCTTCTCGCAATGGCAAGACATCGCGGCCGCCAAGCACCAGATCGAGGAGGCGCAAGACCAATTGGCGCACCTGCCGCAACTCGAGCAGCAGTTCGACGCCCTGAACGAAAGCGCCGGCTCGACGCCCGGGCTTCTCAGCGCAAATTCCACCGCGCTCGCCCAGGCGCAGATGCAAAGCCAGATGGCCGCCATCATCGCCGCCAGCGGCGGCGCGATGACGAGCGCGCAGATTCTGCCCGTCGAAAACGTCCGCGGCTTCGATGTCGTTGCAATCCGTTACGATCTCACCCTGCCGCTCTCGAACCTGCGAGGGCTGCTTTATGCGGTCGAGACGCATGCTCCCTATTTCTTCGTCGGCGACGCCGATCTCCTGATGCAGAACGACTGGAGCTCCGATCTGACCTTCATGCCCGATCCGGTGATTCAGGTCCGCTGGGTGGTGCACGCCTATCGCTGGAGAGGACGGACATGACTCTGCCGCTCTCCCGGCTGCGCGCCGGCCTTGCCGGATTGTGTGGCCTGCTTCTCCTGACGCTGGCGATCGAGCTTGTCGCACCCGTGCCGGACTGGCGACCGCCGCCGCCCGCGCCTGTCGCGCAATCGGCACCGCCGCCGGTACTTCCGGACACCGTGATCACGCCGTCGCGGGATGCTTTCGCCTTGATCGACCGGCGCGACGTGTTCGATCCCAAGCGCGCGCCCCTGACGCCGAAGGCGGCGAGCGGGGGCGGCGGAACCACGTCGATCGGGGATCTCACATTGGTGGGCATCATCCTGGATGGCGACACCAAGCTTGCCCTGCTGAGGGTACCGGGCGAGCCGCAGGCGGTGGCGCTCAAAGCCGGCGCCAGCATTCAGGGCTGGGAGGTCGTCGCCATCGGCAGCGACCGCGTCACCCTTCAAGGCACCGACGGACAGCACGTCCTGGTGCTGAATGCGGGCAAGTCCGCGCCGAAAGCGGCCACCGACCCCGACAATCTTTGAGCAGAGACCGATCCTCAGACATGAAATCAGCGAAACATTGCAAATGGTTGAAAACATGTATTGATTTGTTTGTCAGGGAAATCTGGGCAGCCATGCCGGTCATGCGGGGATTGAAGGTCGTTTCGGGAGGGCTCTTGGCGCTGGGGCTGGCCGCAAGCTCGGCGTCGGCCCAAACCGCGCCGCCGCCAGCATCGGGGGCGGTCTCCGCCTCACAGGCCAACGTCCAGGATCAGGGCATCACGCTCAACTTTGTCAATGCGGACGTGCGCGACGTCGCCAAAGCCGTTCTGGGCGACTACTTGAAGCTAAATTACGAGATCGGTTCCAACGTCCAAGGCAACGTCACCATCCAGACCAA
>Ga0335085_10007526_pt1 | contig 16862 bp, 16 predicted proteins | sample Lox_Sample_45_FD_206712 | JGI IMG/M metagenome (GOLD analysis project Ga0335085, IMG submission 206712) | Soil microbial communities from Loxahatchee National Wildlife Refuge, Florida, United States - Lox_Sample_4.5 | ecosystem: Environmental > Terrestrial > Soil > Wetlands | place: USA...
AGCGGTCGTCGAAGATGGCAAAGCCGCGGCCGCCGATATGCGCCATCATGTGCTTGCCGACGTGGCCGCTCGAATTGGCGAGGCCGTCGGGAAATTTCGCGGTCTTGGAGAGCAGCAACAGCCGCGTGTTGTCGTAGATGAAGGTCGAGACGATGACGAGATCGGCCTCGATAGTGTTGTCGGAGCGGTCGGGCCCGTAATAGGACACGCCGGTCGCCTTGCCACTGTCGTCGGTGTTGATGTGGTGCGCCATGGCGCCGGTGATGAGCTTGAAATTGCCGGTGGCGTCGGCCTCGGGAAGCTTGGTGACCAGGATCGACGACTTGGCGCCGACATGGCAGCCGAAAGCCTGGCAGTAGCCGCAATAGGTGCAGCCGGGGCGGTCCTTGTAGGGCTGCGACAGGATTGCGTGCGGCGTCGAGAACGGGTGATAGCCAAGCGACTTCGCGGCGCCTTCAAAGAGAAGCGTGGACTGATCGGTCAATAACGGCGGCAGCGGATATTCGCGTTGCCGCGGAGCCTCGAAGACGTTGCCGCCCTCGATCTTCTTGCCTTGCAGGTTGCCGGCCTTGCCGGAAACGCCGAGGTCGTATTCGGCGCGGTCGTAGAACGGCTCGAGCTCGGCATAACTCACCGGCCAGTCGGTCAGCGAAGAATCCGCCGGCACTGCCGCGGCGCCGTAGCGCTCGACGGTCTCGGTGCGGACGTGGAAATCGTCCTCGTGCAGGCGCCACGACACCGCGCCGTAATGCACCGTGCCGCCGCCGGCCTGGTTGCCGTTGTTCTGCGACGGAATCGGCCGTGCCTTGGTGTTCGTGTTCGGCCGCCACGTCACCGGCATGCGCTTGGGATTGGGCCGCAAATCCTGGCGTTGGAAGAAGCGCAGTTCGTCATGGGCATCGAAGTCGGAGGTCTTGAGCCGCGGTCCGCGCTCGAGCCCGATCACTTTCATCCCGGCCTTGGCAAGCTCGGCCGCAAGAATGCCGCCCGCCGCGCCGACGCCGATAATGACGACATCCGTCTTTTCGGTGGCCATGACGAAATCCTCCCTGTGCGATCCGTCGTGCGACGCGGACCGCTGCCGCTGAGTATGGCGCTCGTGACGCTTGGCGCAAGCTTTATCGGGGATCAGGGATCGGGTATCAGGTATCGGGGATCAGCGAGCCGGGATCGGGTATCGGGCGATATTCGCCTTGATGGCTGATGCCTGATCCCTGTTTCCTGATCCCTGGAGCAACCATGAAAGACATCGTCGATAAGCTGGAAGAACGCCGCGCCTCGGCGCGCGGCGGCGGCGGCGAGCGGCGCATCGAGGCGCAGCACAAGCGTGGCAAGCTGACCGCGCGCGAGCGCGTCGAGCTCCTCATGGACCGCGGCTCGTTCGAGGAGCTCGACATGTTCGTCGTGCACCGCTCCAACGATTTCGGCATGGAGAAGAGCACCATCGCCGGCGACGGCGTCGTCACCGGCGTCGGCACCGTCAACGGCCGCACCGTCTTCGCCTTCGCCAAGGACTTCACCGTGTTCGGCGGCTCGCTATCGGAGACCCACGCGCAGAAGATCATCAAGATCCAGGACATGGCGATGCGCTCGCGCGCGCCGATCATCGGCCTGTTCGACGCCGGCGGCGCCCGCATCCAGGAAGGCGTGGCGGCGCTCGGCGGCTACGGCGAGGTGTTCAAGCGCAATGTGATCGCGTCCGGCATCATCCCGCAGATTTCCGTGATCATGGGCCCGTGCGCCGGCGGCGACGTCTATTCGCCGGCCATGACCGATTTCATCTTCATGGTGCGCGATACCAGCTACATGTTTGTCACCGGCCCCGACGTGGTGAAGACGGTGACCAACGAGATCGTCACCGCGGAAGAGCTTGGCGGCGCTTCAGTGCACGCCACCAAATCGTCGATCGCCGACGGCGCCTACGACAACGACGTGGAATGTCTGCTGCAGATGCGCCGGCTGATCGATTTCCTGCCGGCGAATTTCGCCGCCGGCGTGCCGGAATGGCCGTCGTTCGACGCCATCGAGCGCGAGGAGCCCTCGCTCGACACGCTGGTGCCGGACAATCCGAACAAGCCCTACGACATCAAGGAATTGATCCTCAAAGTCGTGGACGAGGGCGACTTCTTCGAGCTCTCGGAAGCGTTCGCCCGCAACATCGTCATCGGCCTCGGCCGCATCGGCGGCCGCACCGTGGGCTTCGTCGCCAACCAGCCGATGGTGCTTGCCGGCGTGCTCGACTCGGACGCCAGCCGCAAGGCGGCGCGCTTCGTGCGCTTCTGCGACGCCTTCAACATTCCGATCGTCACCTTCGTCGACGTGCCGGGCTTCCTGCCCGGCACCGCGCAGGAATACGGCGGCCTGATCAAGCACGGCGCGAAACTCTTGTTCGCCTATTCGCAGGCGACGGTGCCGCTTGTCACTGTCATCACCCGCAAGGCGTTCGGCGGCGCCTACGACGTGATGGCGTCCAAGCACATCGGCGGCGATCTCAACTATGCCTGGCCGACCGCGCAGATCGCGGTGATGGGCGCCAAGGGCGCGGTCGAGATCATCTTCCGCGCCGACATGGCCGACCCGGAAAAGATCGCCGCCCGCACCCGCGAATACGAGGCGCGCTTCCTGTCACCCTTCATCGCCGCCGAGCGCGGCTATATCGACGACGTGATCTTCCCCCGCGCCACGCGCCCGCGCCTCGCCCGCGCACTTGCGATGCTGCGCGGCAAGACGGTGGAGATGCCGGGGAGGAAACACGACAATTTGCCAGTCTAAGAGGCGTCACGTGAGCATCGTGGAGCGGGTTTGAAACCTGCCGCTACGATTTCGGCCGAGACGCGCATGCACGAGGGCAGTTGAGCCTTGCAGTTCCACATCTGATGCGTTATCATTTGATGTATGAGAACCACACTCGACATCGATGAAGACGTGCTTACGGCAGCTAAGCAGCTCGCCAAGAAGCAGAATTCCACTGCGGGCGAGGTGATTTCCGAACTCGTCCGGCAGGCCCTGACCACGCCTTCGAAGCCGGAGGGGGAGCCACGGTATCGAAATGGCTTTCGGCTTCTACCGCGCACCGGGACCATCATCACATCCGAGATGGTCAAGAAGTGGCTGGAGGAAGATGTCTGAGGATGCGGTCGCTGTTCGACGTGAATCTGCTGCTGGCGCTGTTTCAAACTGACCACGTGCATTTCGGTCGGGCACAGGAATGGTGGGAAGCCAATCAGCGATACGGCTGGGCATCTTGCCCGCTGACTCAGAACGGCTTCGTGCGGATCATCTCCCAGCCGAATTATCCGAAGCCGTTGCCGACCGCCGAAGCCGTGACGCGCCTTGCCGAGCAGATCGGCAGAACGGACCACATCTTTTGGCCGGACGATCTCTCTATCGCCGATCAGGCCGTCTTCGATCCGGGTAGTATCCTCGGACCCAATCAGATCACCGACGTTTATCTGCTGGCGCTCGCCGTGAAAAATGGCGGACGGCTTGCAACGCTGGACCGCGGCTTTTCATTGCGCGCCGTGCGCGGCGCCGAGCCGCGACATTTGGTGACGATATGAGGAGCGCCGCCCAAGTGCGGCGAGATCGACTATGCCGCGCGCACGGTGCGCCTTGGTGCCACGCCGTGGAAAGGCGCAGCAGCGCCAGCCGGGACGACGGCATCAACGCACATGATATCTTCGTGTGTCGCTTGGAATTTGCCGCTGTGACATAATTTGAATGACGCGCTTGCGTTTGCGGAGATCGGCCGCATCGAGCAACATTTGTCCGGCCCAGCGGTAGACATTGCGCAGGCGCACGATCTCGCGCATCAGGCGCATCCGCTCACGTTGTTCGGCTGCAGGCATGAGCAGAGCTTGCTGCAGCGCCTCCACCATGTTCTGGGAGTCGTACGGATTGACGATGAGGGCCGCTGTCAACTCCCGCGATGCGCCCGCGAACGTCGACAGCAGCAGAACGCCCTCCTGATCGTCGCGTGCGGCGACAAATTCCTTGGCGACCAGGTTCATGCCGTCATGGAGGCTGGAGACGATGCACAAGTCGGCGGCGCGAAATAGTTCAAAAATCTCGTGGGGCTCGTAATGGCGGACGATCAGTAAAATGGGCTGATACGATGGGCCGCCGTGCCGTTTATTGATGTCGCCGGCAAGCGCGGCGGCCTCGCTCTGCAAGAGGCTGTAAGTCGGCAATTTGGAGCGGCTGGGCGCGGCCACCTGGACAAACACGAATTTATTTTTCCACTCCGGATGGATCGTGAGGAATGCATCGATTGCCCGCAGGCGGTCGAGGATGCCTTTGGTGTAATCGAACCGCTCGATGCCGACGCCTAGCTTGACGTGTTCCGCAAGACCGTGACGGCGGCGAACTGCTGCGCGGCATTCAGCGACCGGCTTCTGGTCCTTCATGCCGGAGGGCGGCCATTCGATCGATATCGGGTAAGGTCGGACGAAGGTCTCCAGGCCGCCGAGGGTGACGCATGATTGCTCGCGATCGGCTCGTGCTTCCATGAATCGATCGACCGTGTCGAGAAAATTGTTGCAGTGAAACTGCGTGTGGAAGCCGATCACCGAGCTGCCGAGCAGGCCGGCGATGATTTCCTCTTTCCAGGGGCAAATGCCGAAAATCTCCGGGTTTGGCCACGGGATGTGCCAGAATGTGATGATGGTCGCATTCGGCATTTTTTTGCGCAGCATGGCCGGCAGCAGCGCGAAGTGGTAATCCTGAATGAGGATGATCGGATCGGAGCGCCTCGTCTCGCTGATGACGGCTTGCACGTAACGCTCGTTGACGAGCTTGTATTGGCGCCAATCGCTTTCGCGGAAGTGCGGTCGCACGAAGGCCATGTGGCAAAGCGGCCACAAGCCTTCGTTGGCTAAGCCGTAGTAGTAGCCGCGTTGCTCCTGATCGCTCAACCAGACGCGCCGCAGGGTGTAGCTCGGATTTTCAGGCGGCACGCGCACGCGATCGAAACTGTCCGCGGTTTCCTTGTCCGCGCTGCCACTGCCGTGGGCAATCCAGGTGCTGCCGCAGGCGCGCATGATCGGCTCGATCGCCGCAACCAGTCCGCTTGCGGGCCGTTGGACGGTAATCTCGCCGCCGTCGCGATTATGGATATACGGCTCGCGGTTGGAGACGACGATCACCTCGGCATCGGGCAGCTTTTGCCGGAGCAAGAGTTGCAGCGTCGCCGGCGACCAATCGATATCGGGGCCGTCGGCGGGCAAACCGGTCAGTTTCAGGTCGCGCAACAGATGATGGAGTTCCCGCCCAAACGGAGCGACTTCGGACGACGCGATCGTTCCGCTGCCGCCGAGCCGGACGTCGTCAATGGCGCGCCGCAACGATTGCAGCCAGCGCCGCGCCAGCAACACCACCACCAGAGTGGCAAAAGCGGCGGCAACAAACACGACGCCCATGAGGATGACGACGGTCCAGATTCGCGCCCGCGTACCGCGCTGTTCGACCAGGGCCAGATCGTGGACCAGCACAAGATGTCCATGTTCCCCTGCGGATGCGATCGGAAAGCTCGATACCAGAAGCTGTTCGCGCCCTAGACGCAAGGTCGAAAATGTCGGCGTCTTGCGTAAGGTCGCCTCCTTGCAGGTGAAGTTCTTCGGCATCTCCTTGGTCTGGTAAAGCAGCGCGCCCTGGTCGTCGCAAAAGCCGACCGCGAGCAATTGCTCGTCAAGCGCCATGCGCTCGAACAGGGATACGATACCCCTGGAGTTTCGCTCCTTCGCCAGAGACGTGAACTCGTCCAGCGCCGCATTGAAAGCCAGCACAGAGCGCGATTCGACGTCGCTCATGGACCACTGCTCGATGAACGAAGCGGCGAAAGGAGGAACCAGAAGTACGATGGCAACCACGATCGCGAGCGCGGCCAGGCCGTAACGAAGGGCAAGTTTCATGGTCGGCGTCTGCAAGCCGGGCCGGCAGCACCCGCACGACGAGCGAAGGGCGGATGCGGGCGTTGGTGCGTTGAAGTGACCACGCTCGATAGCGAAGGACGGCGCCCCGTGTTCTTTGATCTTCGCTGATTCATTTGAGGTTTTTTCGCAACACGGCGAAGATCAGCAGGCCGAAGCCGGTCAGACGGAAGAAAAATGCCCAGTCTTGCGACGATGGAGAAGCCGCTTCCAAAGAGTGAAACAACTGGTCCAGGGCGAAGAGCAGGAACGCCGCACTGAAGGCGATGAACAGCGCATCGGCGGTCTTCTGCCAAAACCGCCAGAAAAACAGTCCGGCAACCAAAAAGCCCATGGTATTCATGCCGTAGATGAATTGTTCCAAGGGCGGCTCCTAGACAAATTCCCGGATGAAGCCGACGAGCAAGGTCGATACGGCGAGCAGCACGGCAAGAAGTCGCGGCAGGGAAAGATCGACGTTCGGCAGCACGATGAGATCGAGAACGACAAGCAGGTTGTCGACTGCAAGCAGGACGAAGCAAGCCGCCGTCCAAAGCAGAATCCTGCTCCCGTTTCTCCGATAGCTTCGTATGAGCAGCAGACAGCACGACAGGCTGGTCAAGAAGCACAGCAAATAGAGGAAATCGACCCAGATTTTCATTTGGGCTTTCCTGATAAACGAAACGCGTCGGCGAATGTTCGAAGCTTCTCATCGGGAGCCTCGAGGATGGCACGCACGATCTTCACCGGTTTCTGCGCGTACTCGGTTTCCAATCGGTCGCAAATGGCGTCAAGCTGCGCCGAACCTTGTTGGTAGCTGTAGCCCGATCCCGAAATCTCTTCAACGAGGCCGGATTTCGTCAGGTGCGCGAGCGCCTGGGCGACGGCGCTCTCGCTACTGCGCAATTCGCGGACGAGCTGGTCCGGACGAAAGATTTTCCCGCGCTCTTTTCTCAGCAGGATGAGGAGCTCGATCGCGCATACCGAGCGGATCGCTACCTGTACGAAGGCCACGATGTCGTCTTCGGAGATGCCGTCCTCTCTCAACCGAGGCTCCAACGACAGCCGTCGCAAAGCGGCGACATGATCGCCGCTTCAATCGACGGAGTGCTTCACTGATCGGTCGGCCTTTGCCCCCGAGACAATTTCGCCCGTGCAAAGCCTAACGCTTGCCAATCGGCGCTGCTCCAAGAACGGCCGCGGCATCCGGACGCAGTGTTGGTAGGAATACGAGACCGGCGACTCGGACGCCCTGCTTGGTTCGGAAGGACCGTGAAGGCGCTCCGACGACAATGATGGGCCAATCCCGAGCGGGTTACGCGCGTTCTGCAGACGATATCGACAGCCACAGCAGGATCGGCCGGCCTTGCGCGACGATATCACGCACAAGCTGCGAATTTATGCGGCGTTTATTCGACGGAAGTTCCGGTTCAACGATAGCAAAATTGGGAGGATGTGATGACGACTCGAAGATCACTTTTGCTGGCCGGCCTCGGCTCGATGACGATCGCAGCTCTGAACGGCCGCACGACGGCGCGCTCCGATCCTGCTCTCCAGAAAGTCAACGTCGTTATCCCGGCAGAGAGCGTTTTCGTTTTGAATTATCTGGGAGCCAAGGACGCCGGCGTGTTCGCCAAGCATGGCATCGACCTTGAGGTCGATCCGAGGCCTTTTGCCGGGTTTCTCGCCGGTCTGCCGAGCAAACAGTGCATGGCGGTGACCTATTCGGGGATCGATGCCATCCAGAAGATAAATGCGGGTTTGGATTGGGTGATTGTCGGCGGCGGATTGACGGTGGTGCAGGACGTCCTGGTTCGCAAGGATTCGCCCTTCAAAACCGTGGCCGACCTGCGCGGCAAAAAGTTCGGCACCTTCTCCACCGGCGCCGGGTCGTTCAAGGCGACGCGTGCCGCCATAATCGATGCGTTTAACCTCGACGTCACCAAGGACACGCAATTGCAGCAAGTGGCCGGGCCGGCGCTGTCCAAGCTGTTGGAACGCGGCGATGTCGACGCCATGATGAACATCAGCTCGCTAAATCTTGCGGCGGAAGCGCAGACCGACAAATTCCGCGTCTTGTTCTCACCGAACAACTATTGGAAGGAGAAGACCGGATATCCGATTGTATGGGCTGCTCCGATTGTCGCCTGGAGAAGCTGGATCGAACAGGATCAGACGCGCGCAAGAAACTTTGCCGCCGCGACAACGGAATCCTTTCAATGGCTGGCGAAGCCGGAAAATCTGGAAGCAGCCGTCAAGAATCACGGAGCGCTCGCCGGGGTGACAACGGCCGCCGATATTGCTGAGTACAAGGAATGGCTTCAACACAAGGATATGTTCATGACCGATTGGAGCCGCAAAGCAGTCGACGCCCAGTGGCGATTCCTCGAACTAGCCAAGCGGACGGGTGTCATAGACAAAGTGCCTGCCGAGAACGAATACGCATTGTTTGTTGGAAGTTGAATGCACGGAAAATTACCGCTGCAGGACGCCGGGCGGCGGATCTTGCCCGCGTCGATAATCCGGATGTTGCCGGGCGCGCTGACGCTCGCAACCGGCATTGCTGTCTGGAAGGCAATCTCCTTGTTCTTTTTCCCGGAATTCTTTCCAGGGCCGGGCTTGCTGGTGGAGCGCATGATCGCGATCTACGGCGATCCGGCCTCCTATGTCGTGGTCGGTGAGACGCTGGCGCGTATATTCGAGGGATTTGCCATCTCGATGATGGTCGGGGTTGCCCTTGGTCTGCTGATGGGATTGAGGCGCAGCATAGAAGTGTTCTTCGACAGCTGGATCATGGTCCTTTTGACGTTCCCTGCCGTGTGCTGGGCGTTTCTTTCCGTGTTGTGGTTTGGCTTATCTCGAACCGCTCCGATCTTCACGATCGTTCTGATCGTCTTCCCGTATGTGGCGATGAACATATGGGCCGGCACCAAGGCGATCGAAAAGGATCTGATCGAGATGGGGGGCGTGTACCGGGCCGATCGGCTCCTCATGCTTCGCAAGGTGATCGTTCCGCAGCTCATGCCGTATATTTTTTCGTCTCTGCGGATATCGCTTTCGCTGTCGTGGAAGATAGCGCTGGTCGCCGAGGCCTTCGGCGCCGGCACCGGGGTCGGTCAGAGGCTGACTTATTGGTTTCAGGAAACACGGGTCGACATGATGCTCGCGTGGGGCGTCAGCTTCATGATCGTCATGGTTCTGATTGATCTCCTGGTGTTTCGTACGTGGGCCCGGCGCACGTTTGCTTGGAGACCTCAAATTGCGGTGTGAAACGCCGGCTCTCGTCCAGTGCTTCAACAGAGTCTGTTGCGTCGTTCCAGATTGTCGCCGACCTCCACCGCGTTGCCGTCAACCGTAGGGCTGGATCATGTCCGCGCAAGCCACACAGAACGTTCAACGCGTCAAGATCGCGCCCGTCGTACCGCGGGAGCCCATCGGGCACGGTGTCATGACGTCCTCAGCCATCACCATTGATCGCCTGACGAAAAAGTTTCCGTCTCCAGGATCATCCGGAGACAAGTTCGTCGTCCTCCACGATATCAGTCTGGCGGTAGATGAAGGAAAATTCGTCAGCATCGTCGGGCCGTCGGGCTGCGGGAAGTCGACGCTCCTGAATGTCATCGCTGGTATCGAATCCTACGATGGCGGAAACGTCACGATCCACCCAAACGCGAACCGAACCGGCTCCAAGCCGCGCATCGGCTACGTCTTCCAGAGTCCGCGGTTGCTCAACTGGCTGACCGTTGAGAACAATATTCACTTCGTCCTCGAAGCGCAGAACGTGCCGCGGCAACGGTGGCGCGATCTCGTCGCACAGAACCTCGAGATGGTTGGGCTTGCCGGGCAGGAACGGAATTACCCGCTAAGCCTTTCGGGCGGGATGCAGCAACGCGTCGCCATCGCGCGCGCTCTCGCCATCGAACCGGATATTCTCTTGATGGATGAGCCGTTCAGCCATTTGGACGCCATCACCGCAAGGAAGATCCGGTTCGATCTCATGGATATTTTGGCGCGCGCCAAGCCGACGATCCTGTTCGTTACCCACGACCTGGCCGAGGCGGTCTTTTTGTCGGATCACATCTACATGATGAGCACGAAGCCGGCGCGCATTTTCAAACAGGTGGCCATCGACATCCCGAGGCCGCGACAGCCCGAAGATTCTGAAATCGTTGATCTGGAAAAGACGTTGGTGCGCGAATTCTTCAGCGTCGTGGAGGTGAAAGGGTAGATGGAATTGCATCTGAAGAGCATCGGCCTGCGTACGTTGTCGATCTTCGTCCTGTTGCTGCTATGGTGGACTGCGTCCGAGCTGATGAACGATCCCGAAGTCTTGCCGGGGCCGTTCGCGATCGCTCAAACAATCATTGCAGACTTTAGGACGCCGGGACCGGAAGGGGAGTCGGCTTATTTTGACGTCGGCATCACCTTGGCTCGAATCTTCATTACGTTCTCCGCGTCGATGGTCGCCGGCATAGGGATCGGCCTGGCGATGGGATTGAACCGGCTCTGCGAGCGCTCGCTGCTTGCGGTGATCCCGTTGATGTTGACGATTCCTACGATCTTGATGGTCTTTCTCGCCATCATGTGGTTCGGATTTAGTGAAGCCGGCGCCTTGGTCGCCGTCATGGCGGTCGTTACGCCGTTTATCGCCGTGAATATTTTCGAGGGCACCAAGGCGATGGACAAGTCGTTGACCGAGATGGGAGTGACGTTCAAGGCGAAGCGGCACTTGCTCCTACGTAAGGTCTATCTGCCCCAGTTGATGCCGTATATTTTTTCCGCCTTCCGTTATGGGTTCGGCCAGACCTGGAAGATTGTAGCGTTGGCGGAGACCTTTGGCCTCAAATATGGCATCGGCTACATGTTCTTCTTCTGGTTCCAGCAATTCGAGATGACCCAGGTGCTGGCCTGGATTGTCATGTTCGTTGTGCTGATGCTGCTCTTGGAACATCTGGTCTTCGCCCGGATCGAAAGCCGGGCGTTTGCCTGGAGAGCGCCGGTTGCGCAATAGCGGACGGCGAAGCCGGCGAAATCTCGCTCACCATCAATCGCTTGGCCCCTCTGTGATCGCCTCGGCCCCTGTGGCCTTATTGCTACATGGGTGATCAATCCAATCGGGCATTGCCAAAAAGCCTGTTTGCGGTGCCGATGTCGTGCAAAATTGGCCGCCGGGGCATCGTCGGTTCGCGGTCGGGGAGGCGCAAATGTACCGCTTGTTGATGGTCGCCGTTGCTGCGCTCGCTTGGGTCGGGCCGGCGCTCGCCGCCGATCTTCCCGCGGCGCCGGTGCAGCGCGCGCCCACGGCCTACCTTCCGCCCCCGTTCACCTGGACCGCATTTTACATCGGCCTCAACCTTGGGGGCGCCTCGAACTACGGCAACCTGACGGACAGCGTCAACAACGTCACTTGGGGTGTCGATAAGCGCACGACATTCGTTGGCGGCGCGCAAGTCGGCGGCAACTATCAGTTTCAAAGCCTCGTGGTTGGCGTCGAAGCCGATTTTGACTGGTTTGCCAACGACAACAATTCGGGCGGCGGATTCAGCGCGCTAGGCACAACGGTCCAGGGCAGCAACAATGGCCGGTGGCTGACGAGCGTGACGGGGCGGCTCGGTTGGGCCTTCGACCATGTGCTGCTGTACGGAAAGGGCGGCGGCGCATGGGTCGGCAGCAATAATGTCACGCTGGTCGACCAGGCCTCAGGCGCCTCGGTATCGTTCGCCAACAGCAATACCAATACGGGATGGACCGCCGGCGGCGGCGTCGAGTGGGCGTTCGCCGACAATTGGTCTGTGAAGGCCGAGTACGATTATGTCGGGCTGAGCAACAACAGCTTGACGGTTCCCGCCCCCTTCGCGCTCGCTGGCGACACCTTCTCCACCAGCGGCCGCAATATCCAGATGATCACCTTCGGGATGAATTATCTGTTCCACTAGCCGATAGTCGGCTGCGGACCTTCGCCACTGACGTATACCGAATTTCCGATCAGCCGCCCGGGTATGAGGCCGAGCCGCAAAGCAAGGCGCAAGCCCGGCCTGCTGCGCCGTTACGGACGCTGAATTTGTCGTTCCCCGGATGTGGCGCGGCCGTCACAGGGATGGGTTTAAACCCGCCCCTACCGCCCCGGGATTGTCGCCATAACAGAGACGAAGCCCTTGACTTCAGTCTCCGTTTCAGATATTTGGCGCTCGATTCGCTCAATGAAGGACGCCGCCGGGAGGGTAGGTCCGCAGGCGGAGCGAGCGCGGTGCCCGCGGGCGGCGTTACGACCCGCTCCCGGGCGGTCTCGGGGTATTGATGGACCGGAATGGATGGCGCTTGATTGTGATTGATTTTATTTGGATTTGTTTGACTCGATGCGGACCAAGGGGGTACCGGCAATCCTCTCGTTGGCTCGTGAGTGCTACCTATGTGAACTCAAGGGAGCGACGGAGGATATGGTGCCAAGCGTCAAATTGACGAAGAGCGCGATCGACGCGTTGCCGATTCTCGCCAAGAACGCGGTCTATTGCGATGCCGCTTGTCCCGGATTCGGTGTCAAAGTCAACTCCGATCCGCGCGTTACTAAGGAGCATTATAATCGCGCAACAAGTACCGGTTGCTCAACAACGACCATTGAACTGATTAGAGCGCCAACAGGAGGTCGATGATATTGGCTTGCACCGAGGGGTAACTGTCTTTGGCGGTCATATCGCGGCTCCTAGAGCCAACCTGCTAGCGGCATCACATCATCGCGGTGCGCGTGGTACTCGGCCGTTTCGCCAAGATCGGAATTCGTCCATCGCAGTATTACATAGTCACCCTGAAGCCTAGTCACGACTCCGATCCGAGTTTGCCCGCTTCGCCGGACGGATACTTTCATACCTAGCTCAATAATTGTCTTGCCGTTGTCGTCGATCATGGTTGTTGCGTTCGTCTGATCGAGGAGCAGAAAGTGCTCCAAAAATCCCTTTTAACAACCCAAAATTACACCTGACGGCCACCTGGCGTCACCCGATTGGCGGCGTTCAACCGAACAGCTTAGACAGAAGATAACACAGCGCCGCCACGAGAGCCGCCGCCGGTAGCGTAATGATCCAGGCAATCAGGATGTTGCCGGCGATGTTCCAGCGGACAGCAGAAACTTTCCGCGCAGCACCGACTCCAATGACGGCTCCCGTCACCGTATGCGTTGTTGATACGGGTATCCCTAGATAAGTCGCCGCAAATAACATGATGGCGCCCCCCGCGGAGGCACAGCAGCCTTGCACCGGCGTCATGCGGGTTATCTTGGACCCGACCGTCCGCACGATCCGCCAGCCACCGATGAGCGTGCCAAGCGCCATGGCAGCCTGACACGTGATCACGACCCAGAATGGCACGTAGAAGTCGCCAGCCAGATGCCCTTGCGAAAACAGCAGCACTGCAATGATACCCATGGTTTTCTGCGCATCATTGCCGCCATGGCCAAGCGAAATCAGCGACGCGGCACCAAATTGCAGCCACTGAAATGCAGGCTCGACTGTGCGCGGGTTAGCACGCACGAACGCCCAGGACACCACCAGCACTAATAGCAACGCGAGGAAAAATCCTAGCAGGGGCGACAGGACAATGAAGGCGCCAGTTGTCAACAAACCCGGCCATACAATGGAGCTGATGCCGGCCTTTGCAACTCCGGCACCCACCAATCCGCCGATCAGTGCATGGGAGCTGCTCGATGGAATACCGGCCCACCAGGTGATCAAATTCCAGGAAATAGCGCCCATCAAAGCACCGAAGATTACGCGAGCGTCCATCACATCGGCGGAAATGATGCCAACTCCGATTGTCCGCGCCACGTGAACGCCGAAGACCAGGAAGGCCACAAAGTTGAAAAACGCCGCCCAAATCACGGCGTAACGCGGCCGCAGCATACGGGTTGAGACAAGCGTTGCTATCGAATTTGCCGTGTCGTGCAGGCCGTTTAGAAAATCGAACGCGAGCGCGACCGCTATCAAGCCGATCAAGAAAGGGAGATTTAGCGCAGCCGTCATAGCGTGATACGCATCACAGCTGATCGACCACGATTGAATTTATCTCGTTTGCTACATCCTCGAAACGATCGACAACCTTTTCCAGATGATCGTAGAGTTCGGAGCCAATGACGAATTTCATCGCGCTACCTTGATTGCTTTCAGTACGGGTCGCGACAAACAGCGCCTTAAGTCCGCGATTATAAATATCGTCGGCTGCCTCCTCGATCGTAATGATTTTGGTCGTGATCGCATTGAGACGCCCGGCGTTAGCGCCGATCGAGCTAAGAAGCGGAACAGCTTCTAGCACCAACTTTGCTGATTGGAGAATGATGTCGCTCATCTCCAGCATTTGCGGCTCAAAGCTTCGAACCTCGAACAAGACGATTGCCTTGGCGGTCTTGTTCATTTGATCGATGGCATCATCCATCGAGCTGACGAGATCTTGGATGTCAGTGCGGTCGAACGGGGTAATGAAGGTGCGGCGAACCGCCAGCAGGACCTCGCGCGTGACGTCATCGGCCTCGGCCTCGTGTTGGAATACCTGTTTGCAATAAGCTTCGACCGCATCGCCGCCCCGGAGCAGGCCGCGCAGGGCTTCGGCGCCAGCCACTACGATGGCAGCGTGTTTTTCGAAGAGCGAGAAGAAGCGCTCGTCCTTGGGCATTAGCGCTTGGAACCAGCCGAGCATGCGCGCCTCGGGTTATGGGAAAATCGATTTGCCATAAGACGTTAGCATCCCGGATCGTCGGGATGCATAGAGAATCGACTTGCCCACAGGAGGGGGCGTACCCAAGCCAATGAAGCGGACCTGTCTAAATCGTTCTTTTTCTCAAGCTCGCCGGGAGGCGTTTGCTTTGGGTCTTGACCATTTACGCAGGACTGCGCTGCTGTGTTTCAGAAACCGGTCTTGATTCAATGGGGGCGCACCGATTTCCCAAGTCGTGAGAATACAGGCGCAAAGCCGACTAAGCGTCCGCAATATCTGACTTCGCCTTATGAACCCGAAGCAGACCTCGCGGAGAAATCGGTTCCCAAAGGCAAACATTCTGCGGTTTGGTTGCCGCATTCCGACAAGTCAAGTTGTTTAAGTCGGATCAATTGGACCGCGGGCACTAGTTTGTCGGAATAGTCCTTGTGCCGCCGCTTGGTTCGGACGACTTTTAATCAGCGGGTCCAAGGTTCGTCAGGCTGCGCGCCGCAGCTTATTGGAACAACGCTACGAGCCGAGACAGCAAATCCATGAGCTGATCCGGGTGGGTCGCAAAATAGACGACAGCGGCAAACGGCACCAACATCAAGAGCCAATCCCGCATGGGCAGAACTCCTGAAAGTTCGCCCGAATATGTGCTGCAACTTTCCGGCGCAACGATGGCGGCCGACTTCGTCATCATCGGCGGCAGCGCGCGGGTCATTGGTGCGCACCTAATCAAACCGTCACGCGGTAGACGACGCCGTACTTCGATGCCACCAGCATCTTGCCGCTGTTGTCGAAGCTCAGGCCGTCAATCTCGCTGAGGGCGACACCCTGCGAAGTAAGGTCGTCAGTTTTCAGCACGGTACCCGTAGCGGACAGGTGGTACAGGTTGTTGGACTGATCCGACCCGTACCATAATGTGCCGTCGCCAGAGGGATCGAGCGCCAAGCCTGCCTCGCCCGCGTTGACGGGCAAATTGAACCGGCTGTTGGCGATTTCCGCTCCATTGGCCGGATTGATCGCGACAATTGTGTTCGTGCTCGTAGAGCGGTCAATAATGTAGAGTTGGCCGCTGAAAGGATCGTACACGCCGGCAGTCATGTCGTAGTTTTTGGTCAGGATCAGCGTCGAGATGATCAGGCCGGTGGCGGGATCGACCGCAATGATCCGATCCGGGTTGGTCTGCCCATCGAACAGCAGGATGCTGCCAGCCGGCACCGCTACGCCGTTGAGCGTGAGCGGGGTCTGACCCGACAGCGTCGGGGGCACGATCTGCATGCCGCCAAAGAAACTTGTACTGCCAAAATCCGGCTGTCCGGTCACGCCGGAGGTGAGCGTGATGGTTCGGATATCTGCACCGGTCGCCGTATTGACCAGATGCAGTCTTGCCGGGTTCGCATTATCGGCAACCCACATCTGGCCAGGAGTACTTGGGTCCATTGCCACGTCACGCAGGTAACCATCCCCCAGCTGCATCTCGTTTACCGTTAACGGCGCCGAGGTGCCGCCCGCGGTCGTCGTCGTCACGGTGCCGAAGCCGTGCACCGGTTCGGTCAGGTCCACGAACGTGTTGTCTGAGCCGCTAACGTTGTTCTGCACGTTAGGACCGGCACTGCTGGCCGTGTCGGAAACGGAGCCGCCGGCGAAATTGTAGGTCACCGTGTTGGTCGCCGAGCCTTCCTGCAGCCCGGTGCCGAACAGGCGCAGCGAGTCGGTTCCGTTTACCGCGTAGCTGGTCAGCGTCGGCACGATCTGCAAGGTAATCGGGTTAGCCGCCCCGATAACGCTGAGCTGAATGACACCATTGAAATAACTCGGGACAACGAGCGTTGCAGACGTGCCGTCTGCTGCGGCCGTTGCCGGATTGATCAGCACGAACCGCACTGTGCCGTCGCTACCGGTATAGGAGCCGATAACCTCCGTTGCGGTGGTTAGTCCGCTGCCGGTGAGAGTGATGGTCTGTCCAGGATTGGCCGACGGCAACGCTGCGTTCGCTGGAGTGCCGCTGGTCGCGGTCGCATTGGCCGGTGTCAACGTTGCGGTGAGCGTCAGAGGCGTGCTGGTCCCGCCTTGCGTCGTGACCGAGATCGGGCCGAATGCCCCCGCGGTCAGCGGCACGGTCAGGGTGACCTGTGTGCCGATGCTGGAAACGTCCGGTCCCTGATTGTAACTGCCGGCGTCGGCCACGACGGTCCCGCCGAACTGATAGGAACTGCCGTAGCCATCGACAAATCCCGTACCGTGCAGCGTGACATTGGCGGAACTGCC
>Ga0335085_10007527_pt1 | contig 16862 bp, 14 predicted proteins | sample Lox_Sample_45_FD_206712 | JGI IMG/M metagenome (GOLD analysis project Ga0335085, IMG submission 206712) | Soil microbial communities from Loxahatchee National Wildlife Refuge, Florida, United States - Lox_Sample_4.5 | ecosystem: Environmental > Terrestrial > Soil > Wetlands | place: USA...
CCCTGCGGCGGGGGGCCGGGGGGCACCGGCCGCGGCGGTGTTCGCCGGGGCGGACGGCACCGCACGGTGGCCCCGGGGGGCGGACGGCAGGGCAAGGAGAGAAACGGCACACTCTACAGACGGACGGCACGCATGTTGTGTTGCCGGCGCTGCCGTAGAATCGGCTGGCGTGACAGCCGACGGGAATGATGTGACGCCCGGGGAGCCGGACCCGCGATCCGGGCCGGCCGCGGCGGAGTCCGGGGGCCTCACGGCCCGCACCGTGCCCCTCGCCGATCCCGGTGACCTGCTGGCCCGCATTCCCCCGGTACCGGCCCTGGCCTGGGTTCGGCAGGGCGCTGGGCTGGTGGGCTGGGGCGAGGTCGCGCGGATCACGCTGCCCGCTGGCGAGGATCGCTTTACCGCCGCGGAGAAATGGCTGCGCACCCTGTTCGAGGGGGCCGAGGCCGACGATCAGGTGCACCGGCCCGGCACCGGCCCGGTGGCGTTCGGCAGCTTCACCTTCGATCCGGCCTCCGACGGCTCCGTGCTGATCGTGCCCCGGACCATCCTCGGCCGCGACCCATCCGGGCACGCCTGGCTGACCACCATCTCCGCCGGCCGTGCGCCCCGTGACGGCCGTCCGCCGTCCGCAATGGCCGGCGATCTCGCCCGCGCCGCGGGCGATGCGGCCCCGGGCATCCCACGCACCCTGGCGGACCAGGCCGGCCCGGCCGGCCCCGCGGCCGCCGCATCCGGGCTGCGCTGGCAGGATGGCAGCCTGACCGCGCCGGAGTGGGCGGACGCGGTGGCCGTCGCCGTCCGCCGGATCTCGGCCGGCGCCGTGGGCAAGGTCGTGCTGGCCCGCGACGTGTTCGCGACCGCGGCCGGCCCGATCGACGCGCGCGTCCTGCTGCGCAGGCTGGCCGCCCGCTACCCGGACTGTTTCACGTTCGCATGCGCCAACCTGGTCGGCGCTACCCCCGAACTGCTGGTCCGGCGGCAGGGCAGCGAGGTCACGGCGCTCGTCCTGGGCGGGACCGCACCCCGGGGGGCCGAGCCCGCCGCCGACGCCGCGCTCGGCGCCGCCCTGCTCGCCTCGGCCAAGAACACCGAAGAGCACGCGTACGCGGTCGCCTCGGTGCGGGACGCGCTGGCGCCACTGTGCGCCGGGCTCGACATCCCGTCCCGCCCCTCGCTGCTGAGGCTGGCCAACGTGCACCACCTGGGCACCTCGGTTCGTGGCACTCTCACCACGGACCGTTCGGTGCTCGCACTGGCCGGGGCGCTGCACCCGCCCGCCGCGGTGTGCGGGACCCCGGCCGAAACCGCGCTGGAACTGATCCGCGAACTGGAGCACATGGAGCGGGGACGTTACGCCGGGCCGGTCGGCTGGGTGGACGCGCACGGCAACGGGGAGTTCGGGATCGCCCTGCGCTGCGCCGAGGTGACCGGCCGCCGGGCCCGGCTGTTCGCCGGCTGCGGCATCGTGGCGGGTTCGGACCCGGCCGCCGAGGTCGCCGAGACCGAGGTCAAGTTCCTGCCGATGCGCCAGTCGCTGGACGGCTGACCCGGGCGCCGCGTGGGGTGGCCCGCGGCACGGCTCAGATGGAGAAGTCCTCGCCGTGCCAGATCCCGCCCTCGGGCGGGTGGATGCTCTGGTCCACCAGGTGGCCGTCGGCCAGCGACTCCAGCCGGTCGACCCGCCGCAGCAGCGTCTGCAGGCTGACGCTGACCAGATCCGGCAGCAGCACGTCGTCGGTTCGGGGCAGCGCCGTGGCCAGGTGCGGACGGCTGCGCGCGATGACCTGGCCGGGAACCCCGACGACCACCGATCCGGGCGGGACCGCCTTGACCACGACGGCGTTGGCGCCGATCCGGCTGTCGTCGCCGATGGTGATGGGGCCGAGGACCTTGGCGCCGGACCCGATGATCACCCGGTCGCCGACGGTGGGATGGCGCTTGCCGGTCTCCGTGCTGGTGCCGCCGAGCGTGACACCCTGGTAGATCGTGACGTCGGCGCCTATCTCCGCGGTCTCCCCGATCACCACGCCGGTGGCGTGGTCGATGAACAGGCCGGGACCGAGCGTGGCGGCGGGATGAATCTCGACGCCGGTCAGTATCCGGGTGAGCTCCGCGGACAGCCGCGCGAGCAGCCGGACGCGCCGGCGCCACAGCCAGCGGCTGACCCGGTGGCCCCAGATCGCGTGCACGCCGGGATAGCACAGGACGACCGTCAGGGCCGAGCAGGCGGCCGGGTCCCGTTCCATGGCCGCCCGAACGTCACGCCGCAGGGCTGCCAGCATGGCTACCCGGCCAGCCCGGCAAACAGCGCGGTGCTGAGGTACCTCTCGCCGAAGTCCGGGAGCACGACGACGATCAGTTTCCCGGCGTTCTCCGGCCTCCGCGCCACCTGCAGGGCGGCCCACGCCGCCGCACCGGACGAGATGCCGACGAGCAGCCCCTCATCGGTCGCCAGCCGCCGGGCCACGGTCAGCGCGTCCTCGTTGCCGACGGTGATGGTCTCGTCCACCAGCGCCATCTCCAGGACCGGCGGGACGAACCCGGCGCCGATGCCCTGGATCGGGTGCGGCCCCTTGACCCCGCCCGACAGCACCGGTGAGGCGGCCGGCTCGACGGCGACGAACCGGGCCGACGGCTTACGCTCCTTGATCACCTCGGCGACGCCGGTGATGGTCCCGCCGGTGCCGACCCCGGCCACGAAGATGTCGATGGCGCCGTCGGTGTCCCGCCACACTTCCTCGGCAGTGGTGGCGCGATGGATGGCCGGATTCGCGGGATTCTCGAACTGCTGCGGCACGAAGTACCGCTCGTCGGTTTTGGCTAGTTCCTCGGCCCTGGCGATCGCGCCCGGCATGCCGTCGGGGCCCGGGGTAAGAATGAGTTCGGCGCCGTAGGCCCGCAGCAGCATCCGGCGCTCCATGCTCATGGTCTCCGGCATCGTCAGCACACAGCGGTAACCGCGGGTGGCGCACACCATGGCCAGGGAGATGCCCGTGTTGCCGCTGGTCGGCTCGAGGATGATCGTGTCCGGCCGGATCAGCCCGGCCTGCTCGGCCGCGTCGATCATGGCCACGCCGATACGGTCCTTGACGCTGGCCGCCGGATTGAAGGACTCCAGCTTGGCCACGACGCTGGCCCCGGCGCCCTCGGTGACCCGGCGCAGCCGCACCAGCGGCGTGTTCCCTACCAGCTGTGTGATGTCCTCGGCGACCTTCATGGCCCTCTCCTCCGCTAACGTCCGCCATGGCCGGCTGGCGTGGCTTGGTTTCCATTCTCGACAGGAACGGTGCACCAGGGTCCACGGGGGGCGCAGGGGCCGTAGGTCCCGGTATTTCCTGACTTTCGGATCTGAAAACTCGGGATTAGCCGCGGTGGCCTCGGATGTGACCGGCAGGGGACGGCATTCAACCGAGGAGAAAGCCCGATGACCACTGTGCAGGAACCTCCGCTGACACTGGGCGATAGCTCAGCCCGCCAGCTCGCCAACGCCACGAAGACCACCGCGCAGATGACCACGATCACGCCGCGGTGGCTGGTTCACCTCTTGCCGTGGGAGCCGGTCGAGGCGGGCATCTACCGGCTGAACAAGGTCAGGCATCCGGAGACCGTTGACGTCGCCTGTCCGGGGCGCGACGAGTCCGAATTGCCGCAGACCTTCGTCGATTATGAAGACCAGCCGCGCGAGTACCTCCTCAACGCGGTTTCGACCGTGGTCGACGTCCACACCCGGGTCTCCGACCTGTACAGCAGCCCCTACGACCAGATCGGGGAGCAGCTGCGGCTGACCATCGAGACGATCAAGGAACGCCAGGAGTCGGAGCTGGTCAACAATGCTGACTACGGCATGCTCGCGAACATCGCCGACCGGCAGCGCATCTCCACCCTTACCGGCGCGCCGACGCCCGACGACCTCGACGAGCTGATCACCCGGGTCTGGAAGGAGCCGGCGTTCTTCCTCACCCATCCACGGGCGATCGCCGCGTTCGGCCGTGAGTGCACCCGGCGCGGCGTGCCGCCGGCCACCGTGAGCCTCTTCGGCTCGCAGTTCATCACCTGGCGGGGTGTCCCGCTGATCCCCTCGGACAAGGTTCCGCTGGAAGAGGGGAAGACCAAGATCCTGCTGCTGCGGGTCGGCCAGGAACGCCGCGGTGTCGTCGGCCTGTACCAGCCCGGCCTGACCGGCGAGCAGAGCCCGGGGCTTTCGGTCCGCTTCATGGGCATCTCACGCAACGCGATCGCGTCCTACCTGATCTCGCTGTACTGCTCGCTTGCCGTCCTGACCGACGACGCCCTCGCGGTTCTCGACGACGTCGAGGTCGGCAAGTTCCATGACTATGCGTACACCTACCGGTGACGGCATGAACGCGAATCGTAACGGCCACCGCAACGGCCGTCTGGACGAGGCCGCGCTGACGCGCCTGGCCAGCGAGTTCTTTACCGCGTTGCCGGGTGGCCCGGCAGTGGCCGGCGGGCCGGCGGTGGCCGACGATCCGGCGGTGGCCGGCGATCCGGCAGCGCCCGGCGGGCCGGCCTGGGGGACCGGGCCGGCGGAAGGCGTGGCCGGCCCGGCTGCCCCCCCTTCCCCGGCCGGGCCGGCCGCGGGCCGCCTGGCCGGCGGCAGCCTGGCCGCGCTCGCGGCGGAGGCGATAAGGGCTGCGGAAGCTCTGGCCGGCGCGCCGTTCCTGCCGAAGGCGCCGGGAGCTCCCGAAGCGGTACCGTCGCCTCCCGTCCCGCGGCAGGCCGGAGTGCCCGCACCCCCAGGCCCGCGATCAGGATGGGACCTGCGCGTGCCGATCGCCCTGCCGGCGGTGCACCCCGCCGCTCCCGGCCTGCCCGCGGGACCCGGAACCGCGGCGGCCGGCCTGCCCGCGCCGCCGGGCGGCCAGGGGTTCTACTTCATCGGCCGGTCACCGCAAACCGGCGTGAATGCCCCGCTTACCGTGGCCGGACCGGCCGTGACGGAAACGCCCGGTGCGCTGGCTACCCCGGGCGTGCCCGGCGCGCCGCATACCTACGACGTGGACGCGATCCGGCGCGATTTCCCGATTCTCGCTGAGCACGTCAACGGGCACCCGCTGGTCTGGCTGGACAACGCCGCGACGACGCAGAAACCGCAGGAGGTGATCGACCGCCTCACCGGCTTCTACTGCCACGAGAACTCCAACGTCCACCGGGGTGCGCACGAACTGGCCACCCGGGCCACGCAGGCGTACGAGGACGCGCGGGCCAGCGTCGCGAGATTCCTGGGCGCCCCGTCCCCCGACGACATCGTTTTCGTCCGGGGCGCCACAGAGGCGATCAACCTGGTGGCGCAGAGCTGGGGGCGGGCGCACATCCACGCCGGCGACGAGATCGTCGTGTCCTGCCTGGAACATCACGCCAACATCGTTCCGTGGCAGCTCCTGGCCGAGGAGCGCGGGGCAAAGCTGCGGGTGATCCCGGTCGACGACAGCGGCCAGATCATCCTCGATGAGTACCGCCGGCTGCTGACCGAACGGACCCGGCTGGTCGCCATCGCCCACGTGTCGAACGCCCTGGGAACGATCGTCCCGCTCCGCGAGGTCATCGACGCGGCCCATTCCGCGGGTGCCCGTGTGCTGGTCGACGGGGCGCAGGCACTGGCGCACTCCCCGGTGGACGTGCAGCGGCTCGATCCGGATTTCTACGTCTTCTCCGGCCACAAGGTCTACGGGCCGACCGGCATCGGCGCCCTGTACGGGAAGTCCGGCGTGCTCGACACGATGCCCCCGTGGCAGGGAGGCGGCAACATGATACGGAACGTCACGTTCGAGCGGACCTCCTACCAGCCGCCGCCGGCCCGCTTCGAAGCCGGGACCGGCTCCATCGCGGACGCCGCAGGCCTCGCGGCGGCGCTCGGCTACGTGGAGCGAATCGGCCGGGTGAACATCGCGAGGCACGAGCACGAACTGCTCGGCTACGCGACGCGGGCGCTGACCGCCGTGCCGGGCCTGCGCCTGGTCGGCACCGCGCCGGACAAGGCGGGCATCTTGTCCTTCGTGCTGGACGGGTACCGGCCGGAAGATGTCGGGTCGGCGCTGAACGCCGGCGGGATCGCGGTCCGCGCCGGGCATCACTGCGCCCAGCCCATCCTGCGGCGCTACGGGCTGGCCGCGACGGTCCGGGCGGCCCTGGCGATGTATAACACGCACGCGGAGATCGATGCCCTGGCGAATGCTCTGCACGCCCTCACCGCTGCCCGCCGCCGGTAACGCCCGCCGCCCGGTAGGTGGCCCACCGCGCGGGGCCCGGATTCGGGCGGGGTTTTCCGCAGCGTAGGGAGACAACGAAATCCCGCCCCAGCCCGCCCCGCCCGCCGGCTCATCATCGAATGGACGACCCAGCTCTTACACCAAGTCGCCAACGCTGCCCATGCTACCGGCCACGTCGGCCAAGAAAAGCACCGTGAAGATCCGCACCGAAGCCCCCGCGTAAATGCTTATGCGGAATGGAGCGCGGGCAATCACCCGGCAAGGGGGATGCGCGGCCGCCGCGTTGCGGCGAAAGTACTGGTCATCGCGCATCCGCGAAATCGCGGATGAAGCCATGACAGCAGGGGGGGCATGCTGGGAGGCGCCATGCGGGGCAGCCACAAGGTGATCACGGGGGCCGTCATGGAATCGGAGATAGCCGATGACGAACGTCGACCTGGCGCGGGTGGAGTTCGCGTTTGTGACGATCAATCATTTCTTTTTCGTCCCGATCACGATCGGCCTGGCCTTCCTGACCGCCTTGCTGCAGACGGCATGGGTCCGCAGCAAGCGTGATGAGTACCTGCGGCTGACGAAGTTCTTCGGCACGCTGCTGGTCATCAACGTCGCGATCGGCGTGGTCACCGGCATCGTGCAGGAGTTCCAGTTCGGGATGAACTGGGGGGCGTACTCACGGCTGGTCGGCAACATCTTCGGCGCCCCGCTGGCGATGGAGGGACTGGCCGCGTTCTTCCTGGAATCGACGTTCCTCGGGCTGTGGCTGTTCGGCTGGGACAAGCTACCCCGCCGGATCCACCTGCTGACGATCTGGGCGGTCTCGCTCGGCTCCGCGCTGTCGGCGGCGTTCATCATGGCGGCCAACTCCTGGATGCAGCGTCCGGTCGGCTACGTGATGGTCAACGGGAAGCCCCAGCTGAACGACATCTGGGCGGTGTTCACCAACCCGGTGTTCGTGTGGGGATACGCGAAGGTCCTGTTCGTCTCACTGGTCACCGGGGCATCGGTGATGCTGGCGGTCTCGGCGTGGCAGCTACGGCACGGCGGCGAGCGCGAGGTGTTCACCCGGTCGGCGCGGCTCGCGCTGGTCGTCCTGGTCCCGGCGATCTTGTTCACCTTGCTGGTCGGTGATGAGCTGGGGGTAATCGAGGGCAGGTACCAGCCGATGAAGATCGCGGCGGCGGAGGCGCAGTGGACCACCTGCCAGCCGTGCTCGTTCTCGCTATTCCAGATCGGCGGCGGCAACAACGACCAGACCCCGACCCAGATCATCGAGATCCCGCACCTGCTGTCGCTGCTGGCCACCAACCACTGGAACGGCCAGGTGGTCGGGATGAACCCGCTGCAGGCCCAGTACAGCAAGTCCTACGGGCCCGGTTACTACGTGCCCAACGTCTTCATCCAGTACTGGTCGATGCGGGCGATGGCCTACCTGGGGGGCTTGGTCCTGCTCCTATCGCTGTGGGGGCTGTGGCTGATCCGGCGCAAGAAACTCGCGACATCCCGGCGGTTCTTGTGGGTGGCGGTGTGGGCCGCGGTACTGCCGTTCGGCATGAACACCGCGGGCTGGCTGCTGACCGAAAGCGGCCGGCAGCCGTGGATCGTGCAGGGCATCATGCTGACCAAGAACGGGATCTCGCCTACCGTCGGCACCACCTGGCTGTGGATCAGCCTGGTCGCCTTCGTCCTGCTGTACGGCATACTCGCCACCGTCGACCTGATCTTGATGCTGCGGTACTCACGCGAACAGCTCCCGCCCCCGCGCACCGAGGCCGACGCGGACGCGCCGGTGCCGGCCGTCCAGTATTGAGGTCACGATGGGCAATCTCATCCCGTTCTGGTACATCATCATCGCCATCTTGTGGACCGGGTTCTTCATCCTCGAGGGGTTCGACTTCGGCGTCGGCATGCTGCACAGCGTGGTCGGCAGGGACGAGGCCGGCCGCCGGGCCGCGATCAACACGATCGGGCCGCTGTGGGACGGCAACGAGGTCTGGCTGATCGTGGCCGGGGCCGGCATGTTCGCCGCGTTTCCGGGCTGGTACGCCACCATGTTCTCGGCCTACAACCTCGCGCTGGTCCTCCTGCTGGCCTCCCTGATCGTCCGCGGGGTGGCCTTTGAGTACCGGGGCAAGCGCGACGCGGCACGCTGGCGCCGCACCTGGGATGTGCTGATGACCGTGGGCAGCGTGCTGGCCCCGCTGCTGATCGGCGTGGCCCTGGCCGGATTGCTGCACGGACTGCCGATCAACTCCAGCCAGAACTTCACCGGCTCCTTCTGGGACCTGCTCCAGCCGTACGCCCTGTTCACCGGCGTCACGCTGGTGCTCATCTGCCTGCTGCACGGCGCGACGTTCCTGTGCCTGAAAACCACCGGCGACATGCGCGAGCGGTCCTGGCAGCTGGCCCGCCGGGTGGCCCCCTTCACCGGCGCGTTCGTCATCGGCTTCATCATCTGGACGCACGTGACCGCCAGTACCGCATTCTTCCTCAACGTGATCGAGCTGCTGGCCGTCCTGGCCGTCCTGGCCGCCGTCTGGCTGGTCTACGACCACCGCGAGGGCTTCGCCTTCGCCGCGACCACCATCAGCATCGCGTCCTGCATCCTGTCGATCTTCGTTGACCTGTACCCCAACGTGATGGTCTCCAGCACCAGCCCGGCCTACAACCTCACCGTGCACAACACAGCGTCCGGAGGGTACTCCCTCAAGGTGATGACCGTCGTGGTCATCATCCTCCTGCCGGTCGTACTCGCCTACCAGACATGGACCTACTACGTGTTCCGGCGCCGCGTCAGTAAACAGGACTTCCAGCCGCCCGCTCCATCCCCCGGAGCCGCGCCCGCGCCGGAGCCGACACCCCGGCCTACCGTTCCCCCGGTCCGGCCTGGGAGCTGAGCCAGATCGCCCGCCGCGGGGGATGCTCACCGGGCCCGGGCGCGATGTGATCGTAACGATCGGTCAGGAGGAATGACATGCCCGACAAAGTTGACGCGCTGGTGATCTTCGGCGCCACCGGGGACCTGGCGAAGATTGAGACCTTCCCCGCGCTGGTAGGGCTGGTCGAGCGCGGCGTACTTGACGTCCCGGTGATCGGGGTGGCCAAGAGCGGGTGGGGGCTAGAGCAGTTCCGCGACTACGCCACCGCCTCGCTGAAGCTCAACAACATGGACCCGAACAGCACAGCCGCACAGAAGATGCTCGGGCTGCTGCGCTACGTCGACGGGGACCTCGGCGATGACGCGACCTACAAGGCCATGTCGGATCAGGTCGGCGCGGGCCAGCAGGTCCTGTACTACATGGAGGTGCCGGCCCAGCTGTTCGGGCGGATCGCGCAGGGAATAGCTTCGGCCGGCCGCACGAAGGACGCGCGGGTGATGGTGGAGAAGCCGTTCGGCATCAACCTGCCCAGTTCCCGGCAGCTCAACGACACCATGCACCAGTACTTCCCGGAGGAGGCGATCTTCCGGGTCGACGACTGGCTGGCCTTCGACCCGGTGGAGAACGTGCTGTTCGTCCGGTTCGCCAACTCGGTGATCGAGCCACTGCTCAACCGGACCTACGTGGAGAGCATCCAGATCACCATGGCCGAGGCGTTCGACGTCGCTGACCGCGGCCGGTTCTACGACCGGACCGGGGCCATCCGGGACGTGCTGCAGAACCACATGCTCCAGGTACTGGCGACCATCCTGGCCGAACCGCCGAGCGCGCACGGTCTTTCCGGCTGGCGGGATGCCAAGCAGCAGGTGGTGAATGCGCTGAGCCCGCTGAGCCCGGAGAACACGGTGCGCGGCCAGTACGAGGGCTACCGCCAGGTCGACGGCGTGGACCCGAATTCGACGGTGGAGACGTTCGTCGCGGTCCGGCTCACCGCCGATACCTGGCGCTGGGCCGGGGTGCCGATCCTGATCCGGGCGGGCAAGACCATGCCGGTCACCGCCACCGAGATCACTATCACGTTCAAGCAGCCGCCGCACGACGTGTTCGGGATCGAGCCCGTCACGCCCGAGGACCTGCTGAGGTTCCGGATCTGGCCGGAGACGGCGGTCGGTCTCACCCTGCACGGGAAGAAGCCCGGTGCTGGCTGGGAGCCGCAGGCGGAGGAGCTCGGGTTCGCGCAGCAGCCCGGGTCTGACATCCGCCCGTATGACCGGCTCATCGGCGCGGCGCTGGACGGGGACCGCTGGCTGTTCGCCCGGCAGGACACCGTGGAAGCCGCGTGGGAGATCGTCGACCCGGTGCTCGGCGATGTCGTCCCCGTGCACCCCTACGCCCGGGGCAGCTGGGGTCCCAGGGAGGCCGAGCGGCTACTGGCCGACCGGGAAACGTGGTACGACCCGGCCGGCTGAGCCGCACGCAGAAATAAAAGGAAAACCGGGATCGGGGACGCGACATGAACGACCAGGATAGCCAGCGCCGCGTGGTGATCATCGGTGGCGGCTTCGCCGGGCTGTTCGCCGCCCGGGTGCTGCGCCGCGCCCCGGTCCGGGTGACCCTCGTCGACAGGCGCCCGCACCACCTGTTCCAGCCTCTGCTGTACCAGTGCTCGACCGGGATCTTGTCCGAGGGGAAGATCGCCGTTCCGCTGCGGGATCTGCTCCGTAAGCAGAAGAACGCGGACTTCGTGCTGGCCGAGGTGACCGGCATCGACGCCGAAGGGCGCAGGGTACTCGCGACGCGGCCGCTCGGGGACCAGCTGGAGTTCGGCTACGACTACCTGATCGTGGCGGCCGGGGTGCAGCAATCGTATTTCGGGCACGACGAGTATGCCCAGTGGGCGCCCGGCATGAAGACCATCGAGCATGCCCTGGTCATCCGGCGCCGCGTTTTCGGCGCGTTCGAGCTGGCCGATACCGCGGTGGACCCGGCCGAGCGCAGCCGCTGGCTCACCTTCGCCCTGGTCGGCGCCGGGCCCACCGGCGTCGAGCTGGCCGGGCAGATCCGCGAGGTGGCCACCAAGACGCTGCGTGACGAATACCGTCACATCAAGCCCGAAGACGCCCGGGTGCTGCTTTTCGACGGCGGGGACGCCCCGCTCGCCCCGTTCGGCCCGGAGCTGTCGGCCAAGGCGGCACGCACCCTGGCCAAGCTCGGCGTCGAGCAGCACATGCACTCGATCGTGACCAACATAGACGCCACCGGGCTGAGCGTCCGCGCTCAGGACGGCACGGTGACCCGCCATGAGGCGGGCACCGTGCTGTGGACCGCCGGGGTGGCAGCGCCGCCGGTCGCGGCGGCCATCGCGGCGGCCACCGGCGCGAAGCAGGACCGGGCCGGCCGCATCATGGTCGGCGACGACTGCACCATTCCCGACCACCCCGAGATCTTCGTGACCGGGGACGTCATGAGCCTGAACAAGCTCCCAGGTGTGTGCGAGGTAGCCATGCAGACCGGCATATACGCGGGGGAACGCATCAAACACGAGGTCGCCGGGCGCATGCCCGCCAAGCCGTTCCGCTACCACGACCTGGGATCGGCCGCTTACCTGTCCCGCGGCCGCGCGGTCGTTTCCGTGGGACGCGTGCACCTGTCCGGCTTCCTCGCCTGGGTCGTCTGGCTGTTCATCCACATTGGCTTCCTGACCGGCTTCCGCAATCGCCTCGGCGCGCTGCTGAGCTGGTGGCCCGCCTTTGTCCGTGACGTGCGCCGGGAACGGACATACACCACCGAGCAGGTGGGACTGGTACACAGTGCGTACGACGTGCTGCCTCCCCCTACCGCTGGCACAGCGCTCCCTGGCAGCACGACCGGTACCGAGCTCCCCGGTGCCGGCGCTAAGCCCTCCGCCACTGGCACTGGGCCCTCCGGCTGAGCGGGATAAGTCCTAGCGAGATGAGTGACTTTGCGCTGAGCGCGGCCGAGTTCCGGGCCCTTTACGACCGGGTGAAGCACATGTCCTGGTGGGGGCCAGCCGGCCGGCTGGGAGCGTTGAACAACATCTCGCGCCGGGTTGCATCCGGCGGCCATGGAACTCCTCGCGGAAGGGCGGATCGCGGTCCTTGGCAGCGACGGCAACAACGACACGGCGCCGAGCGGCGCGTACATGAAAACCGACATCCCGGTCGCCGGCTGCGCGCACCAGGCCGGCACCGTACGGTTCGGCTCTGACCCGGCCACCTCGGTGCTCAACCCCGACTGCCGGGCCCACGAACTCGACAACCTCTACGTCGTCGACACCAGCTTCTTCCCCAGCATCAGCGCGGTGAACCCCGCCCTCACCGCGATGGCCAACGCCGTCCGGGTCGGCGACCACCTGCTGCAACGACTCGGCTGAGCGGGAAACTGCCGACAGTAGCCTGGGTGACCGGCGATCAGTACCGCCGTCCATGGCACATAACTGCCTATTCGGGCGCGGGACGGACGGCCACACCGACCGACAGCCTGGCGTCCAGAACGAGCACCGCCGCGTGCGCCGCGGCGGTATCCGGGAGCACCTGCACCTCCACGTTCGGCAGGCCGCTCAGCTCAGCCAGGTGCCGCAGCTGAAGCCCGAAGGCAAAGCGCTACCATGCTCATCCAGTCGGCTCTGCCTCTGCCGGCGGGCACGACACGGCCCGGGAAAGGTCATTCTTTGCATTGGCCCTGCCGTGTCGGGTGAAGGCAGGGGACACGGGCACAATCACCTGCTGAGCTACACCGCCGCTCACGCGTGTCAGCCTTTTACCCGGAATGGCGGCTTCCTTACGGCGCGAGTATGTCGTGGATCGTCTGGCGGAGCAGCTCGCCTAGTTCTTGAGTGGTCGTGCCCGCGAACGCGTCACCGGCCATGAAAAGCACGGAGAATACGGCGCCGAACGAGCTGGCCATCCTGACCCGGTCGCGAAGTGAGATGGCGGGGTCGGCCAGGATCTGGCGGAATCTCTGCTGGATGTCGTCGTGTTCGGCGTCGTGATCCTTGCGATGCAGCTTTTCCAGGGCCGCCTGGTTACGCTCGTGCATGAGAAAGAGCTTGCGCTGGGCGAGCATCTGGCCGAGTACCGTATCGACCACCGATTCCCACGTCGCCAGGCTGACAGGTCCATCGGCCAGTTGCTTCAGGCCGTCCCGGCCGACGTCATGGATGCGCATGTGCAGCGCCATGAGGATGTCGTCCTTGGACGCGTAGTGGTAGTAGAGCGCCGCCTTGGTGAAGCCGAGCTTCTCGGCAATCTCCCGCAGCGAGGTGCCGTCGAAGCCCTTTTCGATAAACAGGTCGAGGGCCACATCCAGGATGCGCTCCCGGGTCGAGCCCGCCTCTGGCGGCTGATCCCGGGCGGGCCTGGCCTCCCGCGAGTCCGGGTCGCCGAGGGGACCGGCCGGGCCGTCCTGAGCGGCAGTGGCTCGTGTCACGTCACCCTCCCGGTTGGTACCCGTTATCTACTTGACGGCCGGTAAGCAGTCTGCTTACCATATCACAGCAGGCACCTTACTAGCCGGCCGGTTAGGACGCAGCTATGCCGAACGACATGATGATCGAGGCCGAAAAGCTGGCCAAGCACTACGGCGAGACCCGGGCCCTGGCTGGCGTGGACTTCTGCGTGCCGGGCGGAAGCATCCTGGGCCTGCTCGGGCCGAACGGCGCGGGGAAGACGACCGCCGTGCGGATCCTGACGACCCTCGCCCTGCCCGATGCCGGCCGGGCGAGGGTGGCCGGGGTCGATGTCGTCGAGCACCCGGCAGAAGTGCGGCGCCACATCGGGGTGGCGGCTCAGGACGCCACCTTGGACGGGCTGCTCACCGGGCGCCAGAACCTGGTCCTGGTCGGAGAGCTGAGCGACATGGGGCGCACGGCATCCCGGCAGCGGGCGACCGGGCTCCTGGCCCAGTTTGACCTGACCGACGCGGCTGACCGGGTACTGAAGGGCTACTCGGGTGGCATGCGCCGACGGCTGGACCTGGCGGCCGCGTTGATGACCCGCCCCCCCGTACTGTTCCTGGACGAGCCCACGACCGGACTGGATCCGGTCAGCCGTCAGCGAGTGTGGGAGGCCGTCCGCGAAATGACCGCTGCGGGCGTCACCGTGCTGCTCACTACCCAGTACCTCGATGAGGCCGATGCCCTGGCTGACCGGATCGTGGTCATCGACCACGGCAGGGTGATCGCGAACGGCACGCCCCAGGAGCTGAAGAAGGCGAGCCGCAGCGCGCGCCTGGAGGTGGCCCTTACGCCCTTACCACCCCCCATCCCGGCGCAGCCGAAGCGATCGAATCACTGACCGCCGGCCAGGTGCACATCAGCGATGACGGCCGCCGCCTGAGCGCCGGCGTGGACAGCGCCCCGGGGCTGGCGACCTCAGTGGTGCGCGCGCTGGATGCGGCCGGGGTGCTGGTGGACAACGTTGAGGTCCGCCAGCCGTCGCTTGACGATGTGTTCTTCTCCCTTACCGGAGGCCACCTGTCCCCCGGGGACGACGAGCCCGGCAACGGTGCCTCCGGTCTTAACGGCTCGCGCCCCGAGCTGGAAGGAGCAGGTGCATGACGACGACCACGCTGAGGCAGAGCCCGGCCGGGACCGGCATCCCCGGCAAGCTCCCGGCCGCCGTGGCGGGCCGGATCCGCGACGTATGGGGCATGACCCGGCGCAACCTGGTGCACATCTCCCGGGAGCCGATGCAGCTCTCGGACGTCACCATCCAGCCCGTTTTGTTCACCGTGCTGTTTATCTACATCTTCGGCGGGGGCATCCCCATCCCGCATGGCAGCTACAAGGATTTCGCCCTGGCCGGGCTTCTCGCCCTGAACCTCGTCACCTCGACCATGGGCACTGCGGTGGGGCTGAGCACTGATCTGCACGAGGGCATGATCGACCGCTTCCGCGCCCTGCCGATGTGGCACGCCGCGGTCCTCGTCGGCCGGTCATTCGCCGATCTGATGACGTCGTGTATCTGCGCCCTCATCGTCGCCGTGACCGGCCTGGCCGTCGGCTGGCGGCCCGATGCTGGCGCCGGCTCAGTAATCGGGGGCTTCGCCCTGGTGCTCTTTTTCGCCTACTCGCTGTCCTGGATCGCCGCGTGCGTGGGCCTCAACAGCAAGAGCCCGGAATCAGCCGCATCGTTCGGCTTCATCGTGCTCTTCCCGCTGGCCTTCGTTTCCAACGCCATGGTGCCCACGCAGCACATGCCCGGATGGCTGCAGGCCGTGGCCGACTGGAACCCCGTCAGCGCGGTAACTGCCGGGGCCCGCGAGCTGTGGGGTAACCCAAACCCTTCCGCTGCCATCCAAGCCTGGCCGATGCAGCATCCGGTCGTCGCAGCCCTCATCTGGTCAGCGCTGATCCTGGCGATCGCCGCCCCCTTGGCCTCCTACTTCTTCAGGCGCCGCACGACGGAATGAACGGACGTGATCACTGCTCGGGAAGGCCGTGCATGGTGCGCTCGCCGTCATTGCATGGTGCGCTCGCCGTCATTCACCTTCGCTGGTCCGCGCGTTCGGCGGCCCGCCGCTCGTTCGCTCCGGGCGTAGCGGTGAACACTTGCCCCGTTGCCCCAGGCCGGACGGGGTGAACACCGCTGCCGGCGGGGACGTTTTGCTTGTGCGACGTTCGCATGCGCAACGTCGGCCGGCGCGCGGGCTAGCATGCGAAGGGACGAGCAAGACTTTAGTTGCCTCGCCGACCGCTCGGTGAGGGGGCGACGAGATGTTCGAGAGATTCACCGACCGGGCGCGGAGGGTTGTGGTCCTGGCTCAGGAAGAGGCCAGGATGCTCGGTCACAACCACATCGGCACCGAGCACCTCCTGCTCGGCCTGATCCGCGAGGGCGAGGGCGTGGCCGCCAGGGCCGTTGAGTCGCTGGGGATCAGCCTGGAGGCGGTCCGCCAGCAGGTCGGGGAGATCGTCGGCCAGGGCCAGCACGCACCCTCTGGGCACATCCCCTTCACTCCGCGTGCCAAGAAGGTCCTCGAGCTGTCGCTGCGGGAGGCGCTGCAGCTGGGTCACAACTACATCGGCACCGAGCACCTCCTGCTCGGCCTGATCCGCGAGGGCGACGGCGTCGCAACCCAGGTGCTCGTGAAGCTCGGCGCCGACCCCAGCAGGATCCGCCAGCAGGTGATCCAGCTGCTGCACGGAGACCAGGGCAAGGAGCCAGCCGCGGCAGGCGCGCCGTCCGGGACGGCGCCCCCCACTTCCCTCATACTCGACCAGTTCGGCCGCAACCTGACCGCCGCCGCGCGCGAAGGCAAGCTCGATCCCGTGATCGGCCGGGAGAAGGAAATCGAGCGGGTGATGCAGGTGCTGTCCCGGCGCACCAAGAACAATCCCGTGCTGGTGGGCGAGCCCGGCGTCGGCAAGACCGCGGTCGTGGAGGGGCTGGCGCAGAACATCGTCCAGGGTGAGGTGCCGGAAACCCTGAAGGGCAAGCAGCTGTACACCCTCGACCTGAGCGCGCTGGTGGCTGGCTCCAAGTACCGCGGTGACTTCGAGGAACGGCTGAAGAAGGTGCTCACGGAGATCCGCACCCGCGGCGACATCATCTTGTTCATCGACGAGCTGCACACGCTCGTCGGTGCGGGCGCGGCTGAGGGCTCGATCGACGCGGCCTCGATCCTGAAGCCGATGCTGGCCCGCGGTGAGCTGCAGACGATCGGCGCCACCACCCTGGATGAGTACCGCAAGTACCTGGAGAAGGACGCGGCGCTCGAGCGGAGGTTCCAG
>Ga0335085_10007529_pt1 | contig 16858 bp, 7 predicted proteins | sample Lox_Sample_45_FD_206712 | JGI IMG/M metagenome (GOLD analysis project Ga0335085, IMG submission 206712) | Soil microbial communities from Loxahatchee National Wildlife Refuge, Florida, United States - Lox_Sample_4.5 | ecosystem: Environmental > Terrestrial > Soil > Wetlands | place: USA: Florida...
TATTCTATATGCAATTCGATCCGCGCGTCCGGACTTAGAACTGGAAGTCCACGCCATAGACATTTCGCAGGAGATCATAAATGTTGCGAGAGAAGCGGTCTATTCGCCTGAAAAGACTGCTCTCGTCGGGGAAAACATCTTTGAGCGTCTGACGCAGCAAGAGATTGCGAGCATGTTCGACGAGGACAATGGCCGCTTCCGGATCAAGTCATGGATTTCGCGTGGTGTCGACTGGCAAGTTGGCGACGCGGCGGATCCGCAATTAGCTAGACAACTTGGGCCTGCGGACATCGTGATGGCGAATAAGTTCCTTTGTCACATGAAGCCTCCTCAGGCGGAAACGTGTCTGCATAACCTCGTAAATTTCGTTAGACGAGACGGATATTTATTTGTTTCCGGGGTTGATCTAGACGTTCGCACTAGGGTGGCCTTGGATTTAGGATGGAACCCTGTCCGTGAGCTGCTTAGAGAAATCCATGACGGTGATGCATCCGTAAGGCGCGATTGGCCCTGGAGATATTGGGGGCTCGAGCCATTTGATTCAAAGCAACCGGACTGGCAGACTCGCTACGCTGCCGTCTTCAAAGTTGCTGCCCAAAAGCAGATGCATGAATTGGAACACGTTACTCACTAACTGCCTCTGGCGATGAGATTTCATCAAATAGATCCGTTACAAGATCCGCGCTGGTCGAGGCTTGTGCAACGCCATCCGAAAGCGTCGGTGTTCCACACTGTCGGCTGGCTCCAAGCGCTTCAGCAAACGTACGGCTACAGGCCCGTTGTGTTTACGACCTCACCGCTGAACGAAGAGTTGGAAAATGGCCTTTTGTTCTGCCACGTTCGCAGTTGGTTAACGGGGGGACGAATGGTCTCGCTGCCGTTCTCCGATCATTGCGAACCTCTGTTCGACTCGAGCCAGGAACTCCAGTTCGTTATGCAATATTTACAGGCCGATCTGCAGCATCGAAATTGGAGGTACATAGAACTTCGACCCGCAAATGGAAGCCTCAGCTCGCACGCGCCGAAATTTGGGTTTCAGGCAGACGAGCGGTATTGCCTACATCGTATGGATCTCCGCCCCAGCCTCGACGACGTTTTCCGTAGCCTGCACAAGGATTCTGCGCAGCGGCGGATTCGCCACGCAAAGACATCGGGCATGATTTGTGAATGCGGCAGATCATCGAAGCTTCTTAAGCAGTTTTACGAGCTGCTGATACTGACGCGAGGGCGCCACCATTTGCCTCCGCAACCGCTTCTTTGGTTCCGAAATCTTATCGCATCCATGCACGATGCTCTCGAAATACGGGTAGCGTACAAAGACGATGTTCCAATTGCGGCCATCCTTACTCTGCGCTTTCGAGACGTTGCTTATTACAAGTATGGCTGCTCGAATATCCGGTTCAAGCACCTTGGTGCAATGCCTTACCTCTTGTGGAATGCGATAGAGGACGCCAAAACATCGGGTGCTCTGGAATTTGATCTTGGCCGTTCGGACCGCGATAACCCGGCGCTAATTTCATTTAAGAGTCATTGGGCCCGAAGTCCGCTTGACCTCATTTATTGGGCCTATCCGGAGCCACCCTCGACGAACGGCTGGAAAATGAGCCTCGCAAAACGGATCTTTGCGTGGATGCCGGATCGTTTGCTTGCAGCAACGGGAAGAGTGATCTATCGACATATTGCATGAGATAAAATTCGGGCGGAGCCGGCAACAGTGTGCCCATGACATCTGGGAGACAGTTGCAGGCATTGGGACCCGCCTACGGACGGCTGCGAGCTGCATTGACGACAACAATATCATCATCTCTCACAAACAAATCGGAGGCTCAAGCAACAGAGCGTAGGATACCGAATTGCCTAGCGGACTACTACAAACTGTCTGCCGATTGGTCGGATTGCCTCCTCGCTGCGACTGCGGAAGGCAACACCGGGTTCTTCAAATTCGGACCTCATGTGACCTGTTTTGGAAAATTTAAAACAGGAGCCGTGGCGAACGCTGTTGACGCTGATCTATATGATGCAATGAATGACGTTCGTTTAGCTGGTTGCACAGTTCATTTGCCTTTTGATCCTGCTGAGCTCGTCCAGAATCTCTATCGAGAACGCTATCAGGAGAACTTGCGGCCGCTGTGGGAGCAAATCATAGGTCGTGAAATACCGCAAAAGTGCTACTACGTCATAAGACATTTTCTTCCCTTTCGGCTGCGCCGTGCAATGCAACAAGCCTATTTCAGCGGGTGGAAAAAGAGGAGCTTTCCCCGCTGGCCCGTCGACTCTACAGTGGACACCTTTCACGAGGAACTCTTGAAGCTTGCAATGAACGCTAGAAGCGTGCAGAAGGTTCCTTTCATTTGGTTCTGGCCAGACGGTGCGCCAAGCTGCTTCATCATGACTCACGACGTCGAAGACTCGATCGGCCGCGATTTGAGTGGGCAATTGATGGATATCGACGAATCCTACGGATTTCGAGCTTCCTTCGAGGTAATTCCTGAAGAGCGCTACGAAGTTAGCCAGACTTATATCGACGAGATTCGGCGCCGCGGCTTCGAGCTTAACGTGCACGATCTAAACCACGACGGTCACCTTTATCATGAAAAAAAAGAGTTCTTGCGGCGTGCGAAACGTATAAACGAATACGTTCGTCATTTCAATTCGCGCGGATTTCGTGCTGGTTCCATGCACAGAAATATCGATTGGTACGATGTATTCGAGTTTTCGTACGACATGTCTATCCCCAACGTCGCTCATCTGGAGCCGAAACACGGTGGTTGCTGCACCGTGATGCCCTTTTTTGTCGGTTCCATCTTAGAGCTTCCTCTTACCACGACTCAGGATTATTCACTTTTTCACATTCTCGACGATTATTCCATCGAACTTTGGAAGAAGCAGTTGGCGATTATCCGGGACAAGAACGGGTTGATGAGTTTCATCACGCACCCCGACTATCTGACCTCTGCCCGGGAGCGCAAAGTCTACTCATCCTTGCTTAATTATCTGCGCGAGATGGTTGCGCAGGAACGCATTTGGGCGCCGCTGCCGCGCGAGGTGGATTCGTGGTGGCGCGCTCGGAGGGATATGAAATTAATTCCTGCTGGTGACGGCTGGGCGATTCAAGGGAAGGGCAGCGAAAGGGCGCGCGTTGCCTACGCCGTGCTGAGAGATGGTCACCTTAGTTATGAATTGTAGCTGACTGATGGTGGTCCCCTGAAGAGCGCGCGCCGATGCGCTCTCCGGGCGGCCTGTAACCAGGTCACCGCTTGTCCTGCTGTGAGATACTACGTGTCATAGGCTACCTTGGCTGTTTGCCTCCCTCCTCGTAACGGAGTCATTTCCCACAAGTGGTTCGCTCTTGTCTTCCTCACTTGCTCCTTCTTGGATGACTGCCATTCGGACGAGAGCATAAGCAAAAGTTTTCCCACTTCTTGCAGATGCTTTCTTGAAGCGAGCGCTGATTGTCATTGGACAACTCGATTTCTCGACTGTAAATAAATGATAAGACACTGGTTACGGCGCGAGCAGAGACCTGCCATGCAGATACAGTTGGGTACGAAATTGCCTCCCGTTTGCAGGATATCCGTGCATCATTGCGAAAGTCCACATAAAGAGTCTCGACATCCGACTGGCGCGAAAGTGTCCGCTGGAATCTCGCGCGTGTATTGCCTTGGAGGGTATTGATGAAGTCCAAGCCGACGTTGAAACGCGTTTTCTATTCGCTTCTCGGGATAACGGTCGCAGCAGCTCTCTGGCTCGGCCCTGCGGTACTAACTGATGTCGCCGCCCCAGCGCCTGCGCCACAAGGACCCGGGATCAGCGTCGCAATTACGCCGCCCGCCGTCGGTCTGACACTTTCGCAGTCTGTCACGCTCACTGCGACTGTCACAAATGACTCGAGTGGCAAGGGCGTGATTTGGAGCGTTTCTGGATCATCCTGCTCGGGGTCGGCGTGCGGGACCTTGAGTTCGGCCAGCGCCTTTTCAGTCACCTACACGGCGCCAGCTACAGCAGGAGTCTATACCGTCACCGCGACGAGTGTGGCGGACGCTTCGCGCTACACGACAGCCACAATTGGTGTTACCGATCTCGCCGGTGTCTATACATACCGCAACGACTACTCTCGCTCGAGTATCGATTCCAAAGAGTATCTGCTGAACCTGTCGAATGTGAACGCATCTTCGTTCGGCAGGCTTTTTGCGTGTTCGGTCGATCAGGCCATCTATGCCCAGCCATTGTGGGTCGCGAATGCCTCGATCGGCGGCGGCACGCACAACATCGTGATTGTCGCGACGGAAGCTGATTCTGTATACGTCTTTGACGCGGATAAGGGAAATGGTACAGCGTGCACGCTGTATTGGAAGGCCACGCTAACCAGCACGGCCTATGGAGCCGCCTCCGGCGCAACTCCGGTCCCCGCATCGGACACCGGCGAGACCGGAGACATTCAAACGGAAATAGGCATAACCGCTACTCCGGTCATTAATCCAGCCACCAACACTCTTTATGTGTTGTCGAAGACCAAGGAGAACGGAAACTATTTTCAGCGCTTGCATAAACTGAATCTTTCCACTGGTGCGGAAATGTCAGGTTCGCCGGTGGCAATTACCGCGTCTGTACCCGGAACGGGCGCGGGCTCTTCGGGAGGCACTCTCACCTATTCCGCACTGCATGAGAATCCACGGCCCGGTTTGGCTCTGGTGAACGGCTCGATTTACATCACGGCCGGTTCTCACGGTGACGTCTCGCCCTGGCACGGATGGATACTCCAATACAATGCCTCAACCCTCGCGCAAACAGGCGTATATTGCGCCACCCCCAATTCGAGCGGTGGCGGTATCTGGATGTCAGGAAGTGCGCCTGTCTTCGATAGCAGCAACAATCTTTACGTGATCACGAGCAACGGTACCTACGACGGCAACACCGAATTCGGAGACACCTTTCTTAAGATGAGCACCTCCGGAGGGCTAACCCGGAGTGACTGGTTTACGCCGGACGATGCTCCAACACTTGCCACGACGAATGGGGACTTGGGGGCAGGGGGAGCGGTAACGCTGATGGATTCCGTTGCCGGGCCCTATCCTCATCTGCTAATCGGCGGCGGCAAGGAAGGAATCCTCTATTTGGTCAATCGCGACAACATGGGGCACTACAACAGCACCAACAATAATGCGGCAATTCAGACGTGGCAGGTCGCGCCGAATCTCGGAAACTACGGTGGTGTCTCATCGTCCGGAGAGTTTTGGCAGAACACGTTTTATATCGCAGGGTCGGACACACCGCTCGAAGCATTCGCATTCAACACCACCACGGGGAAGTTCAATACCAATCCCACCTCATCTTCCAACGTAACATTTGGTTTCCCGGGTATCACGCCGGCGGTTTCGGCGCTGGGGACGGCAAACGGAATTGTTTGGGGCATCGATTCGTCAACTAACGGCACGAATGGTCAACCCGCCGGACCTGCTGTCCTTTACGCCTTCGATGCCAGCAATTTGAACAATGAGCTGTGGGACAGCACGATGGGGACGAACAACCAGGCCTCGACAGCCGCCAAGTTTGCTGTTCCGACTGTGGCAAACGGCAAGGTCTACGTCGCTACGGTCAATGCCTTGGATGTATACGGACTTCTGAGCCAGGGGCCGTCTGCCGATCCGCCCACGTTTTCCCCTGCCCCTGGAACCTACAGCACTCCGCAGACTGTGAGCCTCTCCGATACAACATCAGGCGCCACCATCTATTACACTCTGGACGGAAGCGCCCCGACGACGGCATCTCCAGTTTACAGCACGCCTATCAGTGTCAGTGCAACGAAGACCATCAAGGCGATGGCGGCGGCGCCGGGTCTAAAGAACAGCGCCGTTTCTAGCGGTACCTACACGATTGGCTCGGCAAGTCAAACAATCGCCTTTGTCCAGGGTTCGTATGCCACTCCGCAGTCGGCATCGACTACCGTGAATGTCAGCTTCCCAAATGCTCAGGCGGCAGGCGATCTTAACGTCGTTGTCGTCGGCTGGAATGACATTACGCATACCGTCGCTTCCATCACGGACACTTTGAAGAACCCCTATACTCTTGCGGCCGGCCCAACCGTGAACTCGGCAGCAGGACTGAGCCAGTCCATCTACTACGCTAAAAACATTACCGGGGGCACAAACGCTGTTACAGTCACATTCAGCGGTGCAACGACTTATCCCGATATTCGCGTCCTTGAGTACAACAATGCCGACGCAAACAGCCCGCTCGACATCGCGGCAGCCGCCACAGGCAGTGGTGCCAGCAGCACTGTAACCGCATCTTCGTCGACCACGAATGCGAACGATCTCATTTTCGGTGCAAATATCGTTACAAGCCTAACGACAGGCTCCGGATCGGGATTTACGAGCCGCATGATAACTGGTCCCGATGGCGACATCGCTGAGGATCGAAGCGTAGCAGCGACCGGAACATACTCAGCGAGCGCCAACTTAAGTTCGGGTCAGTGGGTAATGCAGATGGTGGCATTCAAGGCAGCGGCCGGATCCTCAAGCGATACGACTCCGCCTTCCGCACCCTCCAATCTGACGGCCAACGACATCTCGGATAATCAGATCAACCTCTCCTGGACTGCGTCGACCGACAATGTGGGCGTAACGGGATATCTGATCGAGCGGTGTCAGGGAAGCGGCTGCTCCAGTTTTGCGCAGGTCGCGACTTCGACAGGAACGACCTACATGGACGCCGGCGACTTGCTTGGCGCTACAACCTTCACATACCGCGTGCGCGCAACCGACGCCGCGGGCAATCTCAGCGCTTACTCGAATGTCGCCGGCGCGACTACGCTCGCCGATACCACTCCGCCCTCCGTGCCGACGAATCTAACGGCCACTGCCGTTTCCACCAGTCAGATCCACATTGCATGGAACATTTCGACCGACGACGTGGGTGTTGTCGGGTACAACGTCCAGCGCTGTCAAGGTGTCAATTGCGTGAGTTTCGCGCAAATCGCTTCTCCGCGCACGAACAGCGTGGACGACACGGGTCTATCACCGGCGACGAGCTATAGCTATCGAGTCCAGGCTACCGACTATGCCGGAAATCTGAGCGGATGGTCGACCATCGCAACGACCACAACGCCTGCTACGAACGTGCCGACCGTGAGCTCTGTGTCACCGAACAGCGGACCGACGGCAGGAGGGACGAGCGTAACGATCACGGGGACGAATTTCGCTTCCGGCGCAACGGTAACATTCGGGGCGGCGGCCGCGAGCAATGTGGTCGTCACCAACAGCACGACGATCACGGCTATGACTCCTGCGAACGCGGCCGGAGCGGTAACCGTGACGGTGACGGTGAGCGGGCAGAGCGGCAGCCTGTCCAACGGGTTCACGTACACGTCGCCGGTTGCAATCGGCTATGCGCAAGTGGCAGCGGCGACGCCGCAGTCTGCGACGTCGACGTTAAGTGTGACGTTCCCAGCTGCAGAGACTGCTGGGGATTTGAACATCGTAGTGGTGGGATGGAACGACACGACGTCGACGGTGCAATCGGTGAGGGACAGCGCGGGGAACAACTACGCTCTTGCGGTGGGGCCGACGGTGGGTTCCGGCATCAGCCAATCGATCTACTACGCGAGCAACATCGCGGGTGGAAACAACACGGTGACGGTGACGTTCAATCAGGCGGCGCTCTATCCCGACGTTCGGATACTGGAATACAAGGGAGTGACGACGCTGGATGCGAAGGCAGGAGCGAGCGGCAGCGGGGCGACGGCGAACAGCGGTTCGGCGACGACGAATTTCGCCAATGAGCTGATTTTCGGAGCCGACACGATCACGACGACAACGACGGCGGCGGGAAGCGGGTTCACGTCGCGGATCATCACGTCACCGGATAGCGATCTGGCCGAGGACAAGATCGTGACGGCGGCGGGGGCAAACAGCGCCACGGCTGGATTGAACTCTGGCGCCTGGGTGATGCAGATGGCGACGTTCTACGCGGGGGCGGCGGCACCGGCGCCGACGGTGACCGGGGTATCGCCCAACACCGGGTCGACGACAGGCGGGACGGCGGTGACGATCACGGGGACGAATTTTGCTGCTGGGGCGACGGTGAAGTTTGGAACGGCGGCCGCGACCAACATGACGGTAACGAACAGCACGACGATCACGGCGACAACGCCGGCGAATGCGGCCGGAGCGGTGACGGTCACCGTAACGAACCCGGGAGCGCAGAGCGGGACGCTGGCAAATGGATTTACCTACACGTCGTCCTCGGTCCCGATCAGCTATGTCCAGGTCGCGGCGGTGACGCCTCAGTCCCCGACTTCAACAGTTTCTGTGACGTTCCCCAGCGCGCAGACGGCCGGAGACCTGAACATCGTAGTAGTGGGATGGAACGACACGACATCAGCGGTCCAGTCGGTGAAGGACAGCGCGGGGAACAACTACGCTCTCGCGGTGGGACCGACGACAGGTTCGGGTCTAAGCCAATCGATCTACTACGCGAGCAACGTCGCAGGTGGAAATAATACGGTGACGGTGATGTTCAACCAAGCGGCGACATATCCCGACATCCGCATCCTGGAATACAAGGGGGTGACGACGCTGGATGCGAAGGCAGGAGCGAGCGGCAGCGGAGCGACGGCGAACAGTGGCTCGGCCACGACAAGCCTCGCCAATGAGCTGATTTTTGGCGCCGACACCATATCGACAGGGACTACCGGGACAGGAAGCGGATTCACGTCGCGGATCATCACGTCACCGGACAGCGATCTGGCCGAAGATAAGATCGTGACGACGGCAGGATCGAACAGCGCAACGGCTGGTTTGAGCTCAGGTGCTTGGGTCATACAGATGGCGACGTTTTACTAAGAGTCACTGGGTTAGCTAGGCGCGCCTAATCTGGCGGGACCGCAGCCGCAGGTTCAGGCGGTGCCGAGCTACATCATTTTCGCCTGCAACACTAACACCCAGTCGCTGTCGCCATCACTGTTCTTCCCTGGAGTCGCAAATTGCATTGTGCCGCTGTTCTGGAATGCTGAACCCGTGATGGGGGTGAACGTCCCATTGCTCGGATCGTACCAAGCGGCCGTGACGGGCTGACCAAATTCCCCAAGATTCACGGTGAGCGTGCTCCCGGCAGGATCGTAAACCACGGCCAGCGAGCCGTCGGGAGACCATGCCGTCGTAGCGTAGGTGGCGAGACGGAGATTGTCGTTGCTTGCGTCGTAGGCCCCATAGCCGGCGGTCACGATCTGATGGTTCTGGTCGGGTACCAGATTCCACCATGGGATCGAGTTGAACAGCCTATCCAAATACGCCAGTTCGAGTGCTCCCGGAGAGTCCAAATAGCTCTGCCAGCCGGGGGCAAATGTCCAAGTATGGAGGCTCCCATACAGTAAGCCTGCGGCCCCGCTTGTCATCGCCCAATACTCTTGTTCCCGCAGGATGAAGGCATCGGCGACGCCAGGGAAGGAATTGTTGTTGTTTTCGTATTCGTAGTTCGCTTCCGTGAGGAATGTGGGCAGCGTGGGCAAGCTGTTATAGGCTTGCAGAACTTCATCGTAGGTCTCGAAATATGTGTAGGCGGCGTCTAGCGTCAATACAGAGCCGAGCGTGGCTTGGTCCTGATTGGAATAACTCGCCGGATAATCCAGTTCGATGGTCTGAACGTGGCTCGGATCGGTAGAGGCGATTCCAGCCATCACTTGATAGACGAGGTTGTTCGCGATGCTGTTGCTGTTCCAGTCCTGGAAATCATTTCCGCTCTGCCAACATATATTTGGCGATTTCCGATAGCGGTTCCCAAGAAATGCCCCGTAATTGAAGGCCCGCGTGGCGCCGTTGTTTTCCAAAGTTGTCAACCATCCTCTTGTTTCAATCGGGTTCAACATCACTAGCAAGTCATGCGAGGCGGCCATGCTGACCAAAGAGTCGAGACGGGAGAAATAGGCTGAATTGGGAGTGGAAAGATCATAGTCCGAAGGCGACGTTCCCCTGGTAAAGGGTGCGACGCCGTCGAAGGTTGTCCCGTCGGCATTTCCCGCCGTCGATGCGTCTACCAAGATAGAGACAAGAATGGTATTGAACCCATGCGCTTGGCGGTCGGCCATATACGTGGCCATGTCGGACCTGCTGAGATTGGCCATCATCGACTGAGGCGAGTCACCCAGCATTAAGAAAGGAATGTTGTGCTGGTCGACGAGATAGCGTCGATTCGCGCTCACCTTCAGAGGAAAAACCACCGCGGCCGATACCGTAAGCGTGAAGGACTGCGAAGCTGGAGAGCCTACGCCATTCGTCGCGGTAATTGTGAGCGAGTAGTTGCCTTTTGCCCCTGGGGGAGGCGTTCCGCTGAGCGCAGCTGTTCCGTTCCCGTTGTCCTGAAACGTAATGCCGCTGGGCAGCGAACCAGACTCCGTCAGCGAAGGTGAAGGGCTTCCTGTTGTCGTTACGGCGAAGCTGCCTGCTGTGCCCACGGTGAACGTGGTGTTGCTGATGCTGGTGATCATCGGTGCCGTCGCTGTGGAATTCACCGTGAGCGTCAAGCTTTTTGCGACAGTCTGGGGAGGAACTTCCGAGTCACTAACCTGAAGTGTAAAGTTAAATGAGCCAATCGCTGAGGGAGTTCCTGTAATCGCTCCCATCGAAGAATTCAAGCTGAGCCCTGAAGGCAGCGAACCTGAAGGTGTGGTCCAAGTGTATGGTGTTCTTCCGCCGGACGCTGTCAAAACCGCATTATAGGGCATGTTCAGCACGCCCGTAGGCAGGGCGGCTACTGTCAATTGAACGGCGTCGGTTTCCTGACCGGCAGCTGAAGTATTTCCGGTTGAACATCCGGAAAGGCAAGTTACTACCAGAACGCAAAAAGCTCCCACAAGCCTCCGAACCAGGAGACCCCAGGCAGTGGGCGCGATGCGGGCAAATTCGCATCGTGAGAGACCGAAACAACGCGGCCGAGAAGCTTGATATGGCATTCATCCACTCGCAACGAGATCGGACTCGAACTTCGTCGCTGGATCTCATCAAGAAAGTCCATTTTCCCCACTTCTGTTGATAGGTCCGCAACTGCATTTATAGGAAGGCCAGCGGCAAGTGAATCTGCATGGATTCAGGGGGCTCGCAAGACAAGGGTATGCTCGGTTTATTTAGCGTCGGAGGCCCAGGCGAGGGCGGTCGCATTGATCGCGTTGCAGTGATTCCTATAGCACACAGACAATACCGTGGCAGCGCTGATCAAGGCTGGGGAACATCGCTGGCCGCTTCGAACCGTTGATGGTGAATGCCGTTCCGAATGGCTTGAGTGCCACGAGCCGTTAATCGCCGACTAGCGGTTCAGCGTGGGCCGCGACTTCACGTTCGGCGTGGCGCCACTTCAGGAACGCATCCATGTACGTGTAGAAAACGGGCGTGAGGTAAAGCGTCACGAACTGTGCAAAGAACAGGCCGCCAACCACGCAGAGACCAAGAGCACGCCGGGCATTGGCTCCTGCGCCGAAGCCGATAGCAATCGGGAGAGTGCCCATAATCGCGCACGCCGTCGTCATCATGATGGGCCGGAAGCGAACCATGGAACCCTGATAGGCTGATTCGCTAGCCGTATAGTTCCCTTTCCGCTCAAGCTCCAAAGCAAAGTCGACCATCATGATGGCGTTCTTCTTCACGATACCGATCAGCATGATCAGGCCCACAAATCCGTAAATATCGAGCTGCAGGTGAAAGAGAGACAGTGTGAGCAATCCGCCGAATGCCGCTGCCGGAAGACCGGTAAGAATCGTGATTGGATGAACATAGCTCTCATACAGAATGCCAAGAACGATATAAATGATAAGGACGGTCATGATCAGCAGGATCCCCAGTCCCGTTAGGGATTGCTGGAAAGCCTGCGCTGTTCCCTGGAAGCTCGTATTGATCGAGTCCGGCAATGACTTCGCAAGCTCTTCCACTCCGTTGACCGCTTGGCCGAGAGCCACACCCGGAGCAAGGCTAAAGGAGACCGTAACGGATGGAAGTTGGCCTGTATGGCTGACCGTCAGCGGACCTATGCCGGTTGTGAATTTCGAGACGGCGCTGAGTGGAACGAGCTGGCCCGTAGAAGAATGGATGTACAACTCCGAAAGCATATTGGGATCGCTTTGGAATCGGTCTTCGACCTGCATTACAACCCAGTATTCGTTGTTTGACGTGTAGATGGGCGACACCAGTCGCTGGCCATATGCACTGTAGAGCGCGCTCTCAACCGCGGCGGGCGTCACTCCGAGAGCGGATGCCTTATCGCGATCCACGACGACGTTGGCCTGCGGATTTGCGTTCTGAAGATCCGTGTTGACGTCGACAAGGTATGGGAGCGCGCGCATCTTTTGCTGGAATGTTTGCGCGTCCTTATAGAGTTCGGCTATGTCGGCGCTCGAAAGAGTGAACTGGTACATGCTCCTGGAAACACGGCCACCGATGCGGATCGCAGGAGGGTTTTGCAAATAGGTCCGGATGCCGGGGATGGCGTTCAGCTTCGGCTGGAGCTCATGGATCACGTCATCGATGTCCATATGGTGTTCGAAAAGCGGACGAATGAAACGAACCACGGAGCCGAGAACCGCGGTTTGACCATATTCTGCCACCAGATGATTGTAGTCGGGGCTGTCCGTCCATGGGCGACTCGAAGGGTCTTTCAAATGGAGGAATGCCCGGCCGTTATTTAGGCCACTGCCGCTCGAGGAACTCACGCTCGATTGGTACTGAATGACGCTCGGATCATCGCTCAGGATTTTGTTGACCGCCTCCTGATGAGCTGTCATTGAGTCAAATGAAATGCCTTGGACCGCTTCGGTAGAAACAGATATCGCCGATTGATCTTCGTCAGGCAAGAAGCCTTTTGGTATCGACCAAAACTCCCAGACCGTTCCAGCCAGGACCAGAACGCCAAATATCATCACCGCGACACGGTGCCGCAGTGCGACGCGGAGCGAAGCACCATACCAACGCGTGGATGTGTTCAGCACATTTTCCAGCTTTTGATACATCCAGCCGTGTTCCCGGTTGTGCTCACTGCGCAGATAACGCTTGCAGAGCATCGGCGTAAGCGTAATCGACACAAACCCCGAAACCAGCACTGCCGAGATAATGACCACCGAAAATTCGTGAAGCAGGCGCCCGAACACGCCAGGCATGAAAAAGACGGGCAGAAAAACCACGGCCAGCGACAACGTCATCGCCAGAATCGTAAAACTGACTTCCTTCGAGCCGTCGAGCGCAGCTTCCAGGCCGCCTTTGCCCATTTCCCGGTGGCGGACGATATTCTCGAGCATGACGATCGCGTCATCGACGACGAAGCCGACCGAAAGCGTCAGGGCAAGCAGCGATAAGGTGTCAATCGTATAGCCAAGCAGGTACATCACCGCGAACGTGCCCACGATCGCCATCGGCAGCGCCAAACTGGGCATGACAGTGGCGGAGACGTTGCGCAGAAAGAGGAAGATCACCAGGATTACGAGGAAGACGGCGAGCATCAGCGTGAACTGGACATCATTTACCGACGCCCGGATCGGAATGGAGCGGTCATATTCCACGGACAGATTAATCGATGGGGGAATCATCGAGTAAAACGTGGGGATCAGCTTGCGAATTCTGTTGACGATGTCTATCGTGTTTGTTCCGGGCTGCCGCTGCACCTGCAACATGATCCCCGGGACTCCGTTCACCCAATTGGCGACGTATTGATCCTGAATTCCGTCAGTGACCGTGGCAATCTGATCGAGCCTGACAGGGGCGCCATTGCGATAGGCGACGATGAACGGGCGATAAACGCTGGCGTCGGAAAGTTGGCCGTTGGATTGGATGTTGTACGCTTTGTGAGCGCCATACAGCGTGCCCATCGGCATGTTGACATTGGCACTCTGAATCGCTTGCTCGACTTCGTCGATTCCGATTTGTCGGCTGGCCAGGGCTTCCGGATTCAGCGCAACTCGAACTGCGTACTTCGCCGAACCCATTACCGAGACTTGCGCAACACCAGAGACCTCTGAAATCTGCTGCGCGATTAGGTTTTCGGCGTAGTCGTCCACTTCGTAAAGGGGAAGCGTGGGTGAGGTCACGGCCAAGGCAAAGATCGCCTGATCTGCTGGATTTACCTTTCGGAAGGTCGGCGGCGATGGCATGTTCGCCGGCAACTGCCTCGAAGCCGCAGAGATGGCGGTCTGCACGTCCAAGGCTGCTGAATCAAGATTGCGGCTGAGATCGAATTGCAGGGTGATTTGAACGTTGCCAAGGGAGCTCGTCGAAGTCATCGAGTCCAAGCCGGCAATTGTGGTGAACTGCTTCTCAAGCGGAGTCGCCACGGAGGAGGCCATCGTTTCCGGGCTGGCACCGGGGAGGCCGGCGGACACCTGAATCGTCGGGAAATCGACATTCGGCAAATCGCTGACGGCCAGATCTCGGTAGCCGAGAATACCGAATAGAAGAATCGCGAACATCAGCAGGGCCGTCATCACGGGCCTGCGAATGAAGATTTCGGAGAGATTCATACTATTCCCGCCTCTCAGAGCCCCTTGGCAACGTACACTTTGCTGCCGGGCACTAAACGGACTTGGCCGTCCGTGACGACTGTTTCACCCTCCGAGAGCCCCTGTAGAATTTCGGTTTGGTCGTTCACCGTTTGCCCCTCTTTCACTTGCTGGACGTCGACGGTCATATCCTGCTTCACGACAAAAACGTAAGTGCCCTGCTGTCCCGTTTGCACAGCCGGCGAAGGAACGACCAGCACATTCTCCTGCTCGTTTAACTTAAGCGACACATTGGAGAACTGCCCCGGCCACAGGCGCTCGTCGGGATTGGGGAACGTCCCCCGAAGTTCGATCGTGCCCGTTGTTGCATCGACGGCATTATTGACGAACGTCAAGACGCCGTTCTCGGGTCTAGAATCGCTGGGCGGCGTCGCTTGAACGGGCAACGAGCCTCGCGCCATGTACCCTTTCACCGATTCCAAATATTGCTGCGGGACAGAGAATTTCACGAAGATCGGCGAAACCTGATTGATGACCACAAGGACTGGACCATTATTCGGCGTGACGGTTGCGCCCGGAGAGATGAGCTGTGCACCGGTCACGCCATTGATTGGAGCGTAGATCGAACAGTAGGAGAGATTAATCTTGGCGGTTTGTATCGCGGCTTCGTCGGCGGCGACGGTGGCATTCGAGGCAGATGAGGTCGCTTGATGCTGCTCGTATTGCTCTTGGGGAACGACGCCGGCTTGCAGCAGTTCGTTGTAACGCTTCAGCTCTGTTGCGTTGAGTTGCGCCTGGGCTTTGTCCCGCGTAAGCGTCGCTTGCGCTTGTGCGAGTGCCGCAAGAAACGGGCTTTCGTCGAGCGATACCAGCAAATCTCCTTTTTGAACCGCCTGCCCCGCGTGGTAATGCACCTCCTTGACGATGCCCGCCACCTGGGATTGCACGGAAACTGTTTCGGAAGCTTGTCCGGCCCCGATCGCATGTAGTTCAACCGGTAGGGCGCTCCGCGTCACTTTGGCAACCAGAACCGGCAAAGCGGCCGTGTCCTTTGGCCGCGCAATGGCACCGCTGCCGCCGGGGTCCTGACCTGAGTCGGAGGAACCTCCGCATCCGCCACTTAGCAAGAGCAACGGCAATAGAGAAACGAGTGCGAACGCTGAGCAGGTTCTTTTCATTGTATTTAGCGATTATCGCTTAGCACGCGCTCTTTTGCACGGGATACGAAGTCTTCCCACTGATACCCTAAGCGCACTGCTAGAGCGACGGTTGCGCATCTTCAATGCATGTCAATGGTTTGACGTAGCCGGAGGCGAATTAGGGTGCAGAAATTGCGGGAGGTATCAGGCCTGGGCAGCCGAGATCGTTGCTCAATTTGACATACACAACATGCACAACGTGCACGACGTGCACAATTCCAAACGTGCCTACAAGTACCCGCTCCGAATAGGTGCCATCAAATTAAGCTCTTTTGTAATTTCGACGATCTTGTGTGAATAGTCGGGCAGTGACGGCGGATCAAGGATTGCCTCGACCTCTTCTTGTGAAAGAAACTGATATTTGCGCAACTCGTCCGCGAGCCGTTGGCGCCGAGGCATAATGGCGCCATCTGTTAGGATCTCCTGGGCTAGCCCCTGCAATTTGTGTCGAAGATGCGGCGCTTTTCCGTTTTCTGCCCTCGCGAGGCCCAGGGTCCGTGATTGATATTTCTGTAAATCGTCTTCCGCTCCTGTTTCGTCTCCACCGCAGGCGACAAGGCCGCCGAGCGCATAGCATGCCCAACTCAACCGTAGCGGAATATCTGCGTCGAAAAACGGAGGCACGTCAATCGCTGTGACACCTCTACTAAAACTAATATCAACCGCCTTCCGTCGTCTGATTTGAGCGGTGAGGTTTCCTGTCAGATAGGGATAAGGGCGCAACGACATCGCATGGGCGCGTGCCAGTCGCAATGCGTACCCCACGGTCGCATGCCCTGCCTCATGCTTTGCACAGAAATCAAGCTTCGCCATGTGATTGCTGACTTTTTCTTTTATGGACTGGTTGGACCTGCTCTCAACGAGGAGGTTTATAGGTTCTCCAACCGTCGGGTACAAGCGGCGCAGACGGATTTCAGGCGCACTGTATTGACACGACCAGGTTTCATACTTTTCGTATTCTGCCTTGATAAGTCGATTTGCTACGATTTGGCCGGTCTGGTCGACAATTAGGTAGCAATCGGGCCTTTCCTCGGCGACCTGCGGTTTTGTCTCAACCGTGGTTGTGCTCATTTGACCCTCCCGTTGTAAGTCCAGCTTCGCGTAGGGAACGACATCCTTTGTTCGAAAGAACGACATTTATTTTTTCCCGATCGACCTTGGAGCAGATTTCCGGTCTGCACCTAGCCTG